>ENA-OSEO01000649-OSEO01000649.1-sediment-metagenome-genome-assembly--contig:-NODE-649-length-83520-cov-6.408015_pt1 | contig 83520 bp, 78 predicted proteins | sample MGYA00237883_ERZ534232 | MGnify/ENA metagenome assembly ERZ534232
CAGCTCCATGACCACCTTGGCGGTTTTGTCCGAAAGGTACTCCTGGGAAACCACGCGGGCGTTTTGTAGAATTTTTTCAATTTCTTCCGTAATTCGGCGGTTTTTTTCCAAAACCTGGAAAACGGTCCGATGATGGTCCACACGAAGATGCTCGAGGGTGGAAAGGATGTTGCTTCGGGCCGCCGCTTTGGCCGCCGTGAGGGTGAGCGCAGACGCGTTGTTGGTTTGTTTTTGGGTCAGCGTTCCCGTCCCGGTGGCGTGCACCGTGAACCGGGACCAGTTGATTTTGCCGTACGCCGTTTTTTCGATGAGATCCACCGGGTCTTGTCCGAAAACCGGGGCGGCGAAAAGGCAGAAAAAGGCGATAAAAAAAAGGTCCCGGACGGCATGTGGAATCGGTTTTTGCAAGATCGCTCCCTTAAAAAAACAGACGCTGTCGGATCGTGTTGTAGGCCGCCGGGAGGAAAAGTACAAGGCCTTTTTTCATATGGAACGGATCTCTTGCTTCATGAAGACGGTGTATGAAACGGCGAAACAGATCAGCGTCAAGGCGACCAGGAAGATCAGGTGAGGGGCCACCACCAGAATACTCTGACCCAGGGCGAGGGGCCCGGAAAAGCGGGACATGGAGATCTGTTCCATGGGGCCCAGGGCAATGACCGAACGGGCGGATTTCCGTCGGGGGTCGATGACCGTTGCCGTGGCGTCCGTGTAAAGCTCCATGGGGGAAAGGAGGGTGACGGCCTTGACGATCCCGGCTTTTTTGATCAACGATTCCGTGGTTTCGGCATCTCCCCTGTCCGCCAGGGCGTTGGCCAGCACCGATGCGCCCAATGTGATGAAAAAGGAAAAAAAGATCCACACCGCCAGGGCCGCCAGGGCCGACGTGGCCGTACTGCGGAACAGGATGGAAAAGAGCATGGCCACGCCCAGCCAGAAGGCGATATAGATGATGCTGACGAGAAGATAGATCATCATTCTCGAGACTTCTTCGGACCCCGGGACGATCCCGACCACCAAAAGCCCCAACCCGGCGATGAAAAGAAGGATGGAGGCCATCATGACGGTGATCAAAATGACGCCGGCAAGAAATTTTCCGTTGATGACCACATCCCGATGGATGGGCTGGGACAACAGCTTGCTCAGTGTTCCCTGGTTCCGCTCCCGGTTGACGGCATCGAACCCCAACATCAGTCCCACCAGGGGCCCGAAAAAGGCGACGAACTGGACCAGGGAAAACAACGCTCCCGGAGACGTGAAAAGCATTAAAAAGACAAACCGGGGCTTGGCGATCCCTTCCAGTTCATTCCGGATATTCAGCCCCACCATGTACACGGTGATGAGACTCACCATGGTGATGAGAGCGAACAGGATGAGGAAACGATAGCTGCTGAAGTGATCCGACAGTTCTTTTCGAATAATCACCCGGAGACCTTTCACGGTTCAACTCTCCTGAAAATATTTCATGTAAATTTCTTCAAGCGTATAGGTTTCTTTCCCCACACCGAACTTTTCCCGGGCCAGCGTTTCCATGGGCCCTTGGGCCACCATTTTCCCCTTGATCATGATTCCCACCCGATGGCAGATCCGCTGAATTTGCGGGAGGAGATGGCTGGAAATCAAAATGGTCATGCGTCTTTCCCGGTTCAGCCTTTCGATGAGGGAAATCATCCGGTTCGTGGCGTCCGGGTCCAGGCCGAGGGTCGGTTCATCTAAAAAAGCGATTTTCGAATCCTTGATCAGCAGTTCCGCCAGCCCCAGGCGCTGCCGCATCCCCCGGGAATAGGCGCCGATTTTTTTTTGTTCTTCCTCGGCCAGACCCACGGCATCCAGGGTGCGGTCGATCCGGCCGTCCACGCTCTCCGGGGGGATGTCGTTCAATGCGGCGATGAAGCGGAGCATCTGCCGGGCGGTCAGATCCGGGTAGAATCCCATGTTCTCCTGGAGATACCCCACCTTCGCCTTGATTTGTATGGGGTTCCGGGCCGGGTCGAGGCCGAGGACCCGGGCGCGTCCGTTCGTGGGTTCGGTGAGGCCCATGAGCATGAGAATGGCAGTGGTTTTTCCGGCCCCGTTGGGCCCTAAAAAACCGAAAATCTCCCCTTCCAAAATATTGAGGTTCAGCCGGTCCACCGCGGTCTGCCCCCCGTAGATCTTGGTCAATTTTTCGGTTACGATCACAGCCTCTCGATTCATTTCACCGTCTTCCCAACATCCGGAACAATCCGAAAAGGCCGGCGATCACGAAGACGATGATGCCGATGCCGATCCATCCCCAGGCGGCCGATGCCTTTACGGTCGTTCGAAATTCAATGGATTTGCTGGCTTTTTCGCCTTCCACGGTGACACTCACCGAGTAATCCCCCACCAGGGCTTCTTCATAAGGGGTAATGACCAGTTCCACCTGCTTCAGTTCTCCGGGCTCGATGATGTCGATGCGCTCGGGCGCGAATTCCACCTTCCAGTTTTCGGGCTTGAAGGAGAGAAATTGGATGTCATGGTTGGCGGCGGAACCGGTGTTCTTGACGTAAAAGGAGACGTTGGAGGGTTTTCCCTGCCGGGCATCGAGGGACAACAGCCCGTCGAGGGTCCCCACTTCCAAACCATAGGTGCCGGTGAGGATCACCTTGAGTTGTGCTTCGGCCTTGGCGTCGCCGGAGCTCACCCGGATCAGCACGGGGTATTCTCCGGCCGTTGCATTGACGGCGGGCTTGACTTCCACGGCCAGGGTCTGACTCTGGTCGGCTTTCAACCGGACACTCGTGATGTATTTGGACTCATAGGCGGGCTTGAAGTTGATATCCCAGCCGTTGGGACCCTGGGCAAAGAGATTGAACACCGCATCCTTGTCCAGCTTGCTCTCCACTTCCACGGAGAATTCAAACCGCGCATCCGAAGGCCCCCGGATTTCCGGATAGGAGGTGGTGAGTTTGACGCCCCGATCTTTCGTGTCGGCTCCTGTTTCTTCGGTCACCGTCACACGAATGTCCCGGGCCATTCGGAATCGGCCATCCTGCGTCTTGGCCTCCACGCGGAACCGGTAATCGCCGGGCCCGGTCTTTTCCTCCGGGATCGCTTCGAAGGTCACCCGCTTGGTGTCATCGGGGGGCACATGGACACCGGTGATGGTGAACCGGTAGGTTTTGATTTTGGCCTTCCAGCCGTCGGGGGTTTCCGAGACCCGGACAGCCACGTCTTCCCCCGTGCGTCCCCGGTTATCGAAGATGAGATCCATGCTGACCTCTTCTCCCTTGGGGACCACGACCCCCGGATACTCCGCGGACATCATGATGTCCCGCTCGGGCGTTTTGTCTTTATCCGCGGCGGCGGTTGCCGGGACCGGGGAGAGGACCAGGGAAAATACCGCCAGCCCAATGATCAACGGTGCGGCCCATGTTCGGCGTCTCATCGATGTTACCTCCTAAAAAACCGGGCACCCCGGCAAAGGCCCATAGGCCGCAGGGATGCCCGGGTTGCGGGTGATCAATACATGTCTTCGTCCATGCCTCCGCCCGGCGGCATGTCGGGGGTTTTCTTCTTTTCCGGCTTTTCCGCCACCAGGGCTTCCGTGGTCAACATGAGCCCGGCCACGGAGGCGGCGTTCTGCAGGGCGAAACGGACTACCTTGGTGGGATCGATGACCCCGGATTCCATGAGGTTCTCATACGTTTCGGTGGCCGCGTTGAACCCGAAGTCGTCTTTTCCTTCCAGGACCCGGTTCAGGACCACGGATCCTTCCAGGCCGGCGTTCTCGGCGATCTGCCTCAGGGGTTCCTGCAGGGCCCGCTTCAGGATCTCCAGGCCGTGTTTTTCTTCTCCGGAAACCTTGGCCTTTTCCAGGGCGTCCAGACACCGGATCAAGGCGACCCCCCCGCCGGGGACGATCCCTTCTTCCACCGCGGCGCGGGTGGCGTTCAGGGCGTCTTCCACCCGGGCCTTCTTTTCTTTCATTTCGGTCTCGGTGGCCGCCCCGATGTTGATGACCGCCACGCCCCCGATGAGTTTGGCCAGGCGCTCCTGAAGCTTTTCCCGGTCATAATCCGAAGTGGTTTCCTCGATCTGGGTGCGGATCTGCTTCACCCGGCCTTCGATGTCTTTCCGGCTCCCCGCGCCGTCGACAAGGGTGGTGTTGTCCTTGTCGATCTTCACGGTCTTGCACCGGCCCAGGTCCGCGACGCTGATGTTTTCCAGCTTGATCCCCAGGTCCTCGGAAATCATCCGCCCGCCGGTCAATATGGCCATGTCCTCGAGCATGGCTTTCCGGCGGTCTCCGAAACCCGGGGCCTTCACCGCCGCGGCTTTGAGGGTCCCCCGGAGTTTATTGACGATGAGGGTGGCCAGGGCTTCCCCTTCCACGTCCTCGGCCACGATCAGAAGGGGTTTGCCCATCTTGGAGATCTGTTCCAGAAGCGGCACCAGGTCCTTCATGTTGGAGATCTTTTTTTCATTCAGCAGGATGTAGGGGTCTTCCAGGACCACCTCCATTTTTTCTGCATTGGTGACGAAATACGGAGAAATGTAGCCCCGGTCGAATTGCATCCCCTCCACGATCTCCAGGCTCGTCTCCATGCTCTTGGCCTCTTCCACCGTGATGACGCCCTCTTTCCCCACCTTTTCCATGGCTTCGGAAATGAGTTTCCCCACGGTTTCGTCGTTGTTGGCCGAGATGGTCCCCACCTGTTCGATTTCCTTTTTGTCCTTGGTGGGTGTGGACAGCTTTTTGAGTTTTTCCACGACGGCCGCCGCCCCCTTGTCGATGCCCCGTTTCAGGGCCATGGGGTTGATTCCGGCCGATACCAGCTTATGCCCTTCCACGCAGATGGCCTTGGCCAAAAGGGTGGCGGTGGTGGTGCCGTCTCCGGCCACGTCGCTGGTCTTGCTGGCCACCTCCTTGACCATCTGGGCGCCCATGTTCTCGAATTTATCCTCCAGTTCGATCTCCTTGGCCACGGTGACACCGTCCTTGGTCACGGTGGGGGATCCGAAGGTTTTTTCCAGGACCACGTTGTTCCCCCGAGGGCCAAGGGTGACCTCCACGGCGGTGGAAAGGGTGATCACCCCCTTGAGCATCTTTTCCCTTGCAGCGTTGCTGTAAGTAATCATTTTGGCAGCCATGGCAGCTTATCTCCTCCTTAATCCAAAATTGCCAGGATATCGTCTTCTTTCATGAAAACGTGCTCGACCCCGTCGATCTTGATGTCCGTTCCCGCATACTTGGAAAACAGGACCCGGTCCCCCTTTTTCACTTCCGGGGGAACCCGCTTTCCGTCTTTATCCAATTTACCGGGACCCACGGCCACCACTTTTCCTTCCTGGGGCTTTTCCTTGGCCGTATCCGGGATGATGATGCCCCCGGCGGTCTTTTGTTCCTCTTCGACCCGGACCACCAATACCCTGTCATTGAGCGGTTTGATGTTCATTGCAGTTGATCCTCCTTTACCTTAAGGGTTGTTGAAAACAGGTGTTTCCTTAAAGAAAAACCATGGGAGATGGGTGTCTTTGGGAAAAAAGAAAAAGTTTCAAAAAACCCGCGGTGGGAGGGGCGCCCACCCTTGCGGCGTGTTTTCCGGTGCGGTTTGTTCATCCAAGATAATACGTTTTTCGGCATAACCCACAAACGACCGAAAAAAATGATATTTACGGATGCACTGGATCGAAATTTTTCGGGCAAAGAATAATGCCGAATCGGGGTTTGTCAAGAGGGGAAAAACCATCCGCAAGCCATTCCGACACAGGTGGGATGATCACGCTAACCGATTAAAAGTTTTGATTTTTTAAGATAGTATGGTAAAAAGATAGAAAATGAATGCTTTCTTCATAAGATTGGTTGGGGGTCCGATAATCGCGGGGGGATGGACATGAGGAAAACGCCCGGGCTTCCGTTATGGATGAAAGTGGGTCTTGGGGGAATGCTCCTTGTCATGGTCGCGGGCGGCGGTTGGTTTTTTCAGACTCAGCACCGGCAGCAGCGCCGGGCGGTGGAAGACCGCCTCACGGCCGTCGCCGAACTGAAAGCAAAGCAGATCACCGACTGGCGGAAGGAACGTCTCGCCGACGCCGCCGTTTTGATGGAGCGGCGCGCCCTCATCGCCTCGGTGCGACGCTTTTTTGAAACCGGTTCGGAACTGGAAGCCGCCGAGATCGTCCGGCGCTTTCGTCCCGTCCGGGATCGGTACGATTTTGCGGATATCCTCCTGGCCGATTCTCAAAAACAGGTGCGATTGAGTTTGAGCGGAAAAACGGATTTCCATGAAGGGTTTTCGCGCACCTTTGACAGTGCGGTGCTGTCTCGAAAACCGGAATGGACGCTCTTGCACGTGGATCCCGATCATCCCCACCCCCATGCCGCGGTGGTCGCGCCCCTGTTCGATATCCAAGGGCATCAAGCTTTTATCGGTGCCGCCGTTCTGATGAGCGACGCCACCGAATTCTTGTATCCCCTCATCCAGACCTGGCCCACTCCCAGTGACACCGCGGAGACGCTCCTGATCCGCCGGGAAGGAGAGGACGTCCTGTTTTTAAACGAATTGCGCCACCAAAAGGATACGGCCCTGAAGCTCCGGATCCCTTTGCGCCGTGCCGACCTCCCGGCGGCCCTGGCCGTGAAAGGGAAGACCGGCATCGTTTACGGGAAGGACTACCGGGGGGTGGATGTGGTGGCCGCGATCCTTTCCATCCCCGATTCCCCCTGGTTCATGGTCTCCAAGATGGATGCTTCCGAAGCCTTTGCCGAATGGCGGTTTCGTTCCGGCTTGATCATTTTGCTGTTGCTGGGGGCGGCGGCCTTTGCGGGCGTGGCCGGCCTGGTGTTTTGGCAGCGGAACCTCAAGGAACACTACAAGTCCCTCTACCAATCCGAGGCGGCCCTCAGGGCCGCCGTGGAGAAACAGGCCGTGACCCTCAGGGCCATCGGGGATGCGGTCATCGCCACGGATGATACGGGCCGGGTGGAACTCATGAACCCCATCGCCGAAATCCTCACCGGCTGGAGCGAGGAAGACGCCCGGGGAAAGGAGATCGGCGAGGTTTTCCGGATCATCAATGAGATGACCCGGGAACCGGTGAAAAATCCCGTGTTCCGGGTCCTCAAAGAAGGCCTGGTGGTGGGGCTGGCCAACCATACCCTCTTGATCGCCAAAGACGGGAAAGAAATCCCCATCGCCGACAGCGGATCGCCGGTCCGGGATGAAAACGGGGAGATCATGGGCGTGGTCCTGGTGTTCCGGGATCAAAGCGAGGAACGCCTGGCCAGGCGGCTGACCGACACGCGCCTTTTTCTCATCGAATACGCGGCGGAGCGCACCCTGGAGGAACTGATGACCCGGGCCCTCGACGAAGCGGGGGCGTTCGTGGACTCCCCCATCGGGTTTTATCACTTTGTGGAACCCGACCAGAAGACCCTTTCCCTCCAGGCATGGTCCACCCGCACCCTGAATGAATTCTGCAAGGCCGAAGGCAAAGGGTTGCACTACGGCATTGACGACGCCGGGGTCTGGGTGGACTGCGTGCGTGAAAAAAAGCCGGTCATCCACAATGACTATGCCTCCCTTCCCCATAAAAAAGGCATGCCCGAAGGCCACGCCCCGGTGATCCGGGAACTGGTGGTTCCCGTGATGCGGGAAGGAAAAATCACGGCTATTCTGGGCGTGGGGAACAAGCCCGTCGACTACACGGAAAAGGACGCAAAGATCCTTTCCTACCTCGCCGATGTGACATGGGAGATCGTCAGGCACAAACGGGCCGAGGAGGCCCTGCATCTTGCCCTGGAAAGATACGAAAAGACCTTTCAGGCAGCGCCGATTTGGGTTGTTTTAAGCGCTCTTGAAGACGGTCGCTATATGGAGGTCAACGAGGCGTTTTTGACGACCATGGGATATGAACGAAAAGAGGTCATCGGAAAAACTTCCCTCGAATTGAACACATGGGTGGATCCCCGGGATCGGGAACAGGTCGTGAAGCGGATCCAGGGAGAGGGGCACGTTCGCAATCTCCAGGTGCAACGACGGACAAAAACCGGGAAGATTATCGATACGCTGTTTTCGGCAGAAGCGCTTGCCTTGAATGAAAAACGGGTGATGATCTCCGTGACCCAGGATATCACGGAGCAAAAAAAGGCGGAAGCCGAGCGCGAAAAATTAATGGATCAACTCATCCAAGCCCAAAAGATGGAGTCGGTGGGGCGTTTGGCCGGCGGGGTGGCCCACGATTTCAACAACATGCTGGGGGTGATCCTCGGCCGGACCGAGATGATGCTTATGGGAATGCGACCCGGGGAACCCCATTACCAAGACCTGGAGGAGATTCAAAAGGCGGCCAAGCGGTCCGCGGATCTCACCCGGCAGCTTCTGGCCTTCGCCCGGAAGCAGACCATTTCCCCCAAGGTGTTGAACCTCAACGACACCGTGGAAGGGATGCTCAAGATGCTCCGGCGCCTCATCGGAGAGGATATTCACCTGGTCTGGCAGCCGGACGCGGATCTGTGGCCGGTGAAGATGGATCCGGCCCAGATCGACCAGATCCTGGCCAATCTGTGCGTGAACGCCCGGGACGCCATTTCCGGGAACGGCAAAGTCACCATCGAAACGGAAAACGTGATCCTGGACGAAGACTATTGCGCGGTGCATGCGGGGTTTCATCCGGGCGCATACGTCATGCTGGCCGTAAGCGACGACGGGTGCGGCATGGACAAGGAGACCATGGCGCATCTGTTCGAGCCCTTTTTCACCACAAAGGAAGTGGGAAAAGGCACGGGCCTGGGTCTGGCCACTATTTACGGCATCGTTAAGCAAAACGACGGCTTTATCAATGTCTACAGCGAACCGGGAAAGGGGAGCACCTTCAAGATCTATATTCCCAGGCACGAAGGCGACCTCGCCGCCGACGCCGCGACGAAACCGGAAAAGATCCCCCCGGGCAGAGGAGAGACCGTCCTTTTGGTGGAGGATGATCCGGGAATCCTTTCCATGGGGAAAAAGATGCTCGAAAGACTGGGATACACCGTCCTTGCGGCAAACTCGCCCGGAGAGGCCGTGGACAAGGCGAAAAGCCACCCGGATCCCATCCATCTTTTAATCACCGACGTGGTCATGCCCGAAACGAGCGGAAAGGTCCTGGCCGAAACGATCAGGGCCGCAAAGCCTAAGATCAACGTGCTCTTTATGTCCGGCTACACGGCCAACGTCATCGCCCACCACGGCGTACTGGATGAGGGCGTCGACTTCATGGAAAAACCCTTCTCTCTGGGGACACTCGCCTCGAAGGTCAGAAAAGTCCTGGATGGCGCGCCCTCGGGTTCAATGGATTAGGGCCGCCAAGTCAGCCCCGTGTGGATCCCGAAATCCGGGCTGTTGTCGTAGACGATGAAATTTTCAACCAGTCCCAGTTCGAAAAGCCAGCCGGGACGAAGCTCCCACTTCCAGCCCAGGGTGAATTCATGGGAGGCGTCCGAGAAGGGTCCGAGATCCTCGGCCTGGCCTTCCGACGCCAAATATTGAAGCACCAGGCTCTGGGTGTTGAGATACCGCCATTCCAGCGCCAGGAGCCCCGAAAGCTGGGTCCGCTTCAGCTCGATTTTTTCCACCTGATCCCCGCCGAACCACAGGTACCCTCCTGTCAGGTAAGCGTAGACCGGACCGAAACGTTTGGAGATCATGACACTGAGACCGAAATCAAAAGGGATGTCCCGTTCCAGGGGGCTTGCGCCTTCCAACTCATAGCGGGCGGTGAGGGCATAGGCAAAGGCGGGGACCCGGACTTTGCCGCAGGTGACGTTGTGCTGCAGCGTCAACAGGAGGCCCTGGGAATACGCCCCGCTTTCTCCGTATCGATGGACACGGGTGTTTCCCGCATCGTCACGGATGTCGATGAAGACCCGGCCGTTTTCAAAACGGTCCCGGTTGTCCTGGTCGATGTCGAAGACGTCGTGAAAGTCGGAGATGAACCCGTCCAGGATACCGCCGAAGATCCGGCGCTCGTCGTAGGCCAACTCCAGGGTCCATTGATCGGTGATGCCGTAATTGACATGGACCGTGGAATGCAGGCTTTCATAGTCCAGGAGAAACCGGTCTTTTTCAAACGCCCATACATTGGAAAGCACGGTGGAAACGCCGTATTCCCATTGATTTTTGGTCAAAGTCGCCGGCGTTCGGGGGGTGAACCCCAGGCGAAGGGATTGAAAGGGAGACTGGGAGGCGATTCTCAACGGCCCGTACCCGACCTGATCCAGGCAGAAATCACCGGAACGAAAACCGGCCGCATCGAGATCGGAAGATAAAACCGATGGATTCGATTCTTTTGATTCCGGCGGATCGAAAGGCGGGGCGGGGTCTTCGGCGGCGGCGCCCCCGGGGATGGCGAGCACAAGGCAACACCAAAGGAAGAAAAGGCCCGGAAGGTGCCGCCGGGCAAAAAAGGGGACTCCGGCGGGGCCGATGCCTTTGGCCCTTTCCGGGGACGGCGGTGTCATGGGCTTACCCTCCGTCGGTCTGGGGAAACGCGGCGTTGGTGTACAGGTATTCCATCTTTTCCTTGTGCTTGAGCTCTTCATTGGCCATCCGCAAAAGCATCTCCTTGGCCGTGCCGTCGGGATGCAGATCGGCGAGTTCGGTGTAAAAAAAGTACGATCTGTTTTCCCGATGGGCGGCTAAAAGGAAGACGTCTTCCCGTTTCAGGGAGCCGGCGACGTCGGGTTCTTCTTGGTGTTCGGCGATGCGGTAATAGGTCACTTCGGAAAGACGTAATGCATCCGGGGCGATGCGGCCCGTGCGGTAGTCCACGAGGAAGGCCTTGTGTTTTTTTTCTTCGTCGGCCACATAACGCAGGGTCTCCCGGGAGGCATCGTCGGCCACCTGGTCCGCCAGTTTGGAATAAAAACGGAAGGCGTCTTCTTCTTTTTGAATGGCGATATCAATCAGTGCTTCCAGTTTCGAATCCATGTTTCCCTCCAGTGCTCTGTGGCGCCTTCCCTCCCTGCGGGCGGGCAGGGCGGCGCAAACAAAATCGGCCTTTTTACGATTCTATCAAGATTGTTTCTCTCGTCTCCGGCTTGCGGGGCGTTACGGTGTTTTCTTTTGTCATGCCGGGCTGCAATGTCTTTCTCATGGGGCCTCCGGGTGTCTTTTCGGCGTTCCCCCTGGTTTCACGGGGATGCCGGAGGTTACGGGATCCGGGAATAGACGATTCCGGTGTATCCCACAAAACTTTCGCCGGGATTCTTGTCATAACTGGTGGCATAGGCGAGGCAATGGGCCTTATCGGCCCCCAATGCCTTGGCCGCGGCAAGGGCGGTGGCCGCCGCACCGGCGCAACAGGCATTCTGCCGGGACTGTGCCACGGACAGGACCTCATGAGGGTCCATTCCGGTCAGCGCCTCGATGATGGCGGCATCATTTTCCGTTTTGACCCAGTCCAGGGCCTTGCCCCCGATCCCTTTCGGAGTGAAACCGTAGTTAGAGCCGTAATGGGTCAGATCGGTGGACCCTAAAATCCGTATGCGTTTACCGGCGTGGTTTGCCAGATCCACCAGGGCCTTCCCCACGGCCAGGGCGTCCGGATGAGGGGGAACGCCCACGGGAAGCAGCTGAGCGTCCTTGAAGAAATATTTAACGAAGGGAAGCTGGAGTTCGATGGTGTTGTCCGGGGTGAAATGGTCCGCCGTTTCCACCTTGAAATCAAAGGCGCGTGCGATTCCTTCGGCCAGTTCCGAATCGATGGGGATGGGACCGAAAGGGGTTTCCCAGGCGCCGGACAGCATCAGGTAACCGGGGGATGCGGCGTGCAGGTGCATTCCGAAGAGCACCACGGTGTCCGCCGGCCCGGCACGGGCCAGGGCATGGATCACGTTGCAGGCGATGGCTCCGGAAAAAAACCATCCGGCATGGGGGACGATCCCCCCCACGGCGTTTTTCGGCGATTCCCCGGTAATGGAAGGGTCCTTCAGGAACTCCTGGATCGCCTTTTCGCATTCCCCAGGCCGAGAGGGGTACCAGGATCCGGCAAAGACGGCGCGTCTGACTTCCATGACACCCTCCTTTTTTGCCGCCGATGATACCGCTTCCGGTTGAAAATCTCAACTAAAAACCGGCCGTTTCCATCTATTGACAGGGAGTGGAGGGGTTATTATTTTTACTGAGTTTTAAGAAGTTGGATCCGATTTCAACAAAAAGGGCAAATCCTGAAATTTCCGGAAAGGACGTTTTCGGATGACACACGCCGGTGAAACATTCAACACGGCAGAAGGCGGGGTATTCCTTCTGGACTTGCACGTACGCTTCAGGGACCTGGATGCCATGGGACACGTCAACAATGCGGTCTTTTTCACCTATTTCGAGGAAGGGCGAAAGGCCTTCTTCCAGAAACATTTCAGCACGAAAGACGGGCTGGCGTTTCCCTTCATCCTTGCCCATGCCGAATGTGATTACCAACGGCCCATCACCTTGAACGACAGCGTGAAGCTGGTCATGCAGGTGGGGGAGATCGGGAACAAGCGCTTCGATTTTCTCTATCGCATCGTGGATCAAAAGGGTGTCGGCACATCTTACGCGTCGGGAAATTCGGTTCAGGTATCTTTTGACTATAAAGAACAGCGATCCACGCCGATTCCGGAGGACGTGCGCCGCCGACTGATGCCCTACCAGGGCGCGTCCATGGAAGCGGTGCTTCGTGCCGCGCGAAACTTGTGAAACAAAGAAATAGTATATGATAAGGAGATCCAAATGCCGATTTATGAATTTGAATGCAAAGACTGTGATCACTGTTTTGAAAGGCTCGTTTTTGTGGACGACGACCAACCGGTCAAATGTCCCCGGTGCAACAGTGCCCGGGTGAAGAAATTGGTCAGCTGCGCCCGCTTCATCGGCGCATCCGGATTGGCCGGATGCGCGCCGGGGTCCGGGAAGGGTTTTTCATGAGGGACCTGAATGCCACGCGGCGGTCGCCGCGTTAAAAAATTCTTTGAAAACGGGCATTTTTTAAATCCTTCCAGAGAAGCGCCTTTTCTTTTCCGAAATCATGATTATCATACCGGGATAGTCGGGGATTGGATTCTTTCCGGCCGGTTGGCGGCGGTAAGGAACCGATCCGACCGTTTTGACCCACCAACAGGAGGCCGCCCATGTGGGAATACACCGATAAAGTCAAAGACCATTTTTTAAACCCGCGCAATGTGGGGGTCATTGAAGACGCCGACGGGATCGGCGAAGTCGGTTCCCTGGCGTGCGGAGACGCCCTCAAGCTCACCTTTAAGCTGGATGAAACCCAGCGGATCAAAGACGCCAAGTTCCAGACCTTCGGGTGTGCCAGCGCCATCGCGTCGTCTTCCGCCCTGACCGAGATGATCAAGGGGTTGACGCTCGACGAGGCGGCAAAGGTGACCAACGAAGATATCGCCCAATACCTGGGGGGTTTGCCCAAGGAGAAGATGCACTGCTCGGTGATGGGGCGGGACGCCCTGGAAAAGGCCATCGCCTATTACCGCGGAGAGGCCGAAAAGAAACCCGAAGGCCGCATCGTCTGCGAATGTTTCGGGGTGACGGATGTGGAGATCGAACGGGCGGTCCGGGAGAACAACCTCCAGACCATCGAAGATGTCACCGACTATGTGAAGGCCGGGGGCGGATGCGGAAATTGTCATGACGCCATCCAGGAGATCATCGATGCGGTTCGGGGAAAAGGCCCTGTTCCGAAGGAAAAACCCCTCCGGCTCACCAATATCCAGAAGATCAAACTCATCGAAGAGACCCTGGACCGTGAAATCAAACCCGCTTTGAAGAAAGACGGCGGCGACATCGAATTGGTGGATGTGGACGGCGATCGCGTTTTCGTGAAGCTTCGCGGCACCTGCGCCACCTGTGCGGCGTCCCAGGTCACCCTCAAAGGATATGTGGAGTCCAAATTGCAGGAACTGGTGTTGCCCCAGTTGGTGGTGGAGGAGGTGCAGTGATGGATGTGGTCTATGTGGACAACAACGCCACCACCCGGGTGGCGCCTGAAGTCATCGAAACGATGCTCCCCTATTTCGGTCAATGGTATGGAAACCCCTCCAGCATGCACACCTTCGGGGGCACCGTGGGCCGGAAATTACAGGAGGCCCGTGAAAAAACAGCGGCCTTCATCGGGGCCCAACCCGAAGAGATCATTTTCACCGGCTGCGGCACGGAAAGCGACAGCACGGCCATCCATGCCGCCATTGCATCCAACCCAGAGAAAAAACACATTGTCACCAGCCGGGTGGAGCATCCCGCCGTAAAGAATTTGTTCGAGCATCTTTCCAAGAAAGGATATCGGACCACCTTCATTCCGGTGGACCGGCAGGGCCGCCTCGATATGGAGGCCCTGGAAAAAAGCCTCACCGAGGATACGGCCGTTGTCAGCCTCATGTGGGCCAACAATGAGACGGGCGTGTTGTTTCCCATTGAAGCCATCGCGCCCATGGTCCGGGACCGCGGCATTGTTTTCCACACCGATGCGGTTCAGGCGGCGGGAAAGATTCCCATTAACGTAAAGGCCGCCGGGGTGGACATGCTCTCCTTGTCCGGCCATAAGGTCCATGCCCCCAAGGGTGTGGGTGCCCTGTATGTCCGAAAGGGCGTCAAGTACGCCCCCTTTCTCATCGGGGGGCACCAGGAGCGCGGCCGCCGGGGCGGGACCGAGAATGTGGCCTCCATCATCGGAATGGGAAGGGCCAGCGAATTGGCGGCGGATCATTTGAAGATGCAATCCGAACGCGTGCGGGCGCTCCGGGACAAGCTGGAAAAGGGCTTGCTGGATGCCGTGCCCAAGTCCATGGTCAACGGGGACCGGGAAACCCGCCTGCCCAATACCACCAGCATCAGTTTCGAATACGTGGAAGGGGAGTCCATCCTCCTGATGATGGACCGATTGGGGATCTGCGCTTCTTCGGGTTCCGCGTGCACCTCCGGGTCCCTGGAACCTTCCCACGTCCTCAGGGCCATGGGGGTTCCCTTTACGGCGGCCCACGGCTCCATCCGTTTCAGCCTGAGCATTTATAACACGGACCAGGAGATCGATTTCATCATCGAAAAACTCCCCCCCATCATCGCCAAGCTCAGGGAAATGTCGCCCTTTTGGAAACCCTGAGCCGCCATCCACTTGATGGCTTCGTAAAAGGGCTGATTTTGTTCGCGCCTCAACCCTTTTCGGGAGATCCAAAGGGTTTCGCTAAATCTCAAGAACTCGTTCCCGCCTTCGGCGGAAACTCAAACAGCTTGAGATTTTTAACGCTCAACCTTTTTGTACCTTTTTTTCCGAAAAGGCTTGAACGGCGCTCACAAAAGCCTTTTACGAAGCCATCCGCAATGAGTTCTTGACATCCGGCGCGAATTGTCCTATGGGTGCCCGAAACATGTACGGGTGCTGCTTTCTGGATGATGGATCGCCGGGAATTCTTAAAATATGGGTGTAAGTGGGCCACGCTGGCGGCAACGGCGTGCGTGGCGCCGGCCCCCCTTTTGGCCGCCGTCAAACGATCCAGGGCATCGCACCATCTTTCCCTTTATAATACCCACACCGGCGAAACCCTCGGCATCACATACGCCGCCGAAGGGGCCTACATTCCGGAGGCGCTGGAAGCGATTGATCACCTTCTCCGGGACCATCGTACCGGAGATGTCAAGCCCATCGATCCCCGACTCCTGGATTTGCTTTTTGCCATTTCCAAAAAGATGGGCCTTACGGCCCGGCATCCTTTCCATATCGTATCCGGGTATCGCTCCCCGGAAACGAATGCCTTGTTGCGGAAACGAAGCCGGCGGGTGGCCAAAAACAGCTACCATGTCAAGGGGCAGGCCGTGGATTTCCGGGTCCCGCACCGCCGTCTTTCTCTTTTGCGCAAAACGGCGATCAGCCTGCGCAGCGGAGGGGTCGGCTATTATCCCCGGTCCCATTTCGTTCACGTGGATGTAGGGGAATTCCGGTACTGGTAACATAAGCGTCCGCCTCTATTTTTTTTCTGTTTGGTGAAGGGGCGCACCGGCCACCGGAAATCCTGAATCCGGCGGGCCTTCCCTGAGTGCGCGGTCCAGCAAAAAATCCCTGCCGTAAATATCGTCGCGGAAATGGATCGTCCCGTCCGGGGTGACCCATGCGGTCCAATACAAAAGATGCACCGGGATGGGATTTTTCAAGACGATGGTCCGGTGTTCGCCGGCGGCCATCGTCGCCTCAATCCGTTCCCGGGTCCAGCCCGGATTTTTCTGGAGCACATAGGCGGCAAGCTCCAGGGGTTTTTCCACCCGGATGCATCCGGAGCTGAATGTCCGGATGGTCTTGTCGAAAAGGGCCTGCTGGGGGGTGTCGTGGAGATACACGGAAAATCGGTTGGGGAACATGAATTTGATGCGCCCCAGGGCGTTTCGGGGTCCCGGGTCCTGCCGAAGGCGGTAGATGAAATTACTCCGGTTGATCTTAGCCCAATCGATGCTTTCCGGCGGGACTTCCTTTGCCGAGTCTTCCCACCCGGCAAAGACCCGGTAGCCGTTTTTGACCAGGTATGAGGGATCCTTTTGAATCAAGGGGAGCTTGTCCTTCACGGCGATGCTGAAAGGGACGTTCCAGTAAGGATTGAGGACCAGGTATTTCATGGTTTCGCTGAAGACCGGGGTTTTTCGGTACTCCGTCCCCACCACCGCCCGCATGTCCAAAGCAGAAGGCCCGGCTTCCATGACATCCAGCCGGAAATCCGCGATGTTTACGAGGATATACCGGGCCCCCAGGTCGTGGGGGAGCCACCGCCAACGTTCCAGGTTGAGTTCGATCTGCCGGATCCGCTCCACCGGCGTTCGATTCAACTGGGAAAGGGTGCGCCTCCCCACGATACCGTCGGCTTCCAGACCATGCCGGACCTGGAACCGCCGCAGGGCCTCCTCCAGGGAGGCGTCGTACCGCAAGGGATCGTTTTCGGTACGGGTGTCGAGGTCCCCCGTGAATTTCAAAAGGGTTTCGAGAAGCGGGACCCGGGGGTCGGTTTCCCCCGGCCGCAGGGCGGGTCCCGCCGGAAGCCGGGGCCAGGGTGTGCCGGCGGCGATGTTCCGATACGCGACAAGCGCTTCCTTCAGCCGCCGGTAACCGGCATCCGAGGGGGTCAGTGCCGCCAGGCTTTCTTTAATACGCCCGGTGGCCAGGGCTTCCGAAAGGACCCGGCCCAGATCCACTTCGGGGAGAAACGCCGTCCATGCGGTATGGACGGACTCGGGATCCACGCGCCCCGCCCGGAGATGTGCCGCATAAAGCAAGAAGGCGTCCGTGAGCAATATGTCCAGTTCCGCCAGACGGACCGGATCGACAGCGTTGGTTTTTGCCTCCGGGCCTTCGAACCCGGAAAAAAGTTTGTGAATTTCCGAAAAGTGATAAATCTCGGGGGAAAGGCCTTCGTCCTTGGAAGCGGCCAGGGCGGATAACAGGTCCCGGGCAAGGGGGGTGGGGGTTCCCCCGAGACTCCAGGCCGGTGCATATGCGCGATGGCGATAAAAGGCCGGGATGGCGGATATACCGCAGATCCGTTCTTTACGGCAGGTGAAGGCGCTGGCCGTCTGCCCTTGACGAATGAGAGAAAAAATCTGCGCGGCCACGGGATCCGATCCGGTTGAAAATCCCCTGTCCGGAAAAGGAGAAAAAACGGAAAAGACCAACACCGCAAAAGCAAAAACAGTTTTCATGACAAAAAAACTCCTTTCTCCCATCGTCCGGGTCCTCGACCAACATAAAGCACCATTCCCGAAGGGTCAATGCGGATCCTCCGGGTTCCCCGGCGTGGGTGATTAAGCTGCGTTTTTCCAAAATCCGGCGCCCGGACTTGAAGCCTTGGTTTCAGCGTGTTATTTTTTCCTGGGGTTTTTTAACCCGGATGAAACCATCTTTTAGACAAATTCAATTCACATGGCACATCGGGGCGTTTTTTCCGCGTGCGGTGCACAGGCGAAAGGAGAAAGGAATCGTCAATGGAAAAGCACCAAAAGTTCTCCCTCTGGTATGTCCTCTTGGGCATCTGGATCGTTTTAATCCTTCAAAACGCGCTCATGGGCGCATTTGCCGTGAAAGTCATCCCGTACAGCCAGTTTTTGAAGCTCCTCAAGGAAGGGCGCATTGTGGAGGTGGCCATTACGGCGGACAAAATCCAGGGGAAGATGAAAAACGGTCCCGAGGGCACAGCGATCCCCTTCAAGACCATCCGCGTGGATCCCGAGATTTCCACCCTGCTGGATCAATACAATGTCACCTTCAAGGGAGAGATCGAGTCCACCTTCCTTCCGACCCTGTTGTCCTGGGTCGTTCCCACGGCCCTTTTCTTCGGGGTCTGGTTTTTTCTGATGCGGCGCATGATGGGCCAGCAGCAGGGGTTCATGACCCTGGGGAAGAACAAGGCCAAAATCTATGTGGAAAGTGATCTCAACATCACCTTCGAGGACGTGGCCGGCGTGGAGGAAGCCAAGCAGGAACTGGTGGAGGTGGTGGAATTCCTGAAACGTCCCGAACGGTATTCCGAGCTGGGGGGGAAACTCCCCAAGGGGGTTTTACTGGTGGGGCCCCCGGGGACGGGGAAGACGCTTCTGGCAAAGGCGGTGGCCGGGGAGAGCGGGGTTCCCTTTTTCAGCCTGAGCGGATCGGAGTTCGTGGAGATGTTCGTGGGTCTGGGAGCGGCCCGGGTGCGGGACCTTTTTGTCCAGGCCAAGCAAAAGGCGCCGTGCATCATTTTTATTGATGAGCTGGACGCTCTGGGAAAGGCCCGGGGAGTCGGCATGGTGGGGGGGCACGATGAGCGGGAGCAGACCCTCAACCAGTTGCTGGTGGAGATGGACGGCTTCGATCCCACGGCCGGCGTCATCCTGATGGCGGCCACCAACCGGCCCGAAATCCTCGATCCGGCCCTGTTGCGGCCCGGCCGTTTCGACCGGCAGATCCTGGTGGACCGGCCCGACAAGCAAGGGAGGGAAGCCATCTTGAAGGTGCACCTGAAAAACATCCAGACGGTAAAGAACCTGGATGTGGGAAAGATCGCCGCCATGACACCGGGGATGGTGGGTGCGGACCTCGCCAATCTGGTGAACGAAGCCGCCCTCTTGGCGGTCCGGAAGAACAAAAAAAAGGTGGGGATGCCCGAGTTCGAAGAAGCCGTGGAGCGTTTGGTGGCGGGGCTTGAAAAGAAAAACCGGCTCATCAATCCCAAGGAACGGGAAATCGTGGCCTACCATGAAATGGGACACGCCATCGTGGCCCTTTCCCTGCCCGGCACCGACCCCGTGCAAAAGATCTCCATTATCCCGAGGGGAATCGCCGCCCTCGGATATACCCTCCAGGTCCCCACGGAAGACCGGTTTTTGATGAAAAAAACCGAACTGCTGAATCGGATCGCCACCCTGCTCGGCGGCCGGGCGGCCGAGGCGCTGGTCTTCGGGGATATCTCCACCGGCGCCCACAACGACCTTGCCCGGGCCACCGACATCGCCCGGAGCATGATCAAGGAATACGGCATGAGCGAAAAGTTGGGACAGGTCTACTTTGCACGGGAAAAGCGGAACCGGTTTTTGAACCTGATGCCGGAGGGTCCGGAGGCCTACAGCGAATCCACGGCGGAACTCATCGATACCGAAATCAAGAAAATCATTGAGCACGAGTATGAAAAAGCGCGGGCCATTTTAAAGGAAAAGCAGGATATTCTTGACAAGGGTGCGTCGATATTGTTGGAAAAGGAAAAGATCGACGCCGAAGAAATCAAAGCCCTCATGGGGATTTCCGGTAAAGAAGAAAAAGATGTTCAAAAGTCTCGGGAAACGGTTACGGAGTAACCAAACGGTTACGGAGTAACCGCTGGAAGGGACGGGCAGAGATCCCGGAGAAAAGAAGGAGGCGCTACACTTCATCCCATGAAAAAAAATATCGGTTTTGTCTCCACGCGGTTTGCCGGAACCGACGGCGTCACCCTGGAAGCCAGCAAATGGGCCCAGGTCATCCGCAGGATGGGGCATGAATACTTCTGGTTTGCCGGCCAACTCGACAAATCGCCGGAACGGAGTATGCTGGTACCCGAGGCCTTTTTTCAGCACGAGCACAATCAGTGGATCAATACGCGCATCCTGGGAGCGAAACGCCGGGACGCCGCGGTCACCGACATGATCCAGGCCCTGAAGACCCTTCTCAAGGTGCGCCTGCGGGAGTTCATCGGCAAGTTTTCCATCGACCTGCTCGTCGCGGAAAATGCGCTCACCATTCCCATGCAAGTCCCTCTTGGGCTCGCCCTTACCGAAATCATCGCCGAAACCCAGATTCCCACCATCGCCCATCATCATGATTTTTACTGGGAACGTGCCCGCTTCAGCATCAACGCTGTGGGAGACTATATCCGCATGGCCTTTCCCCCCAATCTTCCGAACATGGCCCATATCGTCATCAATTCCGCCGCCCAGGAGGAACTGGCTCTGAGGACGGGCATCTCCTCCGTCATCATCCCCAATATTTTGGATTTTGAAAATCCACCCGTGGTGGATCCCGAGAAAACGACCCGCCTGAGGGCGCAAATCGGACTGAACGCCGACGATATCATGATCCTCCAGCCCACCCGGATTATCCAGCGGAAAGGGATCGAACACGCCATCGAGCTGGTGAAAGAGATGAAAAACCCCCGATACAAACTCGTCATTTCCCACGAAGCTGGGGACGAAGGATACGAGTATGCGGAATGGCTCAAGGATTACGCCGCAGAGCACGGTGTGACGTTATGCCTGTGTCCCACCCGGATGCGGGATCCCTGGAACGATGTGGCGGCCGGCGAAACCGACCACAGCCTCCTGGACATTTACCCCTGCGCCGATTTCATTACCTACCCCAGTCTTTATGAAGGGTTCGGAAACGCCTTTCTGGAGGCCATTTACTTTAAAAAACCCATGCTCATCAATCGGTACGCCACCTTTGTCCGGGACATCGAACCCCAGGGATTCCAGTTGATCGCCATGGACGGTTATCTTTCCCACAAGGCGGTGGAACAGGTCAAAAGCATCTTAAACAACGCTGAAAAACGGAACGCGATTGTGGAACACAACTATGAAACCGCCCGCCGCTATTATTCCTATTCGGTGCTCCAGCGGTGGTTGAGCATTCTGTTGATCAACTTCTTCGGATTTTCCCCCGCTCGAAACACCTGTTCGGAATAACACACCGAAGGAGATCGGCCTTACATTCTTTTACGGATCGTAAGGATTCTGTTCCTCTCTTGCGGTTTTTTCCACCTTCGCGCCTTCCCCCCGGAACAGGGATCGAACCCCTTCCTTGAGAATCCGGAATCCCGATACGACCCCGGTCTTGACGGCCTTTCCGGCTCCGGTGGTGTCTCTCTTCACGGATTCCTTCAGGTTCTCGGCGTGTTCGCCGGCTCTGGATGCCTCTTGGGAAGCTTCCCGTTTTGCATCGCCGATGGTGGCGGGCGGAGACCCTTCCTGGGCATACGCCGCCGTCATCTTTTTGGAAAAAGGAAAGCCGCCGATGACCGGAGCCATGAGGAACAACACAACCCCGCCGAAAAAGCACGCCGGAATCCTTTTTTTTATCGTTGGTTTCATCTTATGGGGTTTTCTCCTGGAGCATCCGAATGACTTCCACCAAGCGATGAACCAGGTGTTCGTGGTATTTTTTCCCGCCTTCCGGCGAGGCTTTCCCGGGTTCTCCCGAGGTGCCCCCGAAAGGAAGAACACTCTGTTTCTGCTCCGAGACGGTGCTGGGGACATAGCAGAGGGTGTCTCCCGGATATCCCGGATCCACATGGTACAGGGACGGATGCCGGTGGGGGTTGTCTTTGGCCCGTTCCATCTTGACCAGCTCGGGATAACAATGCCACATGTGGGAACCTTCGATTTCCTCGGCATGCCCGATCTCCCCCCATCCCATATTGCGCGCCATTTCTTTGGACATGTACGCGGGATCAAAGAGCGCCACGTTGACTCCCAGTATTCTCTTGGCGCGTTCGGCGGCGATCTGCAACCAGGAAATGTTGACGATGCGGTGGCCGTTGATCACCACAAAAGCCGAAAATCCGTGGTGTGCGAGGGATTCCATGATGTCATAAAGCAATTCGATGAGGACTTCCGGACGGATGGTGATGGTTCCGGGAAGGACCATATGATGGGGGCTCCACCCGAACCATAAGGGCGGCGCCGCCAAGACCGACGCCTCTCGGGCCGCCGCCTCCGCCAATGCCGCCGCCACCATGGTATCGGTGCCCACCGGAAGATGGGGGCCGTGCTGTTCGGTGCTCCCCACCGGCAATAAAACGGTCTTTGCGCCGGCGTCGATTTTTTCCCGGATTTCCTCCCAGGTCATCTCCTGGATCCATACCGTGGATGCCATTTTTGGTTCCTTTTTTATTTGCTGTTGACCGGAACGCTTCCCGCAAGCCCCGCCTTTTAAGGAGGAGTCGAGGGAAGCGATCTTAAAATAGACACTTTCCTTACCGGGGAGCCCCGCTTTTCAGAGCGGGGGGCTCCACAATGGGTATTTTCATTCATCTTATTTTCATGTCGCTTCAAATGCGATATTGAGAACAAGTCGCTATGCGGATGTGCGGGGACTTACGGCTCAATCCTGATGAAATCGTAAAAAGGCCGATTTTATTCGCGCCGTTCTGCCCGCCCGCAGGGGGGAACCCTTTTCGGGAGATCCAAAGGGTTTCGCTAAATCTCCAGAACTCGACACAAGTGTCTCAAACAGCTTGAGATTTTTAACGCTCAACCCTTTGTCTCTCTTTTTCCGAAAAGGCTTGAACGGCGCTCACAAAAGCCTTTTTACGAAACGATCCATCCTGTCTGATTACCGCAAAACAGGGTTTTAATCAAGGCGGAATATGGTACGCGTAAAGACGCCTTCCGTGGGACGGAAGATTGGACTGGCGGCGGTCATCATGATGGCGTCGGTCTTTTTCAGCCGTGTGACGGGTCTCGTCCGCGAAATGGTCATTGCTTACATCGGCGGGGCATCCCCCGCCGTGGACGCCTACCAGGTGGCCTTCATCATTCCCGAAATCCTCAACCACGTGGTGGCTTCCGGATTTTTATCGGTGACCTTCATTCCGATTTTCTCCCGTTACCTTTCCCAGGACCGGGAAGGAGAAGGGTGGGAGATCTTTTCAGTCATTTTCACCGGTTTCGGGACGGTTTTGATTCTTGGCATCCTTTTGGCCATGGTGTTCGCGCCGGCGCTGGTGGGGATCGTGGCCCCCGGGCTTGAGGACGGCTTTGTGAAAACAAACGCCGTGCGTATGACCCGGATTATCCTTCCGGCCCAGTTTTTCTTTTTTGCCGGAGGTCTTTTCATGGCCGTTCAGTTTGCAAAGGGACGTTTTGCGGTTCCGGCGCTGGCGCCGCTGTTGTATAATCTGGGAATCATCGCCGGCGGCGGGGTCCTCGGGAAGCGCCTCGGCATGGAAGGATTTTCATGGGGGGTTTTGATCGGAGCCTTTTTCGGAAACTTTTTTCTCCAGTGGTGGGGGGCCTTGCGGGTGGGCCTGCGGTTTTCCTTGAAAATCGATTTTTTCCATCCGGATTTGAAAAAATACATCGCCCTGACCCTGCCCTTGATGGTGGGACTCACCATGACCTTTTCCACCGAGATTTTCTTCCGGTTTTTTGGGAGCTTTCTCCCCACGGGGACCATCGCCGCGCTCAACTACGGGCTGCGGGTCATGCTGATCCTGGTGGGCGTGTTCGGCCAGGCCGTGGGGGTGGCCTCCTTTCCGTTCATGGCACGCCTGGCGGTGGAGGGAAAGCTTCAGGAGATGCACCGGCTTTTGGATCACACCCTGAGGCTCCTTTCCCTTGTCATTCCCGTTTCTGTTTTGTGTATGGTATTGCGTAGGGAGATCGTCGTTTTGTTGTTTTTACGGGGAAGCTTTGACATGGCGGCCCTGGAAACGACTTCCCAGGCGCTCTTCTGTCTGATGGCCGGCGCCTTTGCATTCGCCGCCCAGACCATCGTTGTCCGGGCCTACTACGCCGTCCAAAACACCTTGTTCCCGGCCTTTTTCGGCTCTCTGGCGGTGGTGCTGAGCCTTCCTTTCTATTGGCTGGGGATGCGGTTTATGGGAGGAAACGGTGTTGCCCTGGCCGTTAGTATTTCCGCTGTTCTGCAGGCGGGGCTGTTATACGGGATTTTAAACGCCCGCCGTCCGGACCGGGTGTATCGCCGGGTTTACGCGTCCTACGCCCGCATGATCGGATTGGGAGCGGTTTTCGGGGCGGCGTTTGAATGGATGAAAAACGCAGGCGTGCCCCAATTCAGCACCGCACCCCTGATCCAAAGTGTCCTGACCTGCCTGGCGATCGGCCCGCTTTACTTTCTGGTCTTTTATGGTGCGGGCCGGATTTTGAAAATTCCGGAAATAAAGATGCTCCGGGATTTTAGAAAATCGCGGTCCACGCACGGATAATTTATCGAAAAGCGGTTGTCATATGGACGCTTTTTTCCTATAGAGACGCTGAGAATTTGAGTGGAAGGAGGCAGCCATTGAAAAAAATCATCCCCCAACGCATGTTTTTCACCAAAGGCGTTGGATATCATCGAAACCAGCTGCAAAGCTTTGAGCTGGCCTTAAGGGACGCCGGAATCGAAATATGTAATATCGTCACCATTTCCAGCATCTTCCCGCCGGCGTGCAAAATCATATCCAAAAAAGAGGGCCTGAAGAACCTCGTCCCCGGACAGATCACGTTCGTGGTCATGGCCCGGGAAAGCACCAATGAACCGAGCCGGCTCATATCGGCGGCCGTGGGGCTGGCCCAACCCGTCAACCGAAACCAATACGGCTATATTTCCGAACATCATGCCTTTGGACAAAAAACCCGCCACGCCAAAGATTTCGCGGAAGACCTGGCGGCCACCATGCTGGCATCCACCCTGGGCATTGAACTGGATATCGACAAGGCCTGGGACGAACGGAAACAACTCTATATCGCTGATAAAAAACGCCAGTTCACCAGCCGGAGCATCGCCCAGAGCGCATACGGCCACCGGGACGGCCTGTGGACCACCGTGCTGGCCTGTGCGGTCATGCTCATTGCTTAGAATGTGAAACACGCCATGGCCCGATCCCTTTTTGCGTCATCCCCGGATATTCTTCCCAAACCCTTGAAGCGCGGATTATCCCTTTCCGAGTTGCTGGAAGTCATGGGCGGGACCTGTTTCGAGGCCCGGAACGTCTATCGTGCCGCCCGATTATTGAAGCGGATGATCGAGACAGGAGACACCCTCTGGCTGGGCATCGCCGGTGCGGGCATCGCCGGCGGCATGGGGGGGATGGTGATTTCTCTCATGGAAACCGGTTTTATCGACGTGATCTGTTCCACGGGAGCCCAAGTGTACCACGACCTGCATTTCGCCTTCGACCTTCCCGTCAAGGCGATCCCCCCCCGCTGGGATGATGATCTTCTCCGCAAACACGGGGACACGCGGATTTATGACATCGGGATCCGGGAAAAAGAAACCCTCGAGGTCCAGGACGCCCTGATCCGCCGGTTTGTGGAGGACGCCCACAAATTCCTTTCTCCGGAGCCCCTCTCCAGCTGGGAGTTCAACTTCCAGCTGGGGCGATGGACGGCGGCCCACGCGCCGTATCCGGAACGCAGTTTCACCGCACGGGCCGCCCAACTGGAAGTCCCTGTTTTCTGGGATTCCCTTTCCAATCATTCCATCGCCATGAATCTTGTCCGCACGGACCGGGAGGGGTTTCCCGTGGCGTTGTCCGCACAGAAGGACATCCTCCATTCCGCGGCCATCGCCTTTTGCTCGGAACAGACCGGCTTTCTGGAACTGGGCGGGGGGGGTCCAAAAAACTTCATCCAGCAGACCGGTCCCACCATCAGCCAGATTTTCGGCATCGATTATGAAGGGGCGGACCGCGGCATCCAGATCGGGACGGCCGTGGAACGGGAAGGGAGCCTTTCCAGCTGTACCTTCGGAGAGGCGGTCACCTGGGGGAAATACCGGCATGCCGACGAGGACCGCTTGGTCCAGATATGGGGGGAATACAGCGTCATCTTCCCCCTGTTGGCCGCCTATGCCCTCGATACCTGCACGCCCCGGACACCGAAGCGCTGGTGCGGCCGGATCGGGGACAGCGTGGAAAGACTCGCGGCGGCGTCATGAAACCGCACCCCACCCCCTTTTTGAACCCGCCCCCCGAGCGGTGCACCCTGGAACACGCCCGGGTGGTGGTGCTTCCTTTCCCCTACGAAGGCGGCATCTCTTACGAGACCGGCACAGCGGCCGCGCCCCGGGCGATCCTGGAGGCTTCCGCCCAACTCGAATTCTATGACGAAGTCCTTCAGGCGGAACCCGTGGAGGTGGGGATCGCAACGGTTCAACCGCCTGAAATCCCTGAAGATCCCAGGCAGATGATCGAAACCCTGTACCAGACCGCCAGGGCCCTCCTGGATCGGAAAAAATTCATCGTCGTAGCCGGCGGGGATCATTCCATCACCAGCGGTTACGTCCGGGCGCTGAAAGAAAGATGCGATCCCCTGGGGGTCATCCAGTTGGACGCCCACGCCGATCTCCGGGAGTCTTACGACGGGAGCCCCTTGAGCCATGCCTGCGTCATGGCCCGCATCCGGGAGATCACCCCCCATACGGTGCAGTTGGGGATTCGAAGCATTTCCGCTGAGGAAGCCCGGCGGGTGCGACAAGACGGGCTTTTGCTCTGCCCCTTGCATCGATGGCGACAGGGGGCCTTCGATCTCCAAGGGGCGTTGAGACGTCTGCCCGAACAGGTTTTTATCACCGTGGATGTGGATGTCTTCGACTGGAGTGTTGTTTCAAGCACCGGGACCCCGGAACCCGGAGGCCTGCTCTGGGACGAAGCCCTCGGGATCCTGAAAACAGTCTTTAACGCCAAAGACGTGGTGGGTTTCGATGTGGTGGAACTGGCGTACAAAAAAGACGATATGAATTCTCCTTTTGCCGTGGCCAAGCTGATTTATAAGATGATCGGGTTCAAATTCGACCATCGATTGACCCGCATCTTTTGATGCCTTTTCCTGGCCGGGGAATGCCGTTTTTCCGGTTGGGGGTTTACCGATGCGTCGCTTTGGAATTTCATTGATTTTCTCCCCTTGATTTGATAAACAAAAAAAGATCGTAAACCCTGGATCGGTGGATTTGCGGTGCGAACAAAATCGGCCTTTTTACGAAGCCATCAATAATTGTTCAAAAGCGTGCTTCAGTTCCTTAAACCCAAGAAGAAGGAGGGGCTATGGTGAAGAAACTGACGATTATAACGATTCTTTTGATGCTGGTGGGTGCCGGGACTCTTTTTGCGGCGCCCAAGTCGGGGGGCACGCTGGTTTTCGGCAGGGGCGGGGACAGCGTCGGGCTGGATCCGGCCTACGAGACCGACGGCAACTCCTTTATGGTATGCGACAATGTCTTTGAGGCGTTGGTGTTTTACGCCGATGAATCCACCGCCCTGGAGCCGGGACTGGCCGAATCCTGGGACATCTCTGCCGACGGCTTGACCTACACCTTCCATTTGCGGAAAGGCGTCAAGTTTCACGACGGCACCGATTTCAACGCGGACGCCGTGGTCTTTTCCATCGGCCGCATGATGAAAGACCGCAAGATCAAATACTTCGGGAAGGGATGGGAGATTCCTCCCCAGGAACGTCCGCCCGAGTACTGGGTCTCCATGGAAATGGACGACATCCTGAACTCCATCACGGCCACGGATGAATACACCGTGGTTTTCAACCTCAAGAAGGTGAACGCGCCTTTCCTGGCCAACATGGGAATGGATTTCGCCGACATCATCAGCCCCACGGCGTTTCTGAAAAACCCCAAGGAGTTCATCCGCAACCCGGTGGGCACCGGTCCGTTTAAATTCGTCAGCTGGGTCAAGGATGACCGTATCGTACTGGAGCGCTTCAAGGACTACTGGGACAAGAGCGCCGGACCTTACCTGGACAAGGTCATCTTCCGGTCCATCCCGGAAAACTCCGTCCGCTTCCTGGAACTCAAGACCGGAAACATCCACATCTGCCAGTTTCCCAATCCCCAGGACATTGATCTGGCCAAAAAGGACCCGAACCTGATCCTGCCCACCCAGCCCGGCATGAACATCGGGTACCTCGGGTTCAATCTGACCAAGGAGCCCTGGAAGAGCAAGGTGGCGCTCCGAAAGGCCATTGCCCATGCCATCAACAAGAAAGCCATCGTGGACAACCTCTACCAGGGTCTGGGACAGGTGGCGAAAAATCCCATCCCGCCCACCATGTGGGGATACAACGATGAGATCCCGGGATACGCCTACGACCTGAAAAAAGCCAAGGAACTCCTCGAAAAGGCCGGCTATCCGGACGGTAAGGGGCTGGGGGAGATCACCCTGTGGTCCATGCCGGTTCCCCGTCCCTACAATCCCGACGGGGTGAAGATCGGAGAGGCCATGGCGGCGGATCTGGCCAAAGCCGGGATCACCGCCAAAGTGGTCACCTTCGAGTGGGGAACCTATTTGAAGCGCCAGCGGGAACAACCCGAGGACATGGACCTGTTTCAGCTGGGATGGACCGGAGATAACGGGGATCCGGACAACTTCCTGGCGGTCCTCTTCGACGGTCTGGCCTCCGAAGCCATCCGCACCCAGTGGAAAAACGAAGAATATCATCAGCTCATGATCCAGGGGCGGGAAACCATCGACCAAAATGAGCGGATCGAAATCTACAAGAAAGCCCAAAAGATCTTCTTCGAGGAGTGCCCGGCGATTCCCATCGCCCACTCCACCGTCATTTGGCCGGCCCACAAAAACGTGCAGAATTTCAAACTGCATCCCACCGGGTCGGTCCGGATGAAAAATGTTTGGTTGCAGTAAAGGACCATAACCTCCACCGGCCGAAATGGGGGCGGCGCAGATGCGTCGCCCCCATTTCGGCCGGACTTTCTTTAAAAAACCATCCGCCAAAGGAGACTTCCCCTTTGCATCGGATCCGTTTCCATAGTGTCCGTTTTTAATCCATGCTGGCTTATATCGCCCGCCGATTCCTCATCCTGATCCCCACGCTTCTAGGCGTGTCGGTCATCGTTTTTCTCCTATTGCATCTTACCCCCGGAGATCCGGCCGAATTGCTTCTCGGCGAGCGGGCCACTCCGGACGCCCTGGAGCAGATGCGGGAGCATTTGGGCCTGAATGAGCCCATCCATGTCCAGTACGGGATGTTCTTAAAGCGGCTGATGAAAGGGGATCTGGGAGAGACCATCTGGACCCGGCAGAAGGTCTGGATCGAAGTCAAGCAGCGATTCCCGGCCACCATCGAACTCTCGGTGGCGGCGTTGTTCATCAGCTGTTTTTTCGGGATCATCCTGGGGATCGTATCGGCCACCAAACAGTATTCCATCTTTGATTATGCCAGCATGTTGGGCGCCCTGGCGGGGGTGAGCATGCCTATTTTCTGGTTGGCGCTGGTCTTCATGCTGATCTTTTCCCTCAACTTGGGGTGGCTTCCCATGTCGGGCCGCCTCAGCGTGGGCGTGGAATTGAAGACCATCACCAATTTCTACATCCTCGACGCCGTCCTCACCGGGAACGGAAAAGCACTGAAAGACGTCCTATGGCACCTCATCATGCCGGCGGTGACGCTGAGCACCATTCCCATGGCCATCGTCGCCCGCATGACCCGGTCGGCCATGCTGGACGTCCTTCGCCAGGACTATATCAAAACCGCCAGGGCAAAAGGGCTGTCGCGCGTTCAGGTGATCTTCAAGCACGCCCTGCGCAATGCACTGATCCCCGTAGTCACCACCATCGGTCTGCAATTCGGGGTCATGCTCGGAGGGGCGATCCTTACCGAGACAATTTTTGCATGGCCCGGGGTGGGCAAGTGGATGTACGACGCGGTGATGCAGCGGGATTACATGGTGATCCAGGGAGGGGTGCTTTTTATCGCCACCCTCTTTGTGGTGATCAACTTATGCGTGGACGTGTTGTATGCCGTCATCAATCCCCGTATCAGTGTGCGATAATTCAAGGCCACGGGTGCATGCGATAAAAATGATACGCGAATCCGTTTATGACCACGGCGACCGTTAACACCCATCGCGATCCCCGGGATCGGCACCCCCTCCTGGAGCAGCTGAGTCAGCTCTGGCGGAACAAAACCGCCGTGCTCGGACTGGTCATCATCACGATTTTTATTTCAGCGGCCCTGTCCGCGCCCTGGATCAGCCCCCATAATCCCATCGAGACATCCCTGTACGATCAGCTCAAGCCCCCCGTGTGGCACGACAAGGGGACCTGGGCCCACATCCTGGGGACCGATGAACTTGGACGGGACTTGTTGTCCCGTATCATTTACGGCGCGCGGGTTTCACTGATCGTGGCGGTGATCAGCGTGGGGCTGGCCTTTACCCTGGGCACCCTGCTGGGATGCATTTCCGGGTATTACAAGGGGCTTATCGACGGAATCATCATGCGCGTCATGGACATGATTCTGGCCTTCCCCTACCTGCTGCTGGCCATCGTGGTGGTGGCGTATCTGGGTCCCAGCCTGCAGAACGCCATGATGGCCATCGGCATCACCTATGTCCCCCGTTTTGCCCGCATCGTCCGCGGGAGTGTCCTGGAAGAATGTGAAAAAGACTATGTCATCGCCGCCAGGGCGGTGGGGGCCAACGACGGCCGGATTATTTTCCTGTCCATTTTACCCAATTGTCTCGGCCCGTTGATCGTGCAGACCACCCTGAGCATGGCCTCGGCCGTCCTCGATGCGGCGGCGCTGAGTTTTCTCGGGTTGGGCGCCCAGCCGCCCACGCCGGAGTGGGGCGCCATGATCGCCCGAAGCCGCTCTTTGATTCTGCGGGCCTCCTGGGTGATGACCTTCCCCGGGGTGGCCATCTTGCTGGCGGTTCTCGGGTTCAACCTCCTGGGGGACGGACTCCGGGACGCCCTGGATCCGCGGCTGCGCGACTGATGAAACCCGCCGTGAAGAACACGAGCGCGCCGCTCCTGGAGATCAATCGCCTGCAGACCCATTTCTTTGTCCGGGGCCGGGTCGCCAAGGCCGTGGAGGATGTAAGTTTTACCATTAACGCCGGCGAGACCCTCGGCCTCGTTGGGGAGTCAGGGTGCGGGAAGAGCGTCACCGCCCATTCCATCATCCAGCTGATTCCCCAGCCCCCGGGGAAAATTGTGGGGGGTGAGATCCTGTTCGAAGGGGAAAACCTGGTGCGCCTCAGCGAGGCCCGGATGCGAAAGATCCGGGGGAACCGCATTTCCATGATTTTTCAGGAGCCCATGACCTCCCTGAACCCGGTCTTTACGGTGGGCGACCAGGTGGGAGAGGTGCTGTGCCTGCACCAGAAGCTTTCAAACAGAACCGCAAGAGACAGGGTCGTGGAAGTCTTTCAACAGGTGGGGATCCCGGCCGCCGAGAAGCGGCTGGACGATTATCCGCACCAGATGAGCGGCGGGATGCGCCAGCGGGTGATGATCGCCATGGCCCTGGCCTGCAATCCGCGGCTCATGATCGCCGATGAACCCACCACGGCCCTGGACGTGACGATTCAGGCCCAGATTCTGGACCTGATGAACCAACTGAAGGCCGATACCAACGCCGCCATCCTGTTCATCACCCATGATCTGGGGGTGATCGCCGAAATGGCCCAGCGGGTGGCGGTGATGTATGCGGGGAAAATGATGGAATCCGCCGATATCCATCGACTCTTCGCCGATCCCAAACATCCGTATACCGTGGGGCTGCTGCGCTCCATCCCGGTGCTTGGAAGAAAAAAGGAAAAGGGGAAATTGGAGACCATCCCCGGCATTGTTCCTTCCTTGTTTCATTTGCCCGCCGGATGTCTTTTCAGTGACCGCTGCCCGGATGTCTTCGACGAATGCCGGCACATGGCGCCGGACTGGTATCCCGTGGGCGAGGGGCACTTTGCCCGGTGCTTGAAATATGCATGATGACAGGACACAACCGCCCCTGATTGAAAGCCGGAACCTGGTGAAACACTATGCCATCCGGGGCGGGGTCCTCATGAAAGAGGTGGCCGCGGTCAAGGCCGTCGACGGGGTCACCCTCGCCATCCGACAGGGAGAAACGTTAGGGCTGGTGGGGGAATCCGGATGCGGCAAATCCACCTACGGGCGTGCCATTTTACGTCTGGAAGAACCCACATCGGGGGAATTATGGTTCAATGGCGAAAATATCCTCGTCTACCCAAAGTCCCAACTCCGGGCGTTGCGGCGGGAGATGCAGATTATCTTTCAGGATCCTTTCTCCTCTTTGAACCCGCGAAAGACCGTGGCCCAGATCATCGGTGAACCGCTTCTGGTCCATGGAGTCCGCAGCCGCCGGGAACGGGAGGACCGGGTGGCGGAACTGATGACTCTGGTGGGATTACAGCGCGATCAGATGCGGCGTTACCCCCACATGTTTTCCGGAGGCCAGCGCCAGCGGATCGGCGTGGCCAGAGCCCTTGCCCTCAATCCCAAGCTGGTGGTCTGCGACGAAGCGGTGTCGGCCCTGGACGTCTCCATCCAGGCCCAAGTCATCAACCTCCTCGAGGAACTGCAGGCGGAATTCGGCCTGACCTATCTGTTCATCTCCCATGATCTGAGTGTCGTGGAACATGTCAGTGATCGGGTGGCCGTAATGTACCTGGGAAAGATCGTGGAGATCGCCCCGAGCCGGGATTTGTACGCCAGCCCGCTGCATCCCTACACCCAGGCCCTTTTATCCGCCGTACCGATTCCGGATCCGTCCCTTCAACGCCCCGGTCGCATCATCCTCAAAGGAGATGTCCCGAGTCCCATCGACCCGCCTTCCGGATGCCGTTTTCATCCCCGCTGTCTTTACGCCCAAAGGGTCTGCCACGAAAGGGAGCCGGTCCTTGAAGAACACCGGCCGCGCCATTGGGCGGCCTGCTTCTTCGCAGGAGAAGCAGGCCGCTGAACCGCAACAGCGATCTTTTATAAAACGCTCTGGTATCGGCCAAGGGGCTAAAAGAGGCTCGGCTATCGGGCCGAAAGATATCCGGCGATCGCCTTTAATCGATCCATGTGCTCTTTGTAGAGACGGTGGGCGTCCTCCAGACAGAGGGATTGGAATCGGAGGGTGTCCCCGGGGGTGGCCTGGGCCAGGCTGGAAAGATCGGGGGTGATGACGGTGCCGATCTTGGCATATCCCCCCACGGTCTGTTCCACCAAAAGGATGATGGGTTGCCGGTCCGCGGGGATCTGGATCCCCCCCGGCATGGTGGGTTCGGAGATGATGCTCTGGGGCATTCCTTCCTTGATCTCAAGGGCGGAACCCTGGAGGCGGTAACCCATGCGGTCGGCTTTCGGGGTCACCATATACGGGGATTGAAAGAGAATATCCAGGGCGGCGTCAAAAAAATCGTCCTGGGGACCGGGAATAACCCGTAAAGTGATTTCCGAAGGATATGCCGGGATCCACGCTTCGGGAAGCCGCCGGATCCGGGGTAACGGCGGTTTGGCATCGACCTTGAGAATATCACCTGTCTGCAGGCACCGCCCCTGGTATCCGCCCAGGGACGCCCCCACATAAGTGGACCGGCTTCCCATCACGAGGGGCACATCGATTCCGCCGCCCACGGCGAGATATCCCCGGCACCCGGTTTTGGCCTGGCCCACGGCGATCATTTCCCCGGCATTGACCCGGACCGTTTCCCACCGGTTCGCCGGAGAATCGTTGATGAAAAGATCCATTTCCGCGCCGCACAGGGCCATATCCAAATCGATCAGGGCGCGAAAGCGGGGACCGAGGATGGTGATCTCCAATACGGCGCTTTCCGGTGGGTTTCCCACGAGAAGATTGGCGATTTGACTGCTGAACGCGTCCAGGGAACCGGAAACGGGAATCCCCACCTGCTGATAGCCGAAGCGGCCCGGATCTTGTACCGTGGTGTAGGGCCCGGGGGCCAGTACCTTAAGGGCATCCATCAGGCGCTTTCCTCCTGCCGGATCCGGTGGTATTCCGTTTCCCGGATGGGGCGGAATCGGATCCGGTCCCCGGCCTGGTACAAAAACGGATTCGGGTCCCGGGGCCGGAAGAGCGTAAGCGGAGTCCGTCCGATAATCCGCCATCCGCCCGGGCTGGCCACCGGGTAGACGCCGGTTTGATTGTTGGCGATTCCCACGGATCCTTCGGGTACCCGTGTGCGGGGCGTTTCCAGCCTCGGGGTGTGAAGGATTTCAGGAAGCCCCCCCAGAAAAGGGAACCCCGGGGTAAACCCCACCATGTAGATGAGATATTCCGGAGCGCTGTGGATCCGGATGACATCTTCGGTCTCCAGTCCATGGGTTTGGGCCACAAAATCCATGTCCGGCCCGAAATCGCCGCCATAACACACCGGAATCTCCACGCGCTTGGGATCGGGGATACGGATGCCGGAAAGCCTTGCTTCCATCTCCTCCAGCAGGCGTGCCAGTGCCCCCGGTGTCACAGCCAACGGATCATAGACGATCAGGATGGAGCGGTAGGTGGGAAGGATTTCCAGGATCCCCGCCGGCGTTTCTTGGGTCAAAAGGAGGGCCATGGACCGGACCTTGTGAAGCACATCGGGATGAATGCGATCCCCGTATTCCACCAGGAGCCCCCGGTCCCCGGCGATGCGAAACCGCGCTTTTTCAAACACGCCCGTATTCATGATAACGCGTTACCCGAATCAAACACCCATGGGCCGGATGTCGATTCCTTCGGTTTCCAGGGTGTTCCGGATGCTTCTGACCAGGTCCACGGCGGAAGGCGTGTCTCCGTGTACACACAGGGTGTGCACCTCCAGGGGGATCACGGTGCCGTCTTCGGCGACAACCTTGTTTTCTTCGGCCATGATCAGGGCCCGTTCGGCGACGTGTTTCGGATCGTGGATCACCGCGCCGGGTTTTTTCCGGGAGACCAAAGTCCCGTCAGGGGTATACGCCCGGTCCGGGAAGGCTTCGTACACCACGTTCAGGCCCACGCTTTCTCCGATGGCACGCATCCGTTTCCCCTTGGCGCCGGCCAGCGCCACGTACAACAGATTCGGATCCACGGAGACGACGGCCTCGGCCACGGCCCGGGCCACGGTTTCGTTTTCCACAGCGGTAAGATAGAGGGCGCCGTGGGGCTTGACATGGCGCAGTCGTGTGCCGCAGGCGGCACAGAAGGCCTGAAGGGCCCCGATCTGGTAAATCACGTAATTTCGGATCTCTTCGGGAGTACAGTCCATGTGGCGGCGGCCGAATCCCATTAAATCCGGATATCCGGGATGGGCTCCGACACCGACGCCGTGGGCCTTGGCCGCTTTCACGGTACGCCCCATCACCTGTGCGTCGCCGGCATGCCATCCGCAGGCGATATTGGCCGAAGAGATGTACCGGATCACGGCTTCGTCCATGCCCAGCGTGTAGGCGCCGAAGCTTTCCCCCATGTCGCAGTTGAGATCGATGTGCTTCACATCCGTCTTCCTTTATTTTACTGTCATGAGTTTCGGCAGATACAGGGCGATTTCCGGAAAGACCGTTATAATGGCGGTGGTCAACAACATCAAAAAGAAAAACGGGAGCGCGTGCCGGGCGATGTTCAAAATCGGTTCTTCCGTCAATCCCTGGATGACAAAGAGGTTGAATCCCACGGGCGGGGTGATCTGGCTGACTTCCACCATGAGGATCAGGTAAATCCCGAACCAGATGGGATCAAATCCCGCGGCGGTGACCATGGGCAGCGCAATGGGAAGCGTCATCACCACAATGGAAAAGCCGTCCAAAAGGCATCCCAATACCACATACACGCCTCCCAGAAGGATCATCAGCGCGTAAGGGGATAAATCCATTTCGATGATGGCGGTGGTGATGGCAGCGGGGATCCCCAAAAAGCCCATGACCCGGGATAAAAAGCCGGCCCCCATAACGATGAGCATGATCATGGCGTTGGTTTTCACGGCGCCCACCAGGCATTCCAAGAGAATCCTGGAATTCATCCGGCGGTTGATGCATGCGAACAGGAAGGCGCCCAGCACCCCGAGGGCGGCGGCTTCCGTCGGTGTGGCGATGCCGGCATAGATGCTCCCCAGGACCATGAGGATCAGGATCAAGGTGGGGGCCAGGTCCTTCACGGCGATCAAACGATGTCTCCATGTATAGTGTTCCCGGGCCTTGGGGGCGATGTTCGGGTTCCGCAATCCCCGGTAGATGATATAGCCGGAATAAATACTCGAAAGGAGGACGCCCGGCAAAATGCCGGCCATGAACATTTTACCGATGGAGACCTCGGCTAAAATGGCGTAGACGATCATGATCAGCGACGGGGGGATGAGAAATCCCAGGGTTCCGGCCCCGGCCAAAGAGCCCATGGCGAGGCGACGGTCGTATCCCAGGCGGTCCAGTTCGGCCAGGGTGATCCGGCCCACCGTGGCGGTGGTGGCGGCGCTGGACCCGGAAACGGCGGCAAAGAGAGTGCACGATAGAATGTTCATGAGGAGCAATCCCCCGGGGAGCCGGTACAGCCAGGGGACCAGGGCGTTAAACAGCCTTTCGGATATACCGGATCGGAACAATATTTCCCCCATGAGGATGAAAAGGGGAAGCGCCACGTATTCCCATTTTTCAATGGTGGCCCAAATGGAAGAGGCGATGTTGTTTCCCGCGGGCAATGTACTGAAAAACGTCATCCCCACGAAGCCGACGATGAAAAGGGAAAACCCCACCCAGACGCCCGATCCCAGGGTCAGGAAAAGCACCCCGAAGACCAAAAGACTCATGTGGGTCATGTCGGCGCTCATCAGATCACATCCTCTCCGGTGCCGATGGCCGCATACGTTTTCAAGGTGATGCCCACCAGTTGCAGGAAAAAGGCGGCCGCGCCGACCAGCATGAAAACCTGGGGGATCCACAACGGGGTATGGGTCAGGGTGCCGGACGTGGAATGGTAGCGGTAGGCCGTGGCCACCATTTTAAACAGATACCACCCCATGTACCCCATGAAGACGGTGGTGACGGCGGTTCCGATGAACGTGACGATGCGGGCGGCTTTATCCGGTAAAAACGTCAGAATCAACGTGATTCGGATGTGCCCCTTTTCTTTCAGGCAATACCCCGCGCCGAGAAAAATGATGGCCGCAAGCCCGTAGGCGGAGTATTCATCGGCGATGAGGGTGGTTTTCTGAAAGAAGTTCCATAAAAAGATTTCAAAAAGGATGAGGAGCGTCATCAGTCCCAACAGGATCCCCGAAAAAACGGCCAGGGCGTTGCTCAGCTTTTCCGTTGCCTTGATGATGGTGTGCATGGCGGCTTTCGAAGACGGGAGCGGCGATTTTGCCGCCCCCGTTGATTGACGAGTTCGCGCTGATATCAATGCGCTTATTTTCTTCCCGTGATGCGGTAATATTCTTCCAGGATTTTTTGTGCGTCTTCTCCGGCCTTCTCGACCCATGCTTTCCGGAGCTGTTCACCGATTACAGAGAGTTCTTTTCGGAAGGCCTTGCTGACCGGATTGATGATCATCCCGTTTTCCTGCAAGGTCGCCCGGCTCTTGCGGTCCATATCCCCGGCCAGTTCCCACATTTCGTTTTCCATGTCTTCGGCGATCTCGAGGACCTTTTCCTGGATATCGGCGGGGAGCTTGTTCCAGGCGTCCAGGTTCACATTGAACATGTTCACGGGACCCACAATATTGATTGGCGTAAAGTATTTGAGGACTTCCCAGGCCTTGGCGTCCACCCCGGAGACGGAGGAGGTGTACATGGAATCCAAGAGTCCGGCTTTCATGGCGGGATAGACCTCGGAAAAGGGCATCTTCCGGGCCGCGATGCCGGTGGCCTCCCCGAAAGCAAGGCCGGTGCCGTCATAGACGCGCATCTTCAGCCCCTTGAGATCCGCGGCGGTCCGGATGGGACGCTGTGTATAAATACCGGAAAAGGGCCACACCGAGGAATACAACGTGAACTGATTGAATTTTTTCAGTACCTTTGCGTAGGTGGGTTTGGCCAGTTGATACAACAGCCGCTGTTCGAACGCATTGGTGGAAATAAAGGGCTGGGCGGTCAACGCCAGGACCGGCGCATCTCCTTCCACCATGCCTGTGGGGACCTCCGCGATGACCAATTGCCCTTCGGCCACGGCCCGGAGGAGTTCCGGACCTTTGAATCCCAGGGCCGCTCCCGGATGCAAGACGATGTTGAGCTCGCCGTTGGTCGCTTCCCTGACCCGGTCGGCGAACCGCTGGGCCCCCTGGGAATGAAAATTTCCGGCCGGATAATTCAAGTGGCAGTCCCACTTGATTTCTGCAATTGCATCCATGGCCCCGCCGGCGACAAAAATGAGACAAGCCAGGATCAAAATCGATCTTTTCATTTTTTCCTCCTTGTATGTTTTGGGTTGTGGGTTGAAAGGGGATCAGGCGCGCATGAAAAAAAGAAAAATCCGGTGTTGAAACGCCTGGATGTGTTCCACGAGCACGTCGACCAGTGCGTGTTCATCCCTTTTTTCCAAAAGGCGGATGATGGCCTCGTGTTCCTTTAATACGGACTCGTAATGGGTTTTCAGGGACCGATCCGGTTCGATATCGTTGGCATAAGACAAGTAGGAAAGACGCTTGGCCTCGGTGCGCACTTCACCGATGTACCGGACGAGATAGGCGTTGAAGGTGCATTGGGCGAAATACAGGTGAAATTCGTGATTGGCTTCCACGAGGCGCAACGGGTCTCCCCTTTCCACGGCCGCCTTCATGACGGTGTTGGCTTTTTTCATGCGTGGCAAAATGGAAGAGACATCCTGCCGGACTGCTGGCTTTACCGCTCCGGTTTCCAGCACTTTCATGGCCTCGAAAACCGCACGGGTGTTTTCAAGGGTGATGGGCCGGACCATAAACCCCTTGCTGGGCTTGGATTCCACGAATTTTTCTCCGGTCAACCGCAACAACGCTTCCCGGATGGGGGTGCGACCCATGCCCAGGTGTTCCATGAGTTCTCTTTCTTCAAGGCTCTGGCCGGGCTTGTAATCGAGGGTGATGATCTTTTGTTGGATCTTTTCGTAGGCGACGACACCGAGGGGTTGTCGGTTTCCTGGTTTTTCGGAAATCGCTTTCATGGATCCTTTCACGGCGTTTCTTTCCGTTGATGGCGTGTCTTTTATAAGATACTTGACATATTTAAAAAATATATGTCAAGTATATTTTTCCGGCACAGGCTCATGATCCAAAGTTGATTTCATGCGCCCTCCCAAACATGAAACAGAAAAAAGGAAAGGATATGGAATGGCCGAGACGTACATGGTGAAATCCCCGCTGATGGGCACCTTTTACCGCACCCCTTCTCCGGATGAAAAACCGTTTGTGGAACACGGTCAACAGGTGAATGCATCGGACGTGGTCTGCATCATCGAATCCATGAAGGTCTTCACGGAGCTTCGGGCCGGGCGTCCCGGCGTGGTGAAACGGATATTGGCGGAAAACGAGGAGCTGGTGATGAAAAACCAGGACCTCATGGAAATCGAAATCGCCTGACGGGATCAAAAAAGACGGAATCATCGTGTTTCAAAAAATCCTCATCGCCAATCGGGGAGAGATCGCGCTGCGGGTGATCCGGGCCTGCCGGGACATGGGTGTCCGTGCCGTGGCCGTCTATTCAGACGCCGATCAGGGGTCCTTGCATGTGCGTTTGGCGGATGAAGCCGTTTTCATCGGGCCGGCCCTCAGCCGCAAAAGCTATCTCAACATGGACGCCCTCCTGGAGGCGGCGCGGAAAAGCCGTGCGGACGCCGTCCATCCGGGATACGGCTTTTTGGCGGAAAACCCGGAATTCGCCCGCGCATGCGAAGACGCCGGCATCGCCTTCATCGGACCGAGCCCCGAGTGTATGGCACTGGCGGGGAACAAGGCCAAGGCCCGCAAGCACCTCATGAAAAAAGGGATCCCGGTGATTCCGGGATCCGAAGGTCCCGTGGCAACGGTGGCACACGCGCTGGACGCCGCCGAAGATGTGGGGTATCCGGTCATCCTGAAGGCGTCCGGCGGCGGCGGCGGGAAGGGGATGCGGATCGCCCGGGACGCAAAATCGCTGTCGGAGGGCTTCCCGGTGGCCGCGGGAGAGGCCAAGGCCGCCTTCGATCTCCCGGAGCTTTATCTGGAAAAATACATAGAAAAACCGCGCCACATCGAAGTCCAGGTCCTTTCCGATCACTTCGGAAACGCCGTTCATCTGGGGGAACGAGAATGCAGCATCCAGAAACGGCACCAGAAACTCATAGAGGAATCCCCTTCTCCTTTCGTGGATGCAGCACTTCGGGAAAAAATGGGGGACACGGCCCTTGCAGTTGTTCGATTCCTGGGATACACCAATGCCGGGACCGTGGAATTCCTCGTCGCACCGGACGGCGCCTTTTACTTCATGGAGATGAACGCCCGGATCCAGGTGGAGCATCCGGTGACCGAGATGACCACAGGCATCGACCTGGTCTGCCGGCAGATCCGCATCGCATCCGGAGAGGCGCTTTTGCTTTCCCAGGAAAAGATCCGACCCCACGGGTGGGCCCTGGAATGCCGGATCAATGCCGAAGATCCCGATGACGGGTTCATGCCGTCCCCGGGAACGGTTGAGGAACTGGTACTTCCGGGGGGCCCCGGGATCCGGGTGGACACGCACCTGTATCCGGGATACACGGTGCCGCCCTTTTATGATTCCCTGGTATGCAAGGTCATCGCCTGGGGAAAGGACCGCCCCACGGCCATTTCCCGGATGCGGCGGGCCTTGTTCGAGGTGCACACCAAAGGGATTCAAAACACCGTTTCGTTTCATGAAACGATTTTGACCCATCCGGATTTCATCCAAGGGCGCCTCCACACGCGCTTCCTGGAGATGTTGTAGGAATCGCTCCTTTTTCAGGAATTGCATTTTCAGCTCCGTGACGGTAACGTCCGATAGACTCGTGGTTGCGGCGCGGGCTAAATCGAGCGTATGGAGCCCTTTCGCTCTGAAGGGCGGGGCGCCCCGGCAAGGAAAATACCCATTTTAAGATGGCTTCCCTTGCCCCCGCCTGAAAAGGTGGGGCGGGCGGGACGCGTTCCGGTTGAATCCGTTGAAATTGTAAGAAGAAGGAGGGCGTCATGGATTTTCGACTCAAGCAGGAACTGCCTGTTTTTCTCGAGGTTTTGGGCGTGGACGAAGAACCCGTGGGGATCGTTTTTTCCGACGAAAAACCGGCGGAAAGCCTTTCCCCCAAACCCCTGGATTTGCCTACACGGGAAAAAGAGATGCAAAACGCCATCGACTGGCAGGCGGTTTTCGGAGGGTTTTCCTGTGTCATGGGGGTGCTTTGGCGGGCCCGGAAAAAGCAGGTTCCGGCCGCCTTTTCCGCCGAGCAGTTCGGCTGTCCGGGCGGGGCCTTCTGGATGGGCTTTTTGAAACCCCAGACGGAGACCATCATCCATTATGTCAGCACCGGCGTGCCCGGCCGGATGGAAGGGGAGCACTACTGCGACTCTCCCGAGGCGCTGAAAAAGATTTTCGATTACGTGGATCCCCGACCGGCCCCGAAACCGTATTGTGTCATACAGCCGCTGTCTTTTTTTTCAGATACTGAAACTCCGGAACTGGTGAGTTTTTTCGCCCGTCCCGAAACGCTTTGCGGGCTTCATCAACTGGCGGCATTCGTCACCAACGATCCGGAGGCGGTATGTTCTCCATGGAGTGCGGCCTGCGGGAGCCTGGTGGCCTGGCCCTTACACTACAGGGAAAAAGGGAAGACCAAGGCCGTGGTGGGGGGCTGGGATCCCTCGGCGCGCAAGTTTTTCAAGACCGACGAATTGTCTTTCACGGTGCCGTTTCCCATGTTTGCGGAGATGATCCGCCGGTGGGAATCCTCTTTTTTAACGCAAAAGACCTGGCGGACGGTGAAAAAAAAGATTGAACGCTCCAGGCGGGCCTGGGGCGGAACCCCCGAAAGCGGTACTTGATTGTAGAGGGATTATCGGATGTGGAGTTCGTAGATTTTCCGGAAATGATGGCCGTAGATGGAAAGGGTGATGGCCAGCGGAAAGAGGCGAGGGCACCGGATCAGGGTCCAGAAAACGAGATACCAGTATTGAAACCGCTCTTTACCCCATATCCCGAGCCGCACCGCCGACCGGAAAAAGGCGCAAAATCTCTGGAAATCCAGAGGGGCACGGACCTCCGGCGCCTTGAACTCTTTTAAAAACGTCCGGATGCGCCGGTAAAAGTTCCGGGGAGAATATATATGGCGCATGATGGACCGATATCCCTGTAAGAGCGTATCCAATCCCATCTTGGGGATGATGTTGGTGCTCCCGTCCACGTTGTCTCCTGAAAAGCTGCCCACCAGACGGTTTTCCCGGTTGAGCCGATCGAAGAGGCGGGTCCCCGGGGGGGCCTGGAGGAGTCCCACCATGGCCGTGACGATCCCGCTTTTCTGGATGAATTCGATCTGTCGCTGGAAGGTGGACTGGGTGTCGCTGTCAAAGCCCACGATGAATCCGCCCTGGACCTGAAGACCGGATCGGTGGATGGTGCGGACACTTTCCAGAAGATCCCGGTTTTTATTCTGACTTTTCAAGCACTCCGTCAAGGAGGCTTCGTCCGGGGATTCGATCCCGATGAAGACGGAGTCGAAACCGGCTTTCACCATCAGGCGCATCAGCTCCGGGTCATCGGCCAGGTTAATGGATGCTTCCGTAAAAAACACACACCCTTTTTTCCCTTTCCGCCACTCGATCAACGCCGGCAACAGTTCGGTTTTGAGGTATTTTTTGTTGCCGATGAAATTGTCGTCCACAAAAAAGATATTGGAACGCCATCCGGTCTCATAAATGGCATCCAGCTCCGTGACCACCTGCTGTGCGGATTTCATCCGGGGTCGGTGGCCGAACAAGACGGTGACGTTGCAAAAATCACAGTTGAAGGGACATCCTCTGGAAAACTGGAGGCTCATGGAGGCGTACTTGTCCATCCGGATCAAGTGCCACAAGGGGATGGGGGTCTGACGCAAATCGCAGTGTCCGCGGGCCCGATAAATTTTTTTCGGACGGCCCGCGCTTAAATCCTCGAGGAAGGCCGGCAGGGTGATCTCGGCTTCGTCAAGGACCATGTGGTCCACCTCGTCAAAGACTTCCGGTTCGCAGGTGAACAGCGGTCCGCCGGCAACGAGTTTGAGTTTTTTTTCTTTGCACCGGGCGATGACCTGTTGGGCGGATCGACGCTGGATGACCATCCCTCCGATAAAAACCGTGTCCGCCCAGTCCAGATCCTCTTCGGTGAGTTTCTCCACATTGAGATCCACCACGCGCTTGGGCCATTCTTCCGGCAACATGGCCGCGACGGTCAGCAATCCCAACGGCGGATAGGCGGATTTTTTACGGATAAAGGGAAGGGCAAAGGCGAAACTCCAGAAGGTGTTCGGAACCGCGGGATTGACGAGCAGGACATTCATGAAAACGTGTGCCTTTAAAAAAGGTTTCGAAAATGCGTATCGTGGCCGAAACCGATAATTTTATTGTATAGACTGTGTTTGGTCATGTCAAATGAAATCGGGATGTTTTCAAATAAACACATGTATCTTTTCGGCAGATGGGATTAAGTCTTGACAAGGGATTTCTTTTCCAATAAATAAAATCGCTTAAACCAATAAAATGACTTTATCTGTGCACGCAGATCAAGAGAAAAACACTATCGAAAGGAGAGGAAAAGACATGTCGACACTTATTCCACCACACGGCGGCAAGGGGCTTACCGTTTGTCTGCTCGAAGGCGCGGAACTTGCGGCGGAAAAAGAAAAGGCCAAGGGGCTCAAACAGGTGCCCGTTTCCCCCCGGGTCAAAGGGGACCTGATCATGATCGGGATCGGCGGATTCAGCCCGCTGACGGGGTTCATGACCAAAGCCGATTGGAAGGGCGTTTGCGACGACTTTTTGTTGAGCGACGGCACCTTCTGGCCGGTTCCGGTGACCCTGGACGTCTCCAAGGAGGATGCCGACGCCGTTGACGCCGGACAGGAGATCGCCCTGTTCGATCCCGAGGGCCAGGAAATCATGGCTACCATGAAGGTCACGGAAAAGTACGCCATGACCGATGCCGAAAAACGGTATGAATGCGAGAAGATCTTCATGGGAGAAGGGACGAAAACAACGGAGGAATTTTGGAAGGTCGCCGAGGAGGACCATCCCGGTGTCCAGATGGTCATGAAACAAAAAGATTATAATCTGGCCGGCCCGGTGAAGGTTTTGAGCGAAGGGGAATACCCCACCCGGTATGCCGGTATTTACATGCGCCCCGCCGAATCCCGGAAGATCTTCGAGGAACGGGGATGGAGTGAAATCGCCGCCTTGCAGCTGCGAAACCCCATGCACCGCAGTCATGAATACCTGTGCAAGATCGCCGTGGAGGTGTGCGACGGTGTCTTCATCCACTCCCTGGTGGGGAACTTAAAGCCCGGCGACATCCCCGCGAAGGTACGCGTCAAATGTATCGATGCGCTGGTGAAAAACTATTTCGTCGAAAAATTTGTGCTCCAGGGCGGCTATCCCCTCGACATGCGCTACGCCGGACCCCGGGAAGCCCTGCTCCATGCCACCTTCCGGCAGAACTACGGATGTTCCCGGATGATCATCGGCCGGGACCATGCGGGCGTGGGGGATTTCTACGGGATGTTCGAAGCCCAGACCATCTTCGACAAGATTCCGTATGCCACCGAAGCCTGCCCGGAACCGGGCAAAGCCTTGCTTTGCACTCCTCTCAAAATCGACTGGACTTTTTATTGCCATAAGTGCGACGGCATGGCCTCTTTGAAGACCTGCCCCCACGGAAAAGAAGACCGTGTCCTCCTTTCCGGGACCATGCTGCGGAAACTCCTCTCCGAAGGGGGCGAGATCCCCGATCACTTCGGCCGCGACGAGGTCCTCGAAATCCTGCGCGAATATTATCAGGGCTTAACCGAAAAAGTGGAGATCAAGCTCCACGGGGCCGCCACCGGTCAATAAAAAAGATCCCACCCGGATAACAAAAGGCTGCAGCTGAAATGCCGCGGCCAAAAAAAAAGGAGGCCGAAAGGCCTCCTTTTTTTGCGTCTTCGGGCCGGTGCCTATTTCCGCCCGGCATACTCGTTATACGTCATGGCCACGGTGCGATAGACCAGGTGGGCGAGTTTTGAAAAAGGCGTGTAGGCGAACAGACACCACACAAGCATCAGGTGGATGATGTACAAAAAGACCGAGAATCCGGCCAACCCTCCCAGGCGGGTCATCTCCGTGAGCAGCCCGGTGGCGCCCAGGGCCAACACCAAGCCCACCAGATACCAATCCCAGTAATTGGAGACCTGGTCTTTTTTGGCAAGGCGGTTTTTGATCAGCAGCAGGGATCCGATGATCAGGGCCACGCCGCCGGCGTTCCCGAGCCATTTTATCGGGTTGATCTGGGAGTAGGGTCCTTCGATATGGAAGACCCACTCGGCAAGGAAGAAACAATTGGTCACGATAAAAAGACCGATAAAACCGAAGAGGACCATCATATGGGAAGTGGACCGGTCCCGGTTTTCCGTGCAGTCGTTGAACTTGTCATGCTTTAAAATCGAAGGGATGACCCTTCCCAGGGCCTTGATGAAACCCACGGGATCGATTTTTTCTTTGTCGGTCTTCCCTTCGGCCACGGCGTTTTGATGGATATCGCCCAGAAACCGCTTCAGTCCGAGGGCGAAAACCCCCACCGCGAAGGCCGCCGTCGGGATCATGATGACATCCACCAGGTAGTTGTTGATGTACTGGGCCTGCCAGACAAAGTCCTCTTCAATTCCGAAATTCAGCCAGTGAATGCCGAACAGCTTCAGGACCAGCCCCACCACCAGAAAGATGGCGGCGGGAACGGCAAATAGAACGGGGAGCATCTTCGGTTCCCGGACCGCCTTGGCCAATGCCTTGGGCGTGGCATATTCCATGATGGTATAGGATCGGATGGCGGCCAGGGCATCCCCGGGCTTGGCTCCCCGGGGGCACAGGGTGGAACAGTCCCCGCAATTGTGGCACAACCAGATGTCGGCGTTTCCCACCAGCTTGTCCTTGAGACCCCATGAAGCGGCGATCATCTCTTTTCGAGGAAAGGGCTTCGTGTCCGGGGAGATGGGGCAGGTCACGGAGCAGGTGGCGCACTGAAAACATTTTTTCAGGTCCCGGCCCCCCAGCTTGCCGACCTCTTTGATGAAGTTCATGTCAGGCTCAATACGGTACGTATCTGCCATTTCCATACCTCCTGTCTTGTTTCGCGGAATCCGCGCGGTTTCCTAGAATCCCTTGAACGGGTTGGGCCCCATGGCTTCGATGGATTCCACAAAATCGTTGATGATTTTGGGAAGCTTATCGTAATCATCGATGGCCACTTCAACCTGGGCGACCCGCTCGTTTTCCAATGCCAGGCTGGCCAGGGCGTCGCCGATCTTTTTCATCCGGATGTCCGCCAGTTCGCTCCCTTTGATGAAATGGCATTGGTAGTCGTCCCCGTACTTGCACCCCAAGAGGAACACCCCATCCATTCCCTGGGAAAGGGCGTCCTTGATCCAGATGACATTAACGGATCCGAGGCACCGCACCGGAATGAGCCGGACGTCCGCCGAATAGGAAAGGCCGTTGATTCCGGCGATGTCCAGGGCGGGGTAGGCGTCGTTTTCGCAAACGAGCCCCAGAATCCGCAGAGGCGGTTCGGTGTAATCGTCTTCGGATGGGACGCTGACGGCTTTCACCATGGAGCCGACGCTGTCGATGTTGTAGTCGGCGAACCCGATGATCCGCTCCGGACAGGCCCCCATGCAGGTCCCGCACCGGCGGCACCGGGCCGGGTTGGGTTTCGGCGTCCCTTTGGCGTCGTCGTCGATGGCGCCGAAGGGGCATTCCTCGGTGCACCGCTTGCACTGGGTGCACCGCTGGAAGAAAAAGTCGGGAAACGTCATGTCTCCGGACCGGGGGTGCACGGAGACGCCCCGGTTCACCGATTCGAGACATTGGATGGCTTTCAACGCCGCGCCGGTGGCGTCTTCCATGGATTCTTCCACGGTCAAGGCCCGGCGGATGGCGCCGGCGGCGTAAATGCCGGTGCGCTGGGTTTCGTAGGGAAAGCAGATATAGTTGGAATCCGCATATTCATTGAAAATGGCGTTGTCCCGGAATCCGGGTCCCTGCCGATAGGCCAGATTCACCACGGGGTCGTCCTTGGTGGCCGGCACCATGCCGGCGGCCAACACCACCATGTCGGCGGAAAGTTCCACATTTTCCCCCAAGAGGGTGTTTTCCGCGGTGATGGTCAGCCCGCCGCCGTTTTTGGATACCTGGATCACTTCTCCTTTGGTCAAAAAGATCCCCGGGTCCTGCTGGATGCTTTTGTAAAAACCTTCGGAAAGCCCCGGCGTGCGCATGTGCTGGTAAAAGACAAAGGCCTTCCCGTCATCGGGATAGTCCTCCCGGACGTATTTGGCCTGTTTGAGGGCCACCAGGCTGGTGACGGATCCGGCATAGTCAAAATCCGCATCATCTCCTTTCCCCTGACTCTGGATGAAAACCACGGACTTGGCGGCTTTGCCGTCCGAAGGTCGGAGGATTTTTCCTTCTTTGGCGATTTTTTCGAACTGGGCGTTGGTGACCACGTCGGGAATCTCGCCGCAGCCGTAATGGGCCAGTTCGCCGGATTTCGGCTGAAAGGGCCGCCATCCGGCGGCCAGGATCACGGCGCCGAACTTCTCGCCGTTGGGGTCGAGGGTGAGGATATCCAGCCGTCCTTTGTTGTATTCCATGTATTTGGCATGGAGCTGTTCGGCGTCCAGTTCCTTCCCCTTGTCATCCACGCGCATTTCCGGAGGAAGGGGATAGGGGACATCGAATTCGATTTTTTCGCCGGGCTTTTTGAGGGTCACCGTGAAGTTCCCGGGCTCTCCGGCGATTCGGGCCACCACTGTTTCCGTCCGGACCGAAATGAGGGGATGATCCGAGACTTCCTGGATCTTCTTTTCCACGATGGGCGGGATCAGATTTTCGTAGGGAGGTTCCGTGGGGAGTTGTTTGCGCCAGTGGTTGGCATGCCCCCCCAGTTGCGGTTCCTTTTCCACGATGGTGACTTCGTAACCGGCCGCCGCCGCATCCAGGGCCGCCGACATGCCGGTGATCCCGCCGCCGATGACCAGGATTTTTCGGGAAAAGGTTTCGAGCTTATAGGGTTCGGGGAGGGTGATCTTCTTCACCCGGGCCATCCCCATCCGGATATAATCTTCGGCCATCATCAGGACGCGGTCGAATTTGTCTTCGTCGGCTTTTTCTTCTTCCGTCAGGGCCGGAAACACCGACCGGGGATGGGACCACACCACGCCTTCCCGCAGGTTCACCCGGTCCACGATGCACCCGGGGAACCGGAATGTGTCGAAATGGACCCGGCGGGAACAGGCGGCAATCACCAGGGTGTTGATTCCCGAATCGATCTCGCTTTTGAGCAGGGCGACGCCGTCGTCGCCGCAAAGAAACGGATGGGTTTTGCAGGGAAACCCTTGTTCCTGGGGCACCTTTTCGAGGGCCGCCATGTCCAGGGAATCCCCGATGCCGCATCCGGTGCAAATATAGACGCCGTATTTTTTATCCATGGATGACCTCCTCCTACTTTCCCACCAGGGTTTGGATCGCTTTCAGCGCCATGCCCGTCGCATTCTGGTTGGATGAGACGACGTCGGCCGGTTTGTTGGCGCATCCCGCCGCGAACATCCCCCCCCGGGCGAAATCGTTGACGATGAATCCGTCTTCGGTGAATTTCAAGTCCGCCGGGGGTTTGGCCTGGGCGGCGGTGGGCTGCATGCCGGTGGCCAGGACCACCATTTCCACGGCCTGCTTGATCTTTTGCCCCGTAACGGCGTTTTCCGCCACCACGGTGATGTTCTGCGTTGCCGGATCTTCGCTGACTTCGGCGACCTTTCCCTTGATGAAGTGTATCTTGTCGTCTTCCTTGATCTTTTGGTAGAAACGCTCGTACCGGTATCCGGGCGCCCGCAGGTCGATATAAAAAATGTAGATCCGGGCGTCCGGATTCCGTTCCCGGATGTACGTGGCCTGCTTGAGGGAAGCCATACAACAGATGTAGGAACAATAGGGAAGATGATTTTCATCCCGGGATCCGGCGCACTGGACGAAGGCGATGCTCTTGGGCGCCTTGTCGTCCGAGGGGCGCAGGATCTTGCCCTGGGTGGGGCCGTTGGGGGCGGCCAGGCGCTCCATCATCATGTTGGTGATGATGTTGGGGTATCGGCCGAAGCCGAGGTTGTCGATCTTGCCCGCGTCATAAGGTTCCCAGCCCGTTGCCCAGACGACGGCGCCCACGTTCACCGTGACGGTTTTGGTCTTCATCTCCAGATCCACGGCATCGTATTTGCAGGCGTCTTTGCACCGCGTGGCGTCTTCGGTCCCGATGATCTGGGGAGAGATCACGTACCGGGCGGGAAACGCCATCTCGAAAGGAAGATACGCCCCCTTGTGCCGGTCGATGCCGAAGTTGAAATCGTTGACGATTTCCGTTTCACAGGCCGCGGCGCACTCCCCGCAGCAGGTGCAGTTTTCATTGACGTAGCGGGGGTTCAACCGCATCGTGACGTCGTAGTTTCCAGGGACACCGTCCACCTTTTCGACTTCCGCAAGGGTGAAGACCTTGATGTTGGGGTTGTCCTTGATTCTCCTGAAATTGATCTCCAGGCCGCAGGTGGGGGGACACAGCTTGGGAAAATACTGATTTAGCTGCGCGACTCTTCCCCCCAGATAGGGATTCTTTTCCACGAGAAACACCTCGTATCCCACCTCGGCGGCTTCCAGGGTGGTGGTGAGACCGCTGATGCCGCCTCCCACGACCAAAATGCTTCCGCTGCCAGGGGCTTTTTGATTGTCTGTCATGCCATCCCTCCGTACTGTAAGTATTGGGTTATGGGTGATAGGCGACGGGCGATCCGCCGGTGAAATCGATCACCCCTCGTATATCACCCATAGCCGGGGATCGTAACAAAAACCTCCAGGTGTCTGGCGACACCTGGAGGTCTGTTGCTCGACTATGTCACAGTCGTTCCTCGATTACGGGATGATCTTGATGTAGTCTTTCTTGAACACATCCCATTTCTGTTCTTTCGGGTCGAACTTGGAGTTGACGAAGGCGAACCAGTTCGCGTCGTCCTGGCCCGGGAAATCGGCCTGATAGTAGAAGCCGGGGTACCGGGTCTCTTTCCGGAACCGGATGTGCCGCAGGTGCGCCTCCACCGTCCAGATGCGGTGCAGGATTTCCCAGGACCGCATCAGTTCGTGGAGATCCCCGGCGGCCAGCTTTTCGCAGTCTTCCCGCATCCATTGGAGCATCTCCATGACGATTTCCAGGTTCTTGTTGGTCGTCATGTAGTAGGTGGCGGTCCCGGCGCCGTACTCGTGGGTGGCCTTCATCATCCGGTACATCATGCCGTTGGGCTTGATGTAGTTGGGGTTGATGTCTTCGGCCGTGGTGTAAGCGGCATTGTCCATATAGGTTCGGACCGGTTTGTAGACGTAGTCGATGATCTGATCCTTGGACAGTTCGACTTCGGGTTTGAAATCGGCGTGATCCTTGGCGTAGCGGACCATCTGCTTGGCGGCCATCCGGCCTTCGGCATGGGAACCGGAGGAGAATTTGTGGCCGGAGCAGCCCACGCCGTCGCCGGCGGTGAAAAGCCCGTTGACCGTGGTCATTCGGTTGTAGATCTTGCCGTTGTCGGCCTTGATCTTATAGGCATCCGGGATCCAGTCGAAATCCGGTCCGGAGACCCAGAAGCCGCAGCAGCCCGAATGGGATCCGAGCAGGTACGGCTCGGTGGGCATGACCTCGGAGTTCTTCTTTTCCGGTTCGGTGTTCGTGGCGCACCACAGGTTGGCCTGGCCGCAGGTCATATCCAGAAAGTCTTCCCAGGCTTCCGATTCCAGATGCTTGAGTTCCTTTTTGTCCATGGTCTTCCCGAGTTCGGCCAATGCGGTCACCGTATCCATGATGATGGGGCCGCGGCCTTCCTTCATCTCGAAGAGCATCAGATGGTTCCGCAGGCAGGTGGGGGTGACGGCGGCGGTGCCGTACGGAGCATATTTTTCCAGTTCCTTCTTGGCGGCCTCGCTGGCGGCGAAATTTTCGCCCAGACCGTTGAGGGTCTTGGCCTTGAAGAGGAGGAACCAGGCGCCCACCGGGCCGTAGCCGTCCTTGAACCGGGCCGGGGTGAACCGGTTTTCCATCATGGAAAGCTCGGCACCGACCCGCATCCCCAGATAATAGGTGGAACCGGAGTTCCACACCGGATACCAGGCCCGGCCTTTGCCTTCCCCGACGCTCCGGGGCTGGTAGATGTTCACCGCGCCGCCGCAGGCGATCAACGCGGTCTTGCACTTGATGAGATACACCTTGTTTTCCCGTACCGAGAAGCCGCAGGCGGCGGCGATCTGGTTGGGCTGATTTTTATCCAGGGCCAGTTCCACGATAAAGACCCGCTCCAGGATGTTGTCTTCGCCGAGGGCCTTCTTGGCGGCTTCGGCCACGATCCGCTTGTAGGATTCGCCGTTGATCATGATCTGCCATTTTCCGGTGCGGACCGGCTGGGCGCCGGATTTCAGCGTTCCCATGGACAGGCCCTTTTTCCCGTCGAGGTTTTTGCCCTCGGCGGATTTTTTCCAGATGGGCAGCCCCCATTCCTCGAACAGGTGCACGGAATCGTCCACGTGGCATCCTAGGTCGAAGATCAGGTCTTCCCGGACGATCCCCATGAGGTCGTTTCTGACCATGCGGACATAGTCATCCGGCGTGTTTTCCCCGATATAGGTGTTGATGGCGGAAAGACCCTGCGCCACGGCGCCGGAGCGCTCCATGGCGGCCTTGTCCACCAGCAATACACTCTGGTCATCGGACATCCATTTTTTGACCTCGAAAGCCGCGCCGCAGGCAGCCATGCCGCCGCCGACGATCAGGATATCGACTTCGCGTTCTTCAAACTCCGGGTCCCTTACGGCCTTGAGTTCCCCTTTGGGTTTGTTCGGTAATGCCATGTTTTATCCTCCTTCAAATGATGATGCAAAATGATTGTACGACTGCTTTAAGACCCTGCCCAGGACGGTCTCCTAGACGAGTTCTTTGGGCTTGGGCATCTGATACCCTTCCGCTTCCTGGGTGGAAAGAAGCGGGCTTTCAAGGTCTTTTCCTTTCAGGTCTTCGTAGGCATTGGCCGCGCCCTCGGGTGTGGTCCGGATGGGGAACTTGAAGCGTTTGATGACGCCGTTTCTGAACTTACAGGTCCACATCACGTCTTCGGTACCCAGCATCGGCATCACGCTGCTTCCCAGGGGCACGAAATCCGCGTATCCCCGGACTTCAATGGCCTGGGTGGGGCAGATTTTCACGCATGAAAAACATTCCCAGCACTGATCCGGCTCCTGGTTGTAGGCTTTCATCTCATTGGGTTCCAACACCATGAGATCATTGGGGCAGATGTACATGCATGCCGTCTTTTCCCCGCCTTTGCAGCCGTCACATTTCTCAGTTATTACGAAACTTGGCATTTACATTACCTCCTCATCATTTTGGTGCAAAAATGGTTTCTTTTGCAGCTTTCTTGAATTTCTTGGGTCAAATCACTCAAACACGTTTTCCTTTTTACACCTCCCTTCATTCCGGGCCCTATCCGGGTTTCGTCGCCGGGCCGATTTATCGAATCCCCTTTTCTCTCAGCCAAAGGGTATGCTGTTCCAGGATCAATAAATTAATTCTGATTTCAATCAGATGGAATAATCCCTCCCTGCAATAAAGAAAGGATTCAGTTACCATCCGTAAGAATTCTTGTCAAGCACTTTCACGGCAAAAAATCCGTCCGGTTCAATCTTTTCGCCCCTGCGTGAATTTGGCCTTGGATTCCAAGATTTTTATTGACTAAAAAGCGGAAACTGTTACCTCTGGCGGATCGGAACCGTTCCATTTCAAAAAAGAAATTGACGGCTTCGTGAAGCCCTTTCGTCTCCACATGGACACCGGCGTTCGGGCGCCGGGGGGGCGACGATGAAGAACTTCAACGGAGCCCGTCCGGGAAGCGGACACCGGTATGGATGCACAGATGATCCCCGTGGAATCGAATGCCCCCTTTTGTTTTTCCTGCCTCAAGGAAAGGCCCTGTTTCGGAGCGTGCTGCCGGAACCTCAATCACTTCCTGACGCCGTACGACATCCTTGAGATAAAAACCGCACTGAATCTGTCCTCCACGGAATTTCTTGAGCGATACAGCGTGTGTTACCCCGGTCCCCGCTCCGGCCTTCCGGTCATTTCCTTGCGCTTCGATCGGCATCCAGAGGCCGCCTGTCCCTTTTTGACCCCTTCCGGATGCGACATTTATGACGCCCGTCCCACCGCCTGCCGACTGTATCCTTTGGCCAGGGCGGTCTCCCGCAATCGGGAAACCGGCAGCGCGTCGGAACATTTCGCCCTCATCCGGGAAGCCTTTTGTCAGGGATTCCACGGAGGGCGGGCGCGGACCCCCGAAGGCTGGATCAAAGATCAGGGCATCGAAAGGCATCTCGAAATGAACGACCGCTTCCTGGAACTCATCGCCCTCAAGAATCGCATATTGCCGGGGCCGCTCCCGCAGGCCCTACGGCACTTTTTCATCCTGGCCCTGTACGATTTGGATCGTTTCCGAATGGAAGCGGCTGCCGGACGGCTCAGAGGATACATCACGGAACAAGAAAGTGTCGATGCCGCCGCCATGGATGATCCAAACCTGTTGGCCATGGGGCATCGGTGGGTGGCCCGGCTTTTTGAAGGATGCAACAAGGAGGATCGACCCGATGAAGATTGAGGGAAAAGTCGCCCTGATCCTGGGATCCGTTAAAGGCATCGGTAAGGGGATCGCCGAGGCCCTTGCCCGGAAAGGGGCGAAGATCGCCGCCGTCTACTGGGACTGGGAGGCGCATCTTGAAGCCTTGAAAAAGGACCTTGAGGCCGCCGGGGCCGAAGCCTTCATCCTGAAAGCGGATTTGCGAAAAACGGAAAAGATCCCCGCCATGGTGGCGGCAGTGACCGCCCGTTTCGGCGGTATCCAGATTCTCATCAACAATATTGAACGGGGCGGGTGGCCCGTCGTGCACGGACCTTACGTCCGGGAACAGTGGGACCTGGAGATGGAAACCACCCTCAGGGCCAAATGGTGGGTCTTCAACGCGGCCCTTCCCCATTTGAAGGCGTCGGGGGAGGGGGTGGTCGTGAACTTGTCTTCCATCGCCGGCCTCGTGGGAAGGACCGGGCCGGCGGCGCACGTCTTCAATGACGGATACGCCGCGGCCAACCGGGGGGTCTCCCTTTTTACCGAAACCTGGGCCCGCATGGGCGCCCCCCAGGTGCGTGTCAACGAGATCATGCTGGGATTCGTGGAAACGCGCCACGGACCCGGCACCCGGGGTTGGGGCTTGTTGACAAAGGCGCAGAAGGCCGACCTCCTTCACCACACCCTCATGGGAAGGGTCGGGCGCATTCAGGACGTGGTGAAAGCGGTGGAATTTATCATCGAAGAGGCCCCGTTTATGACCGGAAGCGTCCTGCGCCTGGACGGCGGATACGTGCTGGGCGGCGACCCGGTGCCGCCTATGCCGCCGGGGATTTTATAGGAACGGGCGGGGTGTTTCCAGCGGCTTTTGGCGGTCCTATAGCGCCTATCCCGGTCCTGTTCTGAAATGGGGGCCGGGAATCCCCCACACCAGGTATCTGACCCAGTCGAACCCGAATCTCAGCAATTCAATATCTTCTTTTTGAATCTGCTTCACCACCGCGGGCGCAACGGGGTAGCGTTTCAGAAACGAGCTGTCAAACACAAACTCCCGAAACCGGTCGATATTGTAAACCGCCATGAAGGCCATCTTCCCCTTAGGGCTCGACAGGCCGGCTTCCCCCCAGGGGTTTTCTCGAAATAGACGCTTGAGATCGCTCCAAAGGATCGTCATCTCATTATAAAGCGCCGCCTTTTGATCTTCGGACCACGTCTTGGGGGTCCAGGACGTCTTTTCCAAGGGCCCCAGACAGAACTCGAAGGGACGGAGGAAGTGGACCAGCCGGGTTTCACCGACGGCGGCGTCGAAGAACCGGCCCTGTTCCAAAGGATAGAGCCGGCAGGTATGGGGCCGGTGGGCATATACGGTGCAACCGGAATCCGAAAGAAAGACGCAGGGCTTTTCCTTTTCATCGGCCATTTTAAGGAGGACATCCGGAAAATAGGTGTCGTCTCTGAGAACCACGTCCACGTAGCCTTCCAGGAAGTCATCGGAACGGATTCCCAGTGCCTTCCTGAGCCTTAAGACATCATACGGATGCAAAAACAGATTCAGGTTTCGGCAGCACCGGTTGAAACAGCCGATTTTGGGATGACAGGAAAACTGAAAAACCGTATCGGGATCCAGGCGTTTTCCCGGAAGGCTTTCCAGTCGGATATCTTCAAAATACTTCACGGCGTTTTGTGGATCCCCCCGCCCTGAAGGCGGGGCTCCCCGGTAAGGAAAATACCCATTTAAAGATAGCTTCCCTCAACCCCGCTTTAAAAGGCGGGGTTGAGGGAAGCATTCCCGTCAAAATTCAGAAGCATCCCGGCCACCGTCATTTTGATCCCCCGGGAGACCCCCATCGCCTTCCGGAGATTTTGCTCAAGGGCGGCCAGCGCCTTATAAAAGGGTGTCCGATCAAAGGGCACATAAGAAACGGTCCCGAAGGTTTGCGTGAATACGGGGCATCCCGGACCCCGAAGCACCGGTTTTCCCGGCGTGCGGAGTTCATAAGGGATGCCGTGAAGCCGGCAGATCATGGGGCGCCACGTGTATAAAATGCAGGCGCCTTTATCGTTGAGGGGGCAGAATGCGTCGAATGAACGCGCCGCCGCATCAGTGTTTTCCAGGCGCCGTTGGTAGACCCCGGCCCGATGAAGCACGTCCTGCCGAAGGTGCGCCGCCAATTTCCGATACCCTTCCCGCAGGTAATGGTATTCGAGAAAGGTGTAATGGAAAAAACGCGTCCGGCAACAGCTGTCCCTGCAGCCGGTGCAATAAAAGCCGTAGTTCGCCGCCGTGTTTGAATATGCCTGATCCATCTCGGCATACAAGCGATCCAGGTTGCCAAGGAACCCATCCAGTGCTCCCGGGCGGCCGTCGGATTCCTCAGGGGTGGGATTCATCGGAAGGGCTTAAACAATGGGTTCTGGAAAAAAGATTTTATGATACAAGGCCAGCGCGTAGCGGTCCGTCATGGAAGCCATAAAATCACAGACGCTGCGCTCCCGGTTTTCCGGGGAGGCGGTGATCCCCCGCAGTCCCATGCGCTTGAGTTCTTTTTCGAAGAATTCGTCTTCGGTCATGAAAAAAGAAAACAGCTCGGAAAGGATCTTTTTGGCCTTGATGAATTCCCGGTGGACCGGCTTTGCCCGGTAGACGTTGTCGTACAGAAAATGCCGCAGCTCACTCATGGCCCCAAAGACTTCATCGCTCATGTTCAAGAGAAACTCTCCGGTGGAAGGGGTGCTGGTCTTGATGACATCCATGATCATGGTGGTGGCCCGTTCAATGTGGTTGTTCCCCAGGATCGTGACACAAGAGGCCGGGACCTGGTCCCTGGAGATGACGCCGCTGCGGATGGCGTCTTCAAGGTCATGATTCAGGTAGGCGATGATATCCGCGATGCGTACGACGCGACCTTCATGTGTGCATGGAAGTGCTTCAGGGTTGTTCGGGATGATCTTCCCGTATCCTTTGGAATGTTTCAGGATGCCGTCGCGGACCTCAAAGGTCAGGTTCAGGCCGTCACCGTTGTTTTCCAGGACATCCACTACTCTCAGACCCTGTTCATGGTGGGAAAAGCCTCCGGAGCAGATCTCCTTAAGAATGACTTCCCCGCCGTGCCCGAAAGGGGGGTGCCCCAGGTCATGGGCCAGGGCGATGGCCTCCACCAGATCTTCATTCAGGCGCATGGCGCGGGCGATGGTGGTGGCGATCTGGGCCACCTCCAGGGTATGGGTCAAGCGGGTCCGGTACTGGTCCCCGAGGGGGGATAAAAAGACCTGGGTTTTGTATTTGAGTCTTCGAAAGGCATTGGAATAAACGATGCGGAACTTGTCCAGCTGAAAGGCCGTACGGACCGGGCACGGGGCTTCCCCGCGCAGGCGTCCCCGGGTCTGGGAACTCAGGCAGGCAAAGGGTGCCAAAAAGGTGCATTCGCGTTTTTCAAAATCTTCTCGGATGGATACAGGGGCCAGCAACACCTTTGAAAACCCTTTCCAGGCGCATCGTTAATCAATCTTGATGGCTTCGTAAAAAGTGCCGAAGCCGTCATTCCGGACTTGATCCGGACACGGAGTGAAGCTTTCGCGCTAATCCAGAAGTATTTGAAATTACTGGACCCCGGCTTTTGCCGGGGTGACGAAAATGGGCTCTTTTGGGGTTTTTACGAGTTTATCAATCTTGACAACCCGAAAAACAATTCTTTCGACGTTTACGATTTTACCGACTCTAATATTATCCCAAACGGGGCGGGCCAAGTAAAGGACTATTTGTATTTTCCCAACAGAACCGCTATAGTGACTCCAGAATGAGGCTTGGAAAGAAATGAATAGCGGCGCAGGATGAACGGACACCATCTCATACTGGGAGAACGGGTGGATTTTTTGACCGGGACGGTCCTGAATGACACCCACGATGAGCGGTATCGCCAGGCACTCGCGCGGCTCCTGGTGGAGCAAAAAGGGTATCTCAAAAGCGACATCACACCCCGGATTCCCTTGACACTCGAGGCCGGTGAAAATCGGGCGCGGATTACCATCGATTTCAAAGTGACGCTTAAGGAAAAAGACGCCATGGTGATCCGCTACGGACCCGGTTCTTTGGTGACCCGGCGGCGGCCGGCCCTGGCGGTTTCCCGGCTCCTCGCCCCTTATCAGATCCCCGTGGTCGTGGTCACCAACGGTCAAGACGCGGAAATCCTTTCCGGGAAAAGCGGGGAAGTCGCGGCCCAGGGACTCGATTCGATTCCCGACCGGGACGCGCTGATTCAGTGGATCGCCGGTCACGACTTTGAACCCATCTCCCCCCACCGGACCCGGATGGAGCAACGAATCCTTTATGTTTTCGAGGTGGACGGAAGCTGTCCCTGCGATGATACCATCTGTCGATTGTGAAGCAATCATTGTGTCCGATCGGCATACAGTCTTCATGGAACGGGCGATCAGGGAGGCCGAACGTGCACTCCTCCGGGGGGAATTTCCCGTGGGATGTGTGATCGTAACCGGCGATCGTGTGGTGGCCGCGGGCTTCCGTCAACGTACGGCAGGTCCCGGAGCCAGTGAAATTCACCATGCGGAAATCATCGCCCTGAAAGGCCTCGCCCATTCGGGGACCCTTTTCGACCACAGGCCCATGACCCTTTACACCACCTTGGAGCCCTGCCTCATGTGTTACGGCGCCATCCTGCTCAGCGGGATCCGGGAAATCGTCTATGCGTTTGAAGACGTCATGGGCGGCGGAACCCAATGCGATTTGACCCGGCTGGCGCCGTTGTATCGGAATCGTCCAGTGACCCTCGTCCCTCACGTGCTTCGGGAAAAGAGTCTCTCTCTTTTAAAAGCCTATTTCAAAGACCCGAAGAACCGATACTGGCGGGAGAGTCTCTTGGCCGGATACACCTTGAGTCAATAGGCAAAAAAAGGATGCCCGCAAAAGAAGGCCCCGGGGTTTCAGAATGCACTTTTTACTTGCATTTCGGAATCTTCTTGTATATCAGCGTCAACAAAACGCTGGCTCTCCCGTACGGACATCAGGGGAGGAAAAGACGAATCCATAAGCAGACAGGAGGTGGCAATCGTTAGTCCGAAAAATCAAGACCGGATTCATGTGAATCAATCCATCCGGGCCGCCGAGGTCCGGGTTATCGATCCCGAGGGAAACCAAATCGGGATCGTTCCCATTTCAAAGGCATTGAGCGCGGCGGCGGATTTCGGGTTGGACCTGGTGGAGGTCAGTCCCAATGCGAATCCGCCGGTGTGCAAAATCATGGATTACGGTCGTTACAAATACGAGCAAACGAAAAAGAAACAGGTCGCAAAGAAAAAACAAAGCACCTTCCAGGTCAAGGAGATCAAGGTGCGCCCCAAAACCGGAGAGCATGATCTCCAGGTCAAGATCGGCCATATACGGAAATTCATTGAAAAAAAGGACAAAGTGAAGGTTTCCGTGTTGTTCCGGGGGCGGGAAATCACGCTGGCGGAAAAAGGAATGGCGCTTCTGGTGCGGATCGCCCAGGAAGTGGAAGACGTCGCCCAGGTGGAACAGGAACCCAAGTTTGAAGGCCGCATCATCGTCATGGTTCTGGCACCCCGATGATCCATAGGGATCATGGGATTAAAAAAATGATGTTGCGTATGGGGTGATCTTAGTATATGATCCCCCGGGTTTGGATGCAGTTGGCGTGAGCTTGAAAGAAGATGCCATGCTCGCGCCATCGATTTTTATTGTGGTTCGAAAAATGCCGCCGCTCAGGGCGGCAATGAGGATTACGCGGGGGAAAAGATGCCGAAAATCAAGACAAACCGAGCGGCGGCAAAACGGTTCAAAAAGACGGGAACCGGCAAGTTTACCTATTCCAAGGCGTATGGCAGCCATATTTTAACGAAGAAAACCCGAAAAAGAAAACGTTCCTTGCGCAAAAGCCGGATCATTTCCGGTTCCGATCAAAAGGCGATCCGGCTCCTTTTGCCCAACGGATAGAAAAGAGAGTCCCACCATGAGAGTCAAAAGAGGGTTCAAAGCAAGAAGACGCAGGAAGAAAGTACTTCAACTGGCCAAGGGATACCGGGGCGGCCGGAGCAAATTGTATCGTACGGCGGCCGATGCGGTGGACAAGGCCCTCATGTACGCCTATCGGGATCGGAGGGCCCGGAAAAGAGATTTCAGACGCCTTTGGATCATTCGGATCAACGCGGCGTCCCGCATGAACAATCTGTCCTACAGCCGATTCATCCAGGGATTGAAGCGCGCCGGCGTGGCCTTGGACCGGAAGGTCTTGGCGGATCTGGCCGTGTCCGATCCTTCCGGTTTTTCCCAGATCGCCTCCCTGGCGGCGGAGCAGAAATAACGCGAAAAAACCCGCCCGGACCCGCCGAATCTGCGAATCCCTTCGAACGCGCATTTTCGGCGCGCACGCCCGGACGCCACCACCGTGTAAGTTCGATACATCCATTTGCTCGGGAACGTCGTGGACACCATTCAAGACATTGAAGCGGAGGCGTTCAAGGAACTGGAAGCCGCATCCGATGCGGACGCCGTCAGGGCCCTGTCCGTCCGGTATCTGGGCCGGAAAGGGATCGTCACCCAGCTGTTGCGCAGTGTTTCAACGCGTCCTCCGGATGAGCGGGCGTCTTTCGGGAAGCGGGCCAACGTCCTGAAAAACCGCTTGAACGAGGCCTTTGAAACGGCCTTGAAACGCTTGGAGGTCTCCCTTGAGGACAGGGAAGACCCCGTCGATGTCACGCTGCCGGGCCGTATCCCCCCCGTGGGCGCCTTACACCCCATTACCCAGGTGATGGACGAGATCTGCGACATTTTTTCGAAAATGGGGTTTGATGTGGTGGAAGGGCCCGAAGTGGAGTCCGATTACTACAACTTCGAAGCGTTGAACATTCCCAAGGATCACCCGGCACGGGATATGCAGGATACCTTTTATGTGTCCGACGCCGTGGTGTTGCGGACCCACACCTCCCCGGTCCAGATCCGCACCATGGAACATCAGGAACCTCCGGTGCGGGTCATCGTCCCCGGAAAGGTGTTCCGCTGCGATTCGGACATCACCCATACGCCCATGTTCCATCAGGTAGAAGGGCTTCTGGTGGACGACGGCGTTTCCTTCGGTGACCTGAAAGGCACCCTCACCGCCTTCGTACACCAGATCTTTGATGAAAAGACGGCCCTGCGGTTCCGACCCAGTTTTTTCCCTTTTACCGAACCGAGCGCCGAGGTGGATATTGTCTGCGTGATGTGCCGAGGAGAGGGGTGCCGGGTGTGTTCCCATACGGGCTGGCTGGAAATCCTCGGATCCGGAATGGTGCATCCGGCCCTGTTCGAAAAGGTCGGATACGACCCGGATCGATATACGGGATTTGCTTTCGGGATGGGGGTGGAGCGGATCGCCATGCTCAAATACGGCATCGACGACATCCGCAAATTTTTCGAAAACGACGCACGATTCCTGATGCAGTTTTAACCATGAAGGCAAGCCTGAGCTGGTTGAAGACCTACGTACCCATCCATATGGGCGCTTCGGAACTCGCCGAAGCCCTGACCATGGTGGGACTGGAAGTGGAATCCGTCACCGACCGATTCGATTTCATGAAAGACGTCCGGGTGGGCCGGGTGATGCAGGTGCGCCCGCATCCCAATGCCGAAACGCTCCAGATCTGCGAGGTGGACACGGGGGACCGAACACGGACGGTGGTGTGCGGCGCCCCCAATGTCAAATCCGGGATGGTATCCGCCGCGGCCCTTCCCGGGGCCCGGTTTCCCAATGGCACCGTCCTTCGGGATGCGGCGATCCGGGGGGTCGTTTCCGAAGGGATGCTGTGCAGCGAAAAGGAACTGGGGCTGGGGGACGATGCTTCCGGGATCCTGGAACTGGACCCGTCCTTTGCACCCGGAAAAGGCCTGGCCGAGGTCTTACGCCTTTCGGATCCGGTCTTCGAGATCAGCGTCACACCCAACCGTCCCGATTGTCTGGGACTCATGGGCATCGCCCGGGAGATCGCCGGGATCCAGCGCCTCCGGGTCGCCTATCCGGATGCCGCTATCCGGGAGGGTGACGATCGGATCTCACAGCTGAGTTCCGTGTGCATCGAAGCCCCCGATCACTGTCCCCGGTATGCCGCGCGCCTCGTATTCGACGTGACCGTGGGACCCTCCCCGTTTTGGCTACAGGACCGTCTTTGGTCCGTGGGGTTAAGACCCATCAACAACATCGTGGATATCACGAATTTTATCCTCATGGAGTCCGGACAGCCCCTCCATGCCTTTGACTACGAACGGCTTGCCGGACACCGGATCGTGGTCAAGACCGCAAGGGAAGGGGATCGGTTTGTCACCCTGGATGGAAAAGAACGCCTTTTGGGGGCCGATACCCTGATGATCTGTGACGGTGAAAAAGGCGTGGCCGTCGCCGGGATTATGGGCGGGCTGAATTCGGAAATCTCGGAGACCACCACCCGGGTGTTCATCGAGAGCGCCTATTTCAATCCCGTGAGCATCCGGAGGACCGCCAAACGATTGGGGATCAGCACCGAAGCCTCCCACCGGTTCGAGCGGGGGGTGGATCCGGAAGGCGTCCTTTATGCCCTGAACCGTGCGGCCCTGTTGATGGCGGAAACGGCCGGCGGGCGCGTCATCGACGGGTGGATCGACGCCCACCCGAAGCCCGTCCCCAAACGGGAAATCGTCGTCAGCCTATCACGGGCGAACCGGTTATTGGGGACCCGTTTCACTCAGGAAACCGTTAAAACGCTCCTTGAGTCCATCGAGTTTTCCGCCGTCCCCTTGGACGAGGATCGCCTTCGGGTGTTCGTCCCGAGTTTCCGGGTGGATGTCACACGCCCCGAGGACCTCATGGAAGAGGCGGCCCGGCTGGCGGGATATCAGCACATCCCCGTGACCTTTCCTTCCCTTCCGGCTGCCAGAAAGCGTTCGTGGGGACCGCTTCAGTTGAGGGGATCCATCCGGCGCTGGCTTACGGGGTTCGGTTTTCTGGAAGCCGTCAACTACAGTTTCATTCATCGACATTTCGATGACCGTCTGGGACTCCCGGAGCACGACTTCCGGCGCCGGACCGTGGAGATCCTGAATCCCATCTCCGACGAGCAAAGCCGGATGCGGACCACATTGATCCAGGGCCTTTTGGGAACCCTCCAAAGGAACCTGGCCCAGCAGATCCGATCCTTGCGGCTTTTCGAAACGGGAAAGGTATACCTTCCCCAAGAGGCGGATCTCCTGCCCCGGGAGACGGAGATGCTGGCGTTGCTGTGGACCGGGCATCGCTTCGAGCCCGGATGGTACAGCAAGGAAACGCCTTGCGACTTTTTCGATATGAAGGGCGCGGTGGAAGGATTGTTCAAGGCCTTGGGCCGTCGGGAAGTTGACGCCGCCCCCCTGCCCGCCGGTTCCTGTGCATACCTCAAGCCCGGTGTTTCGGCCACGCTCCGGATCGACAATCGAAACGTGGGATGGCTGGGAGAGATGCGCCGCCGGGCACTGGATCCCTTTGATATCCATCAGCCGGTCTTTGTGGCCGAACTGGACCTGGATGCGCTTTTGCCTTTGATTCCCCGATCGAAGAAGGCCGAACCCATCTCCCGGTTTCCCGGCGTGACGCGGGATTTCACCCTGATCGTAGACAAAACGGTTCCGGTGGGGAATATTCTCCGATGCGTGACCGATGCCGGTGAAAAATGGGTTGAAACGGTCCATCTTTTCGATGTATTCGAAAAAGAACCGATCCCCCAGGGAAAAAAGAGCGTTTCCTTTCGGGTGACCTACCGCAGCAAGAAACGGACCCTGGAGGATAAAGAGGTCACCCGGGTGCATCAAAAGATATCGGAGTTGCTCTTAAAGACCTTTGACGCCGCGTTACCGGAATGATCTTTTGCGGAGACGCCTTTCGGACGCCCGCCCGGGGGCGCGGGGGGGTGAAACGCATGGCATTGCCCGATAAACTCTATTTCAAGATCGGGGAGGTCAGCAAAATTGCTGGGGTTCCTCCTTATGTCCTGCGCTTCTGGGAAAATGAATTCAAAAAGATCCATCCCAAGCGGACCCCCTCCGGCCAGCGCCTCTACCGCAAAAAGGACGTAGAACTGATTCTGACCGTCAAGCATCTTTTGTACGACAAACAGTTCACCATCCGCGGGGCCAACCGGTACCTGAACGCCATGAAAAAAGAAGAACGGGTCGAAGGGAAAGACCCCTCGACCCTGGATGCCATCAAGGCGGAACTTCGCGATATCCTGTCGATCTTAAGGGAGGACCCCTCCTCCTAGAAAAACATCCGCAGCCCGATCCCCAGCCGTCCCTTTTCTTCCAGTTCGTCGAATTCATCAAAGGCCGAGCGGCCTTCGATGAAAAGCCCGAAATTCACCCCGGAGGGGTTTTCCGTTAAAAGCACCCCTGCTTCCAGGAGAAGGTCAATGCGGGTGTCGAAACTGGTGTCCCACAATCCCACTCCGGCGCCGAGGAAATATTTGGGCGTCGGATAAAAGAAATAGAAGGCATCCGCCAGGATCGGCGGGTTGTCCTCGCAGCCTTCCGCCAGGGGGGCGAAGCCGACCAGCCCGGCCACGGCGTGCTCCGGGTTGAAACGATGCATATACCCCACACGGATGGGGAGAAACGTGGCGGGATCAAATTGCTTCATGAATCCCACGTCCCCCAGGAAGATCCCTTTTCGGGGCGCCGGGGCCTCTGCCACAGCGGCGGGTGCCGGCGGGGTCTCGGCTTTTGGAGACGGTGGGGGTGCGGGTGCGGGAGTCGGCGCGGGAGCGGGCGCCGGCGCGGGTGCCGGGGCCGCCACAGGGACATCGACGATTTTTTGCAGGGCGACGTTAAAACAGATGTCCGGAAACACAAAGACATAGTCCCGCCCCTCATGTCGCATGACCATCCGGACGGCATTGAACGGCGCTTTCCCCGCCCAGACCACGTCATTGAGCACCGTGGGCTTCTTTTGCTTCTTGAACAGCATCCACAAAAACGTCTCTCCGGGCGAAACGGTGACCGCTTCCAGCGTTTCGGTTTCAAGGGCGTTCATGAAGGGATCGAAAAGATTCACGGCACCGGCTTGAATAAACCCGGCCTGGATGTCGGGTTTCAGCTTTTTCACAATCGGTGGAACCTGATCGGGCGTGATTCCCCGGATCTTGTAAAAAGGGCTTTCCCCGAGTTTTTTGAGTTGCGTGGCGGCGAAAAGGGGTGCGGCTCCCAGGACCAAGGATACCGTCAGGACCATGGCCGTCAGCTTTATTGCGGACCTCATCGTTACCCTCCTTTGGCGGCGTTCAAACAGACTCTCTTATTTCATTAATTTTTATCCCCCCTTTTTGAAAAAGTCAAGGCTCGGTTTGGGAAACAAACCCCTATCGGACATCAAATCGGGCCGCGGAAAATTCTTGACAAAAGAAATTGTCTACCATAATGTATCCAATCTTGACAGCGGGCATAGCTCAGCTGGTAGAGCACAAGCTTCCCAAGCTTGGGGTCGCGAGTTCGAATCTCGTTGCCCGCTCCAAGTTTGTCCGTCTTTTCATACGGAATGTGAACGTGTTGGATGGATGGGATGCGGACGTGAACTTTTCTGTGGAGTGACGTTCATGGTCGATTGAGGGTTTTCCACAAAAAGATCTACCCGGATGAAAAGAAACGGGCGAAAGCCCGTTTTTTGTTTCCATCAGGAGGCGGTAAAGATTGACGCGAAAACGGATGAAAGGGGAAAAAAAGGACAGGGTTTCCACGGATCCTTTTTTTTCCGTGGATCGGCTGGAAATTGCAGAAAAGGTCAGGGAGATCGCCACGCCGCTTTGTGAAAGCGAGGGCATTGAGATCGTTCACGTGGAATATCAGCGGGAACAGACCGGAAAGGTGCTGCGGGTGTATCTGGACAAACCCGGAGGGATTACACTGGAAGATTGCACATCCATCAGTCGGCAGCTTTCCGATCTTTTGGATGTGTGTCTGGAGACCCGGGGCGCCTATTCCCTGGAGGTTTCCTCCCCCGGACCCAACCGGCCCCTTGGAAAAAGTGAGGATTTCAAAGTATTTAAGGGACATAAGGCCCTCATCCGGTCCGCCCGTCCAATGGACGGGCGAAAAAATTTTAAAGGGATTCTGATGGGTGTCGTTGAAAACCGGGTGATTCTTAAAGTCGAAGATAAGACCGTAGGGATCCCCCTTGATGAGATCGCCAAGGCGCATCTCATAAGGGAGGATGGAGAACGCACATGTTGATATCGGAAATTAAGCGGGTCGTCGAGCAGGTGAGCCGGGAGAAGGGCATCGATCGAAGGATCTTGATTGCCGCCCTGGAGGAGGCGTTGAAATCGGCTGCCAAGAAGAAGCTGGGAAGCAGGGCCGATATTGAGGTTCAATATGACGACGCCACCGGAGAAATCGAGGTGTTTCAGTTCAAGGAAGTCACGGAAACCGTCACGGAGCCGGACCTGGAAATCGATTTCGAGTCCGCGCGCAAACTCGATCCGGAATGTGAAATCGGTGACAGTATCGGCACGAAGATGGATACGACCACCTTCGGCCGGATCGCCGCCCAATCCGCCAAGCAGGTGATCATCCAGAAGATGAAGGACGCGGAGCGGGATGCCGTCTTCTCCGGATTCATCGATCGCAAGGGAGAGATCATCAACGGCATCGTCCAGCGGATCGACAGAAACGATATTATCGTGAATCTGGGACAGACCGAGGGAATCCTCATGGCCAAAGATCAGATTCCCAAAGAAACGTACCGGAGGGGGGATCGGGTCCGGGCCTACATCAAGGATGTCCTTTATGAATCCCGGGGACCGCAAATCATTCTTTCCCGGGCCGATGAACAGTTCCTCATCGCGTTGTTTAAAACGGAAGTTCCGGAGATCAGCGAGGGGATTGTAAAGATTTTGGGGGCTGCCCGGGAACCCGGGAGCCGGGCGAAGATTGCCGTCACGTCCACCGATTCGGACATTGATCCGGTGGGCGCCTGTGTGGGGATGAAGGGGAGCCGGGTACAGAACGTGGTGCAGGAGTTGAGGGGGGAGAAAATCGACATCATCCCGTGGCACGTGGATGCGGCCAAATTCGTCTGCAACGCCCTGGCCCCGGCGGAAATCTCCCGGGTCATCATCGATGAGGAGAACCGCCTCATGGAAGTCATCGTCCCGGACGAATTTCTTTCCGTGGCCATCGGCAAGCGCGGACAAAATGTGCGTTTGGCCTCCAAGCTGACCGGCTGGCATCTTGATGTGATCAGTGAAACGCGATATAGTCAAACGATGAAGGAAGGGTATAATTCCCTTCTCGCGTTGCCGGGCATGGGGGCGGCACTCGCTGATGCCCTTTATGAAAGAGGTTTTTTTTCCGTGGAAGAACTCAGCAAGGCATCCGTGGAAGACTTGACCGCCATACGGGATATGGATGAAGAAAAAGCGGTGACGTTGATCGCGCTTGCCCGTGAGGCGGCCGCCCAAGCCCGGATGGCTCAAGAAACCGAAGAAACCGCGCCGGATGATTCCGAAACCGATCTGGAAGAGGCGGCACCGCCGTCCGTCGAACAGACGGCTTCCGACATGATGGGGAATTCTGCGGAAGCAGGCGACTCGGAGAAGCGTCTGGAAGAGACCGAATGAAGCATCGACACCATCGCGCCGCCGTCAACGGGAAGGGTCCCGGTACGAGGCGTTGCGAACCGATGGGATGGGGGATGGATGGCAAAAATCAGGGTTTATGAACTTGCCAGAGAACTGAACATGACCAACAAGGTGTTCCTCGAAAAACTCGCGGAACTCGGCATGGCCGTGAGCAGTCATGTGAGTACGCTGGATGAGGAGCAGGTTTCCCGGATCAAATCGGCCATTTTAGGAAAAAAGGCGGAAGCGGTCGAAATGACGCGGGTCAAGCCCACCGTTATCCGTCGGCGTATCCGACGGGTTCCCGTAGAACCGACGGTGGAAGAAACATCCGCCCCTCCTGCCGCGGAAGCGACGGAACCACCGGAGGCCAAAACCGTGGAACCCGCAGGCGAAGCCGGGGGCGCCGTTGAAAAAACGCCCCCGGAACCCGACTCGACGCCACCCGGCGCCGAAGCCGGAGACGTTCCGCTGGAGGGGGCATCACCGGAGAAACCCCTTCCGGGCGAAAAGACACAACCAAAAGAAACCGAAGGCGCCCGTGATGTGTCTTTACCGAAAGAAAAAAAGCCCTTAGGGACCGAAGAAGGCGTCGAAAAACCCAAAAAGGCAAAGAAGAAAAAAGAAACCCCGGCCAAAATCATCCGGCTTCCGGAGACGCCCAAAGCCAAAGCCCCCGCCGGTCCCGAAACGCCCGCCGAACCGGAAGCGGACAGTCCAAAACCGGAAGGTGTGGTGTCGAAGGTCTTGGAATTCCAGAAAAAGCGAACGGATTCCGAAGCGGACGAAAAAGAGGCCGAAGAAAAAGATAAGAAGAAAAAAAAGGGGAAGCGGGAGTCCGAAGAAGATTTAAAGGATAAAAAATTTTTCAAAAAGAAAATCTCTTTTAGAAAAAAGGAAGTGGTGGAGGGAGCGGACCTTTACGCGGAGCGCCCCTTGTCCCGGAAAGGAAGAAAATCGGCACGGGGCAAGGCCTCCGTTTCCATGCAAAAGCCGCAAATTACAGTGCCGCGGGCCATTAAGCGGCGGCTGAAAATCGATGAAACCATTATTTTGTCGGATTTGGCCAAGCGGATGGGGATCAAGGCCGCGGATCTCATCAAGAAGCTCATGTCTTTAGGGGTGATGGCCACCGTGAACCAGACGGTGGATTTTGAAACCGCCGCCCTGGTGGCCGCGGAATTCAACTATGAGGTGGAAAAGGCGGCCTTTGAAGAAGAATCCATCATCGGGCTGGAAGAAGACGACCCCGGCAAGCTCGTGACCCGGCCGCCGGTGGTGACCATCATGGGGCACGTGGACCATGGGAAGACATCCCTCTTGGATACCATTCGAAAGACCCGGGTCACCGAAGGCGAGGCAGGGGGCATCACCCAGCACATCGGCGCCTATAATGTATCCACGGACAAGGGCCGGATCGTATTCCTCGATACGCCGGGCCACGAAGCCTTTACGGCCATGCGCGCCCGGGGGGCCAAGATCACCGATCTCGTCATCCTGGTGGTGGCCGCCGACGACGGCGTCATGCCCCAGACGGTGGAGGCCATCAATCATTCCCGGGCCGCAGGGGTCCCCCTCATTGTCGCCGTCAACAAGATCGATAAACCCAATGCCGATCCGGATCGTATTAAAAGGCAACTGGCCGAACTCGGCCTGGTACCGGAGGCTTGGGGGGGCGACACCGTATTCATGGAGGTTTCCGCCAAATTCGGCCAGGGGATCGACGATCTGATGGAAATGATCCTCCTTCAGGCGGAACTCCTGGAGCTGAAAGCGAACCCGGACAAACTGGCCCGGGGACATATCATCGAGGCGAAGCTGGATATCGGAAGAGGACCGGTGGCCACCCTCCTGGTCCAGGAGGGCACGCTTCGGACCGGCGAATCCGTGGTGTGCGGGATTCACCACGGAAAGATCCGCGCCATGCTCAATGATCTGGGGAATCCGATCACGGAAGCCGGACCCTCCATGCCCGTGGAGATCCTGGGCCTTTCCGGAGTGCCTATGGCGGGGGACGAATTCCTGGTCCTGGAACAGGAGAAGAGCGCCAAGCAGCTCAGCCTCTACCGAAGCCAGAAACAACGGTCCAAAGAGTTGGCCAAAACGAGCCGTTTGAGTCTCGACAAGCTTTACGAACAGCTCAAGGCCGGAGAGGTCAAGGATCTCAACCTGATCATCAAGGCCGACGTCCATGGATCCATCGAAGCACTCAGCGACTCCCTCGTGAAGCTCTCCAACGAGGAGGTCAGCATCAACGTGGTCCATTCGGGGACGGGATCCATCGTGGAATCGGACGTCTCCCTGGCCGCCGTCTCCAATGCGGTGATTATCGGATTCAATGTCCGGGCCACGCCCAAAGCCGCCGAACTGGCCGCGGAAGAGAACGTGGACATCCGGTATTATGACGTCATCTACAACGTGCTCCAGGACACGAAAGACGCCATTGTCGGCATGATGGCCTCCACCTTTGAAGAACGGGCGTTGGGCCGGGCGGAAGTGCGGGAGATTTTTCATATCCCGAGAGTGGGGACCATCGCCGGAAGTTATGTGACGGATGGAAAGCTGGAGCGCGGCCGGCCGGTGCGATTGGTCCGGGACGGCGTCGTCTACCATACCGGAAAAATCGACTCATTGAAACGTTTCAAGGACGACGTCAAGGAAGTCCAAACCGGTTACGAGTGCGGGATCCAGGTGGAGAATTACAACGACATCAAAATCGGGGATATCATCGAGTGTTACTACCTCGAGGAGATCCGACCCGAAATTCATTGACGGGATGCGGGGCACACCCTTTTCTAACAGACCATGGTCGTCGGATATGGGATCATTACATTCCGGATTCACGATTGTCGCTCTCTAAAGGAAAAACGAAGCGTCGTGAAATCCATCATCATGCAGCTGCGGAACCATTTCAACACGTCCGTGGCCGAAGTGGGGGGGCTTGATCTTTACCAACGGGCGGAAATCGGTTTCGCCGTGGTGGGAAACGACCGGCAGGTCATCAATGCGAAAATCGACAAACTCTTCAATATGGCCGAAGCCCTGGGGCTTGCCGAGATCATCGATACGGAAATGGAGATGTTTTCCCTATGAAACCCTTTAAGAGAGCCGATCGTGTCGCGGCCCTGATGCAAAGGGTGCTTTCTCAGATTCTCCAAAAAGAGATCCAGGACCCGCGCCTGGACATGGTGACCATTACCCGGGTGCGCCTGTCTGCGGATTTGAAATTTGCCCGGATCTATTTCGCTTCCATTTCCGGACCGGACCGGAGAGCCTCCATCGCCGCCGGCTTTGCGGATGCGTCGGGTTATGTCAAGCGGGCCCTGTCCGCGCAGATCGCGTTGCGGTATATGCCCCATTTGGAATTTTTCTACGACGAATCCTACGATTATGCATCCAGAATTTACGGAATCCTGAAAACGCTTGAGAGTGAGAATGGAGCAGATCATCCACAAGCTGAAGAAGAGTAAACGGGCCTTTATTGCTTCCCACACGAACCCGGACGGAGACGCCATCGGATCTCTGGTGGCCATGGGCCTTTCCCTGGCCGCCCTCGGAAAAGATATCGTGCTGTTCAATGAAAGTCCCATTCCCGCGGTCTACCGGTTTCTTTCCGGTGTGGATCGCGTCGTCAATCGAGTCCGTGAAGGATGCGCCTTTGATACGGCGGTGATCCTCGACTGCGGAGACCTGCACCGCGTGGGAGAGGCGGTGCCGATCGTGGAAAAGATCCCGGTGGTGATCAACATCGACCACCATGTCACCAATACGCGCTTCGGGAACGTTCACCTCATTGACCCGGACGCCTGCGCCACGGCGGAGATCCTCTACCGCCTCCTTCCGGGGCTGGGGGTCCCCTTGAGCCTGGACATCGCCAATGCGATCTATACGGGGATTCTGACGGATACCGGCTCTTTCCGCTTTTCCAACACGAACCGGAGCGCCTTTGAAATCGGTGAAAAGATGGTCGCCCGGGGCGTGGATCCCTACCGGATCGCCCAGCAGGTTTACGGCACCTACTCTTTGGGGCGGATCAAACTGTTGAATCTGGCCTTGGATTCCATCGAGGTGTCTCAAAACGGAAAGCTTTCGATGATGGCGGTGACTCAACAGATGATGCAGGATACCGGTGCCCGCCCGGAGGATACGGACGGATTGATTAATTATGCCAAGGGGATCAAAGACATCAAGGTGGCGGTCCTCATCGAAGAGTTGAACCACGGCGCCGGTGGAACGGCGGAACGCCTCCCGTATCATGTGAGCCTGCGATCGGACGGATCCGTGGACGTGGCCGCCATCGCCGCCGCCTTCGGCGGAGGGGGTCATTCGAGCGCCGCGGGCTTCAGCATTGAATCGACGCTTCCCGAGATCAAAACCCAAATTCTGGGGCTTGCGGAGGAGATGTGAGTCGAGAACGCGCCGATAACCGCCCGGGCATACTCCTTATCGACAAGCCCGCACAGATCACCTCGGCCAAGGTCGTCAGCCGGATCAAGCAGGTGCTGCAGGCGCCGAAGGTGGGGCATGCCGGGACGCTGGATCCCTTTGCCACCGGTCTGCTGGTATGCCTGATCGGCCGGGCGACCCGTCTGGCCCGTTTTTTTCTCGAGTCGGATAAAACCTACCGGGCGACGCTGCGTCTGGGCGTCACCACCGATACCGGGGATGTCACCGGCAAGTCCATCACGGAATCCTCGGGAAAGATCCCCGCCGAAGAAGGGGTCCGGGCGGTGTTCGAACGGTTCACGGGAAAGATCCGTCAGGTGCCGCCTGTCTATAGCGCGTTGAAGCACCAGGGGGTTCCCTTGTATCGCTGGGCAAGGCAGGGAAAGGCGATTCAAAAGCCTCCCCGGACGGTGACCATTCATCGGTTGACGGTGCATTCCGTCGACCTCCCCGAGGTCTCTTTTGAGGTCACCTGTTCCGCAGGAACCTACATCCGGAGTTTGGCGGTGGACGTGGGAGAGGCCCTGGGGTGCGGGGGGCACCTTTTGCGGCTTCGGCGGATTCAAAGCGGAGACTTCTACGTGAAAGACGCCGTCCCTTTCGATCGTGTGGACGACCCCGCCGCACTTAAAAAACGCATCATCCCCATGACGGCGGCGTTGCACAGGTGGCCCGAACACAGAGTGGGAGATGCCGTTGCCGAGAAAGTCCGGCACGGCCGGTCCATTTCCGACACCGACTTCTTGGACGCACCGGACGGGGTTTCGCAAAAGGACAAGGCGCCTTTTATCAAACTGATCGATGAAAAGGGATCCCTGATCGCCCTGTTGCATCGGACCGAAACAGGGCACTATGGGTATGTCGGCGTCTTCGGGGACTAGGCGATTATCGGTAAACAGACTGCGATTTTTATGATATATGCTGAATATTCTCATTTTGACGACGTCATCAATTCAATTCATTCATGGAGGAAGACATTGGCATACACGGCAGTTGAGAAAAAAGAACTGATCAACCAGTACAAGCTTCATGACGCGGATACCGGATCTCCGGAAGTCCAGGTGGGTCTTTTGACCCATCGCATCAACTATCTCACGGAGCATCTCAAGACCCATAAAAAAGATCACCATTCCCGGAGAGGCCTCCTGATGCTGGTGGGAAGGCGGCGGAGGCTATTGGATTATGTCAAAAACCGGGATGTCCAGCGGTACCGGAAAATCATCGAAACCCTCGGGTTGAGACGCTGATCCTTGTCCGAAAAGACATCCGATTCAAATACCGGCAGGCCCGCACGCGCCTGCTTTAACCTATCAGTTGGAGACTGGAATGGAATTGTTATTTAAAGCAGAAATCGGCGGCCGCACCTTGAGCCTCCAGACGGGAAAAGTCGCCAAACAAGCCTCGGGCGCGGTGATGGTCCAGTATGGCGAAACAATGGTCCTGGTCACCGTGGTGTCCTCCGACGATCAGCGGATCGGTGCCGATTTTCTCCCCCTTTCGGTGGAATATCAGGAGAAGATCTATGCGGCCGGAAGGATCCCCGGAAACTATTTTCGGCGGGAAATCGGACGCCCCAGCGAAAAGGAGACGCTCACCGCCCGATTGATCGACCGTCCCATCCGCCCCCTTTTTCCCAAGAAATACAACTTTGAAACTCAAGTCATCGCCACCGTCTTGTCCATGGATCAGGAAAACGATCCGGATACGCTGGCCATGATCGGAGCCTCGGCCGCCCTCGAGATTTCAGACATCTCCTTTGACGGGCCCATCGCCAGCATCCGTATCGGACGTATCGACGGAGAATTGGTGATCAATCCCACCCTTTCCGAGTATGAGCAATGCGATATCAATATCATCGTGGCGGGGTCGAAAAACGGCGTGGTCATGGTGGAAGGCGGATCCAACATCGTGAGCGAGGCGGATATGCTCGAGGCGATTTTCTTCGGGCACCGGGAACTGCAGCCCCTCATCGAGATCCAGGAAAAGCTCAAAGAAGCGGCCGGTCGTCCCAAGCGACCCTTTGCGCCGCCGCCGGTGGACGAAGGGCTTTTGAAACAAATCGAAGAGATGGCATCCGAGGGGATCCAGGAAGCGCTTTTGATTCCCGGCAAAACCACGCGCAGTAACACCTTGCGGTCTTTGAAGGGTCGAATCCTGGAAGATCTCGGCCCCGAATATGCGGAGCGAAAGCCGGAAATCGACGATGTGTTCAATGATCTGAAGCGGCGTATCTGCCGGGACCTCATGCTCCGGGAAGGGCGCCGCATCGACGGCCGCCGGTTCGACGAGATCCGGCCCATTTCCTGCGAGGTGGGCGTCCTTCCGAGGCCCCACGGGAGCGCCTTGTTCACCCGGGGGGAAACTCAGGTGCTCGGCGTTTTGACGCTGGGCTCCGGTCCGGACGAACAGCGGGTGGAGACATTGATCGGGGAGGAGTTCCGGCCGTTCATGCTCCATTATAATTTCCCTCCCTATTCGGTGGGCGAAGTCAAGCGCATCATGGGGCCGTCGAGACGGGATATCGGTCACGGCGGGCTTTCCACCCGGGCCCTGGAAAAAGTGATCCCCAACAAGGAACTTTTCGAGTATACGATCCGGATCGTCTCGGAAGTCTTCGAGTCCAACGGTTCGTCTTCCATGGGAACGGTCTGCTCGGCCAGTCTCGCCCTCATGGACGGCGGCGTTCCCATCAAGTCGCCGGTCTCCGGTATCGCCATGGGTCTCGTGAAGGAAGGCCAGGAAGTGATCGTGTTGTCCGACATCCTCGGAGACGAGGACCACATGGGCGACATGGATTTCAAGGTGGCGGGGACACGGGAAGGGATCACGGCGCTCCAGATGGACATCAAGATCAAATCCCTTTCGGAAGAGATCCTGAAAAAAGCGCTGGAGCAAGCGCGCGTGGGCCGGATCTTCATCCTCGAAAAAATGCTGGAAGCACTCAAGGAACCCCGGAAAGAAACGTCACCTTATGCCCCCAAGATGATCTCCACCAAGATCAACCCGGATAAAATCCGGGAGATCATCGGCCCGGGAGGGAAGATCATCCGGGCGCTCCAAACGGAAACCAACACCCGCATCGAAGTGGAGGATTCAGGCGTCGTGAAGGTCTTCGCCTTTTCCCTGAAGGACGGGGAAGAGGCCATGCGCCGAATCAAGGAAATCGCGGCGGAGCCCGAAGTCGGAACCATCTACGACGGGACGGTGGTGAAGGTGACGGATTTCGGGGCCTTCGTGGAAATCCTCCCCGGAACGGACGGGCTCGTCCATATTTCCCAACTGGCGGATCGTCGCGTCAAAAAGGTGACCGATGTGGTCAATGAAGGGGATAAAATCAAGGTGAAGGTCCTCGACGTCTCGCCGGAAGGAAAGATCCGCCTGAGCCTGAAAGAAGCCCTTGCGGAATTGAATAGGCCCAAATCGTGATCCAAAAGATCTGCCTGGCCAACGGCGTTCGGATTTTAACGAAAAAAATCCCCCACTTCAAAAGCGTTTCCATGGGCGTATGGGTCAACGCCGGTGCCCGGGACGAGGCCGAGGATGAAAACGGTCTGTCCCATTTCATCGAGCACATGATCTTCAAGGGGACCGCCACGCGCTCCGCGTACCAGATCGCCAAGGCCTTCGACGCCGTCGGCGGCCACTCCAACGCCTTCACCTCCATGGAAACCACGTGTTATCACGCCAAGGTGATGGGGGATCATCTGGCCACCATGGTCGACATCCTGTCGGACATCTTCTTGAATTCCGTGTTCGACCCCCTCGAGATCGATCGCGAACGGCCCGTCATCTTCCAGGAGATCGGGATGCTGGAAGACAGCCCGGAAGAATGGATCCATGTGTTGGCGCAAAACACCTTTTGGGGGGAAAGCCCGCTGGGAAGATCCATCCTCGGCAGCCGCGAAAACCTTTTGCGTTTCGACGCCCCCGTGGTACGGGCCTTTTTTCAAAAACTCTACCAGCCGGATCGGATCCTGATCTGTACGGCCGGAAACGCCGAGCACGACCGGATCGTGGATCTCATGGGGCCGGCTTTCGAAGCCATCGGTGCCGGGAACCGACTCCCGGAACGCCTGACGCCCGCCGGGCAGGCGCAGATCCGCCGGGTTCGAAAAAAGCTGGAGCAGGTCCACCTGTGCCTCACCACACCGGGACTTTCACTCACCGATCCGAGGCGGTTTGCGTTTTCCATTCTCAATACGGTGCTGGGGGGGAACATGAGTTCCCGTCTTTTTCAAGAAATCCGGGAGCGCCGGGGATTGGCCTACAGCGTCTACTCCTTCGTCTCCGCTTATGTGGATACCGGTGTATTCGGGGCATACGCCGCCTGCGACGCCAAAAAGATCAAAGAAGTTCTCCGGGTCACCTTGGAGGAACTGCATCGGATCCAATCCGATCTCCTCGACGTCACGGAACTCAAGAACGCCAAGGCCTTTCTCAAGGGAAGCCTTTATCTAGGCTCCGAGAGCGTGGACCATCAGATGCTCCGCATGGCGCAAAACGAAATTCTGTTCAATGCCCCGATTCCCCTCGAGCACGTCATCCAGGGGATCGAGAAGGTGGCGGCCCATGAGGTCCGTGATCTGGCACGGGAACTCTTCTGTCCGGAGCAAATGGCCGCAACCCTTCTGGGACCCATCCCGGCCCGATTGAATCTTGAAGGGCTTTTATCCCCTTAATCCGCCGGAGAGACGCGAAGGTGACCATGGACGGCACACCGCCCGAAAAGACCGGGATCCCATCGCCCACCATCAAATTCCTTCGGTTGCGGCCGGAAACCGAAGGAGACATTCCGCTTCCCTGTTATATGACGCCGGGCGCATCCGGAATGGATATCTATGCTGCCGTGGAAACGGACCTGGTACTCTCCCCGGGCGAAATCCGATTGATCCCCACAGGCTTCGCCGTTGCCCTGCCTCCCGGACACGAAGCCCAGATCCGTCCCAGGAGCGGGCTTGCCGTCGCCCACGGGATCGGCATCATCAATGCGCCGGGGACCATCGATGCGGACTACCGGGGAGAAGTCATGATCGCCCTCATCAACCACGGGAAAAAGGATTTCATTATCCACCGGGGCGACCGGATCGCCCAGATGATCATTCAACCAGTCTGCCGGGCGAAAATCGAAGCGGTTTTACAGTTGGATGACACTTCCAGGAGTGCCGGCGGTTTCGGGCATACAGGGGTTTCTTGAATGGACCACCCGTTGTCCGTGTGCGTTCTGGCGAGCGGAAGCAAAGGGAACGCCGTTTACATCAGCGACGGGACCACGGCCATCCTCATCGATGCGGGATTGTCCGGAATCGAAATTGAACGGCGCCTGTCCTGGCGGGGTCTTTCGCCCCGGATGCTTTCGGCCATTGTGGTCACCCACGAGCATGCGGATCATATCCAGGGCGTGGGCGTCCTTTCCCGGCGATACGGCCTCCCCGTGTACTCGAATGCACGGACGATGCAGGCGGCGGATCGTTTTGTCGGAAAACTTTGTGAATGCATCCCTTTCGAAACCGGCCGGGAATGGGTGCTGGGGTCTTTGGCCCTGCGCCCCTTTGCACTGTCCCATGACGCCGAAGATCCGTCCGGCATGGTTGTCTCCGCCAACGGCAGGAAGATCGGCATCGCCACGGACATGGGAACGCCCACGGCCCTGGTCAAGGAGCACCTCAAGGACTGTCATCTCCTGATTCTCGAGGCCAATCATGACCCGCGCATGCTGGAAGAGGGCCCCTATCCCTGGCCGGTCAAGCAGCGGATCCAGAGCCGATGCGGGCATCTTTCCAACGAACAGACCCGGAATCTCCTCAAGGAAATCCGGCACAAAAAGCTCGCCCACGTGGTGCTCGCCCACCTGAGTGAAACCAACAACACCCCCCAAAAGGCCCTCGGGGCCGTTGCCTCCGCCGTCGATACCCGTTACACCCGCCTGGAGGCGGCGGTCCAAAATCGGTGCGGAGAACTGATTTGGATCCGGTGAACGGCGATGCCGCCGCCCTAAGGCATCAGCACGGCACCCGGAGGGGTGTTTCTCCCACAAAGAGGGTCTCCGGAGGGCACGAAGGATCGGGGCGGATGCGAATCTCCGCCAGGCGGAATCGGTTTTTCAACAGCGTTACGTTTCGCTTGGCTTGACCGGCCGTCTTGGAAGCGTGCCGGGGATGCATGCGCAGGGTCAAAGGATCGGGGATCTCTTTTTTTCCTTCAAGAAAGGCGGCCAAAGCGTCGAAAAAGATTTCGGATCGGACCAGATGGCCGAAGGCGGGATGGAACGGCCCCGCCATGAGCCGATGCGTTGGGGTGAGCGTCTCTGAGGCTTGCAGTCCCATTCGAATGACCCGGATGCCGTTTTCCATAAAATAAAGAAAAAGCCCTTTGACATGGCGGACACACGTCTCCAGGGGCCAGGGGGTGTATTCCCCCCGGCGGTACCATTGGGCCAGAAGACTTCCTTTCAGCACCACCGTGGGATAAATCCGGACGCAGTCGGGAGACAGGGCGGCGGCTTCCTCGGCGCTTGAAAAGGAGCCGGTTTCCGTGTCTTCCGGCAGCCCCACCATCAGTTGCAGCCCCACCTTATAGCCCCGATTTTTCAAGCGTTTTACGGCCTGCACGGTATCGGCGGCCAAATGCCCGCGTCCGGACGCGGCCAAGACGTGATCATCCATGGACTGGGCGCCCAATTCCACGGTCTCCACCGGAAATCCGGAAAGCCAATCGAGCCGCGCCTCAGTGATGGAATCCGGACGGGTGGAAAGCCGGATATGGTCGACGCGCTCTTCTTGGATCAAGGCGGCGGCGGCCTTCAGGTAAGCCAAGACCCGGGGCTTTTCCATCCCCAGAAAGGTTCCTCCGTAAAAAGCCACCTGCACCGGTCGGCGGTTTTCCCGGTTGTACGCCAGATACGCCGTCGCGTAGCGTCGAAGGTCTTCCGGTCTGAAAGCGGGGATTTCATCCGTATCCATGGCGTGTTGGTTGCAAAAAACACATCGATGGGAACATCCTTGATGCCGCAAAAAGACCGGGATGATGAAGGGCTTGGATACCGTTTTTGGGTAATCTTCCTGCAGGGCCATGGGGTGCATCATTCGTTAAAAGGAGGAGTGCGGGAATAAATCCGGGCGAGGGCGTTTTGTGCCGCGTGGCGCTCCGCGGACTTTTTGCTTTTTCCGATCCCTTCCGCGGTGATTCCGAGCACCTCCACCCGGACGCGGAAGGTCTTGTCGTGGTCGGGCCCCTCCTCCTGCAACACCGTATACACCGGCATCCTTTGTCGTTGGTGCTGCACGATTTCCTGAAGACGGGATTTGGCGTCCGTGGCGGCACGAAGCAGTCCCGGGGCTTCTAAAAAAGGAAGAAAGCGGTTTTCAATGAGCCGGAAGGCGGCGGGAAAACCGCCGTCCAGATAGACCGCGGCGATGACCGCTTCGAAAGCGTCCGCCAAAATGGAGGGTTTTTCCCTGCCGTTGTTTTGTTCTTCCCCTTTTCCGATCCGCAAAAAAGCCCCGAGATCCAAAGCGCGGGCGCATTCGGCCAGCCGGGGCTCGCTGACGAGTCCGGAACGCATCTTCGACAAATCCCCCTCCCGCAAATGCGGGAAGCGTTCCCACAACAGATGCCCCACCACCAGGTTCAAAACCGCGTCGCCGAGAAATTCCAGGCGTTGGTTGTCTTCCACCGGTTTTCCATCCGGGTATTCATTGGCGTAAGAGGTGTGGCATAATGCCTCGTATAGATGCCGCCTGTCCGAAAAGGTATAGGCGAGCCGGTTTTCGAGGGGGGTAGGGTCTACTTCCATCTTCTTTTAACGATTTCCTCAAACAGGGAATCCGGAACGGCAAAGTCTCCCCGCCCGCATCCCAGACGGATCTCGGGTTTCAAATCCCCGTGAAAGTCGGTTCCTCCGGTCACCCAAAGATGATATCGACGTGCCAGGCGGGCATAAAAAGCGGTCTGGGAGGGGGAATGCTCGGGATAATACACTTCCAGGCCTTTCATCCCGTTTTTCTTGAGATGGACGACGACGGTTTCCAGCAGGGCCTCATCGCGAAGGTTCAAAAGTGCCGGATGGGCCAAGACCGGCAACCCCCCGGCGCTTTGGATCAACGCAACGGCCTCTTTACACCCGATGCGGAATTTATCCACGTAGGCGGGCTTCCCCCGGCCCAGAAACCGATCAAAGGCGTCGTCGAGGCTGGCGGCGTATTTTTTTTCCACGAGAACCCGGGCGATGTGGGGGCGTCCCACCTGATCCCCGGCCGCGGCCTTTCGGATTTCTGTTTCGGTGATGTCCATATTCAGCTTTTTCAGCTTTTTCAGGATTTTCGGATTTCGGTTGCGCCGGGCGTTTTGGAGCAAGGACAAGATCCGATTCAGATCAGGGTGGTCCACGTCGATGTCATAACCCAGGATATGAACGGTGGCGGAAATGGAAAACCCCGGCGGTGGTGCGGCGCTGATTTCCACCCCTGTCAGAAATCCCAAACCGGGCGGGATCCCGGCGGAAAGGGCGTCTTTGACCCCTTCCACGGTGTCATGGTCGGTGATGGCGACGGCCCTTAAGTTCAGGTTGACGGCCGCCCGAAGGATCTCGACGGCGGAGCAGGTGCCGTCCGACGCCGAAGTATGCACATGTAAATCGATGCTCACATGGATGTTACAGGCCGAGGGCCTTTTCCAGGGCTTCTTCTTTTGTTTTGCATTCGATGCAAAGCGTGGTGACAGGCCGCGCTTTGAGTCGCTTGATGGAGATTTCACCCCCGCAGGATTCACAGACACCGAAGGTGCCGTTCTCGATGCGATCCAGGGCCAGTTTTATTTTTTTGATCAGTTTGCTTTCCCGGTCCCGGATCCGGAGCATGAAATTCCGATCCGATTCCAGGGATGCGCGGTCGGTGGGGTCCGGAAAGTTTTCCTTGACCGCGGTCATTCCGGATACCGTGTCATCCACTTGGTTGAGCAGTTCATTGAGCTGGTCATTGAGATATTTTTTGAAATAGTCGAGATCTTTTTGTTTCATCGGGGCACCCCACGGCGTTCAATTGTTCCCTATTTTAACAATAGTTCCCTATTTTAAAAAGAGTAAGACTACCAAAAAATATACCGGGTGTAAAGCATAAAATCCATTGCCGTGAATCGTTTTGAGCCCCCTGCCGCACGCCCCCCGGTCGCGTCGGGGGAACCCACCTTGCTCAATTATTTCAGGTGACTTATTCATCAATTTTCGATACAAGGCGATCGTAAGCCCCGGAAAACGGTTTGTCTCGAAAAATTTTACTGTTTTTTTGTTTTGCTTGCCAAACGGTTAAAAAACGCCGTGGATTGAAAAACGGCACGGACAAAATCGGCTTTTTGCAGAATGGAACGGCAACGGCGTTCTTGGATCACACCCCCAAGGCAAGGAGGCAGGGATGGTGGAAAAAGCGTATCGGCCCGATTATCGGAGAGTGGTGGTCCGCACCTCGGATGGGGAGACCATCCAGGGCAGCATCAATATCGCTTCCAAGGAGCGGGTATCGGATATTTTCACGAAACAGGAAAACCCGTTCATCGTGATGAAAGACGTCTATTTCCGTGAAAACCGACTTGACACCCTCATTGTCAATAAGACGTTCATCGTCTGGGCGGAACCCCTCGATTAAACGCTCTTTTTGGCACGTGCCGTCAAGAAGGCCTCCAGGCTTTTCAAGTCACCCACGTTAAAGACCGCGCCGGGGTGCGCCTTGGGAAGGATCTTTTTCTGGATTCCGGAAAGGACGCGTCCCGGCCCGACTTCCACAAAGGCCTCCACTCCGTCTTCCATGAGCCGGATCATCGCATCATACCAGCGGACGGGATTGCACAGTTGTTCGGCCAAAAGACGCCGCATCGCTTCCGGGTCGCTGCAGTAATCGGCAGTCACATTGAAAATGACCCCCCTTTGGGGCGTGTTGAAGGAAAGGGATTGAAGGAACGCCCCGAATTCCCCTTCGGCCCCCTGGATCAAGGGGCTGTGCCACGCGCCGCTGACGTTCAGGGGGATGGTGCGGGCGCCGCGGGCGTGGGCGGCCTGGGCGGCGTTTTGTACCGGTTCCGGGGAGCCGCTGATGACGATCTGAAGCGCCGTGTTGTGGTTGGCGACGGAAACGACCCCCTGGGCCTGGGCGTCCGTGACGATTTGTTGAACAACATCGATGGACAACCCCACGACGGCCACCATGGCCCCGGGGTGTTTTCGGGCTTCCCGGTGCATGAGCTGTCCCCGCCTCAACACCGCTCGGAAGGTGTCCTGGGGGGAAAGAACCCCGGCGGTGGCAAGGGCGCTGTATTCCCCCAGGCTGTGCCCGGCAGTGACGTCCGCCCCGATGGCCTCGCGTTCAAGAACGGCAAGACAAGCCAGGTTGACGGCGGTGACGGCGGGTTGGAGGTTGACGGTCTCGGTCAGGGCCTCCAGGGGACCCTTGAAGCACAGGTTTTTCAACTTCATCTTGACCGTTTCTTCGGCCATATCGAACAATTCCCGGACAACGTCGAACTCCTGGTAAAAATCGAGCCCCATGCCCACGAACTGGGATCCCTGGCCGGGGAATAAAAACGCGGTCTTCATCGCAAGGACCCTTTCATTTTTCGTCAAGGTTGAAGAGTTTTCGGGTAATGTCCAGGGTGACGGCCTTGGCGTCGTAGCGGGCAAGATCTTTTAAATACAATGTGGGGTCGTGGAGGATTTTGTTTACCATGGCATCGGCCATGCGGTACAGGGCCTGCCGCTGGATGTCGGTTGTCCCGCCCCATCCGGAAAGGGTTTTTTCGATTTCGGCGTAAACGATCCGTTCAATCTTGCTTCTCAGCGCCACCACCGTAGGCACCACCTCCAGGCTTTCGTACCATCGCCGAAAGGCCGCCACGGCTTCGTCTACGATGCGTTCTCCTTTGGCGGCTTCCCGAAGGCGATCCGCCATGTTTTCCTCGGTGATCCCTTTTAAATCGTCAATGTCATAAACATAGGTGTTGGGAAGCTGGTTAATGGACGGATCGATGTCCCGGGGAACGGCGATGTCAATGAAAAACAGGGGGCGGTTTTTTCTGGCCCGGATGACCCCCTTGACCTGATCCCGGCGGATCACCATGTCCGGGGAGCCCGTGGAACTGATGATGATGTCCGCCACGGGCAAAAGGCCGCCGATTTCTTCAAAGCGGACCGCCTGTCCTTTGAACTTTCGAGCCAGTTCCAACCCCCGCTGGAAGGTCCGGTTGGCCACGAAGATGGTCCCCGACCGGTTCCGCACCAGATGTTCCACGGCGATTTCCGCCATTTCCCCGGCGCCGATGAGGAGCACTTTTTTTCCTTCCAGGGTCTCGAAGATTTTTTTGGCCAGTTCAATGGCGGCATAACTGATGGAGACCGCATGGTCGCCGATTCCCGTTTCGCTGCGGACCCGTTTGGCCACAAAAAACGCCCGGTGCAGCAGGCGGTTGAGAATGACCCCGGTGGTTTTTTTGACGGTCGCCAACCGGTAGGCCTCTTTCATCTGCCCCAGGATCTGGGGCTCCCCGACCATCATGGAGTCAAGGCTTGCCGCCACCCGGAACACATGCCGCACCGCCGCGTCTCCCCTGTGGGTATAGAGGACCGCATCCAGAACCGGCGGCGCCATCCCTCCGAAGCGTGAAAGGAAGACTTT
>ENA-OSEO01000651-OSEO01000651.1-sediment-metagenome-genome-assembly--contig:-NODE-651-length-83347-cov-6.566591_pt1 | contig 83347 bp, 73 predicted proteins | sample MGYA00237883_ERZ534232 | MGnify/ENA metagenome assembly ERZ534232
ACCAGCTGAATACATCCACACCTGCACCGCCATAATGCTTAGGTACATTGGTCATCGACTGATAGATGCCGTGCTCGTCCTGATGTTTTAGAATTTCATCAACCGCTGCTTTGATTTCGGGAATGTCAGTACCAAATCCCAAGTCGAGCAGAAAAAGTAGCTTGTGTATCGGCAAATCGGGATTCTTGTGATTTGTTACCAGTGTGCCGTGAAAAGACGCGACCTCGCTGATATAGCGTTGAATTCGTTCGTCAGTCAATGCTTTGTTTTTAAGTTCTATAAGAGTATCCTTCGACTCATGACGTAAGTTAAGTTGAATAGCATATTTCAGCCAGTTATCACTATGATCCAATAATATCTGATAATCCATTTATAGCTTCACCCTCGCTTCATATAAGAAAAAATTTCACTACATAGTCGGACTATCGTATAACTGATTCCTAATAAAATAACATCTTGATAATGTGAAAACGCTTAATTATTTCATATAACACACTTTTTTTACATTTTCGATGTATAATCATCTTATAGGTAATTCAATAAAATTTGAAGGAGGCATTAGTGTGAAAACGATAAAAACTGAATTTAGATCTTTTCGAACCTTAAACACTATTTTACTGATAACAGTGCTGGCATTCGGCAGCATTTTTATTTTGTCAGGGTGCAGTACCACGAAAGACACTGCCGTAGAAACTACACCACCTGCTCAGGAAACAAGTCAAACACCTGAAACTACCCAGCCTGTCGATCATAATGTCGACATTGATCCAACTCCACTCACCGATGCGGAGAAAGCACTGTCTCTTGAGGGATATGGCGCAAAAGGTGCACTCGCTGACAAGAATTTAACCATTAACGACATGCTCATGTATGCAGTTCAGGATGAATACTTGGCCCACGGTGAGTATTTGGCCATCATAGACAAGTTCGGCAGCCAGAAGCCATATACAAATATTGCAAGCGCTGAAGAGACCCATCTTGCATATTTAAAAGAAGTTTATCTTTCATATGGACTTGATTTCCCAGCTGATGACTCAGCTAATCATATCGTTGTCCCCACTGATTTGCTGAAAGCAGCAGAGACAGGTGTTCAAGCCGAAATTGATAACATTGCAATGTATGAACATTTCTTGACCTACGACTTACCAGATAATGTTCGTGAAGTTTTTTCCGCACTAAAGAGCGGCTCAGAAAGTCATCTCTTAGCATTTCAAAAACAGGTTGATAAGTTAAAGTAAGATTATTCACTGAATCAAATTCCATAAACGTTGGGAATAGCAAGAAATAACTATTCCCAACGTTTTTTGTTTAATGAATTCACGGATAATATTTTAAATCCTACCTAACAATATAACCTCGGATTCCCAATAAAATCCAAATCATTCACTCACGTGCGCCCAGCTGGATATTATGGCTCGTTTTCCCCCGGAGAGGTAGCTCCCAATCACCGGAATGGTGGCTCTGCAACATCGTAATATGCACGATACTATTTGAATGATAATCTATTGAAACCCTTGATTTTACTAGTTATTTTCTCTCGAGCAATACTACCGTCTCAACGTGCCTTGAGGATATAAAAAAGATGCCTCCTGAAGCTGGTACCCCCTTGGAAGAAGACAATATAATTATGATTGTATAATATCAATGCAATTCTGATGCACCCTGTTAATATAATCTTTCAAGATCCTTTTTTCATCATTCTTAAAACCTTTTAGAATCTTGGATTCAATATTTTCATGTACTGTCCAAAGTTTCGCAAGGGTTTCTTTACCTATATTTGTAATCTTCAAGTAATCCGATTCAAATATTTCAATAAATCCTTTTGCGATGATGGGAGATATAAGAATATTTAATTCATCATCATTTAGTGTAAACTGTTTCTTAACATCAACCATACTTATTCTTTCATCACACTCAACAACCATCATAAGTATTAGCTGATAGCTTGTTAAATCTATATCTTTAATTAACTCTCTATTGTATGCCTGCATAATAAGTTGAGATGCAACATTGAAATTTCTACCTAAACTCGATTTAATATTTTTAGTCAGCATGCAAAGAATGTGTTTCAGCTTTAATTCATAAATACTAATTCCTGCTGCTACTCCTACATTTAATGATTCAACCTCTCCCACCATTGGAATTTGCACAACTAAATCCGCATTAGATGTAAGTTCATCAGACACACCATTTGTTTCATTACCGACAACAAGAGCAATAGGCCTAGGCTCCAGAGTTAACAGGGATTGAATATCTTTACCTCTCGGTGAAGTCACAACAATCTGATAGTTGTTTTTTTTCAAACAGTTTATGGTCTCTTTAACCCCAGACATTTTATATAAATGAGCATCAAAGACTTTTCCTCTGGATGCTTCTATTGTTTTTTTTGTTAATAAATCGAAGTCTAATCTTGTTGAGATTATTTCCTCTATCCCAAAAGCACTTGCAGTTCTAATAATTGTGCCTATGTTCCCGAAGTCTACAACATTATCTAGCACTATACAGAATTCCGAACTATGACTTTGTACAGTCTTTGGTACATCAGCAACGCCTACAATAGGGATTAAATAGTTCGTATCAGTTATCTTTTTTAGAATCCCTTCACTCAATTGATATATTACAATACCCTCATTTTTATATTTTTTGTATAGCTCTTCCCCAATCTTGTCGCATACAAATATATGATAGATATTTAAGCCAGACTCAATAGCCCAATCAATAATTTCTGTTCCTTCCAGAAGAAATTTATGAATCCTATTTCTCCCGGCTAAAAATGCTATTTCTCTAGCTTCAATTACTTTTTCATCTTTTATTGATGTAATTATTTCCATCATACTTCGTTCCTTTCTTTTCATACATAATTAATATTTAGCAAACAAGTAGTTAAAAACTCTCAATCCTCACACAGCATTCCACGCGCCTTGAGGATACAAAAAGATGATTAAATCTTTCATTTTTCTGCTCTTTATGCATTTCACTCCATTATTGATATGTTGAATCTCGTCGTCACATTGGAATTTACGATTCCTTGATTCCAAACGCTATCCATCATCCGTCGATATCCTCAATAAGAAATTCTCTGTTATGGTAATCCGTTGTAGTAAGTGTTTTCACAATATTGTCACCGCGATTAATAAATTCATTTTGCAAGGCCTTATGTTGCCCGGTATAAAAATAGGCATCATAGCCATTACCAATCGGCCACATATTAATTTTTCTATCACACTTTATCTATTTTCGCCTTTTCTCTTATGTCATCTTTTTTATCTCCACAAGGGTTACACGATTTGAAGTTGCATAAATAGGCTTCAAACCCTTTATTTATAATGCTTTAGGTGCGTTCCAGCAGACAGCAACATTCTGTATGCCCCGTCTGCGGGAACATGTCCACCGGCTGCACGGTCTTGATTTCATACGCTCCCCCGGCAATGATCCGCTTCAGGTCCCGCACTAGGGTGGCAGGGTCGCAGGAAACATAGATGATCCGCAGCGGCGCTGCTTCCAGAACGGCATCGATGACGGCCGGTTCACAGCCTTTGCTGGGCGGATCCATCACCACCACATCCGGCAATCCGGCAGTCTCCCTGCGCTTCTGCTCTTTGCTTTCGGCCTCGGCGGCAGTCTCCTTCGAAACCTCTTCAGCCGAAGCTGTTTCCGCAGCCGTCTGGGCCATTTTCTGCCAGCGGGCCGCCACTTTGTCCGCCAAGGCGGCAGCATCTTCTTTGACTTCCGGCACCGGTGGATGAAGCAGCTCAGGCAGGACGCTTTCGGCGAGGCCGGTCTTAAATTTCACGTTATCGATCTTATTAAGACGCGCGTTGGTCTGTCCGTCCTTGACCGCCGACGAAACCGATTCGATGGCCAGCACCGATTGGGCCTTGGCCGCCAAGTACAAAGCGATGGTACCGGCTCCGGAATAAAGGTCCCAGACCCGTTCCTTTCCGGTCAGGCCTGCCAGCTTCAATACCTGATCATATAATACTTTGGCCTGGGCCGTATTCACCTGGAAGAAGGATTCAGCCGAAATCCCATACCGGACCTTGCCCAAATGCTCCATCAGGCTCAGACTGCCCCAAAGGGTTTCCGGCTTGCCCTCCAGCACAGGGCCTTCCTTCAAGTCCGCCGTCAGCCAGCCGATGCCCAGCAGCAGCGGCTTGGGCACAGGGGCCTGGGGCGGCAGGCTTTTGGGATCCTTTGGCACAAAGGCTTTAAGAAAATCCTGCAGCCAACCCGGCTTCCCGCCGGCGCCGATCAGCACCAGAATCAGCTGGCCGGTGGTTTTGCTTTCCCGGATCATGATGTGATGCAGACCTCGGGCTCCGATTTCAGCCCCCGCCTGCTCCAACCAAAAGCTGATGGCCTGGATCAGGCCGTTCACAAGCTCGGAGAACAAGCCTGGACAACCGTTGCCTGCCACCACCCGGCTTTTGCTTTGGTAAAATCCGATCTTGACCTTGCCTTCCTGTTTCTGCACCGCAAACAATCCCTTGTTGCGATAGCCCCAAGGGGAATGGGCGCCAAGGACCGGCAGAATCTCGATTTTTGCGCTCTCCTCACGGCCAAGGCCGCGGAAAGCCCTCTCCACAATATCGTGCTTGATCTGCAGCTGATGCGCGTAGTCGGCATGCTGCAGCTGGCAGCCGCCGCAGGACCCGTAATAAGGACAACGGGGTTCGACCCGATGTTCCGAGGGGGCCAGCACCTCTTTCAGCTCCCCGAAGGCCACTTTCCCCGGGCCGGCCTTTTTAGGCCGCCTCGTGCCCCTGCCTGACGAAGTACCGTTTGCCTCTTCCTCAATCTTATAAAGCACCGTTTCCCCCTGAAGCGCGCCGGGAATAAAGCTGACTTGCCCTTCCCCCCGCACCACGCCGGCTCCCTGGTGGCTGTAACCGCTGATGGTTCCTTTTTGCTCGCTCATCGCCTAACCTCCTGCAATCAATTGAATGTTTGATCCGTAGACGTGTCTTTCACACGCCGACATTTTTTTGCGTATGTATGTGAAAAAAGCCCTTCACATAAGGAAATATTGTGATACAATAAGTTCTAGCATTTTTTGATAACCAGTTATCGATTTTGACGATAACCGGTTGGTCTGCTCCATATTTCAGATTATACCATACTAAGGAAGATGCACATGATTGAAATCTCTCATCTATATAAGGAATATCAAGGGGACCAGCATAAGATCCAGGCCCTGGAGGACATCAACCTGACCATCCAGCCGGGCGATATCTTCGGCATCATCGGTATGAGCGGCGCCGGCAAAAGCACCTTGATCCGCTGCATGAATCTATTGGAGAAGCCCACCAGCGGCAGCATCCGGATCGACGGCCAGGAAATGACCACCCTCACCGGCCAGCAGCTGCGCCAAGCCCGTAAGCAGATCGGCATGATTTTTCAAGGCTTCAATCTCCTGATGCAGCGGACGGTCCTGGACAATGTGGCCTTCCCTTTGGAGCTTAGCGGCACGCCCAAGGACGAGATCCGGCAGCGCTGCCTGGAGATGCTGGAACTGGTCGGTCTCCAGGAAAAGGCCAACGCCTATCCCTCCCAGCTGTCCGGTGGCCAGAAACAGCGCGTCGCCATCGCCAGAGCCCTGGTGACTCATCCCAAGGTGCTCCTCTGTGACGAAGCCACCTCCGCTTTAGACAGCCTGACCACCCGCTCCATCCTGGAGCTGCTGAAAAGCCTCAACAAGCTCCTGGGGGTCACCATGGTGGTCATCACCCATGAGATCAGCGTGGTCCGCAATCTTTGTAATAAAACTGCCGTTATCGACAGCTCCCACATCGTAGAGCAGGGACTCACCTCCGAGGTCCTTTCCAACCCGGCAGTGGATATCACCCGGGACCTGGTGGCGTTTGAGGGGGTGGTCCGTTCATGCTGAATTCTTTTCAGACTTACCTGCCCCTGCTGACCAAGGGTACTTTGGAGTCGGTCTACATGACCGTCGCCTCCACGCTGTTCGCTTATCTTATGGGTCTTCCGCTAGGCCTCCTGGTGGTCGCAACAGAGGCCGGCGGCGTTCTGCCCATGCCTAAGCTGAACCGGGTCCTCCAATGGATCGTCAACATCGGCCGTTCTATACCCTTCATCATTCTGCTGATCGCCATCATCCCCTTCACCCGCTTCGTGGTAGGCACCAGCATCGGCACCAACGCCACCATCGTTCCTTTGGTCATTGCCGCCACCCCCTTTGTGGCGCGGCTGGTGGAAACCTCCGTCAACGAACTGGATAAAGGCGTCATCGAAGCCGCCCAGGCTATGGGGGCCAGCCCCTGGCAGATCATCACCAAAGTCATGCTGCCGGAGTCCATCCCTTCCATCACACTGGGTGTCTCCATCACCGCCATCACCCTGGTGGGTTATTCCGCCATGGCTGGCGCTGTGGGCGGCGGCGGGCTGGGCGACCTGGCCATCCGTTACGGCTATCACCGTTACCAGACGGATGTGATGGTCATGACGATCCTGCTCCTCATCATTTTGGTTGTGATCCTGCAATCCGCAGGCTCTCTCATCTCCAGGAAGCTGGACAAACGCAGCCGCTGATCCGGCGCGGATCCATTGGTATCCTTCTCCATCCCGGAGATAAGATAAAACATATTAAGCCGGTCAACCGGCAGCACAAAGGAGTGTCCATCGTGAAAAAACAGCTTAAAACTCTGGTCGCCTTGTCTTTGATTGCTTTACTGAGTCTCGGACTCATGGGCTGCGGCAATACCCCTCAAGCCACAAGCACCGCAGCGGCCGCAGGCACCGCCGAAGCCAAACCCGAAGCCGTCACCCTGAAGATCGGTGCCTCCTCCACCCCCCACGGCGAGATCCTCTCTGCCATCAAGCCTTTGCTGGCAGAAAAAAACATCACTCTGGACATCGTGGAATTCGACGATTACGTCCTGCCCAACACCGCCCTGGAAAACAAAGAGCTGGACGCCAACTACTTCCAGCACCTGCCCTACCTGGAAGACTTCAACGCCAAAAATGGCACCAAGCTGAGTTCTGCCGCCGCCATCCACTATGAGCCCATGGGCATTTATGCCGGTCAAGTCAAAAGCCTGGCAGACCTCCAGGACGGCGCCACCATCGCAGTCCCCAACGACGCCACCAACGAAGCCCGCGCCCTGCTTCTGCTGGAACAGGCCGGCCTGATCAAGGTCAAAGAAGATGCCGGTCTGCAGGCCACGGTGCTGGATATCGTCGAAAATCCCAAAAACATCAAGATCCAGGAACTGGAAGCCGCCCAGGTCAGCCGTGCGCTGCCGGACGTGGCCATGGGCATCATCAACGGCAACTACGCCATCCTCGCCGGCCTGAAAGCTTCCGACGCCTTGATGTCTGAAGATAAGGATTCCGTCGCAGCCCAGACCTTCGGCAACATCATTGCCGTCCGGACCGGCGATGAAAATAACGAAAACATCAAAGCTCTGGTGGAAGCCCTGAAAAGCGACACCTGCAAACAATTCATCGAAGAAAAATATCAGGGCGCCGTCGTTCCCCTGTTCTAGAACGAACTGTAATCCTTGCCGAATAACCAAACCGCTTCTTAATTAGAAGCGGTTTTTCTTTTCAACCGATCGGGTTAGTGGTAAGATGAATTTTAAGATTACATCCAATGATAGGGGGCATTCCATGAACATCTGGCATGATATTTCTCCGAAACGCATTTCCGCCAATGACTTTTATGCGGTGATCGAAATCACCAAAGGCGACAAAACGAAGTATGAACTGGACAAGGAAACCGGCTTCATCATGCTTGACCGGATCCTTTATACCTCCACCCATTATCCGGCCAACTACGGTTTCATTCCCCGGACCTATGCCGACGACCTGGACCCCTTGGATGTGCTGGTCCTTTGCTCGGAGGCGATCCACCCCCTGGCCTTGGTCCACTGCTATCCTATCGGTGTCATCACCATGATGGATAACGGCTATTCCGACGAAAAGATCATTGCCATTCCTTTCAAAGATCCTGTCTATAATACCTATACGGACATCAGCCAGCTGCCCAGGCATATCTTCGATGAAATGTCCCACTTCTTCAAGGTCTATAAAGCGCTGGAAGGCAAAGATACCGCCATTGAGGAGACCAAAGGCGCTGACACGGCCATCGAAATCATCCAGAAGGCCATCGACCATTACATCGAAAAGTTTTGCCGATAAGCCGTTGGGAGGACTGAAAATGAAACATCCGCTATTACCGGGCCATTGCCCCGTGACGGTCGGTCTGGTCTGCCTATTCCTGGCCGGCATACTGCTTTCCGGCTGCGGCGTCAAAATCACCGGTCCCGCCGCATCCCAAAGCACGGCAGCCGCCGGAGCACCCTCTGGCGACAGCGGCACCGCTGCAGGGAGTCAGCCGGCCGAAACCACACCTTTCTCCGCATACACCTTTCAAGAAAAAACCATCGTTCTGAAAGGCTACGATACAGCAGCCGACAAGACCCTTTCCTATCCCTACGACATCCCGGCCGGCACGGTCACCCATCTGGGCACCGTCCTGGAGGCTTACAATACGGTTTTCAAGCTTCCGGTGCTGGGCGGGGATCCCATCACCGCTAAGGCGATCACGCTGGATGCTGGCACCCTGCATATGGATTTCACCCAAAGCATCTACGGCAATTACGGCAGCGGCACCGAAGCCGCCCTGATTGAGAATTTATTCTGGGCTTACTTTAAGAACATGCCTGAGATCGAGAAAATCTATATCAGCGTCGAGGGATCCCCCTACGAAACCGGCCATATCATGTTTGCCTTGGATGAGGCCATCCTTCGGCAGGACTATGCTTCCTCCGCCAACCAATAATCCGGCATGATGGCATCCCATCAAAATATTTGGCTCCGGCGGTCACATCCCGCTGGAGCCAAATCCGCCTTCACCCCGGACGGTTTCGTTCAGTTCAGGCACTTCCGCTAAGCTTGTGGGCAGCACCGGAGCAATCACCATCTGGGCAATCTTCATCCCCTTTTCGATTTGAAACGGTGAACGGCCGTGATTGATCAGGATCACTTTGACCTCTCCCCGGTAATCCGCGTCGATGGTTCCGGGCGCATTCAGCACCGTCACCTGATGCTTCAGGGCAATGCCGCTGCGGGGTCTGACCTGGGCCTCCGTGGCGGCGGGCAAAGCCATGGCGATGCCGGTCCCCACCAGGGCGCTTTCCCCCGGCTGCACCGTGACGGCCTCCGCTGCAAACAGATCATAGCCCGCGTCCGTGGGATGGGCTTTGCTGGGCAGCAGCGCATCCGGGTCAAGCTTCATAATTTGAATCGTATTCATCCTTATGCCCCTTTGTCAAAATTGTATGGGTTTCTGTATTATGATACAATAAATTATCATCGATGGATAGTTTTTTTAGGCAGCCCTGTCCTTCTGCGAAACAAAATGAATGGAGGAATTCCCATGGAAAGTGCCGTCAAGGATATTACCGCTCTTTTTGGATCCCAGGTTTTCAATGATTCCGTCATGCAGGACCGACTGCCAAAGCACATCTACCAGTCTTTGAAAAAGACCATGGAAGAAAGCCTCCCTTTGGATGAAAATGTGGCCGATGTGGTTGCCAACGCCATGAAGGACTGGGCTTTGGAAAAAGGCGCCACCCACTACACCCATTGGTTCCAGCCGATGACCGGCATTACCGCGGAAAAGCATGATGCCTTCATCACCCCGGTGGGTTCCGGCAAAGTCATTATGGACTTCTCCGGCAAATCACTGGTCAAGGGTGAGCCGGATGCCTCCTCCTTCCCTTCCGGCGGCCTGAGAAGCACCTTCGAGGCTCGAGGCTACACCGCCTGGGACCCGACTGCTTATGCATTCGTCAAAGACAAAACCCTATGCATTCCAACGGCGTTCTGCTCCTACGGCGGCCAGACGCTGGACAAAAAAACACCACTTCTCCGGTCCATGGAGACCATCAACCGCCAGGCTCTCAGGATCCTGCGTCTTTTCGGCAATCCCGCCGTCCATGTCCATACCACCGTCGGCCCGGAGCAGGAATATTTCCTGGTGGACCTGTCACTGTTCAACCAGCGCAAAGACCTGAAAGTAACCGGACGGACCCTTTTCGGCGCCAAGCCGTGCAAAGGCCAGGAGCTGGAAGATCATTATTTCGGCACTCTGAAGCCCCGGGTTGCCGCCTTTATGCAAGAGCTGGACGAGGAGCTGTGGAAGCTAGGGATTTATGCCAAAACCGAGCATAACGAAGTGGCGCCCGCACAGCATGAGCTGGCGCCCATTTTCACCAACTCCAACATCGCCACAGACCATAACCAGCTGACCATGGAATACATGAAAAAAGTGGCGCTCCGCCACAATATGGCCTGTCTGCTCCATGAGAAACCCTTTGCGGGCATCAATGGTTCCGGAAAACACAACAACTGGTCCATGTCCACGGACGACGGCCAGAACCTGCTGGAGCCCGGCGATTCGCCCGAAGAAAACGCCCAGTTCCTGCTGTTCATCTGTGCCGTGGTTAAAGCCGTGGACGATTATTGCGATCTGATGCGGGTGGCTGTGGCCACTGCAGGAAATGACCACCGGTTGGGCGGCTATGAAGCACCGCCGGCCATTGTGTCGATTTTCCTGGGAGACGAACTGACCGGCATTCTCGACGCCATTGAAACCGGCATTTCCAATAAGGCAACCCTGGGCGGCTTTCTGGAAATCGGGGTCTCAGCCCTGCCCAAGCTGCCAAAAGATACCACGGACCGGAACCGCACTTCGCCCTTCGCCTTTACCGGAAACAAATTCGAATTCCGCATGACCGGCTCCGGTTCTTCTATCGCCGGCGTCAACTTCATCCTCAACACCATCGTTGCCGAGGTTCTGGAACAGTTCGCCGATGAGCTGGAAAAGGCCGAAGACTTCCGTGCCGCCCTTAACGCACTGATCCGCCGAACCATCAAGAATCACAAACGCATCTTGTTTAACGGCAACAATTATTCCCAGGCCTGGGTGGAGGAGGCTGCCCGGCGCGGCCTGCCCAACTATCCCTCGGCCATTGACGCGCTGCCCCGCTTTGCGGATCCCAAAAACATGGCCTTGTTTGTGAAGCATAAGATTTTCACGGAACAAGAGCTGAAATTCCGAGTAGACACATTGATCGAAAGCTACTCCAAGATCATTCATATGGAAGCCCTGACCATGCTGGACATGGCCCGTCAGGAGATTCTGCCGGCCTTGATCGGTTTCGGCGAGCAAATCAGCCAAGCCCTGCTCAGCAAACGGGCTTGTGCCCTGGACTTGGATGTCTCCGCCGAAGAAAGTCTTTTAAAGAAGCTATCCGCGGATACATCCATCACGGCCGCCGCCATCGAAGACCTGGATCAGGCCCTTCAGACCGTGTCTTCCATAAAAGCCCCCCTGCTGCATGCCCAAGCCTGCCGCAAACAAGTGGTTCCGGCCATGGATGCGCTCCGTGCGCCCGTCGATCGTCTGGAACTGATTGTGGCAAAGGAACACTGGCCCATGCCCACCTATTCCGAATTGCTGTTCAGCACCTGATTTTTCAGGGCAGACCATTCATAACCATAAAACAAGCCGTATGGATTGATCATTCCATACGGCTTGTTCGCGTCTTAAAGGTCCTGGTTGTTTCTCATCTTCATATCCACCGGGCAAGTATCGATGACCCGGTCCTCCCGGACCAGCAACATCCGGTCCGCCAAATTGGCCACCGGGCAGGCGTGATTCGGAATGATCCGCACTTGGTCTCCCACCCTCACGTCCGTATGCCCATGGATCCGAATCCTCCCAACCTCTTCGGAAAGACTGAAAAGCGACAGCTCCGGATGCCCGAGGATCCTGCCATAATCCGCCGCCGCCGAGGTTCCATGGGCCCCTTGATCCAACGCCAGACATTTGCTGCCGGCATCGATCATCAAAAGGTCTTCTGAGGGGTTGGCGACGACCGTCGCCAAAACCGTCAGGGCGCATTGACGCTCCGGGATCTCCATGATCCGGATCTGGGTTTGGTCATAAAACACATAATTGCCCGGGCGCATCGTATTGATAAGATCATCTTCGCCATCCGCCATAAACGTGGGCGTGCTGCCCGTGGCCACGAATTGGATTTCCAGCCCTGCCGCCTTCAGCTCTGCATAGGCGGTCTTTATCGCCCCCGCCGCATCCTTTGCCACTTGATGTGCCTCTGACCGGTTCGCGACGCCATAGACCTGTCCGGGATGGGTACTGATTCCGATCAGCTGAAGGCCGGGGAGCTGCCCGATGATCCGTCCCAAGGCGCCGGCTCGCTCAGGCAGAACCCCAAAGCGGTGCAGCCCGCTGTCAATGATCATCAGGACTTCCTGCAGGGGACCATTGGGCAACGCCTGTGTATAGCGAAGCCAGGCCTCACTCAGCTGCCGGGCATTCGCTTCGCCATCCACACTGAGGATCAGTCGCCCCATGCGGCCGATGTCCAGTGCGCGCCTCAGATTGGCCTCTCCGGCCACCGGATAGGCGTACATGACAGGTCCCAGGTCCTGTTCCAGGAGAATCTGGCTTTCCTGCAGCGTGCCGGTCAGAAATCCCTGGGCCCCCGCCGCCTTCTGCATACGTGCGATGGCGGTGCTTTTATGCGTCTTGGTCATCGGCCATAGCTGCTTATGGTGTTCCCCGGCGTACGCTTGAAACGCATCGATATTCGCCTTGAGCTGATCAAGCTCCGTCAGCCAACAGGGCGTTTGGAGGTCCTTGATATCCATGACCGCACCACGACCTTTCGGTATTTTATCTTATTTTATTGTATCATCATGATATATTTGCTTCAAGATAACAGCATATTCTCGCAGTTCGTTGTCCTTGGGATTGACAAATAGAGCGAAATTGATCCGGCCCAGCAAATGCCGCAGATAGTTGCTCCGGGTTTCTCCGGTATGCTCCAGATGAGAATCCAACCCAAATTTCTTGATGTAATGCATCTGCTGGCGAATGGCTTTCCGGGTCTTCTTCGGCACCTGCATATGGTGGTTGACCACGATGCCGGTCACTTCCTGGCAGGCGTTGGTCCTGGCAACCCGGGTCTTCTCTGGATTCAGCCGGAATCCATTTTCAAAGACACTGCGGCTTACATAAATGATCAATGCCCGAACGCTATGGTTGCCGGAAAAGGTTAAGTCGTCGGCATATCGCGTATAGCGCCAACCGTTTTCGGCACAATAACGGCTGACCCTTTGATCAAAGTCCTTCATCCGCAGATTGGATAAGCAAGGGCTGGTGGGTGCGCCTTGGGGAAGCACGCCGTTCAGGCAGCATAGATGCGCCAGGAAGGAAGCCACGTTCCTCTGGTAGCCCATTTCTTCGAAGATCCTGTAGATATCATGGATTTTGACCGACGGAAAAAAGTCCTTGATATCCAAGGTGACCAGCGCTTTTTGGGCACGGTGGTACCGGGCATTCTGCTTCAGATTCCTGCCTTTGACGTAAGCTTTGGCATAGGGACTGACGGACGCCTTGGAAAGGATCTCTTCCAGGATCCAGCGCTGGACCTTTTTCAAGTCCGGCAGGGGTTCATGAATCTCCCTTTCCTTGCCGTTGGCCTTCTGAATGGTAAAACGCCTGTAAAAATGCTCCGGAGCGTACGCCATCTTGCAAACATAGCTATGCTTCAGCCCCATCAAGGCGGATGCATGGGAGGGCTGGGCGATGACCGGCATGTTTTGATCAAAAAGGTTTTTCGCATACAACAAATAAGCAGAAACAAAAGCATCGTCTTTTTTCTGCTTAAAGGCTTCCTGAATCATCTTCTCTTTGTATTTTTCCCAATCCATCCGATCCCCCCGCTTCCTCCTATGGCCTCTGGCGGACTGTATCACTAAAGATTTCCGAACGCCATTGAAAACGCAGGTTTTCAATGGTGGGGCGAAGCAGGGCTCCGCCTGCGAGCGGCGGGCATGGATTCCGGATGAAGCACGGAGTGCAGAAGACGGAAATGCCCGCCGGGCTTGAAAGACAGTTCCTTGACGATTGACGACTCGCCAATCACGTATCCTTACGAATACATTCTGATACAGTCCGCCAGAAGCCATATTTATTTAGGAAACACGACCTTTGTCCTGCGGATGGGTTTTTCATGGAACGCGGTTTGAGGCATGATCCATTTCTCCGAGCCCCGGAGAATGCATTTTTTCTTTTTGCGTGGCGCGGCGGCTTGGTTCAGTTTCATAAACACTTCCTTCCTGCATTCCATGAATGGCGTTATTTGCTGAATTTTCTGCATTTTTATATTATCACAATTTCCGTATTTTGACTAGAATGTTTTGCCTGTTTTGACTGGGTTCCCGGCCGGGGAGCCGGCGCATGATGCCTATGTGCGTTACAGCAGGGCCTTCCGTTTCCAGAAGGCCCTGCCCCTTATGCTTCTTCAATTTTGAACTTGTTGACCACATCGCTCAGACAGCAGGTCGTCTGTTTGATTGCCTCGATGTTGCCGTTGATCTGCTGCAGCATCGCAGTTTGCTCCTCAATGGCGGCAGCGGCCTGACAGCTCCCTGTGCTAAAGCTCTTGGATATCTCATCCAGGTCCTGCACTTGATGAACGGTGCCCCGGCACGCTTCTTCGATCCTGCGAATGGCTGCCAGGATCACCTGCGCCCTCTTGGTTACCGCGAAGCTGGTGTTCTGGAGTTCATTCAGATAGGCATCGACCTGCTGCACGGTGCTGACGCCTTCGCTAGCCTGTGCGGCCCCATCCTGGATTGCCCGGATCGCAAGATCGATCTCTGCCTGCATACGGACCGCGATTTCTCGGATCTGTTTACTGGCTTCATCGGACTGGCCCGCCAGCGCTTTAACCTCATCCGCCACCACCGCAAACCCTTTGCCATGCTCTCCGGCCCGAGCCGCTTCGATGGCGGCATTCAGCGATAATAAATTCGTCTGCCTTGTGATTTTGGAGATCGTATCCGAAAACGAACGGATTTCTTTGGATTTTTCCCCCAGCTCTTGGATGATCCCAGCGGTTTGTTCCACCGTCCGGTTTACGGTCATTACCTTTGCCATGGAGGTTTTGAAGATTTCCATCGCTCGGACGGCATTGGCGCTGGCCCTCTCGGAGGATTCCGAAACCTGTCCCGCATGATCCGCGGACATCGTCACCTGCTGAAATACTTCATCCATAGACTTGGATACCTGCTCAACCCGTTGAGCCTGCTGAGATGCGCCGTCGGCGATCCCGGTGATCACGCGGCTGATTTCATCGGCAGCTTGACCGGCTTCGCTGAAGCATTGGTTCAGGTCACTGATTTCCGATACCACGATGCGCGTGTTGTGCTTGATCTCGTGAGTAATGGATACCAAGTTCCCGGTCATCTTCTGAAAGGTTTGAGCCAGAATACCAATCTCGTCCGTGCCTGCTTTTTCAAAGGTGACCGTCAAGTCCCCGTCTTTGATCTGTTCCGCCTTGGCTTTGAGCCGGCTCAAGGACCGGACGAGAATGATGGATAAGCCTTCACCGAAAAAGAATCCCAACAGGATCACGCAGAAGATGATCAGGGCAAGACGCTTCTTAAAAACTTCAAGCTGGTTCACCATCTTGCTGGCATCAAAATCCGCCCCCAGTATCCCTACAATGCGGCCAGAGGGATCTTTGATGGGAATATAGGCGGAAATCAAGCTTCCCCAGTCACCGGAATCCATCTCATAGCCGGAGGCACCCTGGAAACAGGCCATCATGACCTCGGTGATCTCATCCTCCGGTTCGCCCAGGGACGATATTTCCTCATCCCCCTCGAAGGTGCCGTCCACGACGTAGACATAAGCGTCGGGAGCGGTCTGACGCATCGTATAAAGATAAAGCAGACCGGTGGCTTCCCGGATGCCGTTCAGATAGGTCTGTATCTCCCGGTAAGTTTCGGTCTGCATATCGGCGGGACTCTGCAGCCGGTCAAATTCCGCCGGGTCGATCTCATCCACAATGGATTGGATAATGGATAAAGCCGTGTCACCCACAGCGCTCTCAATGTTGGAAACCGCCTGATGGTATGAATAATAGCCGATGCCAATGGAGGAAAACAGGATCAGTGCCAAAAAACTTCCGGTGATCTTGGTTCGTAAAGAGAAGGTCTTTATCATGAGTTGCCGCTTCAGTGCCATCGTGTCCTCCCTGCTCGTTGCATTGGGTCTTGCCCGTGCCGATGCTTCGACCCGCATATTATTTCGACCGTCAAGACAATTTATTAACATCTGAAACGAATTTTATTAATATTTTTTGGCACACACTCGGAAGCTTGGAACACCGGCTTTGACTGAAACATAGAAAAAGCCTTCCCAAATGGGAAGGCTTGAGCTTTTGGTGCGGACGAGAGGACTTGAACCTCCATGACCTTGCGATCACTAGAACCTGAATCTAGCGCGTCTGCCAATTCCGCCACGTCCGCTTAAACAAGTATTATTCTAACGGTTGCCGCCGTCTTTTGTCAATATGGCTGGGGCGGTAGGACTCGAACCTACGAATGACGGAGTCAGAGTCCGTTGCCTTACCAACTTGGCGACGCCCCAATGAGTTCAAAAGTGGTGGAGGGAGAAGGATTCGAACCTTCGAAGGCAGTGCCAGCAGATTTACAGTCTGCCCCCTTTGGCCAACTCGGGAATCCCTCCACAATTCATTGATGGAGCCGACAATAGGACTCGAACCTACAACCTGCTGATTACAAGTCAGCTGCTCTACCAATTGAGCTATGTCGGCAAGAAAGAATGGCGGAGCCGACGAGAGTCGAACTCGCGATCTCCTGCGTGACAGGCAGGCATGTTAGGCCACTACACCACGGCTCCGCATTATGGGGATAGGCTCGTTAAAGCCCAAATCTAGAAACAAGTTGGTGACCCGGACGGGAATCGAACCCGTGTTACAGCCTTGAAAGGGCCGTGTCTTAACCGCTTGACCACCGGGCCACATAAGGATTTTAATGCACCTGAGAAAATGGTCGGGGCAGAGGGATTCGAACCCCCGACCCCCTGGTCCCAAACCAGGTGCGCTACCAAGCTGCGCTATGCCCCGCTTGACGTGACAAAATGTATTGTAGCAAATAACCGAATCATCGTCAAGGCTTTTGGGAAAGATTTTTTGTTTTTATCCTCAAACTTTTCGTTGTAAGCCTTTTGTTACAGCAGCCGGGTTCCTCGGCGTTCGTCCAACGCCGGTCAGCCGATTTCGCTGCCAAAACAATAATACCCTGATGATCCGTAAAAAAACCTCTTGCCCGTGACCGGGCAAGAGGATCATATCCTGGTCGGAGCGACAAGACTTGAACTTGCGGCCTCTACCACCCCAAGGTAGCGCTCTAGCCAAACTGAGCTACGCCCCGACAGCCAACAAAGTAGATTATAAAAGAAATATGGCGTCCTGTCAAGCCAAAAACGGCAATTCTTTTATTCTCACCCCTCGAGCCCTCGGTTCATTCAATACGGTCTTTGATTTCCGTCAAACTGACCTGACATGCCCCTTCCGAGGCTATTTGCAGATGGTAGGTTTTTGCGGTGATCCCCGCCTTTTGCCAGGTGTCACGGATGATCTTTTGCAGCAGCTCCGGGTTATCCCTGCAGAAAACCAGTACGGTCGGGCCGGAACCTGACAGGCAGGCCCCCAAGGCGCCCTGGTCTAAAACAGCGTCCATAACGGCCTGGAGGCCGGTTATAAGCGGTCTGCGATAGGGCTGATGGAGTTTGTCCTGCATGCCTGTTTTCAACAGTTCATAGCGGCCTGTGACCAAGGCTGCCGCCAGTAAGCCTGCGCGGCTGACATTGAAAGCGGCGTCTTGAAGACTGACCTTTGCCGGCAAGGCTGACCTGGATTTCGAGGTTCTGAGTTCAAAGTCCGGCACACCGGCTATGATATCCAGAGGCTGGGGCGGAAGGCTGCGAAGAACATGGACCTTTCCATTCTCTTTGGCCGAAATCACAAAACCGCCGGATATGGCCGGTGCGGCATTATCAGGATGCCCTTCCAGGGCGCTGGCCATCGCGATCAGACGATCGTCGTCCAGTCGGGTCTCCAGCAGGATATCTGCCGCTTTCAGGCCGGCGACGGTCAAGGTGGCGCTGCTGCCCAAGCCTCTGGCTCTGGGAATCCTGGCGCGGATCCCGATTTCGATGGCCGGCAGAGGCTGCTTGACCTGTTCCGCCAGATAAACCGCGGCGGCGGCGGCCAAATTCCGGGCAGGCAACAAGGAAAAGCCGGAAGGGAAAGCCCTTCCGCCTTTTTCTCGAATCACAAAATCATTGTACAGGTCCAATGCGATGCCGAAAGCGTCAAATCCTGGCCCCAGATTGGCTGAGGTCGCCGGCACCCGAAGATAGATCATGCTCAGGCATCTCCTTCAACCCGCAGAACTGTGACGATTTTCCGGGTCACAGGCATGCTTTCGATTTCTTTAAGGGCCGCTCTGAGATCGCCTTCACGGACTTTATGGGTCACAATAACCAGTTCCGCATCACCGCCCTGAAGGTTGGTCTGCAGAACAGACGCCAGGCTCACCTGATGGTCTCCCAAGGATTTGGTCAGCTGGGCCAGTACGCCTGGACGATCCTCCAGAACCATCCGCAGGAAGAAGCTGGTCTCAACATCATCAATGGCCTTGATCTTCTTGACCCGATCATAGACGGTTCCCAGACGTCCCAGACAGTTATGGTTGATGTCTCTGGCGATTTCCACGATGTCGCCCACAATGGCGCTGGCGGTCGGCATTCGCCCCGCGCCGCGGCCGTAAAACATGGTATCTCCCACCGCGTCGCCTTTGACAAAGATCGCATTAAAGGTATCGTTGACCGAGGCCAGAGGATGCTTCAGCGGGATCAGCGCGGGATGGACACGGGTCTCGATGGTTCCATTGTTGCTGCGGCATATGCCCAGCAATTTGACCGCATAGCCCATCTTATCCGCAAAGAACAAGTCCTCCGGCGTGATTTCCTTGATCCCTTCAATGTAAACATCCGAAAGGGTGACCTGGCTGTGGAAGGCCAAGGTCGCCAGGATCGCCACCTTGCGGGCCGCGTCGATGCCGTCCACATCCGCGGTGGGATCCGCTTCCGCATACCCCAGGGCTTGGGCGTCCCTCAGGATATCCTCAAACCGGCCGCCTTCCCGGGACATGCGGGTCAGAATATAGTTTGTGGTTCCGTTAACGATCCCCATGACCTCGAGCACATTGCTGGCAATCAGGCTTTGGCGCAGAGGCCCGATGATGGGGATCGCGCCGCCCACGCTGGCTTCGAAAAAGAAATCCCTGCCGGCGGCCTTGGCCGCCCGGAATATCTCCTGTCCGTGAACGGCCAGAAGGTCCTTATTGGCGGTAACCACGCTCTTGCCGGCTTTCAGCGCTTCCAGAATGAAGGTGCGGGCAGGCTCGATGCCTCCGATTACTTCAACAACGATATGGATCTCCGGATCATTGACGATGTCTTCCCAATTCCCCGTGATCACTCCGGGTTCGATCTTCACGTCCATGGGACGATCCGGATATTTTTCCAAAGCGCGCTTCAAACGAATCTGGCTGCCGCTTTTCTTCTCCCACACCTTTTCATTGTCCTGAATAACTTTTACAACTCCCTGCCCCACGGTTCCTAACCCCAGGACAGCAACATTGATAACGCCCATTCGATGACCTCCTGACCATTCTATTTTTGGGATACGATTTCGACCCTTTTGACACCCTGCTGCTGGCGCAGCCGTTCGATCATGGCATCGGAATCTTTAACTTCTGTGATGTTCACGCTCATGGTGGCGACCGCCACCCCCTGGACCGGCAAACCCTGATTGATGGATAAGATGTTCCCTTTGAGCAGTGCGACGGTATTCAGAACGTTGGACAGAACGCCGGACCGATGCTCCAAAAGCAGCGTCAGCGCAATGATCTTATCCTTGCCGGTCTGAGTATAGGGAAAGATGCCGTCCCGATATTTATAGAACGCGCTCCGGCTGATGCCCACTTTGTCGACGGCTTCGTTGACGGTCAAAGCGTCTCCCCTTACCAAGAGCTCTTTGGCCTGGGCCGTTTTCAGGATCGCCTCCGGCAGAATTTCCCGGCTCACGATGTACGAATTGACCGGTTCCCTGCTTTTCAATGGCTCTCCCTCCCTTTCCCCGGTTTGATATTTCTTGTCGGTGGATGGATGTCCTCCCACAAAAGACATTGTACCACGGCCAGCAGATAACAGTAAACAGCTTTATCACGATTTTGTATGTATTTTTCAGAGTTCCCGAAAAACAAGAGGCCGGATCTGCACCATCACGGCAGAGCCCGGCCCCTTGGCGTCATGTTACAGTTTTTCCCTGCCCAGCATGAAATCCATCTCACGGCGAATCTCGCTTTTCATCGCTTCGATGGCCGCCGCTTTTTCCGGGCTCTTCATGATATGGGCAAAGCGTCCCTGGAGCTTCAGATATTCCTCAAGCTCGGCACAGGGCATCTTGCCCTCCGCCAGCTGTTTGGTGGGGGCATTCAGGGTCAGCTTGCCATGTTCGCCTTCCCAAAGAAGCCATGCACCGCTTTTCACGGCAAGCCGGGCCAGCTCCACGGTGTCGCTGCTGGCAAATTTCCAGCCCGGGCCGCAGGGGGCGTGAAGCTCGATATATTTGAAGCCTTGGATGCTTTTGGCCTTCTGGACCTTTCTGTAAAAATCCAGCGGGTAGGCCAGAGAGGCCGTGGCTACATAAGCGATCCGCTGTTCCAGCATCAGCAGAGGCACATTTTTCTTCTGAGATTCTTTTCCGGCCGGCGTGGTGGTGGTCACGGCATATTTCGGTGTGGCGCCGCTTCGCTGAACGCCGGTGTTGGAATACGCTTCGTTATTGTAACAGAAATGGATAAAGTCGTCGTTTCGCTCGGCGGCCGCGGAAATACCCTGAAACCCGATGTCATAGGTCCCGCCGTCACCCACCCAGGTAAACACCGTCGGCTTTTCACCGGAAAGGGCACCGTTTTTCAGCTGGGCGTCCAAGGACATGCTGATGCCGGCGGCCGAAGCGCCCGCGGATGCGAAACAGACATTGAGGACGGGTACGTCGTAACAGGATTTGGGCATCACGCCGATGCTGGCCACAGCACAGGAAGGGGTCATCACCATGATGGAATTGGGGCCCAGGGCTTTGCCCACGATCCGCAGACCCATGGGAGAAGGACAGCCGGCGCAGCCACCGGTGCCTGCTTTGACCAGTTCATAAGCCGGCATATCCGCCAGCTTGACATTTTTTATGGTGTCGCTCATTTCAATCCCTCCAAAAGCGCCAGGGCTTTTTCCGTCAGCAGCGAGGCGGGCAGGTCCATACCGCCGATCCCCAACGAGATCCCGGCAATCTTTACGGTTTCATCTCGGTTGTACAATGCGGAACGCGCTTCCATCAGCAAGGCGCCGCCTTCATGGCCGTAGGCCAGGTTCCGGTCAAAAACCAGCAGCTTGGCATGGGCAGGCAACGCTTGCCGCAGCGCTTCGGCCGGGAAGGGCCGATAAACCCGAACTTTCAGGTTGGCCGCTTTGATCCCCATCGCCTGTAAAGTTTCAGCCACCAGTTCCATTTCAGCGGCCATGGAGCCCATGGACATCAGAAAAACATCGGCATCTTCCGGTCCTTGGACATCGATCATGCCGCCGTGCCAACGGCCGGTCAGCTTCTGGTAGTTTCTGGCTTCCTCTTCAATGACCGCGGCAGCTTTCAACGTATCCTCAGCCAGGGTATTGCGGTAGGCGGAGTACTCTGCAGCGGCAGCCACATTGCCAAAAGTGCCGCCCCATTGGGGGTGAAGCTTCCAATCCGGCCGGTAGGGCGGCAGGTATTGGTCCACAAGGTCCTGCTCCAGCGTCTCGAAGGGCAGCATGGAATGAGACAACAGAAAGCCATCATAATTGATCATGGCAGGGATTTTGACCTTTTCCGCCACTTTGTAGGCCAGAAAAATGGTGTCATAAATCTCCTGATGGGAGGCGCAATGGAACTGAAGCCAACCGGTATCTCTCTGGGATACCGAATCCTGATGGTCTGCATAGAGGCACCAGGGCGCACAGACCGCACGATTGACGTTGACCATGACGATGGGCAGACGCCCGCCGGCGGCATAATGCAGGATCTCATGCATATAGAGAAGCCCTTGGGAAGAGGTGGCGGTGAAGGTTCGTGAGCCTGCTGCGGACGCCGCGGCCACCGCGCTCATGACACTGTGTTCGGATTCTACGGGAAGATAAACACCGCTCAGCTCCCCGGCCGCGGCATAGTCTGCCAGCTTCTCGGAAATCGAAGTCTGGGGTGTGATGGGATAAGCTGCTATAAAATCAACCTTTGCCGCTTTGACCGCCAAGGCGCAGGCTGAATTGCCTGTATCCATCCGTTTACTCATGGTCCGCCTCCTTGATCATTGTGATTGCATGGGCTGGGCATTCTTTGGCGCAAAGGCCGCAACCCTTGCAGTAATCGTAATTGATGGACCGGTCTTCCTTGGCGATGACGCCTTCAGGGCACCATATCCAGCAAAGGAGGCAGCCGGTGCATTTGGCAGGATCGATCACGGGCCGGTGGCTGCGCCAGGTGCCGGTGGGTCCGCCTGCCCCTTCGGTGGCGCAGGAAAGAGGGTTGATGGGCAGATTATTCATGGCTGCGGCCTCCTTCGAATTTTTTGATCTGTGCGTAGGCCTGACGGACAGCCGCAAGATTAAGGTCGGCCTTCTTGCCGCTCCAGTGGCCGCGGATGGTTTCTTCCACGGCAGACAGCGGGATATCCAGGACTTTGGCGATGCCTCCCAGCATGGGGACATTGATGAAGGGCTCCCCTCCGAAAACCAGGTTGTTTTCGATGGCGACGGCTTCCGCATCCAGAAGCCACTGGTCTGCATTAAAATCCAAGGGCTCCTTGCCGTTCAGGATAAAATAGGTATCCGGATCGATCCCGTCCATCTGCGCGTAGGGCAGCAGGTTCCGGTTCATCAAGGCGATGGCCTGTGGATGGTAGGACATGGAACGGATTCGGATCGGTGTCCGGTCAAATCGGACGCATGCCTTGACCGCCGCGCCGCGGCGTTCCACACCAAAAAAGGGCAGGGTCTGTGCCTCCAGCCCGGTTTTCACAGCAGCTTTGGCCAGCAATTCCGCCATAGTAACCACGCCTTGTCCACCCCGGCCGTGAATACGTAACTCAAGCATTTGATAAAGTCCCCTTTCAAAAACCGATAAAATTGGTTAGAATTAAATGAAGACAGCTGCCACGTAAAACAAGTTCACATTGACGCCGTCTCTGCTCTTTTGCTTATACCCATTGCTCAAGAAATTGTATGGAATCTGTTTCTTTTAAATTCTATAGCAGTTTCCGTTATCCGTCAACAACCTGGCCCTTCCCCCCGGCAATATTCCTTGTATACATATTATATCACGCATCAAATAAAGGAGGTTTTTATGGGCATTCGCATCATTACCGACAGCACCTGTGATCTGCCGGCTGACCTGCAATCCTTCCTTGGCATCGACATCGTTCCCCTGAAAGTCCGTTTCGACAAGGAGGAATTTCTGGATGGTGTGGACATCAGCAAAGAAGAATTCTACAAGAAACTCTCCACCAGTCCGCGCCTTCCCATCACCAGCCAGGTCAATCCCGAAAACTTCCTTTCTTTATTCAAAGCTTACCGGGAAGCAGGGGATGAGATCATCGGCATTTTCATCTCCAGCGATCTCAGCGGCACCTTTCAGTCGGCGGTCATCGCCAAACGGCTGATGGAGGCCCCCCCTCAGATCCATCTGGTCGACTCTCGCAGCGTGACCATGGGGCTGGCGCTGCTGGTCTATGAAGCCATCCGCCTCAGGGATCTGGGCCGGTCCGCGGAAGCCATCGCGGCCTCCCTGGAAGCGCTTAAAAAAAGAGTGTCCATTTATGCCGTGTTTGACACCCTGAAATATCTGAAGATGGGCGGGCGTCTTTCGACGCCGGCGGCGGTGATGGGCGGACTGCTCAATGTCAAGCCGGTCATCACCGTGCGTCATGGCCTGATCGTCAATGACGGCAAAGCCCGGGGTGCCCGGGCGGCTTTCCACCTCATTGCGGATCGCATGAAATCCACTCCCATGGATGATAACTATGATGTCATCTTCGCTCATGCCCATGCCCCCGAAGCGGTCCACGAATTTAAAAAAATCCTTGTCGAAGACGGCCTTTTTACGGACGTGACACGCCTGGACCGTTGCAAGGTCCTGGAGATCGGCAGTGTGGTGGGGACCCATACCGGACCCGGCGCCCTTGGCATTGTCTGGGTCAAGAAAGAAACTCATTGAACAGACCAAGCATAGACAGCACAACAAAAAGAAAACAGCGCAAGGTCGAACGGATTCGTGCCTTGCGCTTCATTATGGTCTTTGATGGAATTCCAGCCGGCGGAACGAGCTATTTGTACGCTTTGAGGAAAGCGCGGTAGGCCAGATAAGCATTGTAGATGTCTGCCTTGCAGGTCAGCTCGAAGGGCGAGTGCATCGATAAAACCGGCACGCCGCAGTCGATCACCTGCATCCCGAGATTGGCCATAAACTGGGCGATGGTGCCGCCGCCGCCCAGATCCACCTTGCCCAATTCGCCGGTTTGCCACGCCACCTGATGTTCGTCATAGATTGCCCGTAACGCGGCGATGAATTCAGGATTGGCATCGTTGGCGCCGGACTTGCCTTTGGACCCGGTATATTTTTCCAGGACAACGCCCTTGGTGAAATAGGTGGCATTCAGCTTATCCTGGGCGTCTTTGTAGTTGGGATCCACCGCAGCGGAAACGTCAGCGGATAAAAGGGCGGAATTGGCAAAACAGCGTTTGGTCACGAGGTCGCTGTAGACCGGTGCCGTCAAGGCACAGAGCTCGGCAATGCAATGGGTCAAGCCCGCCGACTGGGCGCCGGTGTTTCCCATGCTGCCCACCTCTTCTTTATCGGATAAATAGACCATGACCGTTCGGGCAGGCTGTTCCGTCAGACCGAGCAGCGCTTGGATCGCCCCATAAGCACAGACCCGGTCATCCTGGCCGTAGCCGCCGATCATGCTCCGGTCAAAGCCCACCTCCTTGGCGGGCATTGCCGGGACCACTTCGATTTCGGCGGAAACGAAATCCGCCTCATCGACGCCATAGGTCTCCTTCAATATTTTCAGCAGGTTCATCTTGACCGGGTCTTTATGGTTCTCCTTGCTCTTTTCTTCGGCTTCTTCCTTTTCTTCGGCCAAAGGTATGGCGCCCAGCACCACGTTAAGGCCTTCTCCATGGACGGCCTCGCTCATTTTTTTGTTCATCTGTTCATGGGCAAGGTGGGGCAGCAGGTCCGTGATCACAAAGCTGGGATCGCTGTCGTTTTCGCCAATGTTGATGTGGACGATCTCGCCGCTTTTCAGCACCACCACCCCATGGAGCGCCAGGGGAATGCAGACCCACTGGTATTTTTTGATCCCGCCGTAATAATGGGTCTTGGCCAGAACCATGTCGGTGTCTTCATAGAAAGGGGTCTGCTTGAAGTCCAGGCGGGGCGAATCCACGTGGGAAGCCACGATGTTGATGCCCTTTTCCATCGGCTCCGTGCCGATCACCGCCATGACGAAGGCTTTGCCCCGGAGGTTCTGATACACCTTGGTGCCAGGCTGCAGCCGCTCGCCTTGTTGAATGGCTTCGTTCAAGTCCTTGAAACCGTTGGCTTGACAGAGCGCTTCGGTGTAGGCAACGACCTCCCGTTCCGTCTTATGGCGGTTCAGAAAGCTCAGATAACCGCTGCAAAATTGGAAAGCAGCGTCCTTTTCCTCTGCGGACGCGCCTTTCCACCAGTTTTTATACTCGAATTTTTCTGTTGTCATCTTCCGGTATCCTTCCCGATCGTTCAATAAAATCGTCGTCTATTCTATGTTTTCGCCTTTTTTACTTCGGCCCATCAGCGCCGCCACAGCATCCTGGGCCGGCTTGTCCTGGAAAAGGATTTGATAGATTTCATGGCAGATGGGCATGGGCACGTTGTATTTCCGGCTCATGGCCTCTGCCGCTTCGGCTGCCCGGACCCCTTCCACCACCATGCCGACTTCCTTGAGAACCTGGTCCAGCTTATGGCCTTGTCCAAGGAGGACGCCGGCTCTGCGGTTCCGGCTGTGTTTGCTGGCGCAGGTCACGATCAGATCACCCACGCCGGCCAGGCCGGCGAAGGTTGCCGGCTCGGCGCCGGCAGCGATGCCCATGCGCGAAACCTCTGCCAGACCCCGAGTGATCAGTGCGGCCATGGTGTTGTCGCCATAACCCAGGCCGATGGCAATCCCGATGCCCAAAGCAATGGCATTTTTCAAAGCGGAAGCCAATTCAACCCCCAGCAGGTCATTGTTGGTATAGACTCTCAGGTCCGGCGACATCAGCAGGTCCTGGGTGTGGGCGGCCGCATCCCGATTGTGGGAACTGGCGACGATGGCCGTGGGCATGCCCCTGCCCACCTCCTCGGCATGGCTTGGCCCGCTAAGAAAGCAGAATTCATGCTCGATGCCGGCCAGTTCTTCCTCGATCACCAGACTCAGCCTTTCCAGCGTTTCCACCTCGATGCCCTTGGCTGTGTTGATGATCAGCTGGCCTTTCCGGAGAAAAGGACGGATCTGTTTGCATAGGCTGCGAATCTGCGTGGAGGGCACCACCAGCAGGATCGCTTCCGCATCCTGGATGGCGGTCTCCAGGCAAGAAGTCGCCAAGATGTTGTCCGGCAGTATGACTTCCGGCAAATAGTACGCGTTCTCCCGGGTCTCCTGGATCACGCGCAGTTTATCCTCGTTGCGGCCCCAAAGGAAGACCTGGTGTCCGTTGCGGGCAGCGGTAATGGCCAAAGCCGTTCCCCAGCTGCCGGCGCCCATAATCGTTACTTTGCTCATTTTTTACCCTCCGAACGGGATTTGCCCAGCTTGGATTCGGTTCCTGACAAGAGTTTTCGAATGTTGGAGCGGTGGCGCCAAATCACAAATACCGCCGTAATATATGAATATAATACAACAGCCTGGGGTAAATGCAGAAGGTGGGACAAAGGGATCAGGCTGGCCGCTGCCATGATGGATCCCAAAGAAACCCAGCGGGTCAGCAAAACGACCAGGATGAAAACCAGAAGCGCATAAGCCGCCATTTTCGGCGAGAGTACAAAGAGGGTCCCGACGCCGGTGGCGACGCCCTTGCCGCCTTTAAAATTAAAATAAGCGGGAAAACTATGGCCCAGGACCGTTCCAAATCCAGCCAGAGCGGCGCCCCAGGAGCCGGCCAGGAGCAAGCCCCCAAGCCAAGTGCCCGCCATACCCTTCAGCATATCGCCCAGAAAGACCAGCAAAGCCTGTTTTTTCCCCTGGGTCCTCAGCACATTGGTGGTTCCTGCGTTGCCGCTGCCCACCATACGAATGTCTTTGATCCCGCCGAAAATCCGCGGGATCAGGATGCCGAAGGATACGGATCCCAGCGCATAGCCCAAAGCCAGAGCTGCCAGCCCCAGGAACAGCCAGGAGCTTTCAGCGGCAAGAAATAAAGGGCAGAAAAACCGCCGCGCCGACATCATGTCAATCATTGGGATCATCCTTTCGGCGAATGGTCATATGGATGGGCGTCCCTTCAAAGCCAAAGTTTTTGCGAATCTGGTTCTCCAGATAACGCAAGTAGGAGAAGTGCATCAGCTCCGGATCATTGACAAAAAATACAAAATTGGGGGGTTTCACGCTGACTTGGGAGCAATAGAAAATTTTCAGCCGTTTGCCTTTGTCGGTGGGGGCCGGATTCATTTGGACCGCCTGAGAAACGACGTCGTTGAGGACGCTGGTGGTGACCCGGTGGTTCTGCTGTTCCGCCACAAAAGCCACCAGTTCGGGAATCTTGGAAACCCTTTGTCTGGTCAAGGCCGAAAGGAAAAGGATGGGCGCATAGGCCAGGAAGCCCAATTGGGAACGCAGCTCCGCTTCGAATCGATGCATGGTGTTGCTGTCTTTGGGGACAAGATCCCATTTGTTGACCACGATGATCATGCCTCTGCCGGCCTCATGGGCATACCCGGCGATTTTTTTATCCTGATCCGTCAGGCCGGTGCTGCCGTCGATCACCATGAGCACAACGTCACTGCGGTCCACGGCCCGCAAAGCCCGAATTACGCTGAAGCGTTCCGTTCCGTCTTCGACGGTCTTCCGTTTCCGCATGCCGGCCGTATCGATGATAATAAAATTTTGTCCGTTGGCTTTGAAGGGCGTGTCGATGGCATCCCGGGTGGTGCCCGGAATATCACTGACAATGGAACGATCCTGCCCAAGAATGGCATTGACCAGGGATGATTTTCCGACGTTGGGCCGGCCGATGACCGCGATTTTGATCACATCCGGTTCGAAGCCCTCCTCGGCTTCCTTGGGAAGGTTTTGGGCGATGGCATCCATCAGGTCACCTGTATTCATGCCATGAAGGGCGGAGACGGCAATCGGTTCTCCGAAACCCAGCTTATAGAATTCCACATTGCTGTAATTGTTGACAAAACGGTCGGTCTTATTGACCGCCACGATGACCGGCTTTTTGGTGCGCCGCAGCATCGCTGCCAGGGCTTCGTCTTCAGCGGTCAGCCCCACTTGTCCGTCCACCACGAAGACGATCGCATCCGCCTCCGCCATCGCGATGGCAGCCTGGGTCCGAACCTGTCCCAGAATGGTCTTCTCCTCTTCCACCATATCGATACCGCCGGTATCGATCAGCGTAAAGGTTCTGCCAAGCCATTCCGTATCAAAGTACAACCGGTCTCTGGTCACGCCCGGCACATCCTCCACAATGGCGATCCGGCCGCCAGCCAGACGGTTAAATAAAGTCGACTTCCCCACGTTGGGCCGTCCAACAAATGCAATCACCGGTTTTGCCATGGTGATCCCTCCTTCTGTCCTATCCTCTTCATCCGCGCAATCTCAGGCCGGGATTGCATCCCGGCAGCGGTTTCATGCGGTTCTCAGTTCCTCATTGAATATTTTCTGCATCAGGGCCATGCCGTCCGCTGGTAAAAACACCAAGCGGATCCCCAGGGCTCCCTCCACATCGCTGACCTTGGTCCCATCCAGAAAGGTGTCGCCCCGATCCCGGACCATCACCTCGGGCAACAGGACCCGTGTGCCTTTTCCCAGTCCCGACAAGCCTTCCAGCAGACAGCGGCCCGTCAGCAGCCCGCTGACATTGATGCGGCTGCCAAAAAAACGGTTGGGCAAACCGATCAGCTGCAGCTCCAAGCCCTCCACGGATCGCAGCCGCCGCCATAAGGGCTCAAGGCCTTTGATCGCCGACAATCCGGCGCCGGCCACCAGTTTGACCGGATGGGGAAGCTTGTCCGGCACCTCAAAAAGTTCGGTTTCTTCTAATAAACAGCGCAAGAGGCCGACCCCGTTTTCCAGCTGCGGATACCCCTCGTAGGTCTCCTCAGGCGGCAGCGGCGTATCGGCAAGGATGTAAAATTCATCGGAAAGCCAAACGAAACGCTCTCCCCGCTTTTCGAGGCTCTCCTTTTGCTTTTGTTCAACCCAGCGGATCACATCCCGTGCCTCCTCGCCCGTGACCATGGACAGCTGCGTCAGATTGTCCCGGAATTGGGTCAATCCCACCGGCACGATGGCCAAGGTCCGTGTCCCTTCCAAAGCAATCAGATCCTGATAGGTTTTCTCCAGGATCTCCCCGTCGTTATAGCCGGGACAAAGGACGACCTGGGTGTGGAACTCAATGCCATGGCCATCCAGGAAACGAAGGGTCTCCATCAAATGATCACCGGCAGTCCGGCCCAGCAAAAGGCTGCGCGTCTCCGGATCGGTGGCATGAACGGAAACATAAAGCGGAGACAGCCGCTCCTCGATGATCCTTTGTTTGTCTCCGGGTGACAGATTCGTCAAAGTAACAAAGCTGCCCTGCAAGAAAGACAGCCTGTAGTCATCATCCTTTATATACAAGGTCGGCCGGAATCCCGGCGGCATTTGATCCACAAAACAGAACAGGCAGCGATTGGCACAAGGACGGATCTTGTCAAAGACCGGCGCTTCAAACATGGCGCCCAGTCCCTGATCATATTCTTTATCGACCCGCTGCTTCCGGCTGGTGCCGTCATTGCTGAGGATCTCCATATCAATGCTTTCCCCTGCCCATTCCCATTGGAACTGGATCAGGTCTTTAATTTTTTGTCCATTGAGCCGAAGGATGCGGTCACCCGGCCGCAAGCCCAGCTCTTCGGCCAAGGTGCCGGGATACACTTCGGCAATCAAGGCCCCGTATTGATCGACTGTCAAAATTTCTTCCTCCATAGAACATTTGCGGCTGTTTAAAATAATCGCTTCTTATCATTATGGTCCATGGAGGGGTTTTCGTCAAGGTTTGTTCCGGACGGTCCTTTTCTGTTGCGCAGCGGGATCTTCAATTCTTTGAAGCCCCGGATAAATTATGATATGATAAGGAGGCTATGAATATAATGGAGTGTGATGAACAATGAAGCTTCGCAGCGAAGTGGCTCCCCAGGATACCTGGGACCTTTCCGAACTTTATACGGACAGTCAAACATATCTGGCGGACCTCGAAGTCATCCGCGGCATGGCGGATGAGCTCGCCGCCGGTAAAGGCCATTTGGCGGATTCTGCCGAAGGGCTTTACCGCCTGCTTTCACTGAACGACCGCATGGGCATCCTGGCGGAACGGGTCTGTGCCTATGCACGGCTGAATTTTGACTCCGATATGGGAGACCCTGAGCGAAAAGACTTATACGAACGTCTGGATTATCTGCTGAGCAGCATCGGTGAAAAACTGGCTTTTATGGAACCGGAACTGCTGACGCTGGATTTGACGGATTTCCAGAAATTCATCGAAGAAAAGCCTGAGCTGTCCCTCTACAGCTGGATGATGACCAAACTGTTCCGCCAGAAGAACCATGTTCTCAGCACCGAGCAGGAAGAGCTGATGACCCGCATGGGCAGTGTGGCCGGCAGCTTTGACAAGATATTTGACGACCTGACCGTCAACGATATTGTCTTCCCCACGATCCTCGACGAAGAAGGCAAGGATCTGGTGGCCAATGAAGCCAATTACCGCAAAGCATTGGAATCCAAAGACCGTGGTTTGCGGGAGCGCTATTACAAAGCCCTTCTTGGAACCTATGAAAAGTATGTCAACACCATCACCTCGACCTTGGCCGGCAACACCAAATACCACGTTTTGGCTGCAAAGTCCCGGAACTATGCTTCCTCCCTGCATCGCGCCCTGGCGCCCAACAACATCCCCATCGAAGTCTACGACAACCTCATCTCGACCCTGCGCGGGCAGCTGAAGCCCCTGCAGGATTATCTGGACCTCCGCAAAAAGGTCTTGGACTATACCGACCTGCATTTCTATGACCTCTTTGTTCCTCTGGTCCAGCGAAAAGCGCGCAGCTACACCTTTGCGGAAGCCAAAGACATTGTCCTGGCGGCCGTCTCCCCTCTGGGAGAAGCCTATCAGGCCAATATGCGCCGGGCATTTGACGAGCGCTGGATCGACATCTATCCCAACAAAGGCAAAGCAACCGGTGCTTATGCCACCGGCGTCTACGGGATCCATCCCTATAGTCTGCTGAATTTTACAGGCACCATGGACGACCTGTTCACCATCATCCATGAACTGGGCCACGCCATGCATAGCTTTTACAGCGACAGCACCCAGCCTTTTGTGGACGCATCCTACTGTATCTTTACAGCAGAGGTGGCCTCCACCGTCAATGAGAACCTGCTGTTCCACTATCTCCTGGAGCATTCCGAAACCTCGGAAGAGAGGGCGGAGCTGCTGTCCCAGCATCTGGACGGCATCCGTTCCACGCTGTACCGCCAGGCTTTCTTTGCGGACTTTGAACGTTTCATGCATCAGCTGGTGGAAAAAGATGAACCGATGATTCCCCAGGTTCTGTGCGCCCAATACCGGAGCCTTTATGCGCTTTATTACGGCACCGGCTTCACCATCGATGACTGTCTGACCTTTGAGTGGTCCAGGATCCCCCATTTTTACCGCCCCTTCTATGTCTATCAGTATGCCACCGGCATTTCCGCAGCCATCAGCCTTGCGAAGGGGATCCTGCAGGATGGGGAAACGGCCGTCAGCGCCTATCTCAATTTCCTCAAATCGGGCGGTTCGAAGGACCCCATTGATTTGCTGAGGGAAGCAGGGGTGGATATGTCAACGCCCCAACCGATCCTGAGGGCCGTCGAGGATTTCCGGGAAACGCTGGACGCCCTGAAAGCCGAACTGCTGGGCTGATTCTTTGAAGCGGATGGACCGAAGTGTCTGTTAAGCTGAGAATGTGCGTCTCCATGATCACCATCCATAAAAACAGAGAGACCTTTCATCACGAAATGGCCTCTCTGTTTTTTTACATGGATCCTGCGGTACCTTTGTTGCTGCGGTTTGTGCTTTCTTGGGGCTTTGAAGCCCTTGGGACGGGTTGAGTTGCTTCACGGTCTAACCCCGGTAATGGACCGCTTCTGCCAAAGTCTCCGCCGTAATAGAATCGTCCCCGCTTAGATCCGCGATGGTCCGGGCGATGCGGAGCAATTTGCTGCAGCCTCGCGCCGTCATACCCTGACGGTCGTAAACCTGCCCCAGTGCCTGGCGGGCGGCCGGCGTCAAGGCATGCAGGAGACCCTTCAGGTCCCAATGACCTTCTTGCCGGCGCAGTCTTTGGATCTCCCAGACCTTTCGCACCCTTTGCCGCACTTGGGCTGAAGTTTCCGGAAGGCCTTCATCCCATTGCAGTTCCGCGCCTTCCACTCTGGGAACCGAAATGCGCAGATCGATCCGATCCAGCATCGGACCGGACAGTTTGTTTCGATAACGTTTGATCTCATAAGCAGAGCAGCGGCAGGGTATGCGGCTGTCTCCATAGTAACCGCAATAACAGGGGTTTGAGGTGCCCACCAGCTGAAAATCCGCCGGCAGCTCCAGGGTTCCCCAATTTCTGCTCAGGGTTATCCTCCCCTCTTCCGCAGGCTGCCGCAGACACTCCAGTACCGTCCGGCTCACCTCGGAAATCTCATCCAGATACAGAACACCATGCTGAGCCAAGCTGATTTCTCCGGGCTGGAAGGGAACGCCGCCGCCAATCATGCCGGTCCGGGTGATATGGATATGGGGACTGCGAAATGGCCGTCGACGGATCCATGGCCGTTCCTTGGACAGCAATCCTGCGGCGCTGTAAATGCGATTGACAGCGATGGCCTCTTCCCACGACAAAGGGGGCAGCAGTGTGGGCAGGCATTGGGCCAGCAGACTTTTACCGGAACCTGGCGGACCGGTCATCAGTATGTTGTGCTACTATATCCCGTATTTTCTATGTATCTTTCTTGGTAAATTTTTATAGTAAAATTTTATATAAACGTACATTAATAAAAGCACAAGCGAACTCAGACATTTCACTGAAATCACTTGTGCTTTTCATTATCGCGTATTGCATTTCATATCAAGACAATGTTCGTTGTGGGTTAAATGTAATATAGCAATTAATATTGTTCAAATAAACCTTGCATGCTGAAAGATTACTCGCTGATAAAACCAAATAATTCTTTAATTGCTTCGTCTATTTTAGGTGAATAATCTTGTTTGTACGTATCCTTTTGTAATTTACTAGCGTTATGCGCAATCTCATTCCGTTTTTTTCTATATTTCCCTTTTGGGTCCATAATCATATGTAGTTCTTTACAATTTTTATAAACTTCTACAATGAATTTCTGGAACTCAGGTAAACTATCAGTTTTAAATATAATATTGCCTATCTTGGTTGTATTCGGTTTATCTGCTTTCTCTGAGGCATACAACAAATCAAAATAAGCAACCCACTCTTTCATTAAACAATATGTTTGATGATTTATTTGCCAAATATATAATTCTTTGATAATATGCTCACAAATTGACCATTTTGCAATATATGCCATTTCGAAGGAATCTGCGTTTTCAAATTCTTGGCTTGCTCTTTCTTGCATTCTAAAGTACTCCACCAATTCATCATGTATATCTTTGGGACATTTCATATTTCACACCCCAATTTTATTCCTATATTGTTTGCAATACTTTCTTATACTTATTGAGAAGCAATTCCTTTTCTTCTTTTTTATAGTTATATTTCATTTTTAACGGTTCATATCCTTCCATAGAAAGCCTATTTGATATTTCTTTAAAGAAATCACCTTTTAATGTAAGTTGAATTTCACCATGTTCTTTAATCGTTATATGATCAATAAATGCTATAATCTCCTTCTTATTCATAGAATTTTGTATTTTCATATCCTTCAGTTCTTCAATATTCGCAAGTAGTTTTTGGATTTTTTTCACCAATTCCGAGTTCGAATAATTTAGGATTTCTATCTCTTTTTCATATTGCTCGATATTCTTTTCCACCTCACTGATTTTGCTAATCACCTTCTCTTTCCTTGCTATCTTTTTTGAGTCGTATAGTTCAATTAAATTGGTGTATTTATTATTCAACTTATCAATTTCTTTTTTAATTTTCTTTAATTGCTGCGAATTATCAACATCTAGCATTTCCATTAAATTATAAGCAATTGCTTCATTCTTCATTATTGCAAAGTTTCTTTCATTTTCCATTAAATCATTATACCTAAACTGTTCAATTAATTTATCAATTGCTTTCTTTGAAATATTTGGGTTATTGCATGCTGCTATTCCTGCTTGTTTCTTTGTTTTACATAAATAATATTGTCGGCCTCTATCTATGTTCGAATAATATACTGCACCACATTGCCCACAAATAATCATATTAGAATATTCAGAAGTGCCCTTATAAATTCCTTTTTGCGTGCTATGATTTACTTTGCTCATTAACATTTTTTCGCATTTATAGAATAAAGCCCTGTCTTGGATAATTGCAGGAATTTTTTCTGTTTCCGTCAGTTCATAAACTTCTTTCTTCTTTGGATAACTGAACTTTTCAAATACAATTCCGGTAAAGTATTTCCCTCTATTGTTTAAGCCTATATATTTTTCATTTTCTAAAATACGTCGAATGGCAGTTTTACAGAACGGTCTACCTTGTCGCGTAAAACACTTATTCTCGGTCAAATTATTTATAATTCGTCTAATTCCAAATCCTTGAGAATACATTTCAAAAATGTTCAAGATGACTTCTGCTTCTTCCGGAACTATTTCAAGTCTATTCTCTTCTTTTATATAATGATAACCAAACAACCTATCAGTGGAATGAATCTTCCCTTGTTTTGTTCCTTCTGCATGACCAAATAAGACTTTTTTACTTCTTGATCTGCTTTCTTGTTCATCAAAACTTAGAAACATTTGGATATATGTAATATCATTTTCATTTTCAGTTGATTTACCTATATCAAGAAATTGAACATATACTTTATTCTGTCTTAAATCTCTCAGGATACTTTCGATTAAGATATTTCTTCCAAATCGACTAGTATTTGAAACAAGTATTTTATCAAACTTTGGCTTTCTTGTAGTGCTAGGAATTGTTACATATTTTATTCTATCCTTACGTTCGTCATTATCTTCGTTTGTAACTTTTACAATATCTAATCCTGCATCAAACAACAACTCATCAAAGCTAGGTCTTGAAAGCTTTGTGCCTGAAATCCCTTTGTCTACATATATTTTTGTTAATATAAGTTCTTTATTTGTTTTGATTTCCCTCTCAAAGAAACTTTGTTGGTTTTCCAAACTATTCTTTTGATCATTTTTATTTGTACTCACTCTACAATATGCGCATACCCTTAATCGTTCCATTTAACCAACTCCAACCACATAATTTTACATAAGCCTAAATGTTTTATTGTTTGTCAATTTTTCCTTCGTCTAGACAATGAAGTGATAAAACCAAATTGCAGAATTTGATTTGATATAAAAATGTAAAATGCACCCGGGTAATATGGTTATGAAGATGCTGATTGTCTCAAATTCATTGGCTAAAAAACAAAGACTCCACTAGTTAATGTCAGTAATTCTCTAATTGCGGACATAGAATAACAAGTTTTTTTGTTGCTTTTCAAAATTTTGACTCAATCCGATATTATTGTCCACTGGCTAAAAGAGCATCAACTTTTCTTTCAGGCGCATGTAAAATGCGGTTTATATTATGAGCATATATAAGTGTAGTATTGATATTTTGATGCCTTGCGAAAGATTGTGCCTCTTGAATTGTAGCCCCTCCTAATAAGGCTAATGTAATTGCTGTGTGTCTCGTACTATGAGCAGTGAGTCTTTTACTATTTAATCCTACTTCAATAAATGCTGTTTTAACGATTCTACTTATGGAACGCGTTGTAAGTCTCCCATCGGAATTTCTATTACTATGACTTACAAAAAGAGGATCTGAAGGCTGTGCATTATTTCTAAAATTAATATATTCTCGTATTGGCTCATATGTTGCCTCGGTTAAAACAACAAACGAATCTTTTTGATCTCTTCCTTTACCTTGAATAAATAGAATTGCATCTCCACATTCCTGTTTAATATCTTCAATATTAGCTCTTTCCGCTTCAATGGTTCTAAGTCCGGTTCTAATTAATAGATTGATTAATGCGTAATTTCTTTTTTCATCAATGTTTTTTTGCCCGGATTTTTCTAATACACATTTTACCTGATTAATAGTCAATGCATCTTTTAAGGATCCTCGTTGGCACTTTAATCCTTTGATCCCAATTGCAATATTTGGGCAAATTTTTTCAGCTTCTAAAAATTTATAAAATTCTTTTACTGCTGTTAAATAACTCGATACTGTACATGCAGAATAAATAGAAATTAAATAAGCTTTGTATTCAATTACACATGATCTATTAAATTTTAGTCCTGGATTGGATTTAATATAATTAAAATATTGTTTAAGTGCTTTTCGATAAGTTACTTTACTTTGGGGTTTAATATCAAGTGAAGCTAAGAATTTTTCAACCAAATCTCCATTTATAATTTGTTCGCTACTAATCAACCTTTTCTCCATTTTTCCATCTTCCTTTCGATGACTAATTAGCTTTATTAGGTTCCATTCTATACCCACGAGCTAAACTAAAAAGGTTAGCATTTATTTTAAATTTTCATAGTATCTAATGTAATATTTATTCTTATATGAGATAATATAGTCATAAATTATCAACTTCAACTCTGCTGGTCATTATTTATAAAATGCATTGGGGGAGGCGGCAAGAAATGTTACCTAGTTTTTTGATGTATTCTCTCGTCTTTTCGTTTTGGCTCGTTTTTGTTGGAAGCATCATACCATGTTTGATATTATTGCCAATCGTTTTGTTATCGATGAAAAACATTAAGAATGTTGCATCGACGTCCCAGAGTAATATTTGGGATAATCTTCTTTTCAAAATCATTATCCCTATCGCAGTTTTTTTCAGTTTTTCAATAACTGATTATTTTTTATCCGGAAAGGAAAGGATTTTCTTAAATTCAATAATTAAAGTCGTTAATAACTCGCTAGGGGCTATCATTTTTTGTATGTTTATTTATTTCTTACTTATCATTCTGAGAATGCAATTAGTTCCTTTATTTGACAAATTTTTCTCTACACATTTCATAGTAAAAAAAAGCCTACAAGATACAATTAACGAGGGTAAGAGCGAGATAATAATTCGAATATCTACAGTATCGTTTTACCTTGCTTTTCTCTATATGATGTTCACATATAAATCAATTTAATCTAGATTAGCATCAGTGATTCGATAATAAGTTAGTAGTAAATAATAAAGTGTTTGATCTAGAATTATCCTTTAAAATATTTGCACCAGATTTCTATTTAATTATATATAAAATCAAACTCCCAATCGGATAATATTGCTAATTTGGAGAATTATATCGTATTTTCAATTCCAAGGGCTCTTAGAGGGTTATTGCTTTATAAATATATGGTTCTTATATAATTTGTATTTTGCCATAAAAGTATGCATATTATTCTTTGAATAAAATATATACATAACCCTTGAGCTTAAACTTGTTTTTCAATTGTATGTTTGCTTTGCTGTATTTTAATTGCAAATCATTTAGTATGGTGGGTATATTTCTATCAAATTCACGAGAAATGATTTGTTTCTTACTATTTCTTGTGAATCCGTATTCCTGCGTTTTAACTTTTTTATCGTTAATTGTGGTTTTGTTTAATATCTCATCTTTCGTTACATAGCCTTTTCTATTTATTTCTTTATTGATAATTTTAATAATTTGCTTCAATACATAATCACTATATTTTGTAACCCCTCTTTTATCGGGAAACACACAATTAGCAAAATCGCTACCAAATACTTTTATTAAATAAATCTTACTAAATGCATTCATTTTAAAACCATTACTTAAAAGTGTGTTAGAAATTGCTTCTGCTTCAGTCAATCTAATATCTGAGTAATACGGAATACTATATATATTTATCTCTTTGATCTTCTTATTCTTTATTCCTAATCTCGTAGACGTTGCTTTTCGGATTTCCGCAACAAAACCGCACGACATATTTAGTTCATTAATATTATGTTTTTTAATTAAACCTAATGTTACAAATAAATTGATGTCCCTATTCCAGGTTGATATACTTCCACCAAATTGTGTAGAAAAATAATTCACACTTCCGTAAAATATGATCTCTATATCTTTTTCAAATATTTCTTCCCTATTTGTTGTCCAACCATCTCCAGTTAAGTTTTGATAAAGCGGTTTTAGACTTTTTTCCATTGCGTATTGATGTAAAGCAATCAAATAATGTATTCTACCTGCAATTATTTTACATAGAGCTGGATAAGGTTCTTGTTGTTTAATAATACGTTCCAATATCAAGGTATTGGCATTTATCTTGTTAAGATTTTCTTCAATATAGATTTCCTTTATCGTTTCAATATCTTTCATTATTAACTACCTACCTTTGTGCAAATATAAAGTAACAAATCTAATACTTATTATAGCAAATTTAGTGTATTAAATGATAAATAGTTATAGGTTATATTGGCAATGCGTAATTTCTAAGTAAAGAGAGGGATAAATGATGACTTGTGAAGGACTATTTAAGTACTTAAATTGGCATGTAAAACGAAATCTTGCTGACAATATACAATCTAAATGGAATGAAGCGGAATTGCGAAAATTCGTTGAAAAATTGGATCAACTTATAAGATCAACTAGCATTAGAGACAAATCATATTTTACATTTCATGCCAACACCACTTTAACAGGTGAACCTGAACCATGTTCTAATATAGAATGTAGGATTAGAAACGCTGATAAGATGTCAAGGTTTTCAGCATTATATGCTGATAAAGTTTTATATCAATCTCCATTTGATAAACATCTAATATCAAATATGCCAATTAATCGCTACTTTCTCTTGGGTGATATTTTTGTATTATTATATAATAAACCCTTAGTAACTTCAGGGATTATAGAGTATATATCTGATCATATGACTGTTTGCTATGATTGTCGTGAAGCTTTAATAAAGAAGGAAAAGGATTTTTATGAGAAATTTAAATCAGTCAGATATATATTAAACAATGAATGCTTAAATAACATAAAATGCAATCTGCACATTTCTCAAGATAAGACTATTATTAGTATTGATGGTGCTGGAAAGTATGATCATCATAAAAATATATCTATTGGTGTAGAAAAACTTCCACCAATCATTGAAAAATTAAGAAATCATCATACTAATCAAATAGTACCTTTGTCTAAAGCTGAAATAAAAGAATTAGACATACCAAATCTATTGCTATCAAGAACATACGAAGATTTAAGTCTGCATAAAATATTATGTTCAAAATACGGTTTTTCATACATTACTGATAGCAATATTGATATTCAAGCAATTAATCTTATGCAAACTGATGACATTCTCGAAGTTTCAAATAATTTATTTAATTCCCTATCCCATACTATTCCTTATCTAACTGAAGCTTCAATTGAAAATATTGTAACATTAAGAATGAAAGAAGCAGAATCATTTAATGTATATAGAGATAATCTGAATAAAATATTATCTGGTAAAACTATTCTATCTGAAAATGAATGTAAGGATATTCAACGTGACATTATTCAGCCGAGTATAAATAGCATCAAATTTGATATAAATAAAAATAAAAAACTGTTATTAGGTTCGATAAAAAAAGATGTGGCATTTTGGACTACTACATTATCTATTGGTCTCTTTGGTGGTTTTATTGAGCCAAATACCACTGCCCTATTGGGAGCTTTAGGAGGATTGAAAACAATAAAAGAGTCATTAGATTGTATTCTTGATTATGGAATAGGCAATGGAGATTCCATTGCAAGAAATAATGAGTTTTATTTTTTATGGAGGTTAACAAATCAAAAACGGAAGTAGAAGTCGAAAAGATCGGATAAATATTCTTTAGTTCATATTGGGATTATTTGCTTTTATCAAATAATGGATTGTGTGTTTACCTTTTCCTAAATTATAGGATTCACGACTATAGTAAATGAATCCTATCTCTCTTGTTTTTTAATTCATAGTGTCTTTATGGTAATTGTACCACAACTTTAGAAGATTATGCCGGCCGGCGGCGGCAATTTCCAAAGCTCGTCGAGCCTGCTGCTGGCCGGCCACCAGAAAAAGATCCGGATGATGCTCTTCCGTCACATCTTCGTCGGTCCGGGCCTCTGCAATCTCCCGGTTGCATCCTTTCGCCTTCAGCAGCGCCTTCAATTCCGCGGTCTGGCTGAGGTGATGGATCGGGGCCACCCGTTCGGTTCCATAAAGCGCTTCCTGAAGGTTTCCCTCCGAAATGACCAGCGTTTTCTGTGGCCACGCCGCCATGCCCATCGCAATGGGCAGGATACCGCGGATCGGTTTCACACTGCCATCGATGGAAAGCTCCGCTGCAAAGACGTAGTCCTCCAGATCCGCATGCTCCAGCTGCCCGGAGGCTTTCAGAATTCCGGCGGCCACCGCAAGGTCAAAGCCGGACCCCTCTTTCCGGATGTGGGCTGGCGCCAGGTTGACCAGGATCCGTCGGCAGGGCCATTGAAAGCCGGCGTTTCCGATGGCGGCCCGGACGCGCTCTTTGCTTTCACGCACCGCGGTATCGGGCAGCCCCACCATGATCAAATCCGGCAGCCCCCTCAGAATTCCCACTTCCACCTGAATCGGCACCGCTTCAAGTCCCAGCAGCGCGCAGGAAAAAGCTTTTGCAATCAATTCTCTCACCTCTTTCCATATATAACCATTTTACATTATTTAACATTTATTGGTAAATTCCTTTTTGCTTCGTTAAAAACATTTCCTTTTATTTACGTTTTGCCATCTTTCATATACAATAGAAGAAGGTTTTTCACGGTTATACTATGTATAAAGGAGAGGTTTCTAATGCGGACCCTTGGAACACAAATTCGCGGCATCCGTCTGCCCATCATCAAACCCGGCGACGATTTGGTGGACATCATTGTGGATTCCTTAAAAAAAGCCTGGGAAGCCGAAGGCTTCCAGCTTCGTGACCGGGATGTTCTGGGCATTACCGAATCCATCGTTGCGCGGGCTCAAAACAATTACGCGACCGCAGATCAGATCGCGGCCCATGTTCGGGAACTCACCGGCGGCGGGCGCGTGGGACTGGTTTTCCCCATTCTCAGCCGCAACCGTTTTTCGATCCTGCTGAAGGCCATCGCCCGGGGCGTCGAACACCTGACCGTCCAGCTGAGCTATCCTTCGGATGAAGTGGGCAACCATCTGATCAGCTGGGAGGAACTGGACGACAAAGGTGTCAACCCCAATACGGATGTTCTGACAGAGGCTGATTTCCGTTTGCTTTTCGGAGAAGAAGTGCTCCATCCTTTTACAGGTATTGATTATGTTGAGTATTATAAGAGCCTGTCGCCCAACGGCAACATCTCGATCATTTTTTCCAACGATCCGCTGACGATCCTCGAGAGAACCGATGTGGTCATCGCCGCGGACATCCATACCCGGCACAGAACCAAGCGGCTGCTTAAAAAAGCCGGGGCCAAAACCGTGATCGGGCTGGACGATATTCTCAACCAATCCATCAATGGCAGCGGATACAATTCCCGGTACGGTCTGCTGGGATCCAATAAGGCAACGGAAGAATCCGTCAAACTGTTCCCGGAGCATGGGCAGCTGGTGGTGGATGAGATCCAGCGTCAGCTGTATTACCTGACCGGCAAAAATATCGAGGTCATGATTTACGGCGACGGCGCCTTCAAGGATCCGGTCGGTAAAATCTGGGAACTGGCGGATCCTGTGGTTTCCCCCGCCCATACGCCGGGCCTTGTAGGAACGCCTAATGAAATCAAACTGAAATACCTTGCGGACACCCAATTCAAGGATCTTTGCGGGGAAGCCGCCCGGAATGCCATGATCCAATGCATCAAGGACAAACAAGCCAACCTGGTGGGCGAAATGGCATCCCAAGGCACCACGCCCCGGCAGCTCACCGATTTGCTCGGCAGTCTTTGCGATCTGACCAGCGGCAGCGGCGATAAAGGAACCCCGGTGATCCTGATCCAGGGTTATTTCGACAACTACGCCTCCTAAAGAATGTCCCGTTAGGACTAACATCCTATTTAAACTCAAAAGACAGGTCTTGCGGCCTGTCTTTTGAATTTGGTTGAGATTTATTCGGCTTTCGTCGCCTGCATATAAGCGTCCATGGCATCCGCCACCTCTTTGGAATAGGCCACTGCTTCCACCACGGTTTTCGGACCGGTCACCACATCACCGGAGGCAAAGATGCCTTGCCGTGTAGTGCGCCCGGACCCGTTGACCACGGCCAAACCTTTACGATCCACATCGAGCCCTGATGTGGTGGATACAATTTTGTTTTTCGGGCCCTGGCTGACGGAGATGATCACGGAATCAGCCTCCACCAGCTGCTGCGTGTCCGGGATGACTCTCACATGGCCGTTCCCATCGATTTCCGTCGATTCGAAAACAACGCCTTGATCGGTGATTTCCACCGGTGCCTTGAAATAAACAAATTCGACACCATCGATGAGGGCGTACTCCACTTCGCGCTTGCCGGCGGCTGCCGTGCCGCGGCGGGCATAGATGCTGACCCTGCGCGACCCTTTGCGCAAGGCCGTCCGGGCAACGTCAATGGCGGCATTGCCGGCGCCGATGATTACCACCCGCTCACCCAGGTCATAGGAATCTGGATTGGTCAGGTAGTCGATGGCGTAATGCACATGCCCCAAGCTCTCTCCCTGGATATCGAGCTTGTTGGGTCGCCATACGCCCGTTCCGATGAAAATCGCCTTATATCCGTCCCGGAAAAGATCGTCAATGGTCAAAGCCCCGCCAATGGTGGTATTGGGACGAATCTTGATGCCCATATCCAACAGCAGCCTTTTGTAGCGATCCAGGATTGTTTTGGGCAGCCGGAATTCGGGAATGCCATAACGCATCACACCGCCGATTTTATCTCTGGATTCAAAAAGGGTGATGTCATAGCCCTTTTTGGCCAGCAGCACGGCAATGGTGATGCCGGCGGGACCGGAGCCGATGATGGCCGCTTTCATGCCGTTTTTCTTGACTTTCTCTTTGCTGAGTTTGTCGAAATAATTCTCTGAAATATAATTTTCAATACTGCTGATGTGGACCGGGGAACCCTTTTTCCCCAGGATACAGTGACCTTCGCACTGCTTCTCATGGTCGCAGACGAGGGAGCATACCAGAGAAAGCGGATTGTTTTCAAAAACCATTTCTCCTGCTTCGGTGATGTTTCCGGATAAAAGCTTCTGGATCATTTGGGGGATCGGTGTCGAAATCGGACACCCTGTCACGCACATGGGTTTTTTGCAGTTCAGGCATCGCTTTGCCTCATTGACAACATGGATCGCCATAGGCCCCCCTTTCCCTTCTCGCATAAGGTTTTTTCTTCATTATAAAGCAATACGCGGCCTTCGCAAGACCATCCAGGTCCTTGAGCCAAAAAAAGACCGCTGCAAGCGCAGCGGTCTCCATGGATGTTGTGCTATTTTGCTTTTTTGAGCAGCAATTCCCAACGGGCATCCACATCACGTTGGATTTCGGCAATGAGCTCTTCATTGCCTTTTTTGAACAGGTGTTTGAACCGGCCCTGGGTTTTGAGGAAGTCTTCGATGGGCCGTTTGTTTTTCGGCTCGTAGTTGATTTTCCAAACGTCGTTTTCAACTTCGTACAGGGGCCAGTAACAGGTTTCAACCGCCATTTTACAGATTTCCATGATGTCTTCGGTTTCATAACGCCAGCCTCTGGGGCAGGGCGCCATCACGTTCAGAAAAGCCGCGCCGGGGGTGTAGATGGCTTTTTCAGCTTTTTCATACAGGTCCTTCAGGTTGCCGATGAAGGTGGTCTGTGCCGCATAGGGAACATGATGGGCAGCAATGATTTCGGTGAGGTCTTTGCGGTTCTGCTGTTTGCCGGCGCTTGCTTTGCCCGTGGCGGAGGTGGTGGTATCCGCGTATTTGGGCGTTGCGGAGGACCGCTGGATACCGGTGTTCATGTAAGCACCGTTGTCATAGCAGACATAAACCATATCCTGATTCCGTTCCATGGCGCCGGAAAGGGACTGGAAGCCGATGTCATAGGTGCCGCCGTCACCGCCGAAGGCGAGGAATTTGTAGTTTTGAGGAGTTTTGCCCTGAGCAGCCAGGGACCGATGCGCGGCTTCAACACCGCAAATGGTGGCGCCGGCATTTTCGAAGGCGCTATGGATAAAGGAGTCCTTCCAGGATGTATAGGGATACATGCAGGTGGATACTTCCAGACAGCATGTGGCGCTGCAGATCACTGCGTGATCTTCAGGCTTAATCGCTTTCAATACCGCTCTTACCGCAATCGGGGCACCGCAGCCTGCGCACATTCTGTGTCCGCTGGCCAAACGGTCGGGGCGGTTCATAACTTCTTTAAAATTGTATGCCATGTCGATGCACCTCCTATTCTCTGATCGCCAGGTACTTGTAGGTTTCAGGGGCTTTGCCGGTCTTGACCAGCTCGGCGATTTCTTCGAAGACCTGCTTGATGTGTTCAACGCGAACGTCGCGGCCGCCGAGACCATAGATGTAATTGGCAGCCGTGATGCCGTCCACTTTGCCGTAGATGGCAGCCTTGACTTCTGCACCCAGAGGACCGCCGGCAGCAGAGAAACTATCGGTCTTGTCCATAATGGCGACGCCTTTGACCTTCTTCAGGGCAGCGACCAGTTCTTCATCGGGGAAGGGGCGGAAAACTCTGACCTTGATCAGGCCGGCTTTGACCCCGGCATTTCTCAGCTCATCAACGGCTTCCTTGCCGGCACCGGCGGAAGATCCAATGATGATGACTGCGTATTCCGCATCGTCCATACGATATTCTTCAAGCATATCGTATTTGCGGCCGGTCATGGCTTCGAATTCTTTTGCAATTTCCTTGATGGCCTTGCGGGCATTTTTCATGGCTTCGGTCTGGGCCTTTTTGTGCTCCATGTAGTACTGGGGCGTGTCATAGGGGCCGACCGCAAGAATTTCATCAGGATTCAGCAGGTATTTTTCAGGTTTGTATTCACCAACGAAGGCTTTGACCTTGTCGGTTTCGATGAGCTCCAGTCTTTCCACCGCATGGCTGGTGATGAAGCCGTCCTGGCAGGCCATGACCGGCAGTTTCACGTCCTTGTGCTCGCCGATGCGGACGCACTGGATGAAGTTGTCATAGGCTTCCTGGGCGTTTTCAGCGTAGATCTGCAGCCAGCCGGCATCCCGGGCGCCCATGGAGTCGCTGTGGTCGTTGTTGATGTTGATGGGGCCGGAAAGGGCCCGGTTGACCACCGCCATGGTGATCGGCAGCCGGTTGGATGCTGCGATATACAGCATTTCGAACATGTAAGCCAGTCCGCAGGAAGAGGTTGCCGTCATGCTTCTGGCGCCGGCGGCTTCCGAACCGATACAAGCGGACATGGAGCTGTGCTCGGATTCAACAGGCACATACACCGTCGTCATTTCGCCATTGGCGATGTATTGAGAAATAAATTGAGGTATTTCAGTCGACGGAGTGATGGGATAGGCCGCCACCACGTCGGGATTGATTTGCTTGATCGCAAAGGATACTGCTTCGTTACCGGACAATCTTTCATTAATAGCCATCGTGATCCCTCCTATTCTCCTTCTTTTACGAATTCAATCGCGTCAAAGGGGCAGACTTTTGCACAAATGCCGCAGCCTTTGCAATGGTCGAGGTCGAAATCAAGGCGTTTGCCGTCGACCACAGGAATCGCACAGTCAGGACAGACCGGAACACAAAGCAGACACTGTTTGCACTTTTCTTCGATGAATTTAGGGGTTACGGTGCGCCAGTCGCCGGTTTTGAATTCGGCGGAATTACCGGATGCGTAAATGTTACCGCCCGGCGTCAGATCCTGCCATTTGGTTTCAGGGTTGATGTTTTTCATCAGATTATCCTTCATAGACCTTGACCTCCTCCAATGCCATGCTGAGCGCCTTCATGTTGCCTTCGACAACTTCGGGCTTGGTGGCGAATTTATGTTTGAAAGAAGCTCTCATGTTTTCCAGAAAAAGCTTTTCGTCCATGACTTTGCTGGCATGGACCACTGCGGCAAGCATCGGGGTGTTGGGGATGTTCTTGCCGATGCATTCAAGGGAGACTTTTGCGGCGTCGATCGTGTAGATCTTGCCTTTGTAGCCTTTCAGCAAAGGAAGCAGCTCCTTGGGATCCTTTTTGGTATTGATGATGATGGCGCCCTCCGGTTTCAGACCGGCGGTCACGTCTACGGATTCCAGCAGGGTTTCGTCCACCACGGCCACAAAATCGGGTTCATAGATGTTGGAATGGACGCGCAGAGGCTCATCGCTCAGTCTGTTGTAGGCGGTGATGGGAGCTCCCATTCTTTCCGGGCCATATTCAGGAAAACCCTGGATATACATCCCTGTGCTGAAAGCTACGTCCGCCAGAAGCAGCGAAGCCGTCTTGGCCCCCTGACCGCCTCTGCCATGCCAACGTATCTCTGTCAGTTTTTTCATCTTGTTACTCCTCTCTTACATATAAAATACTTTGCCCCGCCGAGGGCTAAAAAATCAACCGTCGAGGCCCGGTGCAGATCCATATCCTATCGTCTGCCCACCCATCCGGGTCTCAACAAGTTTACACCCAAACAAAGCTATTATAGCATGTTCAATTTTATTTTTGCAAGGCATTTGCCAATCATATGCTGATCCACGGCTGTATACATTCGACATCCGGAATTAACAAATGGGGCCGGCGGCAAAAGCCTTCACTGCTTTGCCGACGGCCCGGGGATGCTATTGTCTGCGCCCGACTTCAAAGGCGCGAAGATTCATATCCACCAGCTTGTCTTTGACCGTTTTCCGGATGGCATCAAGCCATCGTTCCTCGGGAAATTCCAGATGGCGGGACAGGATGCCCAGCAGGACCACATTGGCAGCTCTGGCGTCCCCTTGTTCCAAAGCAAGGGCCGATGCAGCGGATGCCTTGACCTGGGCGCCCATGGCGCCGGCTTCCTCGACGATGTCTTTTGGATATTGGGCATTGCCGGCGATCACCGGCATGGGCAGCATCTGCTGCTGATTGACGATGAGAAGCCCGTCTTTTTTCAGGTAGGGCAGATAACGCATGGCTTCCAGCTCTTCGAAAGCCATAATCACATCCGCGTTCCCTGCAGCCACCAGGGGAGAATAGATCTTCTGGCCATACCGCACGTGGGTCACCACGCTGCCACCCCTCTGGGACATGCCATGGATCTCGGATTGTTTCACATCATAGCCTGCGGATTTCGCAACCTCTCCCAGGATCTTGCTGGCCAAGACGGTGCCCTGGCCGCCGACGCCGGCAATCAGAATGTTGACGGGGTTATCTTTAGTCATGGTTTTCACCTGCCTCTTGAATGGCATTTTTGGGGCACACCTGCGGACAAAGACCGCAGCCGACACAAACCAGCGGATCGATATGAGCCTTGCCGCCGTTAACCGAGATGGCCGGGCAGCCAAGCTTCAGACAAGCTTTGCAGCCGATGCATGCTGCCGCGTCAACGACAAAAGCGGGTTTTTTCAAGCGCACATAAAGAGCGCAAGGACGACGGACGATGACCACCGAAACCTCCGGCGCCGCAAGCTCCTCCCGGAGGACTTGCTCGCAGTGCTTCAAATCAAAGGGATCCACCACCTGGATCCTGTTTACGCCGACGCTCTCGACCAATTTCTCAATGGAAATTTTCGGTGCGGGCAGGCCTTTGACGTCTTTTCCGGTACCCGGATTATCCTGGTGCCCGGTCATGGCCGTAATACTGTTGTCAAGGATCAGAACGGTTCCGAACCCTTTGTTGTAAACAAGGTCGACCAAGCCGGTGATTCCTGAATGAAAGAAGGTGGAGTCTCCGATGACCGCTACGCATTTGCGGGCGAATTCTTCTCCCCGGGCCAGCTCCATTCCAAAGGCGCCGGTAATGCTGGCGCCCATGCAGACGGTGGTGTCCAGACATCCGAAGGGCGGCGCTGAGCCCAGGGCATAACAGCCGATGTCCCCGGAAACATGCAGTCCCATTTTTTTGAGGGTATAGAAAATTCCCCGATGGCCGCAGCCGGGACAGAGGATGGGCGGCCTCACGGGCAGGGTCTGGACGGAGGAAAAGATCTTTTCAAAAGGCTTGAGCCCCAGCGCCTTGCGAAGGATCTCCTCGCTGAGTTCACCTTCCCGGGGAATGATGTCTTTGCCGGAAACCGCGACGCCCATGGCCTTGATTTGAGTCTCCAGGACCGGTTCCAGTTCTTCCACCACAATAACCCGCTCCACTTGACTGGCAAAATCTTTGATCAGTTTTTCATTCAGCGGCCACAGAAGGCCCAGTTTGAGGAAGGATGCCTCCGGCATGATCTCTTTCAAGTACTGATAGCTGATGCCGGCGGTGATGAAGCCGATCCGCCGGTCGCCCAGCTCCACCCGGTTCAGGCTGGTCTCGCCTGCGAATTCCGTCAGAGCCTTGCGGCGCGCCTCCACCACCGTGTGGCGCCCTTTGGCATTGGCGGGGGTCATGACATATTTCGCCGGATTTTTTTCATAATCCTTTACCACCATGTCCTGGGGCTCTCCGATCTTCACCAGACTCTTGGAATGGTTGACCCGGGTGGTGGTGCGCAGGATCACCGGCGTATCGAACCGCTCGCTCAGCTCCAGGGCTTGCATGGTAAAATCCTTGGCTTCCTGGCTGTCGCTGGGTTCCAGGACGGGGATCTTGGCGAGCAGGCCAAAGTAACGGTTGTCCTGTTCATTCTGTGAACTATGCATCTCCGGATCGTCGGCCGATACCAGCACCATGCCGCCGTTAACGCCGGTGTAGCTGAAGGTCAGCAACGGGTCCGCCGCCACATTGACGCCCACATGCTTCATCGCAGCCAAAGCCCGTGCTCCGGCAATGGAAGCGCCGATACAGACTTCCAGCGCCACTTTTTCGTTGGGGGCCCATTGGGACTGGATGCGCTGGTAGTGTGCGACGTTTTCCAGGATTTCCGTACTGGGTGTGCCCGGATAGGCCGCAGCGACTTTAACGCCGGCTTCGTATGCACCTCTGGCAATGGCTTCATTACCAGACAACAATTCATACTGGTCCATTCTTTCACTCCCTCATTTCAGGTTGCTTCATAAAAGGTTTCCTAATATTTATAACATTTGGCGGCAGAGCCTGTCCAGTCTTTGCCATGTATACACATCTGCTGCGCTCAGAGCCTTTGGAGATCCAGCGCATCGAGGCCATAGGTGCTGATGATCTTGATCAGCTTGCCCGGATAGTTGGAGTCGGTGGCGTATCCGCAGCGGCGCAGGGCATAGGCACCCCAAGTGCTGTTGAACATGACTTCGGTATAGGGCACATAACGGTCTCTCGTCAGCAGCAGGCTGTTGTGGTCATCCCAGCTTTCCCTGATGTTTTGATAAGCTCTGAATTTCGCGTCGATGCGGTATTTGGTGCCGTAGTACTCTTCCCAGGTGTTGGAGAGGACCGAGCCGGCGGGTCCGGCGCCTTTGATCCCGAATAAATTGTACGACATTTGTCCTGAGTATTTATCCACCGGAAGACTTTGGCCCCAGCCCGATTCCAGCACCGCCTGGGCAACCTGCAAAGCGGCCGACATGCCGTTTTCCTTCTGAGTGGCCAAGGCCAGCGGTGTGATGTAACTGATGAAGAGATCTTTCTCTGCCACGGGCCGGGCTGAATAGAGCGTGCCCAGATAGATTTTGACCGTTACCGGCTCCGAGGTGATGGTCATGCCCTCTTCCGTCACCGCCGTTGCCTGAATGATCCGGGTGCCCTCATTGATCGTCTGGGGGGTCCAGCTGACCGTCTGGGCCGCATCGGCGACCGTCCCCAGCGTCTTCTTCGTTCCGTTGAAAGGATTCTTTACCATAAAGGAAACGGTTTGCAGCGGCACATTGGAAATGGCGCTCAAATCAATGGCTCCGGTGACCACCTCATCCGGTCCGACGCCCTTAAGGATCAGGCTGGGGGTTTTGGGCACGGTGGCCGTTAAGGGTGCGCTGGTATACGCTTTGCCTGCCGGCGTCGTGACCTTGACATAGATGTCCCAGGTGCCTGCCATATCCGGACCGGGAAACCATACGAAGTCCCCGTAAGGCAATTCTTTCAGCAGCACCGTTTCTCCGGTGCCAGCGCGCCTTGCCCAATACTGGGTGGCGGTCACATCAAAATTCCTCGTGATGGAAAGGGTCACCGGTATTTTGCCCACATTGGCCGAGTCGAACTTTTTGAGGCTGATGCTGTCGGGGGCTTTTTCCACCGCCACCGTCACGGGGATGGCTTCGCTGAAATGCTGGCCGCCGGCGCCATCAGCAGTGATTGCCCGGATCTCCATTGGCCCGTTGTAAGCAAGGGTCGGCGCAAAGGTGTAGGTGCCCATCGGATCTACCGCCTGGGACTGCGTCGCCTGGCCGGTGGTCAGATTTTTGAATTCATAAGCCACTGATTCGGCTGCAAAATTGGCCCTGCAGCTGAGATCGATGCTGCCGTTGATGGTCTGATTGGCCTTCAAGCCTGCCATGGTAACCTGCGGCGTGACCTGAACATCGACGGTAACTGCCGTCCCGGCAAGGAAATTCCCTTGGGCATCACATACGGCAGCCGCAATGATCCGACTGCCCTGGGCGGCAGGATCGGGCGCCCACCGTGCGACGCCCTGCGCCGTCGAGCTGCGGGCGACCACCTTGCCGGTGCCGGTTTCGGCATCCAGCATGAGGTAACGCACCTGGGCTGCGCCGGCCGGCACGCCGCCCAGATATTCGATGGTCAAAGGCAACGTTCCGGTCACGGTCCGGCCGTTGGTCAGGCCGTTGATGCTGACGCTGGAAAACAGGGTCTTCTGGACTTTTTCGTCAGAATCCACATGGACGCTGCGGTCAATGTTGTCCCAATCCACCGAAATTCCCAGGGCATTGCCCACCAGACGCAAGGGCACATAGGTCCGGCCGTCGATGATTTGGGAAGGCACATCGCAGACGTCATAGGTTTTTTGTCCATCATCCTCGTAACAGACCAGCCGGTTGTCTGCCCACAGCGTCACATTCTGTCCTTCCGTGTTGTTCACTTGGATGGTGCGGTTCGTCTCATCCCAGTTCACTTGGGCGCCTAACTCCTCGGAAATCATGCGGATCGGGACCAGTGTGCGGCCGGATTGCAGCCGAGGCGCGGGATCCATCGACACCCTGTTGCCATCGATCATGACGGAGATGCGGTCAGAGGCGGCCATAACCGGGGAAACCGGCAATATCATAAAAAAACTTGATACCGTCAAAAGTCCGGCCAAGGTGCTGCTGATCCAGCGGCGCCCTTTTTCATTGATCTTTCTCATGGTAAGTCTCCTTATCTTCGAATTTTATCCGATTTATTATACCATAGCCTGAACTGCTATTTTCCCCAAAACTCTGATATAATCATTTATTAACGGAATGTTCAAGAACTGTTCACGTTTGGAACCAAAAAGGATGAGGGATATGAAAACACACCTTTTGCGGCAGACCTTGCGCCGCTCTGCTGCGGTTTTGGTTGTATGCGCTGTTTTTATCGCAGGTCTGATGCCGGCGTCTCTTTTCGCCGCTCCGGAAACCGCCGGGCCGTCTCTTATCGGGGCGGCGGGCGGTTTTGAAAAGCATGAAACGGTTTATGTGGATGTGGACTATGAAGGCTCCCCCACGGCGGTGATCGTCAGCGACTGGCTGAAAAACCTTGAGCACCGGCCTGTGCTTCTGGACCGCTCCGACCTTGTAAAAGTCAAGAATATCAAGCAGGGCGCTGCCCCTGAATGGCGGGAGGATCAGCAGCTTCTTTGGAAGCCCGAGAACGGAGGCGACATTTTCTATCAGGGAAACAGCAGCAAAGCGCCGCCGGTCAGCATGAAAATCACCTACGAACTCGACGGCTCGCCCGTCCCTCCCGCTGAGCTGGCCGGCAAAAGCGGCCATGTGCGGATCCTTGTCAAATACACCAACCACCTTTCCCGCCGGGTCTCCGTCAAGGGTGTTTCCACGGTGATCTTTTCTCCCTTTACCATGCTCACCATGGTCAATCTGCCGGAAAACAAATTCTCGAACATAAAAACCGAAAATGCCAAGCTGCTGGCCTTGGGCGGCGGCGGCACGCTGGTGGGCTACTCCTGCCCGGGCCTTAAAGAAACCCTGCAAGCCAGTGATGATTTTACGGATATGAAGGATTGGTTCAGCTTCAGCGCCGACGTCAAGGAATTTGAATTGGACAGCATCACCACCCTTGTGACGCCGGAATTGGTCATGGAGGACATGCTGAAAAGTCTGGATCAAATGGATACTTTGCTGGAAAGCTTAGATGAATTGGCCGAAGCCAGCGGGGAACTGGCGGAAGGCAGCGACGACCTGACGGAAGGACTGGAATCCCTGGCCGACGGGATTCGGACTTACCTGGACGGCGTCGGTCAATTGGGCGATGGAATCTTCCAGATCCGGGACCAGCTGCCGGCGCTGAGCGAGGGTATGGAGGACTTGCTGGAAGGCTCCGATCAGCTGAGCGCCTCAGCCTTGGAAATGGCGGATGGAATCCATGCTGCCCGCAAAGACATCCCCGGTATGACCGAGGGCATCGAGGATCTGATGGACGGCATGGCTTCCCTGTCGTCTGGTCTGGATGATATGATCCTTCAGCTGAGCACAGGTCTCCCTGACCCGTCATCGCTTTCGGCTTTGAGCTATATGGTGGATATCGCCTTGGCGAGACAGACCGGTGCCGAGCCGGGCACCACAAACCGGGTGCTCCATCCGGAAAATCCCGCGGATCCAGATACCATCATTTACGCTCTGCTGGGCCAGTATAAAACCGACATCCTTCCCTGGATGGGATCCCTGCCGGCCCTGGTGGAGGGCCTGACGGCCATGCGCGAAGGGATCGACGAAGCCCGGGCAGGCCTGAGGGCTTTGCGGGACGGCAGCATCTCTTTGGAGGAAGGATTGAGGCAGATGGAGGATGGCATGGTCCAGCTTCATGCCGGTCAGCAGGCTTTAACCGAAGGCCTGGCTGAGATCACCGATGGCAGCCGGGGGCTGGAAGAAGGCTTCCATGAGCTGGCCCAAGGCACCGAGGAATTGCTGGATCAGCAAGGGCAGCTGTCCGACGGGGCTGGAGAGGCCGCGGACGGCTCCAGGGAATTCACAGAAAATTACTGGAAATTCCATCAGGAGGGCATCCTTCAGCTGCAGTCAGAACTCAAGGATGAATTTGCCGGAATGTCGGACCGCAGGGATGCCATGGAGGCCATGGGAGAACAATATACGAGTTTCACCATGCTCCCCGAAGGCGTCACCGGCAGCGTCAAATTTGTGTTCCAGACGCCGGCCTTGACCCTTGAAAAGGTCATTCTTCCCCCTTCCGAGGCAGGGGAGGAAGCCACAGAACCAGGTTTCTGGTCCAGCCTTCTGCAGGAAATCGGAAAATGGTTCGCCGCCCTATGGCGTTTCATCTCCTCCCTGTGGCAATGAAATGAATAGGACGGCCTTCGATGCATGACACATCCGAAGGCCGTCCTATTTCTGACTCCATGGGATCATTCGATGGACTTTAAGGATTCCACCATGTTGATGCGGCGGATCTGAAAACGGGTGATCCGATTGACGACCAGGGAAAAAGCCATGGTCAACAAACCGGAATACAGATAACTGAGGCCTTGGATCTGCCGGACAAACTTGATGTTGTCGATTTCACAGGTCACGATCACCATCCGGTGCATGAACAGACCGATCACCAGACCGGCAGCGATGCCCAGCAGGGTGAGAAGATTGTTCTCGCGATAGACGTATTGGTAAAGCTCCCCGTCCGTGAAGCCCAGGACCCGGAGGGTTGCAAGCTCCCTCCGCCGCTCTTCGATGTTGATGTTGGTCAAGTTGTACATGATCACAAACAGCAAGGCTGCCGAGGCCAGGATCAGCACAATGATCACCACCAGCAGGCTATCCATGGTGTTCCCCATGGTTTCCTTGATCGCACTGGCAGCTTTGACCATATTGATGCGTTCATCCGCGAGCAAAGAGGCGGCGACGGCGGCCTGATCCGCTTTCCCGGCAGGCGTCAGCTGGAAAAGCAGATGATTGAAACGGCATTCCTCCTGAAAAATCTGTTGGTAATACCGGGCATCCATCAGGACGTAATGTCCCAGGTAATTTTCCATCACCGCCTCGATACGGACCTCCGCTTCCTTTTTCCCTTTGGTCAGGTAAAAGCGGTCCCCGGGGCCGGCGTCCATCAGTTCAGCCAGCTTTTGGGATATGACCGCCCCCTCCTCAGGCAAGGGGATGCTCCCTGCCTTGCTGCGCAGCGTAAACAACCGCTCCAGCCCTTGAGGGTCATTCGCGGCGATGACGGTGACAGCCCTTTTGAAACTGCCGGAAGCCTTGGAGACCTCGCTTTGACTGTCCAGATTGCCATAATAGCAGGCCAGTGGGTTTACAGCCAAAAGCGGATCCAGCAGGGAGTCTGCCGCAGCCTGCAGCGCCTGGGGCGGCATGCTTTCTTCAAAGTTGCACTGCATGTCGTAATGCAGCAATTCGGTAAACTCGATGTCCATGATCGAAAAGATCGAATCTCTGACGCCAAAGCCGGTCAGCAGCAGGCCGCAGCTGGCTGCCACACCTACGATGGACATCAGAAAGCGCTTCTTGTACCTGAAAATATTGCGTGCGGTTACCTTCTGGATGAACGAGAAGCGTTTCCAAACCGGCGTGATCCGTTCCATCAGGATCCGCTTGCCCATGGGCGGCGCTTTCGGCCGCATCAGCTCGGCCGGCACCGTCAACAGTTCCTTGCCGCAAGCCGCCATGGTTCCGAAAACCACACTGGCCACCGCAGCGGCTCCCGCGATCAAAGCCAGCGGCCAGGAAAAGGGCGTTTGAAAATCCGGGATCGAATAGATGCTGCCATAAGCGTCAAAAATCACCGACGGAAACAGCTTGAAACCCAGCATAGCGCCAAAAAGGCTTCCCAGCATCGAGGCCGAGGCCGCGTAGATCAGGAACTGCCGAGTGATGTCGGTGGATTTGTATCCCAAGGCTTTTAAAACTCCGATCTGGGTCCGCTGCTCCTCCACCATCCGGGTCATGGTGGCCAGCGTCACCAACACAGCCACAAGGAAAAAGATCAAGGGAAACACCGTGCCGATGGCTTCGATCCGGTTGGTGTCATCCTGATAGCCGGAATAGCCTGTATTGGCTTCTTTCCGGTCCAAAACATACCAGTCCTCCTCCGGATCCAGCTGTTTCAAACGGTCCTTCACGACATGCACAGCGTTTTCGTACTCCGGCAAAAAGGCGTTCAGGTCCGCAGCATGACCCACCATGATATAGGCGACGCTGTACCGCCGTTCAAGGTCGGCACCGAAGGGCAGCCGCGGCCCCAAAGCTTGGACCACGTTGCCGGAAACATAGGCAAACCCGTCGTTTTCTCCGCTCCCTAAGGTGCTGCTTCCCCGGTCGATATAGATATAAAGAGGCGACTGGATCAATCCACAGATTACCAGCCGCCGGCTTCTGCCATAGTTGGAAACGGCAATTTCATCCCCGATCCCGATCGATTGCTCTTTGGCAAAGTCTAAATCCAAAGCACACTCCTGATCATCGGCCGGCAGTCGGCCGGAAACCACGTGGGGCGTATTGAGCCATCCGGAGGTTTCTCCCGAGATCCCATAATCGCTTTGCTGAAAGGTGGCCGGCCGTTCCGACAAACCGGGGGCTTCCTCTTCGATGGGCATGGAATAAAGCTTCACCACGGCGCTTTGGTCCCCGCCATAGTCAAGCAGGGCGTCTTGGATCAGCCCGGGCTCCACCCGGGCAACCCCGGACGCTGACCGGATGGCTTCGATGTCCTCCGCGACCAGTCCTTCATCCGAGGCCACCAGCAAATCAAACATAGAGGTTCTATCAAAATAAGCATCGCCGGACCGTTTCATATCCGGTCCGGTGGCCCGGATGCCTGCAAAAAAGGCCACTCCGATCATGGCAATCCCCAAAATCGAAAGATAACGGGTCCGGCTGTTCCTGATTTCCCGGATCAGATTCTTCCATAGCGCTTTTTTCATAATCACCACTCGATTTCAGAGGCGGGCGTTGGATGGGGATTCATGGCCACGTTGTCCACTTTGCCGTTCTTGATACGGATCACACGATCTGCCATAGGCGTCAGCGCCATATTGTGGGTGATGACGATGGTAGTCATGCCTCGCTTCCGGCAGGTTTCCTGAAGCTGCTGCAGGATCTGCTTGCCCGTCACATAGTCCAGGGCGCCGGTGGGTTCATCGCACAACAGCAGCCGGGTATTCTTAGCCAGGGCACGGGCAATCGAGACCCTTTGCTGTTCTCCGCCGGAAAGCTGGGAAGGAAAATTGTCCATACGATGGCCCAGACCCACCTCTTCCAGGACCTGTTTCGCATCCAAAGGATCCTTGCAAATCTGAGCAGCCAGCTCCACATTTTCCAAAGCGGTCAGGTTCTGGACCAGATTGTAGAACTGAAAGACAAAACCGATCTCATTGCGCCGGTACATGGTCAGCTGCTGCAGAGAATAGCTGCTGATGTTCTGGCCGTCCACCAGGATCCTGCCGGAGGTGCAGGTATCCATTCCGCCCAAAATATTCAGAACGGTGGTTTTCCCGGCGCCGCTGGGCCCCACCACAATGACAAATTCTCCCTTTTCCGCCTCGAAGCTGATCCCATCGGCCGCGCAGATCCGGACTTCTCCCATGGCATATTCTTTTCGGACATCATCCATCTCGATAAAGGCCATCCTGACTCACTCCTTATTGATGGGCGTTCTTAAAATGCGTCTTTGATCAGTTCGATGGACCGGACATCGCCATACAGGCCGATGATCACCCCGACCACATCAAACCGGCACAGGCAATCGGGGTTCTTTTCCATGGCCAGATAGAGTCTGGCCAGGCGCCGAAGCCGTGCCTGTTTCCGATGGGAAACCGTCTCCTGGGGCAGACCAAGCCCCTCATGCCGGCGGCTCCGGATCTCCAGGAAAACCAGGTAACCGCTCTCCCGGGCGATCATATCGATTTCCCCGATCCGCAGCCGTACATTGCGATGAAGGATCTCATAACCCTGGGACGATAAAAAAGAAGCAGATGCTTCCTCTGCTGCCCTGCCTCTTTGCTGGGGGGTTAAGATTGCTGCGGCATCCCTCATCCTAAGCCTTCTTTTGAAAGTATCTTTGCACTTCTTCATCATCGAAGAACGCGACTTGTTTGAAATCCGGACGTTCCAAAAATCCCAAAAAGGTCTTCCGGTGGCAGGGAGAAGGGCCATGACAGGCCACGGCCAACCGGTGCCTCTCGGTAGGATATCCCTTGTTCTGGGCCAGATGATATTGGGGATACAAAGCATCCAGCCCTTCCATCAAACGGTCCCGATAGGTTTTGGCCAGGACGGAGGCGGCGCTGATGCAGGCGCAGCGGGCGTCGCCTTTGACTATGCCTTCCTGAGGTATGCAGAGGTCCAGTCGCAGCGCATCCAGCAAGAGATAATCCGGCTGGATGGAAAGGCCGGACAACGCCCGGCCCATGGCCAGCTTCGTCGCCCCCAGGATATTGAATCGGTCGATCTCCTCCACATCCGCCTCGCCGATGGCCCAAGCTGCAGCTTGGTCCTTGATTTCCGATTCCAGCCGCAAGCGCGTTTTAAGGTTCAGCTTCTTGGAATCATTGAGTCCCTTCAGCCGAAGACCGCTGGGCAGGATCGCGGCTGCGGCCACCACCGGGCCGGCCAAGGGCCCCCTTCCGGCTTCATCCACACCGGCAATCCAAGCAAACCCCCGGTCGTACAGGGATTCCTCATAAGCGGACAGGTCCTCCAAACGCCGGAGCTCCTTCTCTTCCGCATCATGGCCGCATGATCTATTGTTCTTCATGGGCGGCTACCCCGGTTTCATCCATCAGACCCTGGACAGACTGCGCCGGTGCGGTGAAGGTCTCCGGATCATCCCATGTGACCGGGCCTAGTTTTCCAGCCCGAAGCTCATCGAGAAGCATGATCGCTGCTTTGTCAGTTTCTACGTTACCGCCCTTTCGCAAAAAGCCGCGGCGCCGGGCAATGGTTTCCAGCAGAACGAAAGCCTCCTGCTGCTCCGGAAGATCCTCCCGGACCAGAACCGCCTCTCGGCCGATTTCGTCAGCGGTGATCGTTTCCGAGATGCCGTACCGCTGGGCCAGCCGCCCCGGACGGTGGGTCCGCAGCCATTGAATGAGCCAAAGACTCAAATCCAAAGGATCGTAGGCGTTATCTCCGATGGCGCCGGTGACGGCAAGCTTCCTGGCAGTATCCGGGTCTTCGATCTTGGGCCACAGGATGCCCGGCATATCCAGAAGCTCCAGGTCTTTTTCCAGACGGATCCATTGCTTGCCCCGGGTCACACCGGGTTTGTCCCCGGTTTCGGCACGGGCCTTTCCGGCGAACAGATTGATCAGGGTCGATTTCCCCACGTTGGGGATCCCGGTGATCATCACGCGGATGCTGGTATTCATGATGCCGCGGCTGCGGCGCCGTTCCAGCACCTGTTCCGCCTGTTTCTCGATTCCTGCTGTCAGCTGCTTGATCAGGAGTTTCGGATTGCTGGTCCGAAAATTTCCCGCGATGGCCGGCCAGCCGGCTGCTTCAAAGTTTCTGATCCATGCCTTGGTCATTTCGCTCTCGGCCAAATCTTCTTTGGCCATGATAATCAGACGGGGCTTCGCCCCGATCAGGTCGTCGATGAGTGGATTGCGGCTGCTCATGGGCAGACGGGCATCCACCATCTCCACCACCACATCCACCAAACGCAGATTCTCGGTGATCAGCTTGCGCGTTTTGGCCATATGGCCGGGAAACCACTGAATCATAGCTACCTCCGCACTCCCAAAATATCTAAATCAACTATATACCATTTGTAATTTCCTCGCAAGGAGAAGGCCTTGGTCCACCGGATGGACTTCCGGCCCGGCTCAAAGACCTTTGAAAAAGAAAGCGGAAAAGAAAGACGACGGCTTCGTTTGGAATGCCGTCGTCTGCATATCGTTTGTCTTATAAGGTTCTTAGGCTCTGTCTTTGATGCGGGCTGCCTTGCCAGACAGGTTGCGGAGATAGAAGAGCTTCGCGCGGCGAACCTTGCCTCTGCGCAGCACCTGAATGCTCTGGATACGCGGCATATGAACAGGGAAGCAACGCTCCACGCCCACACCGTAAGTCACCCGGCGAACGGTGAAGGTTTCGTTGATCCCGCTGCCGCGGCGTTTGATGACAACGCCTTCGTAAGCCTGAACACGCTCTTTGGCGCCTTCAACGACCTTTACATTCACGCGAACGGTATCACCCGAACGAAATTCAGGAATGTCCTGACGTAATTGTTCAACTTCGATACTTCTTAATAAATCCATGATATGTCCCTCCTCCCCGTATAGATGTTCATGCCTTGCCTTCATTATCAAAGCAGCGGACCATCCGTTCTTGCCGACAGGCGAATACTAAGTTAGTATAACATAATCGCTTTTCTGATACAAGCATCTTATTTCGACTCAATACGCTTTTCTTCAAAGGCATCCTGCCTGCTCCGCAGCCCATCGTCAAACCAGGCAGGACCCAGCAGCCGGTCGAGAATAATGGAAGCCGCGCTTCGAACAGACAAGTGGTTGTAGGCGCCGCGGCCGGTCACCGGCTCCAGGATCACATCCGCGGAATCGATGATTTCCTTGGCCAAACCGTAGCCCGTGCCAAAGACCAGCAGGTAATTGACCCCTTGCGGTGCAGCCGCCGCAGGTTCGGCCATCCGGCGCCGCAGCGCCGCATAGGACGTGGCGTGCTCATGGGGATGGGCGTCGGTGACCACGCGGCAAAGGCTTCCTCCCCAGGTTTTAAGGATCTCCGCCTCAGCGGCTTCCAGGGATTCCGCCAGGCGGATCTTGGATAGAGCATGGCAGCGGTCCGGGTTGTATCGGGCGCCGGCGCCCCGGGTCCAATATTGCAGAAGCTCATCCGCCAGGGTATGCTGGGCGGGATGCGGATGGACCAGGAAATATTGCTGCAGGTCGTAGGTGGCTGCGCAGCGCGAGATGTCATGGATGTCCAGATTGGTGATCGATGTGGCGATCACTTCGCTGTTCTTATTGTAGATGGGATAATGGACCAAGGCTAGAAAAACCCGGTTTTGTGACAATAGGATCGCCTCACTTGCCTGTCGTATTCTCTTCTTCTTCACGGTGGATCTCTTCAAGAAATTTTTGATCTTCCTTGGTTAGCGGAAGGGTTTTAAGCAAATCCCGGCGCCGAAGCCAAGTCCGGCGCAAAGCCTCTTTTCGCCGCCATTTGCGGATGCGTTCGTGATTGCCGGACAACAACACCTCCGGAACCTCCCGGCCTCGGAAAACCCTCGGCCGCGTATAGTGGGGGTGCTCCAGCAAGCCGTCTGAGAAAGAATCCGCTTCATGGGATCCGGCTTCCCCCAAAACACCGGGAAGCAGCCGGCAAACCGCATCGATCACCACCATGGCCGGCAGTTCCCCGCCGGTCAGGACGTAATCTCCAATAGAAATTTCCTCATGGGCCAAAGCCCGGATCCGTTCGTCAAAACCTTCATAATGGCCGCAGACGAACACAAGCCGTGTCTCCCGGGACAGACTATTGGCCATTTCCTGGGTGAAGGGCCTGCCCTGGGGGCTCATCAGGATGATTTTTCCAGGAAATTGCGCAGGATCGCCGATCCGGTCTTCCAGCGCGCTGAAGATCGGTTCGGGCTTGAGCACCATGCCGGCGCCGCCGCCATAGGGAATATCATCCACATTTTTATGTTTTGACGTGGCGTAGGGACGGTAGTCCATGGCCTCAAAGTGAATGAGACCTTTATCCCGGGCCTTTTTCATGATGCTCTGACTCATGGGCCCGGCAAACATTTCCGGAAAAAGGGTCAATACTAAGATATCCATTCATTCCTCACTGGTCTTTCGGCAAAATCGTTCAGTCCAGCAAGCCGGGCGGCAACACGACCTCCATGCGTCCGGCTTCCAGGTCAACCTTCTTGATCACGGTTTTCAGGGCAGGGATCAGAATCTCCTGCTGGCCGTCCCGAACCACATAAACGTCGTTGCTTCCGGGCTGGAGAACCTCTGTCAACGTGCCGTAGCAACGTTCGCCTTCGCAGACCTTTAAGCCCTCGAGTTGATATATGTAATACCTGCCTTCCGGCAAAGGTTTGAGTTCAGATTCAGGCAGCTGCAGAAAATAGCCCTTGATCGCTTCCGCCTGGTTCATGTCGGCGATTTCCATGAAGGTGATCAGGACCATCTTTTTGTGATAACGAACCGTTTCAATCGTCAGCGGACGACGAGGCACCCTTTGCTCCATTTGCTTCTCGTCAGCCTCTGCAACGGCATAAACCTTTTTGATTTCCTCAAAAAGGCCGGGGTCGTCGGTGATGGGCTTGACCTTGACTTCGCCCCGGTTGCCATGGGTATTGATGATTTGTCCAATGGTGATGAACATAGGCTCCTCCTGTCTGTCGATGCAAAGGCGGCCGGGTCCGGCGCCTGGGACCCTCCGCGGCGGTTTGAGAAACGGGAAGGCCCCAGCGTTTGGGTGCCTTCCCGCATGGTGGTTCGTATCTCGATTGGATCAGGACACAATATCCACGACGATTTTTCTCTTTTCACTCTGGAGGGCAGCCGCTTTGACTAAAGTACGGATCGATTTGGCGATACGGCCTTGCTTGCCAATCACCTTGCCCATATCTTCAGGCGCAACGCGCAATTCAATGATCACGGCGTCTTCCTCTTCGCGCTGAGTCACAACCACTTGGTCGGGATGTTCCACCAGTGCCTTCGCCAAATATTCCACGAGATCTTTCATGCTGCGCGACCCCCTTATTTGCCGATGACGCCGGCTTTGACCAACAGGGCTTTCACGGTTTCGGACGGCTGAGCGCCGGTACCGACCCAGTATTTGGCACGTTCCTCGTCGATCTTGATAACAACAGGATCCTTGGTGGGATCATAGTATCCGAGCTCTTCAATACAGCGGCCATCACGGGGTGACCGGGAATCAGCTACAACCACACGGTAGAAAGGCGCTTTTTTCGCACCCATTCTTCTCAGACGAATTTTAGTTGCCATGAATTTTCACCTCCTCAAAATAATCTGCACGATTTCGTTGTTGTTTCTATCCAGTCTGCCCATTTAGAAGGGCAGCTTGAAACCTTTCATGCCGCGGCCGCCTTTGCTCATCTGACTCATCTGCTTCATCATTTTCTGAGCCTGTTCGAACTGCTTCAGCAGACGGTTGACATCTGTGATGGTGGTGCCGCTGCCCGCCGCGATCCTCTTGCGGCGGCTGCCGTTGATCAGCACCGGTTTCCGCCGTTCTTCCGGCGTCATGGAACGGATGATGGCTTCGGTATGGGCCATATCCTTCGGATCCACCTGAAGGTCCTTGAGTCCCTTGATCTTGCCCGCACCGGGAAGCATGCCCAGAAGCTGGTCCAGCGGACCCATGTTTTTCATCTGCTGCATCTGGTCAAGGAAATCCTCCAAGGTAAACTCCGCCTTGCGGAGCTTCTTTTCCATTTCCTGGGCCTTCTTGATGTCCACCGTTTCCTGGGCTTTTTCGATGAGGGTCATCACATCGCCCATGCCTAAGATCCGGGAGGCCATACGATCCGGATAAAAGGGTTCCAGCGCATCGGTTTTTTCGCCCATGCCCACAAATTTGATGGGCTTTCCGGTAACCGCTTTGACGGATAAGGCCGCACCGCCGCGGGTATCGCCATCCATCTTGGTCAGAACGACCCCGGTCAGCTCCAGCCGGGCGTTGAAGGTTTCCGTCACCTTCACCACATCCTGCCCGGTCATGGCATCCACCACAAGCAGGATCTCCTGGGGCGGTACCGCCGCACAGATCGCATCCAGCTCCGCCATCAGGGCATCATCCACATGAAGCCGGCCAGCCGTGTCCAGGATCAGGATATCGACGGCCTGCCGTTCCGCGGCAGCATAAGCACCCTTAGCGATCTCCACGGGACTGACCTGGTCTCCCAGGCTGAAAACCGGCACGTCCAGCTGCTGTCCCAGGATCTCCAATTGTTTGATGGCGGCAGGGCGGTAAATATCGCAAGCGGCCAGCATGGGGCGACGGCCGTGTTTTTTGAAATGCCGGGCCAGCTTGGCGCTGGAGGTGGTTTTGCCGGAGCCTTGAAGGCCCACCATCATGATGACCGTAGGTCCCCGGCCGGCATTGTTGATCTGTGCCGGATTGTTGCCCATCAGCCGGGTCAGCTCTTCGTTGACGATCTTGACCACCTGTTGCCCGGGAGTCAGGCTGTCCATGACCTCGGAGCCGATGGACCGTTCTTTGACGGCCGCGATAAAATCTTTGACGACTTTATAATTGACGTCCGCTTCCAAAAGGGCCATACGGACTTCCCGCATCGCCTCCGTGACATCCTGCTCGGTCAGCTTCCCCTTGCCACGCAGACGCTTAAAAACATTTTGAAGCCGGTCTGATAAATTTTCAAACGCCATGGTTTTATCTCCTTATAGTTTAGAAACCCGTTCGAGCAGCGCTTCCCACCTGGCCTGCTGCGATTCCGTCATCGGGCCGCCGAGGTTGGCCTGCCAGTCGCACAGATCCCGGAGCAGCTCTTCCTTTGCCTTGCGCTGCGTGGTATTCTCCGCAATCAGGCCAAGCGCTGTTTCGTAGTGTTCCAGTTTTTCGTCCGTCCGGGTGATCAGGTCATAGACGGCATTGCGGGAAACATGCTGCAGATCGGCAATCTCTCCCAGGGAAAGATCGTCCTGATAATATAATTCGTATATGATCCGCTGCTTCTCGGTCAATAGCTCACCGTAATAATCCAGGAGCAGGGAACGCCTCGCAATTTCTTTCATGAAGCACCTGCCTGTTAAACAAATTTACTTAACGCTCGTACTATCCTAGTTTAGCGAAGCTGTTCCGGGTTGTCAAGGCAATTTGCATAACAACCTTGAAAAAATAAATTATAGAAGGCTCTGCGCCGGAGCACTAGCCCCTGCTGTTGAAAATGATCACCGCAACAACGATGATCAGGATCGCGATTCCAAGCAAAAGCGTCATCATCGACATCCTCCCCCATCCTTTCCGCTCATTCTTCTCCGAGACGTTTTTTCAGTGTTTGCCGTCTGCCAAACCATTGCTTCAGCGTCACATCAAGGGATTCCTGACGAATCTTGGCCGCATCGAACCGCATCAGCTGAAACACGATCTGGATACAGACTCCGGCGCCAAAGGCGGCCAGCACGGTGCCTAAGCCAACCGGTCCACCCAAGAGGAATCCGCTCAAGACGGCAGAGCCTTCGATCAGGAATCGGCAAAGCCCTGCCGAAAAACCGGTCCGTCGTATCAAGGCCACCATCAGGCTGTCCCTTGGTCCAGCACCGTATCCCGAGCCAATATAAAGAAAGGCGCTGAAGGCAATGGTCAAGAGTCCTGCCAGCATCAGCAGAAGCTGCATGGGCAGAAGGGTTTGGACCGGGATCAGGTCCAGCCGCAGGACCAGGTCGGTGGAGACCCCGATCAATATCATATTCAGTAGAGTCCCCAAACCGATTTTCTCACCCAATAAGGCTGAAAACACAACAATGCAGGCTCCGGTAAGGATGGACACCGTCCCGATGCTCAATCCCAGCACCATCCCAACGCCGGAGTGGAAAACCTCCCAGGGCGCATACCCCAGATTTGCTTTCATGGTCATCACGATTCCCGGTCCATACAGCAACAGCCCGGCGTTCAGCCGCAGCATGCGCTTCAAAGTCAATTTCATTTTTGGCTCCTTTTGATCCACATCACTTATATCAAACCGCCTAGCCTCAGAATCACGATCCACAAAAACATCGTCATGACCGAAAAGGCGGAGCTGTACACCACCAGTTGTCCCGCCAACTCGCTGTCGCCCTCCATTTGTTTTGCCATGGTGAAGGAAGACACTGAAGCCGGCGAGGCATACAGAGCCAGCAGCCCAACCAGCCGAACCTCCCGGAAGCCCATCAGAACAGCGAAGGGCAGGAACACCAGCGGCACAATGACCAGCCTGCCGGCAACGCCCGCCAGCACCTGCCGCAAGCATTTGCGGGTCGCTGAAAAATGAAAGGAGCCTCCCAGCAGCATCAACGCCAAAGGGGTGGTAGCCTTCGCCATATCCTCCAAGGCCTTGAATAAAACGACCGGAAGCCGGACCCCAAGAAGCAAGATCCCGATGCTGCAAATGGACGCCAAAATCAGGGGGTTGGCAGCCACCCCTTTAAGGATTTTTGACCATTCCGTGGCGCCTTCCCGATAGATTTCCAACGAAATGACGGCAAGGACATTGAACAAGGGGACGACCACCGAAATCAGCAAGGCCACCGGCCCGATCATATCTTCCCCAAAAATCGCAGCCGCCACCGGGATCCCAAAAATGATGAAATTGCTTCGGAAAACGCCCTGGATCAGCACGCCCCGGCGGCAATCCACTTTTTCAAGCCTGGGCACCAGCCCATAAAGGATACTGAACATCAGTAAAATGCTGATGGCTGCAAAAGCCATCAGCGGCAGATCCAAACTGCTTTGCAAATCGGTCTTGTAAATATTGATGAAAAGTAAAACCGGCAGAAACACTTGGAACACCAGCCGGTTCATCACATCCAGGGTATGCTGGTCCAGCAGCCCGAGACGGCGCATCCCATAACCCATCGACATGTTGAAAAACAATGGAAACACAACGGCAAATGCCAATGCCAGACTATCCATGAAATCTCCTTCGGTCCACCGGACCCAGCGGTCACAGACCGGTCAATTCATCGCCGGCGGCCTGCACCATATATAAAATCTTTTCTTCATCCAAGGTCAGCATCTCCCGATGACGCATCAAGAGCTGTCCATCCACCATCACCGTATCCACATTGCCGGCGCCGGTCGAATAAACCAGCTGGGAAATCGGATCATACATCGGCCGCATATTAGGCTGGTCCAGGTCGATCATGATCAGATCCGCCTTTTGTCCGGCTTCGATGGTGCCGCACTCCTCAAAGCCAATGGCGCTGGCGCCGATGGGTCCGGTCATTTGCAGGACCTGCCCCGCCGGCATGATGGTGGGATTGGCCAGATTGGCTTTATGCAGCAGAGCAGCTGCCCGGATCTCCTCCCACATATCCAGATTGTTGTTGCTGGCCGCGCCGTCGGTGCCCAGAGCAACCGCAACGCCGTTGGCCATCAAGGCCGGGATCGGCGCGATGCCGCTGCCTAATTTCATGTTGCTTTGAGGATTATGCACCACCCTGACCTTTTTAGCCTTGAGGATCTGCCGGTCCTCCTCCGACAGCCAGACACAATGCGCTGCCAGGACGGGAACATGGTCAAAGAAGCCCAGGGAATCCAGCCGTTCCACCGGCGTCATGTCAAATTCCTTGATGCTGTTGTTGAACTCTTCCCGTGTCTCTGCCACATGGATGTTCAGGCCGACATTCAATTCTACGGCCATGTCCAGGATTTTTTTGAGGTAATCCGTGGAACAGGTGAAGGGCGCATGGGGCGCCAGCCAGCAGCGAATGCGGCCGTCTGCTTTCTCCTGCCAATGCCGGATGAATTCTCTCGCCTCGTGAAGCCTGTGGGTATCGCCAAGAGGCAGATCCTGCAACCCCCGGCTCAGATTGGCGCGGATCCCGGATTCCAGGACGGTTTTGGCCATTTCGTCCATGAAAAAGTAAGCGTCCGAAAAAGCCGTGGTTCCGGAGCGGATCATTTCCAGTACCGCCGACATGCAGCCTGCCCGGGCTGTTTCGGCCGTGAGCCTGTCCTCGAGAGGAAAGATCCGGTCGAAAAGCCACTGGTGGAGCGGCATGTCATCCCCGACACCGCGAAGGATATTCATGGCGCCATGGGTATGGGCGTTGACCAGCCCGGGCATGGTGATGAACCCTTTGCCCGGGATTTTTTTAAGATCATTGTACTGAGGGGTCAAATCTTCCCCCACATCCACGATCCGATCGTCGATGACCGCAATATCCCCATGAAACCAGGGACGTGCTCCGGCTAAAGGGACCACGAGGGTATCTTTGATCAACCAGCCAGACATAAAACACCTCCTTGATGATTCGCGGCTGCCTTCGCGCATGGCCTATCCGCAGCTGCATTTGCTGAATCAGCTTTCCTTTGTGATCGCATGGGCATCCAGGATCGTTTCCCTGCGCAGCAAGGCTTTCATCTCCGGACTGATGCTGCCGCAGCCGCAATCAAAATCCAAAGGCACTGCCTCCAGAAGCGCCATGATCAGCTTGGAAATATTCCCCGACAGCATGGCCATAGCATCCAGAACTTCCTGATGGGACAGGGGTTCGGCGGAAATGCCCGCCGCAAAATTTGTCACCATGGAAATGGTGGCATAGCACATGCCGGCCTCTCTGGCCAGAACCACCTCCGGCACGCTGGTCATGCCCACCAGGTCGCCGCCCATCATTTTAAACATGCGGATCTCTGCCGGCGTCTCGAAACGAGGGCCTTCAGCGCAGACATAACAGCCGCCGTTATGCATGCTGAGCCCCAGCGCCGCAGCTTTTTCTTCGATCAATCCCCGGGTCCTGGCGCAATAGGGGTCTGTCACGTCCACATGGACCACGCCAGTGCCGTCGCCTTCAAAAAAGGTCGTCCTGCGCGACTTGGTGAAATCAAGGAACTGGTCCGGCAGGACGAAATCCATCGGTTTCATCTCAGGGTTCAGGGACCCGACGGCGGTGGTTGCAAAAATCTGACGCACGCCTAATTTCTTCAAGGCCATGATGTTGGCCTGGTAGTTGATTCGATGGGGCGGAACCGAGTGGCCTTTTCCATGGCGGGTCAGAAACGCAATGCGCCTGCCTTGGCAAGTACCGGTCATAAGTTCAACGGGCCCATAGGCGGTCAGCACGCGTTTTTCCTGAAGATTCTCCAGCATGTCGGCACGATAAACACCGGTTCCTCCGATCACGGCCAGTTCAATAGGCTGCATAGGTCATCCCTCGCTTTCTGTTTCGTTGGCAAAGAGTCTTTCACTGAATTCGTCGGCGTTAAAAGGTTTTAAGTCACGGATGCCTTCACCCCAGCCGGTGAATTTAACCGGCAGCTGATATTCGTTCTGTATGCCAAGAACGATCCCGCCTTTGGCCGTTCCGTCCAGTTTGGTCAGCACCACCCCCGTCACTCCGGCGGCCTCTTTAAATAATCGGGCCTGGGACAAGGCATTCTGGCCGGTGGCCGCATCCAGGACAAGGAGCACCTCATCGGGCTGCCCCGGACATTCCCGCTGGATGATCCGGCAGATTTTCTTGAGTTCTTCCATCAAATTGGCTTTATTTTGCAAACGGCCTGCCGTATCCACCAAAAGCACATCGGCTTTGCGGGACCGGGCCGCTGCCAGGGCATCAAAGACCACGGATCCCGGATCGGCGCCCTCCTGATGGCGGATCAGATCCACCTGGGCCCTCTTGCACCATACCTCCAATTGATCAATGGCTGCCGCACGGAAGGTATCCGCTGCGGCCACGATCACTTTATAACCGTCCTGTCTCATTTGGCTGGCCAATTTTCCGATGGTCGTGGTTTTTCCAACGCCATTGACCCCAAGAAAGAGGATAACCTTCAGTTTTCCCTTTTCCAGCTTCAGCTCGTGGTCGCCTTCCGCCAGAATTTTAGCGACCTCGGCTTTCAGGCTGGCGGCCACCGCGTCCACGCTGTCCATTTTTTCCTTTCGGGAACGTGCCCTCAGACCGTCCACCAATTCCATCGCAGTCGCCCCGCCCACATCGGCCAGGATCAGCTGCTCCTCCAGTTCGTCAAAAAACGGGTCGTCGATTTTTTGGCCGCTCATAATTTTACTGATTTTCTGGAATATACCGCCCAATAAACCCATGGTCCTGTTCCATCCTCTCGGTGCTTATTCTCCAATTTATATGCGGCAGATCGGGCCGCCGGCAATCAACGGGGATATCCTTTTTTAGATCACATGCTCCAGATCCTGCATGCGGACGCTCAGAATCCTGGACACACCGGAGACCTCCTCCGCCGCAACGCCGTAAATCACATCACCCACCTCCATGGTGCCTCTGCGATGGGTGATAACGATGAACTGGCTTCCGGCGTGACTGTATTCTTTGATCAGGGCGGCAAACCGGTCCACATTGGCATCGTCCAGGTTCGACTCGATTTCATCCAGGATGCTGAAGGGGCTGGGCCGCACCTGCAGCATGGCCAGCAGGAGGGATATGGCGGTCAGGGCCTTTTCCCCGCCGGACAGCAAGGAAAGATGCTGGGGCTTCTTGCCGGGTGGCTGGGCCATGATGTCAACGCCGGTTTCCAGCATATTGTCCGGCAAGGTCAGATAGAGGCTGGCCCTGCCGCCGTCAAACAGCCGCTGAAACACCAGATTGAATCGTTCATTGATCTGCTCAAAGGTTTCTTTGAATTTTGAGGCCACCAGGGCATCCATTTTCTGGATCACCTGCTCCAGATCGGCTTTGGCCTTCACCAGGTCTTCCGTCTGATTGGTAAGGAAGGTCAGACGTTCCACCAGCCGATCGTATTCCTCCACAGCACCCAGATTGACCTGTTTCATCGCGCCGATCTCTTCGCGGAGCTCCTTGATGCGCAGCTGGGCCTTGCGCCGCTCCTGAACCGGTTCGATGGTATCGAGAGCTTCCTCCCAGGATAAGCCAAACTGCTCGGATAGCCTCTGTCCCCATTCTTCCAGGTTCGCCTGAAAACGGCTTTCCTGAATCTGCATCTGGCGCAGCCGGTCTTCGCGGCTTTGGATCTCCGCGCTGATCTTGCGCTGGTTTTCGTCTAAATCCATGACCTTCTGCTGGAGCCCTTGCCGTTTTTCCTGACAGAAGGCTTTTTCTTCCTCTAAACGGACGATTTCCGCCAGGAGCGCCTCGGCTTCCCGTTTTCTTGACTGCAAGGCCCCGAAGTGCTGCCGGGCTTTCTGCCGGCACAGGACCGCATTTTCATGCTGAGAGGCCATCATCCGCTGCAACTGGTCCATCCGGTCTTTCAGGAAGCTGCCTTCATGATCGAAGGAATTCAGCCGTTCCGTACTGGCAGCCACCTGGATGCGCAACTCCGTCAGATTCTGCTGACGCGCCATCCGCTGGGTGTCCGCCGTCTGAATCCTTTGTTTCAAGCCATCGATCCGGCCGCTGCTTTCTGCCAGCGCTTGGATGATGGCCTCTTTCCGTTGGCTGTGTTCGTTCAGGGAACCGGTAAGCCGGACACGGGCTTCATCCGTTTCTTCCTGCTGCCAGTCCATGGTTTGAAGCTCCTTGACGCATCGCTGGATTGCTTCCTCCTGATGCCTCAAACTGCTGGCAATTCCCGCAAGCTCCTGTTTCCATTGCTGCAGCTGATCCTGGCTTTGGACCAGCGCTTCTTTTTGTTGATTGAGTTTCTGTAAAAGGACTTCCTCTTCACCTTCGCCTTGCAAAATGCGCTGGGATAACCGGCGGATCTCCTGATCCAGTTCAGCCAGCTGCCTTCTCCGGCTGATGAATCCATCGGCATTGACGCGGACGCTCCCGCCGGTCAAAGAACCGCCGGCATTGACCACTTGCCCGTCCAAAGTGACCAAACGGTATCTGAACCCGATTTCTTTAGCCCGGGCCACCGCGTGGCTCAGATCATCCACAACCCAAACCCGGCCCAGGAGAAATTCCATCACCGGCAAGAAGCGATCTTCAAAATCCACCAGATCCACCATCCGGCCCAAAATGCCTTTCCCTTTCGGGGCGTCGGTCATTGCGCCGCTCTTTGGCTTGATGGTATCCAAAGGCAAAAAGGTGACCCTCCCTTTGTTATAGTTTTTCAGCCAGCTGATGGCGGCCTGGGCATTTTTTTCCGTTTCGGTGATCACATTCTGGGCGGCACCGCCTAAGGCCACCTCCACCGCCACTTCGTATTCCTTGTCGACACGGAGGTTTTGCGCCACCGTCCCCAAAATCCCATCGATCCAGTCCTTGTCCCGGCGGCGGAGAATCTCCCGGACGCCCTGGGCATACCCCTGGCCTTCCTTTTCCATTTCTTCGAATAACTTATACTTGGAAAGGGCTTGGCCCCTTTCCCCCGCCAGCAGCCGGTTAGCCTGCTGTGCCTGCTCATAAGCGGTCTTGTCCTGCTGGCGCAGACTTTCCTGCTCTGCCAGCCGTGCCATTTCCTCTGAAATCCTGGATTCCAAGCCAGATTGCTGCTGTTCCAAGGCCAGCTGCTTCTCCCGGGCCTTTTCCGCCGCTTCCGCGGCCGCCTGGCGGGACTCATCCAGCCGCTCCTGCTGGCGGTTCATAGCCAGCAGGTCCTGGCTGCATCGGACGATTTCATTCTGGACAAAGCTTTCTTGCCTCAGCAAGTCGAAATGAGCTTCTTCCCCGGCCGCCAGGGCCTGACGGTCCTGCAAGACGGTATCGGCAATCTCTTTCTCGTTTTTTTCCTCGGCCTCCAGGATCTCACGGTCATGATTCAGCTTGAGCGCCAAATCGGCGCCCTCATTCTGCCGAGCCTTCCATTGGCCGGACAAATCGTTCCATTCCGCCTGCAGATTCTCCTTTTCCTGCTCCAGACCGGTTGCCTGGGCTTCCAGGGAGGCACTCTTTTCCTCGTCGCTGCGGTTTTCGCTGTCCATCTTTTCTGCCTGTAGGCTCTGTTCATAGATCAGCGCTTGCAGACGTCCCAGCTGTTCGCTGAGCCGGTCCATTTCCAACCGGATGCCTTCCTCCTGGCTTCGTACCGAGACAAAGCCGGTTTTTTGGGACAGCAGCTCCTGCTGGACCTGCTCCAGCTCAGTCTGAAGCTGGAGCAGTTTTTCACGGGCGATCCGGATCTCTCCGGTGATCATCCCCATTTCCAGCTGGTCCAATTCTTTCTTGATCATCTGATACTGACGGGCTTCCTTTGCCTGCTGGGCTAAGGGCCCTTCCTGGCTGCGCAGTTCCAGCAAAAGGTCTTCGATCCGCAGCAAGTGCTGCTGGGTCTCATCCAATTTCTTGGCTGCTTCTTTTTTTCGGTACCGGTATTTAATGATGCCCGCGGCATCCTCCAGAATGGCGCGTCGTTCCTCCGGGCGGGCCATCAGGATCTCTTCCACCCGGCCCTGCCCGATCATGGAAAAGCCCTCCCGGCCAACACCGGTATCCATGAACAGCTCATGGACGTCCTTGAGTCGGCAAGGCACTTTATTGATCAGATAATCGCTTTCCCCCGAGCGATAAAGCCTGCGGGTCACCGTAATCTCATTAAAATCCAAAGGAAAGGTTCCCGAGCTGTTGTCGATGGTCAAAGACACCTCGGCCATGCCAAGAGACTTTCTCTTTTCGCTGCCGGCGAAAATCACGTCCTCCATCTTGCCGCCCCGCAGGGATTTGGCGCTTTGTTCCCCCAATACCCAGCGGATCGCGTCGGTGATATTCGATTTGCCGCTGCCATTGGGACCGACCACCAGCGTGACCCCCGGCTGAAATTCCAATACCGTTTTGTCGGCAAAGGACTTGAATCCATGAAGTTCCAAACGCTTCAAATACACCGGCAAACGCTCCTTCTATATGAATGATCTCTTCGAGCTGCACAAATCCCGTTCGGTACAATCTGGGAATATTTCGTGATACAGCAAAATATTCCTTCTCAACCCCATCGTATTCTGGTTTATTCGGCATCTTTTTGTCTGATGTGGTGCAGCGCCAGCTTGGCGGCTTGCTTCTGGGCCTCCTGTTTCGTGCTGCCGCGGCCCCGTCCGATCTCTTCATCATCCAGGAAAGCGCCAGCTAGAAAGACCTTCTGGTGGTCAGGTCCCTGTTCATCCAGAATGCGATAGGTCAGCTGCCGGTCGTGGGCTTTCTGAACCCATGCCTGAAGCTGCCCTTTATAGTCCTCCTCCACCGCCTCATCGATTCTTGAAGCGGTGGCCTGCAGCGCCTCAAAAACATAGGTCTCCAGGGCCGGCAGCGTTGCCCCGCTCAGGAACAAAGCCCCGAGAAGGGATTCGAAAGCATCCGCCAGGATCGAAGTCTGTTTGGCGCCGCCGTTGACGGAAATTCCTTTGCCCAACAACAGATATTGGCCTAATTTCAGTTTTCGGGCTGCCGCCGCCAAGGACCTCTCACACACAAGGGCCGCCCGCATTTTCGTCAGCTCCCCTTCAGGAGCGCCCGGATTGTCACGGTATAAAGCACGGGCTGCCACCATGCCCAGCACCGCATCGCCCAGAAATTCAAGCCTCTGGTTGCTCTTCAGGCTGACCTGATGCCTCTCCTCGGTGCTTTTACCTTCCAACCCCACCCCTTCCGTGGAATAAGACGGATGCATAAACGCTTGGTCAAGGATCGAATAGTTGATATGGATTCCCTCCATCTGATCCAGCCGAAGCCGTTCGACCATTTCCTGCAAAACTTGCCGGCGCTGGTTTGACATGCTGGATAAGTGGTTTTTTCGGGCCACTGCCGACAACCTCCTTAAAGTTCCTGTTTTGAATATGCATATCTATCATACTATATTCCTTGAAACGGGTCAAAAAAAACGCCTGCCATCTGAATCCGGCAGGCGCTGAAACATGCAAGTGTCATTAATTTAAGTCAGTCAAAGCAACTGGGGTCTGAAAACAGGCCATGGCTATTTTCTGTCCTTGATATAATCCACGATGTTTCCAACTGTGCGGATCTTCTCTGCATCTTCATCCGGAATTTCGATGTCGAACTCTTCTTCCAGCGCCATGATCAATTCTACCACATCCAGAGAATCGGCATTTAAATCTTCGAAGCTGGTCTCTTCCGTCAAGTCTGCCGGATCCACGTTCAGCTGCTCTGCCAACAGATCCTTAACCTTATCTGCCAGACTCATGTGGTCACCCCCTTCCCTGCGGTTCTGCGCATCGGCCGCGCCGATGTTGATTTGCTTTCATAAGGATACCAACTGTCATAACGTTGGTCAATACCTCTTTGCGTCTTTTTTTCGCAGGGCGGATTCAAGCCTTGCCGCTGTCTTCCGGGGGATGTTCCGCCTCGAAGGCGTGACTCTGCAGATGCTGCAGGTAACCGGACTTGACCCATTCCATGGTTCGGAGCAAAGCACACTGGATGGCCCTGGCTTTAGAGCTCCCGTGGCAAACCACACTGATGCCGTTGACCCCCAGCAAAGGCGCACCGCCGTATTCCTCATAATCCAGTTTGTTCTTGATTTGCTTCAAGGCCGGCTTCAGCAGATAAGCCCCGGCCTTGCTCCTGCCGTCGGCCATGAAGGCATCCTTCATGAGGCCAAAGAGCGCTTCGGCCGTGCCCTCCATGGTTTTCAGGGCCACATTGCCCACAAAGCCGTCGCAGACAATGACCTGGGCTTCTCCCTTCAGGATATCCCTGCCTTCCACATTGCCGCAGAAATTCAAACGGGTTTCTTTCAGCAAGAGCTGATGGGTTTTCTGCGTCAGTTCATCGCCCTTTTCCGCTTCGGTCCCGTTGCTCAGCAAATAAACCGACGGATTGCGCAGACCCAGGGCGTATTCGGAATAGATATGCCCCATCCAGGCAAACTGCCGGAGGATCTCCGGCGTGCAGTCTGTATTGGCACCCACATCCAGCAAGAATCGGGGCCCCTGGAGGGTCGGCAAAAAGGACCCGATAGCCGGCCGCTCCACGCCTTTGATACGGCCCAGTCCAAACAGTGCTGCCACCATCTGGGCGCCGGTGCTGCCGGCAGAGACCACCGCTTCCGCTTCTCCCTCCCGCACCAAGCGGGTCGCCACGGTAATGGAGGCATCCTTTTTCTTTCGGTAAGCCATGGCCGGATGTTCGTTCATGCCGATCACTTGGGTGCAATGATGGATCCGGACCCTGGGTTCCCGGTCCACATCGGCCCAGTGCAGGCGAATGATCGCCTCGTCTCCCGCCAGGATCAATTCCAGTTCCGGGCTGCTTTGAAGCGCAGCCTGAGCCCCTTTGATGATTTCCAGGGGTGCATGATCGCCCCCCATAACGTCCAATGCGATATGCATCCGGTACCTCCTCAAGACATGATTGCTAAGGCATCGCCGACAAGCGGCATGCCCTTTATATTATAACCTATTTTACGCCGGATTGCGCCATGACAGCAAAAACTCTCCCACGGATTCCGATACGAACCTGACGGGAGAGTTTTAATGGCAAAAATTTTCGAAGACAAAACGATTAGTCTTCCTTGACTGCCGGGGTCACCGTGATATTTTCGTTGTAATAACCGCAGGAAGGACATACACGGTGAGGCATCTTAAACTCATGGCACTTAGGGCACTCCACGAATTTAGGGGCTTCCATTTTCATGACCACCGCACGGCTTCTGCGGACTCTGGCTTTGGAATGACGATGTTGTTGTACACCCATGAATCACACCTCCTCTACTGGGTAAAATGATCTATGCAACCTACTTGAACAAGTCTTTTAAAGCTGCCAGCCGGGGATCGGTCTGATCCTTCTGGCAATCACAGGCGCCGTCTTTCAGCGGTTTCCCGCAATGGACGCATAAGCCGGGACAATCAGGGCTGCATAACAGCTTGACAGGCAGAGAAACCACGAGATATTCCCAGGCGCACTGGCTCAGGTCAATCACCGGGTCCTCCGTGGGCAGCTCATCCAATGCGAACACTTCATCAAAATCCACGGAGATATCCTGCCGGACCGGTTCAAGGCAGCGGCTGCAGGAGCCTTCCACCCGGGTCTGGATATCACCCTTCAGAATGATTTCGTTGCCAGCATTTGTCAGCACTCCCTGCACTTTGACCGGCTGAAGAAACTTAAACTCCTCATGCTGCAGGACGTCCTGCTCGATGATAAAGCTGAAAGCTTCTTCGGCGCCCGGTTCCTTCAGCAGACGCCCAACACTTATCTTCATATAGCATCCTCAACCTATGACTCTTTAAAATACCAAAGGTAATTCTATCAGCCTTGAACTGCTTTGTCAATGCCAATCCTTTGGCCTTAAGCCTCCGGATTTCCCTCCAGGCCCAGGGCTTTCGCAGCCGTCCGCAAGCCCAGGATCGTCTGGGTGATCACCTCATCCAGGGACATGCCCAGCATATCGGCGCCTTCCTGGATCACCTCACGGCTTACCCCGGCGGCAAAACGCAGATCTTTCCACTTTTTCTTGACCGATTTCAGCTCCAGGTCCAGCAAGCTGCGGCTGGGCCGCATCAGGGCTGCCGCCATGATCAGCCCGGTCAGTTCATCGATCGTGTAGATCACCTTCTCCATGGGCAGCACCGGTTCCACCTCAGTGCACAGCTTCCAGCCATGGGACATGACGGCGCGGATCCAGTCCTCCGGCCAGCCTGCCTCCTCCAGCATGATTTTGGTCATGGCGCAGTGCTGTTCCGGGTATTTTTCATAATCCAGATCATGACACAGTCCGATGATGCCCCATTTCTCCGGATCTTCGCTGAGCAAAACCGCAAAATGCCGCATCACCGCTTCCACGGCCAGGGCGTGCTTCAGCAGATTCTCTGTTTTATTATGCTCCAGAAAAAGAGCCATCGCTTCTTCGCGAGTCGGTTGTTTAACCACGTCTCTCCACCTCTCTAGCCTGCTTCAATTGCTTCTTGAAATGATTGAACGGACAGTCTCTATCATTATACTGTCCAGCCGTCTCGGTTTCAACGCCTAACTGATCTTTCCCTGCACACAACCGACTCCGGATGTGGTATGATGATCAATAGGATCCACATTCTTCTAAAGGGAGAGGTCTTGTATGAAACGATTCATCAGCGGCGTGATCATCGGCGCCCTGCTCTTTTGCAGCACCGGTCTCTGGGCGGAAGCCCCCATGGCCACCGTGGCCGATTTCAAAATCCTGTTAAATGGCGCCCCCTTCAACCCGAATCCGCCGGCCGTGGTCATCAACGGCTCCACTTATCTGCCCCTGCGCGTGATGAGCAATGCCCTGAATATCCCCATCACCTGGAATGAAACCTTGCGTCAGGTCGAAATCGGTACGGCCGCCTCCCCTACAGGCGGCGGGTACCGTCGCAGCAATCCCGCTCCCGTCGGAACACCTCAGACCATTCAGGTCTCTACCTATTCCGCGGATTATAAGGCGACGGTCACTGTCCTGGAAGTCCAGCGGGGTGCGGCGGCCTGGGACACGGTTTTGAGTGCCAACATCAACAACGATGCGCCCGACGAAGGTTACGAATACATCCTGGCAAAGGTATCCGTCAAGGCCGACCTGGTCAGTGAAGACAAAGCCATCTCCGTCAGCAAATACGATTTTGACTGCTTCAGCAGCCAGAGTGAGGAATATGCCTCCAAATCGGTCACCGCGCCCAAGCCTGTCCTGAGCGGAAAAATCTATACCGGAGGCAAGGCGGAGGGCTATATCGTTCTTCAGGTCAAGATATCGGATTCTGCCCCGAAGCTTGCCTACGGCCTGGATCGTGATGGCACCGGCGGCATCTGGTTCTCCTTGAAATAGGGATCCTCGTCCGATCTCTCAAACAAAAACATGGAAATGGGCTTCCGTCCGTTTCCATGTTTTTGTTTGCCTGCCTCCATGTCCACCGCCAATCTATAATTTTTTGAACTTTCTCAATATTTAAATGTTAAAATGAAAGCAGATCATGATCGAAGGAGGTCGGTATGATGCAGCAAGCGCAATACATCTATTGGTTCAAGGATATCCGTATTGAAGACGTTCCGTTGGTGGGTGGGAAAAACGCTTCTCTTGGCGAAATGTATGGAGAACTGACCGCCAAGGGCATCAAAATACCCAACGGCTTTGCGGTCAGCGCTCAAGCGTACTGGGACGCCATCCGGGCCGGCGGGATCCTGGAGGAATTGAAGCGAGCCTTGGATAACTTGAATATTGCCGACGTGGCCGACCTGGCCCGGCGCGGCAAAAAAGCCCGGGATCTGATCCTGACCGCCGGAATACCCGACGATATATGGCGCGAAATCAAGGACGCCTATGGACAGCTGTGCGAAGAATATGGCGCGGATACGGATGTGGCCGTCCGCAGCTCCGCCACAGCCGAGGACCTCCCCTCGGCATCCTTTGCCGGCCAGCAGGAAACCTATCTGAATATCCGGGGTGACTACGCGCTGCGGGAAGCCTGCGGCAAATGCCTGGCCTCTTTGTTTACTGACCGCGCCATTTCCTATCGCGTCACCCATGGCTTCGACCATTTCAAGGTCGGCCTGTCGATTGGCATCATGAAAATGGTCCGTTCCGATCTGTCCTCCAGCGGTGTCATCTTTACCATCGACACGGAAACCGGGTTCCGGGAGGCTGTCTTTGTGACCGCCAGCTATGGTCTGGGTGAAAATGTGGTGCAGGGGGCTGTCAATCCCGACGAATTTTATGTATTCAAACCGACCTTCCGTCAAGGTTATCGTTCCATCATCCGGAAAAACCTGGGAGATAAGCGTATCAAAATGGTTTACGGCCAGGGGGGATCGAAAGCCCTGACCCAGAATGTGGAGGTGCCCGAAGCCGATCGCAGGCGCTTCTGCCTCAGCGACGACGACATCCTGACCCTGGCCGGCTATGCCATCACCATTGAGGATCATTATTCGAACAAAGCCAACAAGCCCAGACCGATGGACATTGAATGGGCCAAAGACGGGATCACCGGAGCGCTTTTCATCGTCCAGGCGCGGCCAGAAACGGTTCAGTCCCTGAAGTCCATGGATATTCTGGAGACCTATCGGCTTGAACGGAAGTCCCAGGTCCTTGCCGTCGGAAAAAGCGTCGGCGAGAAGATCGGCCAAGGTAAGGCCCGCGTGATCAAGGATGTAGCCCAACTGCCAACCTTCATGCCCGGAGAGGTCCTGATTGCGGACACCACCTCCCCGGACTGGGAGCCGGTGATGAAAACTGCGGCGGCCATTGTCACCAACCGGGGCGGCAGAACCTGCCATGCGGCCATCGTCAGCCGGGAACTGGGCATTCCGGCCATCGTGGGCACCCGGGACGCCACCGAAACGATCCGCACGGGAGAAGAAGTCACCGTCAGCTGCGCGGAAGGCGATGACGGAAAGGTTTACCAAGACCTGCTGCCCTTCCATATCGACCGGATCAGCCTCAGCAATCTGAAACGGCCCAAAACCCGCATCATGATGAACCTGGGCAATCCCGACCAGGCCTTTTCCCTCTCCATGATTCCCAACGACGGAGTTGGTCTGGCCCGCATGGAATTTATCATCAGCAATTCCATCCAGATCCACCCCATGGCCTTGGTCCATCCGGAACGAATCGATGATCCCGCCGTCCTTCAGAACATTGAGCAGCTGACCACAGGCTATGCCGACAAAGAAGAATATTTCGTGGAAAAATTGGCCTTCGGCGTGGGCACCATCGCCGCAGCTTTTTATCCAAAGCCGGTAGTGGTCCGAATGAGCGACTTCAAAACCAACGAATATGCCAGCCTTATCGGCGGACAAGCCTTTGAACCTAAAGAAGAAAATCCCATGATCGGCTTCCGCGGCGCGGCCCGCTATTACGACGACCAATACCGGGAAGGCTTTGCCCTGGAATGCCAGGCTATGAAAAGGGTCCGGGATGAAATGGGACTGACCAATCTGATCCTGATGATCCCCTTCTGCCGTCGTGTCCCCGAAGCTGAAAAAGTTTTGGCGGAAATGGCGAAGAACGGCCTGGTTCGCGGCGAAAAGGGCCTGGAGGTCTATGTCATGTGCGAAATCCCCAACAATGTCATCGCCATTGACGATTTCAGCAAGATTTTCGACGGCTTCTCCATCGGCTCCAACGACCTGACTCAGCTGACCCTGGGCGTGGACCGGGATTCGACCCTGGTGGCTCATGACTTCGATGAAAGGGATCCCGGCGTCCTTAAACTCGTATCTATGGCGATCCAGGGCGCCCTGCGGAATGGCCGCCACATCGGGATCTGCGGCCAGGCGCCCAGCGATTATCCGGAATTTGCCGAGTTCATCGTCCGGGAGGGGATCGAATCCATGTCCCTGAACCCGGACTCCGTGATGAAAATCACCCTGAGAATCATCGATCTGGAAAACAAATTGTCGTCTCCTTTGTGACATTCGGCTGCCGGGTGTGGCAGGGGCAGACCGCAAAAAAGCCCGGCCTCAAGGCCCGGGCTTTTGTTTCAGGAATCCTATTCCTGATTTGCTTATCGATCTTTTTTCCGGGGTGACATCTTCGATTGATAACAAATAACACCCAGCCACAACATGACGATATCCGCAAGACTGAGCATAACGGTTGTAAAATGCACGGTTTTCATCTCCTTAATAAAACAGCGCGAATGAAGCAATCCATCTGGATGAACTGATTATACGCCTATGATCGACGGTTTTCAAGAAAAATAAATATGTTATAACATTCAAATAATTATTTAGTTCCCGTTGTTCTTAGGCGGGGGGTCAATATTAATTGTTTCTTTTTTATGCAGAAAACAAAGTCCCTAAAAGACAAAAGACTCCTTTCGAAGTCTTTTGACCGCCCTGTTTTGTGAAATACCATAAACATTGAATCTCAGGTGTTAGGAAGCATAGGCTGACGGGATGCCGAAATATTCCTCCAGACACAGACCGCTCTCGTATACCTTGGTTGCCATCTCAATACCCAGATAGCGGATGTGCCATGGCTCATATTGATAGCCTGTGAGCTGTTCCTTGCCTTCGGGATAACGAATGATAAAGCCATACCGATGTCCGTTGTCCCGGACCCATTCGCCTTCCTTGCTCTTTCCGAAAGAGCCGCTGATGGTGTTCAAGTCGAAGGCCATTCCGGTCTGGTGTTCCGAATGGCCAGGCCGGGCGGAGAAGGTGTCTGTCCGGCTCTGACCGTAAAGCGCTGAGTTGCGGTTGTATATAAGCGTTTGCAGCCGATAATCGCGATACCCCGAAGCAACGTAAATCGACAGCCCGGCAGCCTGGGCATCCGCTTGCATGATGTTGAAGGCCTCACGGGCGGCAGGATTTTCGCCGGGCGCATAGGCTTCGGGCAGGGAATAGGTCTTGTTGGCGATCAGAATGCCCTGGATGGATACCATCTGGGTCCGATTGGTCCCGGTATACCGGGTTTCCGGGGTTTTCACATCGCCGATGTATTTTCTTTCATATTCTCTGAAAGGGTAGGTCCCTTCATAGCCCTCCAAACGCCAGGCCACCTCGGCGTCGTGATATTTGCCATTGAAGCGGATCCTTGCCGTTTTTTCCCCGTTGATGTACAAGGCTTCGACCTCACGGTAGGGCTCTGACATCTCGAAATAGCTATAACGCCATTCCCCGATGTCCTGGCGGCTCATCAGGATCAGGCGGGCTTCCCCGTTCCATACCACGCGGTACCCCAGATTCTCCTGAAGAAATCGCAGCGGCGCCAGAACGCGGCCATCAAGAATGCATAAAGGTGCGTCCAGTGCAACAGCCTGCGCATTGACCATCGCCTCCTTGCTGTCCAGCGTCAGGAGGATCGTGCTTTCCTCATTTGTGGCTGTGATCGTACGGCTGGCTTCATCCCATTTCACCATCAGTCCCATCCCCTCCGACACAGCCCGCAATGGAATATAAGTCCGGCCGTCTATGATCTGCGGTTTCGTCTCCATCGGAATTTCCTGCCCATCCAAAACAATGCGGATATGGTCAGCAGGCAGATTATCCAGGTTTTCAAAGATTATCGGTTCAATCGCTGCCACGGCCGGGTTCGGATGCAGCATCCAAACGAAAGCCAGCGCACCGAAGGCTGCGGCGAATTTTGTTCTTTTCATTCTTTGCTCCTTTTAAAAGCCGAAATATTTTATAAACATTGTACCATATGCCATAGAATCTTCAAAAAAGGATCCGATGCGCTTGCATATGAGCAAGATCACCTCGGTCTACATCCATATTATGCCACAGGAACATTCTTTCTGGTGAATTTTCTCATCAATGCCGGAATTTAAAACAAAAAAAGACTTCTCACGAAGTCTTTTCGATTGTAAAAATGGTGGGCGGTAATGGACTCGAACCATCGACCCCTACGATGTCAACGTAGTACTCTAAAATCACATTTACATCGGATAAATTTAAAATATTCAATGATATCAAGGCTTTCGCAGACTTCTCATGTCTTTAAAAAAGCATTTCTATATTATGTAGACATCTCATAATTACAAGATTTTCCCATTTCCTCTCTGTAGACAACAATGGCTCCTTTATCATCATTTGAATCCGGAATAAAAGGATTAATTGAAAATGCTATTTCAATATAATCTTTATAAATGAATCCTTTATTTACTATATTTCGAAGAAGAGCTTTTTTTCCTTCATAATCTTGTTTTCCAAACCTCTTTTGCCAATCAAAAAAACTCATTTTATACTCTTTATTTTGTTTCAAAACTAATTCTATCTGCTCCATTCTTTGTACAAGATGTTCTCGCTGAATATTGATATCTTTTAATTCATTTTCATTAACAGTATAGACATTCAAAACCTGTTCGCATGTAAAAACGCTCCTACCAGCGAGTGCCTTTGAAGATTCTCTTAATAACAATGTTAATTCTTGCTTTTTTTCGGCTATCTGATTATCGATCTTTTGTAAGTCATTCATTAAGCTAATTTTAGTATTGTTCAATATGTTTTGAAATTTTTCATCATCATATTTATCGAGAACATCTGAAATATATCTACTAACGCATCGAAGAACGGTGTCTTCAATTTTTTTAATCCCATATGTGGATTTTCCATTACATATTCCCCCATTTAAGAATGATGAGCATCTATATTTATAGTACTTTTCTTTTTTTGTTGTTCCATCTTTTAGTATCCAACTTCTATATGCAGTCATAGTGGTAATCCTCGAGTTACAATAACCGCAATAAAGCAGACCACTTAACAACAATTTCCCGTAGGATACTTTGTTTTGTGGGGCATCAATATCTGTAT
>ENA-OSEO01000654-OSEO01000654.1-sediment-metagenome-genome-assembly--contig:-NODE-654-length-82970-cov-6.162125_pt1 | contig 82970 bp, 72 predicted proteins | sample MGYA00237883_ERZ534232 | MGnify/ENA metagenome assembly ERZ534232
TGAGAAAATTGCTTCATCTCGTTTTTGGAGTCTTGAAATCCGGAATGCCTTTCGACCCAAATTATCTTAAGAATATGAGTGCTTCCTCTTGACTTTAAAGACAGCATCTATACTGATCAAAGTTTTGTAGAGCGATCAGAAATGTTTGCGAGGTGATATCCTCCGCTTCAGTCGGATGATTCAGATGGGAGAAAGCATAGCGGTAAACATCCTTCACATAACGGTGGTAAAGATGCACAAATTTGGTTTTATCCTCACGGGTAGCCTGAATGATGGTGTCATCACTGCTGGAATCAAGCGTTTCAACTTCGTCATGTAATATGTTTTGGTTCTGTTGTTCAATCTAATTTGACTCCATTCATGTTGGATTTGAATGCATTCAATTAACTGTTCCATAAAGGTGAGGTTTTATAACACTTTTAAATGTGATTCCATCCACGAATAAGATCACGAATTCACGAATAACGCATATCTAATTAAACGGGTTGTATTATCATGCATACGATAATCATGGTAGATGACGAATAGAATCACCACAATCTATAAAAGTATTATAGCTTTTAGCCAAATCGCATAACAAATATCGTCCGAATCGTATAACAAAACACGTCCGAATCGTATAATCGCACAGGTTTATTTATTTATAAAAGTGACTCCGGTAGAAAACAATCATTAACTTTTATTGAATATCCTCAAATTGAATATTTTCCAAGATCTTTTGAATAACCTCATCTTCAACAGGTTCAGAAACAAAAATCGTTTGTAAATCCTTTTCTTTTTCTTCTCGGGCAATTTGCCAGTTGTTTATTATGTTTTTACACAGGATGGGTTTACGAATTTCTTTCTGCTTAAGTAATTTTATAGAAAAATTTGGATCAAGTTGCAGATCAGACAAAAGAAAATAGAGATCATAAAAATCTCTATATCTTGCTCTTTGGGAAGTAGCACGGATTTTTTCAGCAAGAATTTCTCTTTCATCCATCAGCATTGGTGAAACAGGAACGTTCCAAATATTTTTGTATTGGATTTCTCTACCGGGAAGGACAACATTTTGGTGACGATCAATTTCCACCTTGATACTTCCGTTTTGCCCTAAAAGTCCTTCGTACTTTAACCGTTCAATTTTGATTGTGTAGTTCGATTCGAACACTTTATCAACAACAAAAGTGCCATCTTCCTCAATTACTTCCTTAACTTCTTCAAATGAAATTTCGTTGTCCAGCGAAGTGAAATCAATATCTTCTGAGAATCTTTTTTGTGACAGATAGCAGTGATGTAAAGCAGTGCCACCCTTGAAAATTAATTTATTTTTCAAGGGAGAGTCATAGATAAGTTCAAGGACCAATGCGAGGAAGTAATCTTTTTGTGCAATATCAAGTCGATACTTCAAGCTTCTTCGATTGATGAGTTCAAGCTGTTGTCGTGTTAGTTTCTTCTTTGGTGTATTGGTTGAAGTATTCGTCATAGTATAGCTTCCATTTGTGATTGTATATGTTGGTATCTGACCTGGAAAGATAGGATATGCTCTGGGAATTCCGGATTAAATTGAATAAGGGTTCGCTGTTGATGTGTGCCAGATCCATTAAAAATCCGAATATTCGCTGGGTGGTTAAATTTGCTTTTTGTAAAAACGTAATTAATTTTTCAAAATCAACTTCCCCTCTATATTCTACTAATTTCTCAAGGACAAGGTCAGCCGAATAGCGTGTGCGATGGAATTGAATGAGGTCAATCAATGCTTTTTCAACTGTGGCTATTTTTACATTCTGGTGATCAATTTCATGAATTTCCCAACCATAAAAATAATCCGATTTCGTTTGAATGAAGTGATAGGTAATCCCATCAATTGCCCTGGAAACCTTTTGCACCAACGAAATTGTGCTGACAGATGATAAATACTGATCAAACAATCCATGGTGTTGCAAAGCATTTTCAAACGAAATGTATGAATCTTCTACAAGGTGATTGGCAATGGCAAGATGAGAAATCGAAAGCGAGCCTCGCGAGGAAAATTCTGAAATAACATAGACTCCTTTTTTTATCCTTGTGAGCCAACCTTGATTGACCAGCTTACTAATGCGAATCCTTGCATATTCAACATCTTCCTCAAATAAAGAAATAAGTTGTTGAAACGTAACCACAGAACCAAAATTAATGATGGCTTGTTCTAAAATTTCAATGTCGGTGTTGGTTAATGAAATTCTTTTCATATATAGATAATATCATATTTTATATATTATTGCTATATTAAAAGAATGAAATTTTTTTCTCCTGCCATGAAGAAAATCTAGAATATTTGGAAAAAAGGTGCGTTGCACTTAGGGATAAGAATTCTACATTGAATGGAATAATGAGATTGAGAATCAAGATACCAAAAGTGCATTGCACCTTGTCCGTAAACCTTGTTGGCTTAAGTTCAGGTGCATCGCACTTCTGGATTCGGGATAAACAATCTCTTCTACCAAGATGGATGGTAGTTGTAAATCCCTAAGTGTACCCAAAGGGCAGACGACAACGCACCAACAGCTTCAGGTGCAGCGCACTTCTGTGATTGTGATTACCAGTATTGTGAATAGCTCTGTTTGCTTAGTTGTAAACACTGAGGTGGTATATTATTAAGATATGAAGAATAAGAAATTGCCAAAATTAGATAAAAACAAAATAACAATATCTTCTATTCAAGATGAGAGCGATGAGATGGCGTATTGGTTGTCAAAAACACCTCAAGAACGAATCGAAGCAATCGAGGTGATGAGGCAGATTATTTATGGCTATGATCCAGCTACCACCCGACTTCAAAGGGTTCTTGAAATTACTGAACTAGAATAAAATTTACGCAGGTAGAGCGACCTGTTCCACCAACACCCCATCCGACATACTCCAAATCTTATCCGATCGCTCGGCGATTTCCAGGTTATGGGTGACCACCACAACACAGTAGCGTTGCTGGTGAGCCAACTGCTGCAGAATCTCGATCACGTTCTCTCCATTGGCCTTGTCCAGGTTACCGGTAGGCTCATCGGCCAGGATCACCCGGGCACCGCTCGCCAGGGCACGCGCGATCGCCACGCGCTGCTGCTCCCCACCGGACAGGTTGGATGGATAACGTCTGTGCTTCTCAGCCCCGATTCCTACGGATGTCAGCAGCTCTTTTGCTTTCGCGATTGCATCCTTTTTGGAGATACCATTCAATTCCATCGGGAAACAGACATTCTCCAGTACTGTCATTAGTGGAAATAGATGAAATGCCTGAAAAACCATGGCGACCCGTTCACGACGGTATTGATCCAGATCCATATTGGCAAGCTCTTCCCCATCCAGGAGGATTTTCCCTTCTGTGGGCTGATCCAGCCCAGCCATCAGGGAGAGCAGTGTGGTCTTCCCGCTGCCAGAAGGGCCAACCACTGCGCTGACCTTTCCACTGCCAAACATGCAGGACACCTTATTTACAACTCTACGATCTCCATTTTTATATTGATAACTAACCTCTTCCAGTTTTAATGTAGACATGATCTTCTCCTTATTCCTTGACTTGCAACAGTTCCAATGGCTGCTTATTGCTGACCCAGATTGCTCCAAGCAGCGAGCCAATCAGCGCACCTAGCAAATATAAACCACCTGTTGTCAACGCCGGTGCAGTCAAAACCACTTTCGGGTCTTGACGCAGGACCACCAGCAGACCTAACCCCAGTATTACCCCCAGTAATGAGAGCAAAACTTGCTCACTGCTTAGCATAGCCCGTACCCAGGCTCTCCTCACCCCAAGCATGCGTAGCAAAGCGGTCTCGCGTGCCTGCTGTAGCACCAACAGCAAACTCAACCCGATCCCGATCAGTACTGATACCGCCACTGTCACCGGGAAAAGCACTTCCAGCAAGGCAAGGTTCTTTTCCATCGGTTCCACCACCGCCCGTAGTTCTTCATCCCAGAAAACGATTTGCAATGGCAGTCTACCAGCACTAGGTTCTGAGACCATCTTTTTCATCTCTTCGCGGAAGACGGTTAGTTCCCGGTTTTTCGCTGGATCTATTATGAATTTAGCTGTTGTATAGTATAGGTTATTCGATTTAATCACCTTCAAAGCTGAGAGCGGCAGCAACACAGATTCTCCCATTTCTTTGAAGGCGTTCCCTGAATATTGCCGCGGACCTTCAAGGTAACTGCCAACAATAAGGTATGGATAGAATTGTCCGCTCTCCTCCAAAAGGTAAACCACGTCACTCAGCTTCAGGTTAAAGCGGTGGAGCAAACTTTCCGGAAAAATTGCAGGCACGCCTCCTTGTTGAAGCATAGCTTCACGACTCCAGTTTTCTGTAAATAGACTCTCATCCCAGCCAGTTGCATACTGAACTGTGTCCCGTGTCGAAAGTGTTTCAAAAAATTGTTCAGGCTGGTCAAATGCCAGTAATGAGCCATCCACTGAATACGATTGGTCCGGTGGTATAAACAATTCTGTTAGTTTGGCGGCAGCTTCTGTGTATGCATTCTGGACAAATCCGCTCTCCAAGATCCGCTCAATTGTCCTGCCGGCAATGTTGCCTGCTCCAGCAGAGGTCGACAATGACAAATTTGCTTCAATGATCTCCGCTTCCACCACAACGGTATCATAAAGTCGGTCCACTTCCAAGACATTTCTGTCAATACTCCATTGCATCCAGCCCAGCGCCAACACAAAACCCAACGCCACCAAAATCGTCAGGATGGATTTAAATCCAGCTCGGCTGATATGATGTAATCCAAACCGAACCAGAGCACTACTGCCAGGTCTACCTTTTAACATCCCGATCGTTGATGCCTGCTGTATCGGAGTTTCAGCGGGAAGAGGTAAACCGGTCGTTTCATCCCATAAACGCTCTTCCGGCACGAATTGCAGGGCTGACCCCGTCTGTTGCAGTGGTTTGGCCCGTTTTTTTGCTCTTCCCGCCAGTGCTGCTCTACCCAGCAATTCCAGAACGGGTAAACCAGCAAGGATTCTGACTCCTAACCAGGTAAAAACCAGCAGCAGGAGTAGTATTCCCGTGCTTATTGCGCCTAAATAGATAGGATTCAGGGTCGAGGACGGCAGTATCCCGGCCGGAGTGGGTAAGCTGGAAAAAGTAGCTACTGTTTTTTTCAGGGTATTCTCCCATGCCAGCGCCCCACCCGTTAATATCCCCGCTGCACCGGTAAGAACGATCGGAAATATAAGTTGACGGTTCGCCCGGTTCCTGGGAACACCCAAAGCCCGCAGGATCGCATAATCTCTGCGGCGCTGGGTAAGATAGAGAAAGACAGCCAGCGTCAGCGCAACAACAAGCACCAGGCTGTAGACCAGTAATCCGGATATCGCAGAGCGCCTCAGAGGAGTTACAGAAGCCCAGAATGCAGTGCCGTTGTTGTCCACAAAATTAATGCCGATCCCTAGTTCGGCAAGTGCGGTATTGTTTTCGTTGAGAAAGGTTTCCTGGTTGCGCGAGGAATCCAGCACGAAGCTGTACATACTGGCATATACACCGTCCAGCGGGTAGACAACATCCGCTGGTAAGATTGAATTGGGTACATAAGCCATCGTTGTATGAGTGAGGCTGTCAAGACCCGGCAAATCATCATAAATACCCACAATCTCCAGAGTTTCTTCATAGGTGGGATAAGAACGCCACTTCTCACGGTCCGACCGGGTGATATACCCGACATAAGGATTTTGCAACCCGCGTAGGGTTACGGAAATCGTATCCCCCAGCTCTAAATTGCGAAGGTTGGCGAAATCCCTTTGAATCACAACCAACCGCTTATTGTCCAAATCGTCTTGATGGTTCAGCCAGCGACCCTCCGTTAAAAAGTAAAAACGGGCAGATTCCTGCATTTCAGGCATTGCACTCATATCCGAAGTGCCATAAATCATTAGCGCACGTTGGTTTTCGTTTAAAATATCAATTTCATTTTTGATCTCTACCAGTGCTGGATCGTTAAAATCCAGCTCTGTGCCCTCCCCTAGCGGGAGGTACCATAAGCCCTCATCATCCAAGGCTCTGATTTTCAACGTGGAGGATGCATTCTGCCAGCTTGGATCAACCCGAAAAGTAATATCCTTCCATCCCCGGATCAAATAGCGCTTACCAACCACTATTGATTCGATGGTGGGGATGGCTTCTTCATGGCCTTCGAACATAAAAAGAAAACCGACAACCCTACCGTCTTTGATATCCTCCGGACGGCCTGCCAGCACCGTGTCCACCTGAAAATTGAGGGTATAGCCTATGGTTTCAACGGTTTCCCGTTCACCTTTTCTTAAAATCTCTCGTTTGGTTATGAGTTTGCCGTAAAACCACATATCTGCGTTGAAATAGCCGGTATTTTGCTCATGATTACTGGAACTGCCGCTGATATCCGCGTTCCAGATACCGTCCATCACGCCTGAGGTTGCTCTGCGGCGGTCTTCATAAGCGATGTAAGGACTGTTTTGGATCAAAGCTGCTCCCTCAGAAAGGTCCTCCATTTCGTTGCCACTCAGCCCCACTAAGCTACCGATTGCGCGGTAGTAACCGCCCAACCGGTTGGTTTCGCGCTGTACTACCAGATACTCGACTGCTTTTCCCATGAAGGCAAAGGAAATCAAACCAAGCAGGGTGATTAGAAAGATGGTGAATATCGGTTGTCGGAAAGTAGATTTCAGAAAAACGTTTGGTTTTGACATTTTGACCATTTCCCAATGAAACTAAATCTTTTTGAGCAATAAATCCCGTGGAAAGATAAACCTGTTCGAAGGGCTAAAGGGCTCTCCAGTTGTGTCGATAAGAATTTCAATTTATTTATAAATAATTGATAATGGAATTTGGTAATTTTTATAAATTATTGGTTTTATAAAACCAACTTGTTGCGGATATTTATGGCTTCCATGTTATCCCGATCTAAGAATCTTTAAGTATCCATCCTGATTAAAAGTATAGCAAATTTTGAATTGCCGTTCAAGAATTAAGGAGTGTCGCAGAATAAAAAGAGGGGTGTATCTTTTCAAACTTGACTCCACTCATTTCTATATTGAACACGTTCAATTAACTGTTCCATAAAGGTGAGGGTTTATAACACTTTTAAATGAGTTTAATGGATGCTTTCGGCAATTTTTACCATATCTTCAATCAGAAGTATATCTGGTAGTCCCATGAACATCAATTCAAAAGCCATTCCCTCGTTCTGCCAACGTAATCTCTTTAAATAGGGATCTGATTCCCAAACTATACCTTCATCCGTATACTTCCACACACCTTCAACATATTCTCCGTAAGACCCGGATATGGATACCTCTTGAATAAATGCATCAGCGCCAACTATTGTGCATAATTCACAATATCCTGTGATGGGAATCAGTTGTTGTCTTAATACTAATCCATTCGTATAATAATCTTGGTCGGAGTCATTTATTGAATAAAAGATGCGCACAATTTGATTCCCATCCCCTCCCTCGATCGAGGCACCAGAAAAAATCAAATTAACTGGAATCCAATCTGGAACCATCAATTTGTATTGAGCCAATTCTTGAACCTCAGCAATTTGTTTTTTTGCATCTAATATGCTTTTAGGATCAGGAGTCGCTACTTTTTCTGCACTCACTTTTGTTTCCACAACTAACGGAGAAACGGCGGTGAATTCTGTCGGTTCGGAAACAAGCGGAGTTGATGTGGATTTTGGAAGAGCGATAAGATTAACTTCACTTTTGGTAAAGAATTGGACCAGATTTTGGCCAATAACTTTCCCTTGAGTTGATGTGAAAAAAATGGCAACTGATACCAGCGTCATCAAAATGATTGTAAGTACCAAACTCTGTCGCAGCAAAGATTTATGATTGATACGATAAGATTTATCTCGAATACTTAATTCCTTATTTTCATAAGCAAGTTCCATTAATAGTTTGTTTTCTATAGATGGCCATAAATTTATTTTTTCTTCAGGAGCTATTTGATTGGCGATTGCTTCTAAAATTAATTTCATATGTTTTTTATTCATTTTTATCCTCCATTTTCACAAGGTCATACTTTAAAACTGATTTGATCAGCTGCTTCAGTCGTTGGCGCGCAATATAAAGCCACCATTTAATAGTTGTTAATGGCTTTCCCAGCTGATTTACGATTTCCTTTTCTGAATTTTCTAAAAAATATTTCATAACGATAACAGCTCGCTGGTTTGGATTCAACTTTTCTATCGCCAGCCACACAATTTTTTGAATTTCAGCAGTCTCTGCTAATTCTTCAGGGCTATTGGTTTGATCGATTAACCATTCTTCGATATTATTTCCATCAAACGGGTTAACCATGGGTAAAAAATTCTTCTGCTTTTTAGCACTCTTAATCGCTGCGTTGATCACTATTCTCAAAAACCAGGGTTCGAATGGTCGGGTTTCATCAAATTGAGAAATTTTATGAAAGGCTTTTACAAAGGAATCTTGAACAACTTCTTCAGCGGTGGGTAGATCGTGTGTGATAAACACTGCAATATGTACAGCCTTAACCTGATATTTTTGAACCAGGACTGATAAACCGGAAATATTGCCATTTTTCAGTATTGATACTGCTGGTTCATCTGAATTCATATTATTTTGTGTTTGGTTTGAATAATTAGTCATTTTCGCTCACTGTAAAGTGCATTATCATTGAAAGAGCCTATATTAATAATATCTTTTAGAGCATAAAAAAGTTAGTAAAATTAAAAGAATGGGATCCTGTTTTTCTCAAATTTCAGAATGCCCATTCTTTGGAGGAATTCGATCAGAGCATTGGGTGGTTTTCAAACCTCCATCCCCCTTTTCATCCTATTGCAATCCTTCCACAAACTTGATCAGATCTTCTTTGGTCAAGGCACATGAGCCATTGTAATCGGGTTGGATTGCCAGGTAATTCCGTAATGTGTATAAGACACCATCTTTATACCATTTCATGCGATGAGAATAGGCATCATTATCCCAGACGCTTTCTTGAGGAACCGATGTTCCTTCTTGAACAACCCATGTCGTTATCCAATCACCTTTAATATATTGGACATCCATCCCATCAATTATAATTTTCTCAATCACAGCGTCATCACCAATTTCATCTGCGAATAAATTTAATTCTTGTTCTAATTGTTGTTCAGAAATTTTGTACAATTGCAACATGAAACCAAACTTAATTTCATGATCCAATTCACCTGGCTCAGGGGTGCAGGAAAAATACTCAAAAATGACGGTCCCTGTAAATGGCGCTTCGCCACCATCAAAAGTATATTTTTCCGGTATGTATGTCGGTTCAGGAACGTCAAAGCTAACCAAGCGGTTTAGAGTTACAAAATCCTTTATATATGGAACAGATTCTTCACCTTCACCATTATCTGGAACAAAGGACTCTACCGTGGGTCGAACTCCATTCTCCACCGGAATCATACTGGCTGCTATTTTTGCCATATCATTTTTTCCGAGATATCGGGGATTTCCTGGATCGCCAGATCCCGCATAGATCATCAGATAATTCATATTTCCATCATTCCAGGCTAATTTATGAACATTGTCATCATCACTCCAGGTCAAATTCTTGGCATCTTCCTCTTTTACATAACCTGTCATCCAGGGACCTACTCCATAACCCCCACGCACATATTCACCGGTTAAATCATTGATTGCGACTTTTTCGATTCTATCCGCAGGACCAATAATTGAACCTTCTACCAGATGAGCTGGTTGAATGGTGAGCGTCATATATACTCCTTTGTTTCTCGAAGAAAGATCAACCCAGGCATTGCCATTTGGTCCATTTGACACTGTAACGATACGATAACCCTCAGGCAGCAGGGTTGGCAATTTGATAATGAATTCTTCCTCTGAGGAAGCTGTTGCCTGTTGGGTACTTTTGATCTCTTCCTGTAATGATTCCACAATGGTGGGAATTTCTTCCGGGTCAACAGCAGGCACTTCCGGCAAAGGTGTGATCACCTGTTGATTATCCACTTTTTTCCAGAAGCTGAATAGATTTTCCGCCATTACCCGCAAGGAGGGACTGACCAAAAAACTGATGGCAATAATCAACACAATCGTTAATCCCACCAGGGAAAATCTCTTTATCCGAACCAAATTGGTTGACTTTTTCGGAAAAATTTGCATATTCCCCGCATTTGTCATCAATTCAGCATACAAATTATTGTAGAATTCATCACTGATGGGAGGGACATTATATGAGTTCTGAACGAACTCCTCAAACTTTAAATTCCCGTTTTCTTTATTCATTATTCACCTCTACCTGGCTTTGCAATCGTGCCAGCAAACGATAAATGGATTTTTTAACAGCATCTTCACTCTTATGGGATAAATGGGCAATATTTGAGTAACTTAAATCCGCAATAAATCGCAAGCGTAGCAATTCCTGCTCATCTTCTGAAAGACTTTTAATCAAAGCTTGAACGGTATTTGATTGATCAGATTGAATTGTGGAAGCCAATGGGTCGCTCCCATCTGCCATTAATTCAGCTTCATGGATAGGTGACACGGTTTTACTGCGACGAAAATGATCGTTGACTTTATTTCTTGCAATTGTGAATAACCATGAACCAAAATTACCATCCTGACGAAACTTGGTAAATGACTCTAACGCTGACAGGAAGGTTTGGGAGGTGATATCTTCGGCGATTTGTTTATTCCCGGTACGAGTGAAGATATATCGATAGACCGGATTGGCGTATTTCTTGTAAAGAACTCCAAATTTTCCTGGGTCTTTACGAACATCATCAATGAGCCGATGTTCTTCAAAATCGGCATCGGTGGTATTTGTGGTCAAATGCATTGTCCTTTCTGCCATAGATCTCCTTTACGTATAGATCATAGATCCTGCCAGGGGTAACTTATTTTGAGCTCTATATATAAGTCGCCTTAACATGAAAAAAGGGACAATTTCTCCTTTCATATTCATTCCTTAAATTATCCAACATAATAAATAATTAAACGAACCTTTTTGGGTTTCGAAAGATAATATTAATATGCAACGCTCTACTTAAGAAATCGAAGGCGAAGCGTTGGAAATATTAGTTGCGGTAAAAAAAATCGATGACGTTAATAGACCAAACAAAAAGCACTGCAAAAATTCATGAATTTGTTTGGGTAGCAGTGAAAAATAGGATCCAATTCAGAGTGCTTTGACCCAATTGTCTTCAGCTACTCCATTTTTGCTTTCATTCAGCAGAGAGCTTAACTCACCAATATGTAGGAATTTCTCCGCTTTCCACACCACCACCGGGCAGATTCCACTTATCCATGTCGCGCCGGTGACACAAAAGAACACGATTTAATTCATCCAATATGACAGTAAATGAAGCAATGGTAAAACAGGAATTCTGGTTGAGACGGTCCATTAATCCTCCAATCTTACCGGTTATTTTTGTTCTTCCTGCTGTGACAATTCCACCAGCATGCCATTCGGATCACGGAGATAGGCAGAGCGTCCCCAATCATAATTTGCCGGACCATAATGAACGACTACTCCGGTGGATGTTATTCGTTTGATTTCCTCATTTACATTCCGTGCACCAAAAGCGATATGATTCTCGCAGGGAAGCTCGCCTTCCCCGGTTCATAGCGTGCATGAATCAACATCTTTACGTTATCAAAGGCAACAATCGCCATGCCTTCGTTCTGATAAACGATTTCGCCGCCAAGTGTCTGATAGAAGGCAGCAGTCTCTTTCACCAGATCGGTAAAAATCGCAATTTCTTCCAGTTTCATCTTTCTCCTTTCGGTTTTCCTTATCCTTTTCGATAAAGAAAATGCCGGTCACAACATTTTTTGCCAGTAACCCACATCAATCCAGTGATAGAGTTTAAACCCCATATCTTTGAAATGAGCGACCTGCTTAAAACCAAAACTTTCATGCAATGCCTGGCTTTTTTCATTGGGGAGGGCGATGGCGGCAATGAGTGAATGGAATCCCAGTGCCTGTAGTTGGTCAAAAAGTTCTTTGTAGAGCTGTTTTCCGATACCCTGACCAAGGTGTTCTTTATCCAGATAAATGGTGACTTCGGCTGTGTAGCGATAAGCAGGGCGTGGCCGCCATTGGGAAGCATAGCAGAATCCCAGCACCTCTCCACCATTCTCATACACCAGATAGGGAAACACACGGGTGAACTCCGCTACTCTGCTCTCCATCTCTTTCATCGGGACGGGATCGATTTCGAAGGAAGCGTTGGTGGTTAGAACGTAATGGTTATAAATATCGCATACGAGTTGTATATCTCTGGTTTCGATGGGTCTGATCATATTAATTTCCTGTAAATCGACGATTTTGGGATTAAAAATTCAAGGGATTGCCTGATTATTATAATGAAGGCGGGGTGATTCTGTACATGCCCAACCGGATTTGATAGGGATTTAGGCTGGCTGATTTGTACACTCGCTCGTACCTATTCAATCAGTTGCGTTATAATGTGGAGGATGTTGAGACGAAACTTATCACGACGTGATTTTTTGAAGATAGCCGGCATTGGTCTGGGTACCCTGGCTTTCCGTCCTTTGCGGTTGTCACCACTGGAGTATCTGGCGATGCCGAAACGCCTGGCACAATTCCCTACTAGCGAGATTATCGGGCGGGTGACGGATCCGGGGATCTATCTGCGCAGCAAGCCGACCAATGCAGGCGGGACGGATAATGTCATTCAAAACCTGGCAGCGGACACGTTGTTGGAATGGAATCAGGAAGTCGTTGGCAATGTCATCGGCGGGTTATCCAACCAGAAATATGTGGAGACACCACTGGGCTATGTGTACGGCTCAGTCTTGCAACCCACCCGCAACATCCCCAACACACCGATCACCGAAATCCCGGCTGGTAAAAGTGGTTTCTGGGCAGAGGTGACCGTTCCGTATGTCGATCTGACGCATGAAGGTAACATCGCTTCGCCCTGGCTGAATGATCACCTGGCATACAATTTTCCACCACGCCTGTATTATGGCCAGGTGGTCTGGATGGATCGCATCCGCAACAGCAATGGGTTTGTGGAGTATCGCTGGAATGAAGATGCCAATGGACGTGGCTATGGCTATGGTGGCAGTTATGGGGAATACTTTTGGGGGGATGGGGCTGGTTTCAAAGTGCTGACCGATGCAGATGTCTCTACCATCAGCCCGGACGTCGATCCGGTGGAAAAAACCATGACCCTTAACCTGGACTACCAGACGCTCTCCTGTTTTGAAGGCAACCGCGAAGTTTATTACTGCCGGGTGTCCACAGGTATTCAATACACCCTGGATTCCACCGGCGAGGAAGTTGATTATTCCACCCCGCCCGGCACGTTGTTAACGCACTGGAAGATTATTTCTAAGAATATGACTTCCGGAGAAGAAGAAGGTGGCAGCGGTTATTCCACCCCGGCAGTTCCGTGGTGCGTGTATATTCAGGGTGGGATCGCTATTCACGGGGCCTTCTGGCATAATGCTTTTGGGGAACCGCGTTCGCATGGCTGCGTGAATGCCAAGCCGGAAGATGCCAAATGGATCTTCCGCTGGAGCATGCCTTATGTCTCTCTGGATGCTGGTGAAGAGCGTCGTAGTCTGCCGGATCATGGCACAATTGTGAACTCCAGGAAAGCCTAGAGTGCATCGTTTCTGGATCAGTCAAATCCAAAAGGGAACCATTTGGGAGCAAGCGGTCTTTTGTTGACCGGCATACGTAATTTCTCCAATGGAATTTGAACAAGATTACGACAAACATCCGCGATGTGGCTGGCAGATGTACCGTTGTTCTGAATAGGTTGCAGTTTTTTCAACGTGTCCAGATCGAAATAGGAATGTACTTCTTTTCCCAAAGCCATACCCCAATAAACAACCGAAGAAACCTGGGTAATTAATACATCACAATTTGCCACCATATGGCTCGTGTTGCCTTCTCTGAAGATGATTGCCTCAGGAATGATTGCTCTAATCTCTCGTTCTGCACGGTGAACTTTCTCATTGGGATGGATTTTAAAGATGACTGGTTTATTCTGTGCCAAGTGTTTCACTTTTTTCAAAAAGCCGATGCGGTCATCAAATTTACCGGTCTCTCGAATACTGGACGTGGCAACCAGAATGTAGTTTTTGTAAGGGAAGGTATTTTCCAGGGCAATTTGAGCGTGATCAAAATTTGGAATACCAGTAACAATTATTTTTTCTGGTTGAATGCCTTTGCTAATAAAATACTCGCGATAACCTGGAGATGCTACACAAAAGCGGTCATAAGCGTTGGAGAGACCGGTTGCAGCCGTATTGGCGAAGAAGCGGGGTAATTTAAGATTTTTCACCATCCAATATGAAAAATCATCCGGTTCGGTTATCCCTTCTTGAACCAGAACCATCCGTTTATTACGGATATTTGATTGTACAATAAGATCTGTACCTGTAATGATTAGATCATATTCTCGCTGCCTGCCAGCAACATCTATGGGGAGATTCTTATCCTGTAAATATTCTCGGGTTGCCTGGAAATGCTTACCATCCAGGATGGTGTGTTTGAGGAATCCGATTTTGCGAAGGTCTTCCAGAAGATTCTCAGCGTAGAATGGCGTGAAATAACACTCAAAATCATCCAGATATGCTGCAATTTTGTGCATCATGGTCGTCTGATTGAGTGACCCACAAATGAACAGGATATTTTTTGTCATTGTTTTCTATGAATGGATAAATTGTGTCATGGTATCGGTGGAAGCCAATTTGTTGATTTGTGCCATGGTAATTGGTTTTTCCGGGCTTTCATTCCAGCTAACCCAACCGAGTTTCCGTAACACGTAGCGTGGGATGTAGGAAGTCAGCACGGCTGAACCACTCAACCCATTCCCTTTTCTGGGAATTGTTGTGTGAGTAATGATCGCATTTTTTAGTTCAGCAGAGGTATAACCATGGTAATAAGAAGCTCCCTGACCAATCATTTGTAAGATGTGGGCATCACTGTTGCCCAGTTGTGCTAAGGGGAGCGTGTTGCTTTCTTGTTGAACGGATAAATTTCCGCGTGTATAAACCAATCCACCATTGAAAGCTTCCACACCTACCAGGATTTTTGACGCAACAGGATGCTTCAGAACCTGTCGAATGGTCTCAAATCTCAGGCTGTTGACACCTTTTGCCATTGGATGAGCAGCAATACAAATACCACCTTGATTTCCTGCCATTAATACTGTTTCCAATAAAGAAAGACCTGGTGGTATGGGTCGCTCAATAAACAGGCAAAGAACATGTCCGTCTTTAGAAGAAACCTCACAACCAGGAATTACTTCCAAATTGTAATAAGGGGCGAGATCCAATGCTTCCGGAACGCCTTCCATACTGTCATGGTCGGTAACTGCTATCACATTTAGATCAGTGAAATCCGCTACGTATTTTAAAATCGCTGAGATAGAGGCTGTACCATCATAACTATACATGCTGTGAATATGTAAATCTGCAAAACCCATATTTTCTCCTTTATAAATCCAAATTGAGTCTAACAAGTTAAGGTTAAGAACTGGAGAAAAGATGATTAATTGCTTGTTAAGATTTTGCTATGGTTTGTTTATAAAATTTCATATATTTGTTGTGCTGAAAAATATTTTATATTGGTAGGGAAATTGAAAAACACTCGCAAGCCACGCAGACAGAATTAAGTATTGTATCGAATATCTTCTCTTGTCTCGGTACGCGTGATCGAGTTCAGACAGCGATCATAGCAATTCGAAATAATTTAGGAGGGGATTAATTTTTCCGAATTACTTCTAAGGAAGCAACAGTACCATCCCCTACTGCTGTTGTAATTTGTCGATAAGGTTTATCGCGTACATCTCCAACTGCGTAAACTCCCTGCAAATTCGTCTCCATTCTTTCGTTCGTTATGATATAGCCTTGAGGAGAAAATTGAAGGGGTAAATTCTTAAATAGATCAATATTGGGCAACATACCCACAAAAATGAAAATCCCATCACGTTCAAGTGTGACGAGTTCTTTTGTCTTTAAGTTCTCAGCTACTGTTACCATTTTTTCGCCGATTTTTTCAAATTTGCGTGGTTCATGAGACCATAGGATGGACACTTTTGGGTGTTGCATGATTTTATCTGCTGTGATTTTTTCTGCTTGCAGGACATCAAATTGATGAATAACTGTAATGGATTTTACATATTGGAGAAGGAGGAGCGATTCTTCCATAGCGCTATTTCCTCCGCCCACCACAATAATGTCTTTGTCTTTAAAGAATTCACCATCACAGGTAGCGCAATATGAAATTCCAGTCCCTTTAAATTCTAATTCTCCCGGAATGTTTAAAAGGCGGGGGGAAGACCCGGTGGCAATGACCACATGCTTGCAGGTATATCTGGTTGAGTCAATTTCAACCCATTTCTCAACTTCCTCAAGATTCATAGCAGTGATTTCAGATGCTAATTTGAATTTGGTCCCGTATTTTTCTGCTTGTTTGCGCATATTGCGAGCCAGCTCGTATCCTGAAACTGGTTCTACAAATCCAGGGTAATTGGCAACTTGATGGGTAGTCTTAATCTGACCACCGGCTGAGGATTGGTCAATGACTAAGGTGGAGATGGAAGCGCGGGAAGTGTAGATGGCAGTAGCCAATCCGGCAGGTCCTGCACCGATGATGATTAAGTCAAAGAAATGAGAGTTTTGATTCATATTTGTTATGTTCCTGAAAAGGCTGGCAAGAAGAACAAATCTCACCAGCCTGATTAGATATTTTTATGAAAATACTTCGCTAATAATATCTTTTATTTGTTTTGCGGATTGAATACTGGAGGTTGCTTTTACAACTTTTCCATTTCGGTAATAAATCGTGAAGGGCAGACTGTTGAATGATCTGCATTCCGGTAGTGATCGAATCACGCTTGCATCCGGGATATCGAACTCCATATCTCGGAATTGAATGTCCGGATATTCGTCCTGAAAGATTTCAAAAATATCATAAACCGGAATACACATTGGTCCCATTCTTCCACAACAAACAGCTACTTTTTCATTGTTTTCGATTAATTCCTGTAATTCTTCTTTGGTGCTCACGTGCTCTAAATTGGTTCGAAGCATTTTGTTTTTCTCCTTATCTATTTTGTTTGCTTTGTTTTTATTATTTTTTCAAATTTCGGATCTACCCTGCTGTCCGTTTTTCTTTCTGCATCCAGATCCAGATGACAACAGCACCTGCACCAATGAAAGGCGTAGCTAGAAGAAACAGATTCTGATAGGACCAAGATTGCAACAAGAACCCTGCGATCAGAGAAAGAAACGCAACAGGAAGGATCAACAACTCATTCGCGCCGGCATACGTGCCTCGCTCAACCGGAGGAGCTAAATCCAGTAAAGATGACTGAAAACCGACAACACGTCCATTGAAAGTTGCCCCAGATAGGAAAAATACAATCAACATAGCCTGCCAGCCAAGTGGACTGAGAAGAATTGCTAACAGAGGTGTCAACGTCGATAGAATGGCGCAAAAAAACAACATTAATCGACTTCCTGATCGATCTACCACCCGTGCCCAGATTGGGCTGAGAAGAATACCTCCAACCACCTGGGCCAGCAAAAACCAACCAACAGCATCTGGGGGGGCTCCTAATTCTTCTCGGGCATAAACAACATAAAAAGGTAGAACCATCAAACTGAAACCAGTTAAGAGCTGTGCAATCGCTAATTCTCTCAAGTTTTTGATGGCTGTAATAACTTGTTTGAAATAAGCATGCCAGGATTGTCTATGTTGACCGTTATTATCTGAAGCAGGTTCCTTGATTGCTACAAAGCCGAATGAGGCGATTCCTAAACCAAGGGCAGCCAGGGCGAAAAGTAATGCATAATTGTTGGGATAATTAACTTTTGCCAGTATATCTTTTGCCAGAAATGCAGCTCCGATCGAAAGCGGTGCAGCCAGTGCAGATTTACCACCAAAAAAAGCCCCCCGTTTTCCCGGGGGAATGACTTTACCAATTACTTCCATATAGGGTACATTTGCTAACCCACCACCTGCATAAAAGAGGATCAGTAAACTCACCAATGACCAGGCGAGGATCAAAGGATATTGACTGCTGATGGAGTAAATTAGAAATGCCAGTGTTGCCCAGCTAAAAACACGCAAATAAATTGCCCCGAGCAAATAGGGTTTTTTGTAAACTACAGGGGAAAGCCATCGCGCGACAAAAAGTTGGGGAAAGGCACTTGCAACTGTCAACACAGTCGCAAGTCCACCAACCCAGATTGTCGACCCGGTTAATTCTGCTACAAAAGCAGAAATAACCGTAGTCGGTTGTGTCAATGCCATCCCCAAAGCGAGGAAAGCTCCATGCCACAAACCACTTATGAAATTACGACGATCAATGGGATTTTTCGTCTGGTCGAGATCAATATCAAGTGTTTTTTCCATCGTTTAGCATTCTTGGGCTTAAAATTTCTCTACGGTTGTAAAGGTCGGTTGTGGCATTTACCCGCTGATCCAGTATTATTATGATAGAAGACGTGCCAGGACGTCATTACATTCCATTAAAATATAATCTTCATTATCCAGTTTAATCTCTGTACCTGAATATTTGGCAAATAAAACCTTGTCCCCGACCTTAAGTTTAATCTCTTCTGAATCTCCGATTGCGACAACCAGACCTGTCTGAGGTTTTTCTTTTGCAGTTTCCGGGATATACAGCCCTGATGCAGTTTTAGATTCCTGCTCGAGCGCTTTTATCACGACGCGTTCCCCTAAAGGTTGAATTTTTAGTTCACTCATTGTTACTCCTTTTAATTTAATTTAAGAAATTTATCAATTTTTGGTCGATCAAATCCAACAATTATTTTGCCACCAATATCAACAACTGGCACTCCCATTTGCCCTGATCTCCTGACCATATCACGTGCAGCCGCAGAATCGCGGCTTACATCAACATCTCGGAATTTAACACCTTTTTCACGAAAATATCGTTTAACAGCGCTGCAATATGTACAACTTGGCGTACTGAAAACAATAACACGGGGTTGAGAATTCTTTTCGTTAGGCATATATTTCACCTCAATAAATAGATTTATACAAGCTCTTATCCTCTAATTAAACTTAGATGCAATTTATGATAAAAAGTTTCAGGATTAAAATAATTTCGTTTGACTGGTACTTTAGAAGAGAACTTTGCAAACATTGATCACAATAAATCGGTGGATCAGGATTTTCCTGAAGAATTAATAATTAAAAAATGATCGCCGTGTGTGGCGATCATTTTTCGATTGACAGAAATTCCTATTTCACTATTCCGGCATCAACCATTGCCAGGAAGATTTTTTCAGGTGTATAAGGAGGTCCATATAAACGAACGCCAATCGCATCATGAATGGCATTTCCTAAAACACCGATGGTTGGTACTGTTGGATGTTCGCCGACTCCTCTGGCACCCCAAGGTCCATCATTTTGAGGTACCTCAACGATGAATGTTTCTATTTCTCTTGGCATATCGATGGCGTTGACGACGCGGTAGTCTACAAAACTTGGATTTTCGACTACCCCGTCCTTAAATTTGATCTCTTCAAACATTGCTGCACTTAAACCTTGTGCGTAACCGCCAATCATTTGGGCCCGTACCAGTTCTGGATTAATGGCTTTTCCGACATCAAATGAGTTGACCGCTTTGATAATTTCCAATTGACCCGTATCAAGATCAATTTCGATTTCCATTGCTTCACCACCAACTGTCCAATGAACGAGGGGGTGTTCTCCCTGACCGGTTTCCTTATCCATTCCAGTAACATAAGTTGGCATAAATGAACCTACACCTAACACAGGCCCACCTGTCCAACCGTTGAAGTTCTCCTTCGGGATGCCGGTAACAGCGAAATCTTTGAGCGGAATTTCTTTACCAGATTTTTGTGAGACGACATAGCCATCTTTCAGATCGAGGTCATCAACATCTTCTTGCCAAGCAGTAGCAACAATTTGCAACACCTGTTGGCGGGCGTCTTCCGCGGCAGCTTTCACCGCGTTGCCGCAACTCCATGTCAAACGACTTGCTACAGTTTGCCATTCATAAGGACTGTATTCTGTATCAACAGGTGATGAAATCTTTACCATTTCTAATGGAACGCCAAGCACGCCAGCAGCAATTTGTGACATCGCTGTGAAGGATCCCTGGCCGAGTTCCTGGCCCCCGATGCCCAGATTTACGGTTCCATCTTCGTTAATTCTTAACCAAGCACTCGAACCTGCATTTGGCGGTTGGGTGGGTGCCTTCCAAATAAAACCAATACCCTTGCCGCGACGTTTATTGGGCGCACTGGGTGGATTCTTCTTGCCCCATTCAATTCCTTTCGCCAAACTCTTAATCACTTCCGTGGTCCCAACGGGATGCATAACCATACCGGTCTGATTGATATCACCACCCTGAATTCCATTCAGTAAGAGGAATTCTACTTTGTCCATGTTAATTTTTTCTGCAAGCTCATCCATGATCTGGACTATTCCGGTATGCAACTCTGCCATTCCAAATCCACGATACGAACCACCAATTGGTCGATTGGTGTAAACACAATAACTATCTGCTTTTACATTTGGAACGTTGTAAGGACCCGTGCAGCTAAAACCACCGGCGCGTGTAATATTGACACCATAATCGGTATAGCCACCGCCATCCCAATACATGGTGTTTTCGAGCGCTAACAGTTTGCCTTTTTTGTCGCAACCAACTTTGACTTTTATGACCAATCCCTGGCGCAGGAAGTTAGTATAAAATTCTTCCTCGCGGGTGAGGCGGACTTTGACGGGATGACCCTTGACCTTTAAGGCAATTGCCACAGGGAGGGCTTCCATGGTGACGCCAGCTTTACACCCAAAACCACCACCTACAAAGTTCCCCACTACTCTAAATTTGTTGCGGGGGATACCAAGTGCTTTGGCGATCTGGTTTCTTTGTTCAAATGGGGATTGGGTGCTCGACCAGAGGGTTACATTCCCATTTTCCTCAGCCAACGCTACACCAATGTGGGTCTCCATAGGGGCTGGTTGAATGTGTGGAACATAATATTGCCGTTCGACAATGGCAGCACAATCCTTCCAGGCTGAGTCGACATCACCTTTCCGCAATTTAAAGTGGTTTGCGATGTTGGTGCCGCTGACTGGATAAATATAATTTGGGACATCATAATTGCCCAGATCGGGGTGAATTAAAGGTGCATCTGGTGAAGCTCCGTACAACGGATCAAATACAGGTTTCAGCACCTCATACTCAACATCAATTAATTCCAATGCTTCTTCGGCAATTTCTTCCGTGGTTGCAGCTACCGCAGCCACAGGTTCGCCAACAAAACGCACACGATCACGCGCAAAAATAAAACGATCTTTCAAATACATTCCTATATATTGAGGATAATCATTTCCCGTTACCACTGCTTTTACACCTGGAAATACTTCTGCTTTTGAAGTATCAATTTTCTTGATGATAGCGTGAGGGTGAGGACTGCGCTTGATTTTTCCATGTAATAAACGAGGTCCAAATTGTACATCATCCGTAAAAGCAGCAGATCCGGTAACTTTTTCAAAGCTATCTATTCGTGTTATGTTCTCACCAATTAGATCAGGAATTTGTTTTTTTATATTTTTGACAGCCATTTTTTACTCCTTACTTGAGACTAATCCAATGTTGTGTATTTTTATTCAGCAACAAAATGAATGATTATTGGCTTGAATTACTGTAAATTTGCTGCAGCCTGGATGGCTTCCACGAGTTGAACAAATCCAGAACAACGACAAATATTTCCTGAAATCGCTTCCCTGATCTGTTCTTCAGTGGGGTGAGGATTTCTTTGTAAGAGTGCGTATGCTGTCATTACCATACCAGGGGTGCAAAATCCACATTGTACAGCCCCTTTTTCTATCATCAATTCCTGTAAAGGAATTAATTTGCCATTCTTTGATAATCCTTCCACAGTAACAATTTCAGCGCCATCAGCTTCTACAGCCAGCACCAAACAACTTTGAACAGGCTGACCATTCATTAAAACAGTACAGGCACCACATTGTCCATTGGAACAAGCATTCTTTGTGCCGGTTAATATTAATTTTTCTCGTAACATTGTCATGAGAGTCATGTTTGAAGGGACTTCTAATTCTTCCTGTTGTCCATTCACTTTAAGACTAATTTTGTGGATTGCCATATCAATACCTCCATTTCAGCCCTTCTCAAATTTTCAAACCTTTTAGATGTTCAACAACTTCGAGGAGCGCCTTTCTTGTCAGGTTTCTTACCATCCACTTTCTGTATTGGGCGCTAGCGCGTGTATCATCCATTGGAGTGGCAGCTTCCATGGCTGCGTTTGATGCTTTTTCGATGATGCCTTCATCTAATTTGCTGGATTGTAAAATTTGCACTGCTTCCTCAGGAATCAAGGGAACAGGTCCCGCTGAAGCAATTGCTAACCTGAAGGTGAAACCAGAAGGTACACGCTGATCCGGGTAGCCAAGTACTGCTACCCCAACAATTGCACGATCACCCACTCGATTGCGACCTAGTTTGATGAATTTACCTACAGACCTGGAGGGAGGAATTGGGAATTTGATTTTCATCAATAATTCTCCCGGTTTTAAGATACCCTTACCCAGGCTTAGAAAGAATTTTGACAACGGTGTTTCAAATTCTTCTTTTTCCCCATAAATCCTTAAAATAGCGTTATAGGGAAGACAAGCTGTAACGATATCGCTATCTGGTCGAGAATTACAAATAGAACCTCCGATGGTGGCACGATTTCTTAGTTGATAATTTCCGACCTTATTGGCAGCATCAACTAGCAGGGGATAGTGTTTGATAATGTCTGGATTTTCCGCGATCTGATTTAAGGTAACCGCCGCGCCTACAGTCAAGCCTTCTTTTTGGTCGAATGAGATATCCTTCATTCCTTCCAGGTGTTTAATATCAATCAGATACTTCTCTTTCCAGATTCCATCGCGCATATGAACAAACACAACAGTTCCCCCCAAAAATGGTCGAGACTCTTCTTTGTGATCAATAATAAAATTTGAGGCTTCCTTAATTGTGGATGGTTTAATGTAATCAAATTTAGGAAGTCCGGTATGTACATCGTTCATTTGTGTACCTCCTTCCACTGAATTAGTACGCCCTGATCATTAAAATGGAACGTCAGGGCAGACTAATAATTAATATATTTATCATATATATTTGTATAATAACACAAATAGATTGACAATTCAAAGGTATTGTGACATTTGTCATACGATCTTGTGTAATTACCATATTTACTGAGAAAGAATGCGAGAGGGACTTTACCAACATTTTTTGAAATTCTTTTATTTAAACCGTCAATTCCTTAGTCATCCTTTTTGTAATGGAGTATCTAATTTATGAATGCCTCTGGAAAATTCCGGAAAATTATAGAGGTTTTATTAATTTTACGGTGCTACAATAAAGAATTATGAGCGAAATATTTCACGATTCAACAACATCCATTGCGGTCAGGACAGGAAACTGAAATGTTAAAATCGATCTTTCAAACCAAATTATCCACAACCATTAAGGCGGGCGAGGAAGCGAAGGAAATCAGGATCAACTTTCTGTTGCCAATTGTTATCATCTCTTTAATATCCATGATTGCTTCATTGTTGGTAATCCTGATTTCAAAAGAATTTATGCTGATGATGGGTTGCATCATCAGTGCGATCATTCTTTTTGTATGCTTTGAAATGCTCAGAAATAAAACTTTACAGGTACCGGCCATTCTATTCATGATCCAGGGATATGCTTTATTGACCGCTTCACTTTTGTTTGAGTCGGCAAATCCATTATCGCGCATTTTGTTTGTCATTTTTTATTTGATGATTGCAGGTATCATTTTTAATCCTAAAGCCTTCGTTCTGATTTTTATGTATAGTGCTGGTTTGCTATTCCTGATAATATCTGAAATCATCTCCCCAAATTTTCCAGCACTTGATTTACCAGGCTGGTATAGCAACCAGGCAAGTCTGGTTGTAGCGATTGGAATGATTGGTATAGTTGGTTATCTTTCCTTTCGAGCCGTAAACCAGTCACTCCAAATCGCTATTGATTCAAATAAAAAACGTGATCAGGTAGAACTAGAGAAATGGAAATTCGAGTCAATCGTTGAACAAAGTCCGCAATCCATTTTTATGACGGACCTGGATGGAAAGATCAAATATGTGAATCCCAAATTTACTGAATTGATGGGATATTCTGCAGATGAGGTCCTGGATAAAACACCTCAAATATTAAAGACCGAATTCACACCACCTGAATTCTACCCATATTTATGGAAAATGATCACCAGCGGTGAGAAATGGGTGGGTGAGTTCGTCAATCGTCGCAAGGATGAGTCAGTCATTTATCAATCAGCTGTGATTGTTCCATTGACTGATTCCAGTGGAGAACCAAACCTTTATGTAGCCTTTGAGGATGATATTACCTCAAATAAAGAGATGGCGTATGAAATCAGTGAATTGGGTAAGCAACTTCAGGAGAAATCTGCCGAGTTGACCCAGTTAAAAGAACAATTACAGGAACAATCCCTGCGGGATCAATTAACCGGTTTATATAATCGCACCTACCTGAAAGAAATCCTACCGCGCGAGCTCTTGCGTTCTATGCGTGCGAAGAATCATTTGATTTTGATGATCATCGATATTGATCATTTTAGTTCGATCAACGAAAGGTACGGTCATTCCATCGGGGATCTCGTTCTGCAAAGTATTTCGAAAAGTATCACCGAATCAATGAAACGTTTTGATCTGGCTTTTCGATACGGAAGCGATGAGTTCTTGCTGCTGTTTTCAGGAAATACAAATGAATTTGGAATGAACCGCGCAGAACAGTTGATAAAAACTTTAGAGATTCATCCAATTCAGTGTGATGAACGAGAAATTCTTCTGTCGGTTTCGATCGGGGTTGCGGTTTACCCGCTGCATGGCAAGCAAGAAGATGAATTATTGACCAAAGCTGAAAAAGCGCTCAAAATTTCCAAACAATCTGGAGGAAATCGCGTTATGCTTTGGCAGGAGGATATAAATGAAGAAACGTGATTTGGTACTGCAAGTATTGGATGGTAACAAGCCTCAGGCAACCATCCCGGCGGCGTTTTTCCTGCACTTTGACCTGCAATTCCATCACGGGCAGGCAGCCATCGACAAACATCTCGAATATTTCCGTTTCACGGATATGGACTTCGTCAAGATTCAATACGAAACAGTCTTTCCCTTCCGGGAGGAAATTCGCAAGCCGGAAGATTGGCTACAGATGCCCCAGTACGGCATGGATTTCTATCAGGATCAGGTGGAGATCGCCCGTGGCCTGGTGCAGGCAGCAGGCCAGGAAGCGCTGGTGATCCAGACGCTGTATTCGCCTTTCATGTGCGCCGGGCATAGTGTCGGGGAGGAGCGACTGATGCAACACCTGCTCGAAAATCCGGAGCCAGTCAGAAAAGGAATTGAGATCATTACCAAGAGCCTGCGGACGTTCGTGCGCGCCTGTATCGCAGCCGGGGTGGATGGTTTTTATCACTCCACGCAGGGTGGCGAGACCAGTCGCCTGGAGGGTTCAACCCTGTTTGAAGAATGCGTGAAACCATTTGACCTATCTTTGATGAATGAAATAAACGAAAAATGTGAATTCAATATATTGCATGTGTGTGATTATGTCGATGGGTACACGGACCTAACCCCCTTCCTGGACTACCCGGGGGATGTGGTCAATTGCAGCCTGAAGTTGGGAGAACAACATCTGAACCCGCAACAGGTGGTGGAGATGTTTGGCAGGCCATTCATGGGTGGGGTGGAACGACTTGGGACGATCCTGAACGGCTCGCCAGCAGACGTACAATCAATGGTGCGGGAAATCCTGGCAGATGTACCTGAGCGTTTCATGCTGGGGGCGGATTGTACCATACCATCCACGGTGAACTGGGAGAACATCCGCGCAGCCATCCAGGTGGCACACGCTCACGCTCGCTGATAGGAGAACAAAAATGAACCCATTCTATAACCATGAACAAAAACGGCTGCGCGCCCTGTGGCGTATTCTGATCCAGGGAGGTTTGTTCCTGGTCGGATTAACCCTGATCAGCACGGTGCTGGGGGTCATTGCCATGCTGAGCATGGCTGCCAGTGGTCAGGCTGATCTGGAATTATTGCTCAATCAGGATGCCTTGATGGATGCGTTTATGAGCCTGGGAGGGGGCTGGTTTTTTGCCCTGAATGGGGTCGGTACGGTGGTGGTCATCATACTGACATTCCTGCTGGCTGGTTGGATTCTGGATCGACGCAAATTTGTTGATTTTGGCTTTCATTTTTCACGCCAGTGGTGGCTCGATCTGGGCTTCGGACTGGGGTTAGGCGCGATTCTGATGGTGCTGATCTTCCTGATTGAACTGGCAGCGGGTTGGATCACGATCTCAGGTACTTTTGGCAGCACGGCATCCTCTTTCCTGAGTAACTGGCTGGCAGCACTGGTGGGGTTCATCGCGGTAGGCATCTATGAAGAAATGTTGAGCCGTGGCTATCATCTACGCAATCTGGCAGAAGGATTGAATTGGGGCATTCTGGGTAAACGTGGTGGTTTGTGGGCTGGTTACCTGTTATCCTCTTTCGTTTTCGGTTTGTTGCATGCAGCCAACCCGAATTCCTCATGGATCTCGACCCTGAATTTGATTCTTTCCGGGCTGTTCCTGGGGCTGGGGTTTGTGTTGACCGGCGAACTGGCCATCCCGATCGGATTGCACATCACCTGGAATTTCTTTCAGGGCAATGTTTTTGGTTTTCCGGTCAGTGGATCGAAAAGTGGGGCCAGCATCATAAGTATCCTGCAAGGTGGTCCGGATCTATTAACCGGTGGCGCTTTTGGCCCCGAGGCGGGACTGGTGGGGATCTTTGCCTTCCTGATTGGATCAATTTTGACAGTTCTATATGTTCGAAAAACCAGAGGAGAAGTGCGAATACGCACAGAATTGGCTGAATATCAGAAACCGTTCAATAAAACAGCGACCCAACCTGAAAGTCTGCTTGAAGAATAAACTTGCTACGATAAACCAGCCTACTACTCATCACTGATTGATATCTATCCTGAAAAACATGATGCCTGTAATTTGATTTATTCTCAGGGATGGCTACAATTTTAAGTAGAGGTTGGGCTGACCCTTTCACAGAACCTTGTGGGAGATTATTAATGGATTTTCATCCCTGTCCAACTCAGAAAACACCTTTACAGGAGGAATTTTCATGGCTAGTTCACCGTTCGCGTCAAATATTGATACCATCATGACGATTGAAAGGCATATTCTGGAACAGCAACGCTTCCATCCCGAAGCGACCGGTGTTTTGACCAATCTGCTGTACGATATTGCGCTGGCGGGAAAAATGATCGCCAGTCAGATGTCCAAAGCCGGGTTGGCGCAAATTCTGGGGAAAACAGGCGATGTGAATGTGCAGGGTGAACAGGTGATGAAACTGGACAGACTGGCGGATGAAACACTCTATAAGCTGAATGATCACACCGGGCGGTTGGCGGTGATCGCATCCGAGGAGCATAAGGATATTCTACCTATTCCAGACGACTATCCAACCGGGAAATACGTGCTGCTTTACGATCCACTGGATGGATCTTCTAATATCGATTTTAATGTTGGTGTAGGTACGATTTTTGCCATATATTCTCGTGTAAGTGCTTCAGGACCGGGAACCTTGGAGGATTGTCTGCAGAATGGAAGAAAGATGGTAGCTGCCGGTTACATCGTTTATGGTGCCAGTACAATGTTTGTTTACTCAACCGGAGAAGGTGTGCATGGTTTTACCCTGGATCCATCCATTGGTGAATTTCTGCTTTCCCATGAAAATATCCGTATGCCCAACATTCCAACCTATTACAGCGTCAACCAGGGCTACTTTAATCGCTGGTCACCCGGGGTTCAGAAGTTCACACAACATTTACAGGCGATGACCAGTAAGACACAATCCATATCGTTGCGTTACGTGGGTTCACTGGTAGTGGATTTCCATCGCACCCTTCTTTCAGGAGGTATCTTCTATTATCCCTGGGATATCTCCAAACCAGAAGGCAAGTTGCGATTGACATATGAAGCCAACCCATTGGCCTTCATCGCAGAGCAGGCGGGTGGGGCAGCCTCAACGGGATATGAGAATATTCTCGATTTACAACCACGCAGTCTCCATCAGCGCACATCATTATTTATTGGAAATACTGATTTGGTGAGACAGGCAGAGGAATATATCCGCAAGCACGGATAGCCCAAACTTTCAATGGAAAGACTTCTTTTTCAGACAAAATACTCTATAATATGAATGAATCAATATCCATTCATGGTTGAAAAGGAGGTGTGCCTTGCGTTTTCCCCCGTATTTATTCGGTTATCCGATGACCAATGAATTATGGTACATCATTGTTTTTATTGTGGCGTTGTTGGTGCTCTGGTTATTAACCAAGGTTTTCAAGACCCTGGCTAAGGATTTTGCTGGTGGTATTCTTATTTTTGCTCTTATACTTGTTTTTATCATTTTGATGCTGAATATTGTCAGTGGTAGATCATCGATTGAAAGCGGTGTAGAGAATTGGTTCGAAAACTTATTTCGATAGGCAGATCTATTTTCCATTGCCTGATTAACCAAAAAACATTAAGGGAATATTGTATTATCTCAATAAAACAGGGTAATCGGGTGTTTTTGGCGAGCATCCGCTCGCCAAAAACACCCTGATCGCTAATTATTGAAAGGATACGGAATATTTATGAAAATTGCAGTCATTGGCGCTGGGTCTACCTACACACCCGAGTTAATCAATGGTTTTTTGGATCGGGCGGATAAGCTACCAGTCGAGGAAATCTGCCTGATGGATATTGACCCTGCCCGTTTACAAGTAGTGGGTGGTTTTGCACAACGATTGGTCCGAAAAGCCGGCGTACCCATCCGGATTGTTCTGAGTGAGGATAGTCGAGAAGCGATAGCAGGAACAGATGTTGTGATAACCCAGCTGCGGGTTGGTCAGATGCAAGCCCGCCGCGAGGACGAGTATCTGGGGCGCCGGCATGGTCTGGTCGGTCAGGAGACGACTGGTATTGGAGGTATGTCTAAAGCTTTGCGGACCATCCCGATTATTCTTGAAATTTGCAACCAGATTCAGCAGGAAGCGCCTGAAGCGCTCTTACTGAATTTCACCAATCCTTCCGGTTTGATTATGGAAGCCATTCAGCGCTACGGCCCCAAAATCAAATCTGCAGGTGTGTGTAACTCGGCTTTTACCACCAAGATGAAGATCCTGCAGCGCTTATCCGAACGGCACGGGGAGGAATACAATGCGGAGGATGGAGAGTTGTTAACCCTGGGCCTGAATCATCTCACCTGGCATTCTGGGTTCAAACTGAAGGGACAAGATGTCTGGGATGAAGTCTTCTATGGGTATGTGCAACAATTGCGTGCTATGCCAGAACCACCCTTTAACCCGGATTTTATCGAAAAGCAGCGAGTGATTCCAAATGATTATCTCGAATATTATTTTCAGACAGCCAAAAAAGTAGCCCTGCAAGAAAAATGGCCTCCATCGCGAGCAGAAGAAGTGATGCAGGTTGAAAAAGATCTGCTGGCACAATACGCTGATCCCAACTGTAATACGGTTCCCGAAGAGTTGATGCAACGTGGCGGGGCGTACTATTCCAGTGTGGCCGCCAGCATGATTGATTCATATTGGAATGATCTGGGAGAAACCCATATTGCTAATGTTACCCATAACGGTCAGGTGAAGGGCTGGGAGAAAGAGTGGGTATTGGAAATGCCTTGCCAGGTGAATCGCTGCGGGGTACAGCCATTGGCTACACAACCACTGCCACTCTATAATTACACCTTGCTCGAACAGGTCAAGCAATATGAATTGCTGACGGTGGAAGCAGCGGTGCATGGTGACCGGGAGGCTGCTTTGCGGGCTTTAGTGGCGCATCCATTGGGACCTGATGAGGATCAGGCAGGTGCAGTGCTGGAGGATATGCTCAGGATACATCAGCGTTATTTGCTACGCTTCTTCCTTTAAAAGAAGGTCTATGGTCATTTTAGGTATAGATGTGGGCGGCAGCAAAACCCATGCCTTATTAAGTGATGAAAACGGGCAAGTCCTGGGTTTTGGTGAGGGTCCGGGGGGAAACCCGGAAATGGTTGGTTATAATGGTTTGACACTGGCCATGCAGGTAGCCATTCAAAAAGCCTATAAACATGCTGGAATAAAGCAAATGCAGATTGCTGCTGCTGGTTTTGGGATTGCCGGGTATGACTGGCCGTTTCAGTATGCCGATACCCTGAAGGCTGTTCAGGCATTGGGATTGCGCGCAGAGATAATTGTGATTGAGAACGATGCAGTTCCACCTATTTATGCGGGTACAACGCATGGGTGGGGGATCGCTGCGTGTGTGGGGACCGGCAATAACGTGCGCGGCATAGATCCACAGGGCAACATTGGCAGAATCACTGGCAACTCATCCACCTTTGGGGAGTTTGGAGGAGCAGGGGAGATCATGCAGACTGTTCTACAGCGACTGGCGTGGATGTGGACGGAAAGGGGAAAATCGACGGTTCTGGCAGATCTGTTGATTCAGGATTGCGGTGCCAATAATCTCGAGGATCTGATCGAAGGGCTGGTGGCAGGCCGCTATCATCTGAAAGCTGACCAGGCGCCCCTGGTGGTGCAGGCTGCTGAAAGTGGTGATGCAGTGGCTGGAGAGGTGCTGACCTGGAATGCGCGTGAACTGGCCATGTCCGTGCAGGCAGTTGCCAGGCAGTTGAACCTGACCGAGCAGCCTTTCGAAGTGGTGATGTCCGGTAAGTTGTTTCAGACCAGTGATCTTTACTACCAGTCTTTCCTTGAAAGTGTTAAGGCTGGAGCGAAGCTGGCTGAATGCATATTATTTACATCTCAGCCCGTGGTGGGAGCTGTCATCATGGCAATGCACGCAATGCAGGCAGACAGGTTGGGGATTGCAAAGGCGCGTGAAGTATTATTAGGCATTGATTTTAAGAATAATACGTAATAAATTGGTCAAAAAAATACGTACTTTTACGTATTGACTCGCATAGTTTGAGTCTTTAGAATCAAAATAGATAGAGAATCTATCTCCGGCTTAGGGTAGGGACCATTTAATTTATTCGCTAATGTTATTATTTTTCTTCCACGGAGAGCGAATGACAGAATCGATCACAAAAGGTCGATTTTGTCATTAATTTTCTGGATCTGCGTCTCCATCCTCAACAGGATAAAAGCAAATTCCCGCTGTACCGGGTCCGGAATGGACGCCCAGCGCTGGTGGTAACTCAACGATGATTTCCTCAACAACCTGGATGCGTCCTTCGATCAGTTCTTTGATCTTGAGCACTTCTTCTTTGGCAGCGGCATGCACATAGGCGATCTTGACTTTACCTTTCGTGCCAGCGCTTTTGAGTACCGATTCGGCCATCATTTTATAAGCACTGCCACGGGTGAAAGCTTTTCCGAGTGGAACAATGACACCATCGCGCATGCCAATTAATGGTTTAATATTCAGCAAAGAACCCAGCATGCTGCTAGCTTTGCCGATACGACCGCCCATGGCAAGATATTTGAGGGTGTCGGCGGTCTGGATCATCTGCGCGCGTGGAATGATGGAGTTAATTCTGGAGAGGATCTGGTCAAAGGATTTGCCTTGCAGCGCAGCCCGGGCGGCTTCAATCACCGCCCAGCCATGACACATGGAAACATTCAGCGTATCGATGATCTCAATGCGCAATTGGGGCAGACGCTCCAGGATGGCCGTGCGTCCAATGGTAGCTGCCTGGTAAGCGCCGCTACTTTTTGAGGTCATATGGATGCTGATGATTTCGTTGATCCCTTCCTCGGTGGCAATTTTTTCGTAAAGGGACTCATAATCGCCGGGACCGGGATTGGCGGTCTTGGGCAATTCTCTCGCAATCGGCAACCAGCGGTAGAACTCCTCGCGCTTGATGCTGACCAGATCACGCAGCACTTCATTCCCGCGATGAATGTAATACGGTACCCAGTGGATTTTGAGTGCCTTCAGCATTTCATCCGGAATTGTGGCGGTACTATCGGTGACAATCGCTACCTGACTCATTCTATCCTCCAACATGATTAACACCAAAATCATGGATAAGGCGCAATCCAACTTTACTATTAATATAGAACAATCCGGATAAAGAAAATAGTGCATTCAGTCATATAGAGGTCATATTTGTCGAGATTTTTACCTCTGTAAATGATTGATTCTTGAGAATTTGGTTATATAATACAAACTACATCTTAATAGTAGTTTTAAATTGTACGGGGAGTGGTGATTGGAACCATTGACAGCGCGTAAATCGATAATTTCAAAAATCATGTTTGCATTAATGCTGCTGGTTTTTATCAGTGGCGCGACGGGATGGATGGTAAAGGCTGAAGATGGGGGCGGGGAAGGACCTACAGTTCAGAACAAAACCCAAATCCTGTCCTCCAGATTCAATGAGCAGGAAAGATTGCGGGTAATCGTCCAGTTGAATGTTCCTGGCGAAACCAAACAAGCGGAATTAATGACAACAGCCATTCATACCATACAGAATGAATTGATGTCAGCAATGGGGGCATACAATGTCAGATTGATCCATGAATATGATTACATTCCCTTTATGGCTATGGAAGTGGATCGGGCAGCCTTTGAAGGATTGTTGAATTCACCGTTGGTGGTGGGGGTGGAAGAAGATATTTTAATGAAGCCAATGCTGGCTGAAAGCGTGCCGTTGATTAATGCAGATGATGTCTGGGCAGCGGGATATACAGGGGAGGGTCAGGTGGTGGCTGTGCTGGATACCGGTGTGGATAAGAATCATCCAGCGTTGGCAGGGAAGGTGGTTTCGGAGGCGTGTTATTCATCTTATGACGAACTAGCAGGGGAAACCAGTTTGTGCCCAGGTGGGGTGACAGAAACTACTTCAGTTGATTCTGCATTACCGTATTTATCAGGTGTATGTCCATCCTCACTTTGCGATCATGGCACACATGTTGCTGGAATTGTGGCATCTAAAGGAACCACGGTAAAAGGAGTGGCAATTAATGCGGACTTAATCGCGGTTCAAGTTTTTACTTTGTTCTTAGATGGTTCAATTCAAAGTTATTTAACCGACCAACTACAAGCGTTACAAAGAGTATATGAGTTAAAAGACACATATAATATTTCAGCTGTAAATTTAAGTTTGGGCGGATACATAGATGGGGATTGTGATCAATATTACACTTCTTACAAGATGCAAGTGGATTTATTACGAAGTGAAGGTATAGTAACGATTGCAGCTTCTGGAAACGAAGGTTATACAAACGAAATAAGTTATCCAGCTTGTATCAGTTCAGTTGTTAGTGTTGGTGCAACAACCAAAACTGATTTTGTTGCTAGTTATTCTAATAGTTCAGAACTTCTAGATATTTTAGCTCCTGGTGGAGATATTTATATTGGTACTGGAATAAATTCTACACTCCCATATGATAAATATGGCTATAAAAGTGGGACTTCAATGGCAGCACCACATGTGGCTGGTGCATGGGCGTTGATAAGGTCTGCAGTTCCAGGTGCGAGTGTCGATGAGATATTAAATGCTTTTAAAAGCACTGGTATTCAGATTACTGACTCACGAGATCCCCTGAATCCCATTACAAAACCACGTATCGATGTTTATGCTGCATTACAAAGTTTATTACAACCGATTCCCACTATTCCAGAAGATATTTCAGCATCCGATGGAGATTATTTAGATAAGGTCAGAATTTCCTGGTCAGCATCGAATGACACCACCTATTATCAGGTTTATCGAAGTAAAGGCAATGAGTTGACAACAGCTACACAGATTGTCAATAATCATCCATCAAGCCCATATGATGATACATCAGCGGATCCTGGAACAATTTATTATTATTGGGTGAAAGCTTGTAATGAGTACCATTGTTCGGAGTTCTCCACCTCGGATTCTGGATGGCGGGCGGCGGATGTGTTGACTGCACCAACTGGTGTTTTAGCGACTGATGGAACTTATAATGATAAAGTCATCATAACCTGGAATGGGGTCGGGGGAGCAGATTATTATCAAGTTTATCGAAATATTGTAAATTCAACAATTGATGCGACCCTCATTGCAGATTCGATCAGTCTGCGGACTTTTGATGATTTAACAGCTGAACCAGAAACAGAATATTATTACTGGCTGAAAGCCTGCAAAACTCAGGTACAGGAGTGTTCCGATTATTCTACGTTTGATATTGGTTATTTAAAGGAAGATTTTAATATTTTTCTCCCACTGGTAAACAATAATTATGCGGATGTCGATCCGATCTTGAATGGTGATTTTGAGGATGGTCAAGATGGATCGTGGACGGAGTATTCTTCGAACGACTTTGAATTAATTGTCGATAAAGATTACCCTTATGCTCCTCCTCCTCATAGTGGATCTTGGGAAGCGTGGTTAGGTGGTATTGATGGTGAATTATCAAAATTATCCCAACCCATCGTTATTTATTCATCAACCCCATTTTTACATTTTTGGTATTGGATAGATTCGACAGATATTTGTGGAAGAGACATCTTTTGGTTGAAAGTCGATGGGGAAATTCAACTGAAACTTGACCTGTGTTCATTGACTGATACAGTAGGATGGGTGGAACGTGTGGTTGATTTATCAGCTTTTATTGGGTCTACGAAGACATTGTTATTCGAAGTTTCGACAGATGATTCACCAGAGACATATTCAAGTTTTTTTCTTGATGATGTCAGTATGTCAAGCATTTCGACAGCCAGTACAATTATTGGTGATAAGCTTCTGGTGTTGGGAGATATACCGAGGAACCGGTCGAAATAGCTATAACTCGATGTGCATGAAGTAACTGGTAGGGAATGTTCCGTACCCAAAGGGGATGATACGACCAACCCTGAAGAGAGTGGCTCTGCCATCAACGAATGAGATCACGAATTCACGAATACGAAATGGTGAACTTGTACCCAAAGGGCATGATGTGACTTATCCAGAGGTGGTAGGTTTGTTTTCATAGCACAGTGGGTCAATTTTCACCAATTTCCTCGAACCCAATCATGGTCCATCATGTAATCATCAAAATCATAGTTCAAATACTTGCTATCCACGAGAGGGACACGAATTCACGAATAAGTGTTGCACACGAAAGGATTGTGGAGCAACCGATACCAAAAGGGCATGATGTTACCTTTCCCGGATTGGGGGTGGCTGACCCTATTTCCCCGGGAATCCAATCAAAGTCCATCATGTAATCATTGAAATCATAGTTCGATTACTTGCCATCCACGAAAGGGACACGAATTCACGAATAAGTGTTTCACACGAAGGGATCGTGGAGCAACCGATACCCAAAGGGCATAATATGACCTTCTCCAGAGTGGGGGAGGTCGTTCACCAGGCGCCTGTGGTTGAAACCACAGGATACACAGATTCAAACCTGCTCAAGCAGGTTGGAAAGGGTTAACCAACTTGAGTTGGTTTGAACACGAGTATCCACGGATTTGAATCCGTGGGTGGGGGTTCGCGGACCCCATTTCCCCGGAAAACCAATCATCGTCCATCCTGTAATGATCAAAATCATAGTTCAAATCTTTAATGGATGTGAAGATCCCGCACCTGGTGCGTTGCACTTAGTGAGAAGAAGACTACATTGACTGGAAAAGCGCGATGAAGAATCTTGAGTTCAGAAGTGCATTGCACTCTGGACTGAAAGGTCTGGGTAAATATCCAAGGTGCAAAGCACTTTTGGTTTTTGGATTAACGAGTCTTGATTTCGGGGATTGGTGTATTCTTATCCCCTCTAAGTGCCTCGCACCAACAATAGCCTGCCACTGGTGCGATGCACCTTGGATTATTCAATGCGCCTTTTTTTCGAACCATTTGGGTTATTATTTGGTACTTGACTTATACCGCACTCTATAGGAATGTTACCCGGGTTTAAGGATTAAGTGCAATGCACTAACGCAGGGTTTTTAATTAAATGCGCATAGATAAATTGTAAACAAGTGCAATACACCGGTGGCTTAATTAAAACGCCGGGTTCGGATTAAGAAGGGGTGATGACCGGCATTGATGTGCGCTATAATCCTGGTCACTCCGAACCCGGCAGAAAATTGTTACAATTCTGTCAAAGGAATGCCGGTGAATCTTGAAATGGCGCGTAATTCCGGCAGGATGTCGCCATAGGTCAGCACGACGTGATGTTCCCAGCCGTCATCCAGCATGGTTTGGACCACATCGCGGGCGGGTTGTTTGACGGTCTGTGCCCAGCCACCAGCGCGACGGAGTTGCACTTTCTTGTCAAGCATTTCGACCCTGATGGCCAGGATGCGGAATTGCTGATGGTGATAGCCAAAGCGCACCATGGTTCCACGCCCGGGTTTGAGGGTGAATTGTACCTCGCGGCCTTCTTCCCCATAGCGGATCTCCTGTGGATCACGTGCCAGGCTGGGGGCTCCACCATAGTGCCAGAGTGCCAGGGCGTTAGTTTCATCGTCCCAGGCACTGATATCGGCAAAGAAGGGGGTGGAACCGGTCAATCCATGCAGGATCGCCATGGTCAGGGCAGCGTTGACATCGCCTTCGGGAGCCAGCAGGTAGCCTTCATCCAGCAGCCAGCCCAATCCCGGCCAGATGCCACCCGGATCTTCCAGACCCATAATTTCCGGCCAATCTTTAATGGCAAATAAGCCGTGTCCACTGCGCTCCAGCACAGCGCCAAGAGCGGTGTAATATTTCTCAATCGACTCGATCGATGCTGCCGGCAGCTCACCACCTTCAATTCTGGGGAATTTTTGGACAGGAGCAGGTTTCTGGTTGCCTTTCTGTAACTCCAATACGACCTCACTGAGCGGAATATGGTCGATCCCAACGCCAAAGTTACGCCGGATGAGCAGTTCATCGAACACGCAGGGATAGAAGCCAGGTGCACGAAAGCCGATCAGTCCAATGCGTTTGCCCTGCAATTCAGCCAGCACCAGTCCTGCACGTATGAATGCAGTCATCTGCACCTGCACCTGTGGATCACTGACGAAGCCATGGATGGCTTTGTGGGCGAATCCCATCTCGGTCAGGGTAAAGGTGGTCAGGTTGGCACCACACAGGCTGTTGATGGCAATGCGTTTGTCGATCTCTGGTTCGGGCAAAGAATGAATAATGATCGGGACACGAACCTGTTCGGCAATACGCAGCGGGACTTCGCCATCCGGAAATGTGCCGATCTGAATGATGAGAATCGCTGGACGCTCAATGGTTAGAAAATTGTGGATGGCTGTTTCCAAACCAGGTGTATCAACCACTACTGCGGTTGGACCCACGACATTCCAGGATTTCTGCAACCATGCTCGGCTTGCCGTAAGGTTCTTTTTGGCAACATCCTGATCAAACCAGGGTACGCCAACCGAAATGAGACCTACCTTATTTTTTCCTACTGTATTCATGAATGTACTTCTCCTGAATTTTTGTAATTTTCTAGAAAACGAACCGTCTCGGCTAATGTGGGAATGCCTTTTCTGCCGCCAATTTGCGTGCACTTTAATGCAGCCACAGCGCTGGCAAATTTCAAGCGATATTGTGGTGACCAATCTGGTTGCAGGCAGGCAAACAAATACGCACCATGAAACACATCACCCGCGCCTGTCGTATCCACGACCTCCACTCGAAAAGCTGGCTGGTGAAAGTGGGTATGAGCATCCCAGTACCAGCTGCCGTGCTCACCATCGGTGATAACGACCTGCTGGTTGTGATATGTGTTCAATAATTTTTGCCCGGCTTCCATTACATCTCCTGTGCCTATGGTTTCCAGGGCAAACTTCTTAGCGACCACAAGAATATCCACCAATGGCAGCAGTTCTGTCAGTTCATCCCACATCAACTCGCCGGCACCACCATCAAACGAGACCAGAACATCATTCGCTCTGGCGACATGGGCAGCATGGATGGCAGCCGGGGTGAAGAATCCATCCAGATGCAAAGCACGGGCATTGCGAATCAAGTCTTCTGGCACCTCAACCGGTTGTAGATCGCGTGCGGTAGATTTTTGAAATAAGATTGCGCGCTGGCCATTGCTCTGTTCCACCAGGATCACGGACGCTGAGGAAACACCTGTGTCTCGTTGCGGGCAGAAATTGGTTTCAATGCCATAACGATGTAACTCTGAGATGATTTGGGTGGCTGTCTCATCGACTGCAATCGAACCCAGGTAATTGCAATTGGCTCCCAATTTAGAGAGAGCCACCAATGCTGTGGCTACCGGGCCACCTCCCTGCATTTCGAGGGCAGCAATGGGAAAACAATCATTGGAATGGGGTAATCGTGGGGTTTGCGCCAGGATATCAAGCGTCGCTAATCCCAATCCGACGACATCATATTGTTTCACAATGACTCTCCAGGGTAGTAGTCTGATAACACCTGGCTTTGATTGTTGACCTGCAGTGCATGGAAGATGGCTGTTGCCCAATCTGCCAGGCTGTCACTTACCTGGGCGATTACCTCAGGGGGCAATTCCCAGAGCTGGGTTTTGTAGATACCCCAGGCTGCCCAACGTGCCTGATAAAAACGTTGAGCTTCGCTCAGTTCATCGGACGCATCCAACTGGTCGCCTTCGGCACCTGATGAAGCAGTGACCAGTTCACGTTTCATCTGTTCTCTTAAATCCAGTGGAAAGGCCGGGTGATCGAAAAGGATGTTCTGAATCTGGGTGGCGAGATGCACCTCAATCACACCCGCCTGGGGCAGACGCGCCAGATCCTCAAATTGCAGCGTGGATGCGCCATGTTGCACCAAACCTGACCAACCTGAACGACGGGCTTGTTGGGATAAAGCTGAAATCAGATCAAAATCGACACTCATGCGACCTGTAGTACCATCCGGCAGCACAATGCCGCTGTGAGTGGTGCCGGTCTGAGCGCTGATCTTGTCCAATCCATGTGTGGCATCTGCAAGTTGTTTCAGTAATTCATCCCGGAAGGCAACCAGATCTTCAACGCTGGTGTTGCGACCACCAATTTCTCCAACTTCACCTCCCAGGGTGAGGTGGATATCGCGAGGTTGCATGTCACGGATCGATTTGATTAAATTTCCGGTAATCTGCGCATTAGGAGCGTGAAAATCAGTCAGATTTTCTGCTTTCTGGTCAAACAGATGCGATCCATCGATATCGATCTGATAGAATCCGCTTTCGATCACCTGGAGTGCTAATTCTTCGAGCCGTTTCAGGTCATCTGCTGAATCCAGGCTGAAATGATCACCCTGCAGGAAAACTGGTCCGCGATAGCCTTCCTTGAAAGCAGCCGCCATCACCATGGCAGCGTATTCTTCAAAGGTCTGGTCACAACCGGTAGATTCAGAAGGCGCTAATTCGAAAATAATCGGACCACAATGAGATTGTAGGGCTGCTCGCCAGATCGCCCTGGCAAGGGGATACGTCAGACCACGTACATTGAATGCTGGTATGGTCATCGGGGGCAGTTTGCCATGTCCCAATGCCTGGTATACAGGTGTGATCGAAGCTGGATAAAGCCCATTTTCCCAGGTCAGGTTGAGGATCTGGACAGCCAGTTTTTTACGTTTATCACGGGGAGCTAAAGCCAGGGCCAGAATATCCTGTTCTAAGGTTGCTTCAGTACACATGTTTATGCCCTTTCTCTTTTTTAACCTTTGTAAGCTTCAAATAACTCTATCACTGATCCAATGATGTTTGGTATACCGCTGGATTGCCAACTCATCCAATTCCAATCCCAATCCGGGTAATTCACTGAGACCGATGGTACCATCCGCATCCACCTGGAAAGGTTTTTCGAGCATAAAGTCGCGGGCTTCCACCGTCCAGCCGGGCGGATCCACCGGGAATTCAAACCAGGGGCAATTGGGTAGAGATGCGGCTAATTGCAGGTTGGCTGCCAATCCGATGCCATTCGACCAGGTATGCGGGATAAATTTCTTGAAGGACATTTCCGCCAAAGCAGCCACTTTGCGCAATTGGAAGATGCCTTCCGAGAAGGCCGCATCCGCCTGGATGATGTCATAGCAATTCATGTCCACCATCATTTTATATTCATGCAGACCAATATTTAATTCGCCACCGGCAATCGGGATATCCACTGTTTCTGCCAGTTGTGCCAATTGATGGTAGTTGTAACGGGGGAGGGGTTCTTCCAACCACAGGACATTGAGATCCTGCATGGCTCGCGCGATGGTGAGGGCTTCGGTATAACTCCAAGCGCCAATCGGTTTGGGGGAGGGCATCACATGCGCCTGATTGGCATCCACCATCAGGTTAATCTCGTCGCCAAAGACAGAACGCACATGCTCCACCAGGGCGATATCTTCTTTAATGGAAGGACGACGCAGTCGTAGCTTGAAGGCACGCATCCCGGCGCTGTGCAGCAGGTGAATGCGTTCAACCTGTTCTTCGAAGCCGGGCACCTCTGCCAGGCTGGCATAAGCCGGCAAACGGTTTTGGAACCCACCCCACAACCTGTAGACTGGCTGGTTGGTGACCTTGCCGATGATATCCCAGAGCGCCATTTCAAATGCCCACGGGTAACTGCCATCCCGGGCAGCCACCCGCAGATAGGGACTGATCTGTTCGACCATGAAGGGATCTTTTCCGAGAATATAAGGAGCCACCAGATCGGCAAAGGTGTTGATGCCGAGCATGCCTACTTCCGGACCAGCGCCAACACCACTGACACCTTCATCGGTGTGCACGCGCAATAAAGTGCAATTGGTGGTCGTAAAGATACGTCCAGGTGCCCAGGCGGGGTGTAATGGGGCGGGTAATGGGTACTCGATGAGACTGCATTCAATTTGATTGATTTTCATAATGTCCTCTGGATTATTTCTAATTGGTTTGACTCATAGCAGATAAGAGCAATTCTGCTCCTTCCTGAATGTGCTCTCGCAAATAGGCCTCGGCTTTGTCAAAATTACCCGAGCGAATCAAATACACCAATTTGGCATGCCGTTCGACCAGCCCCTCATAGGATGGATAATGGCTGCTGACGGTGTAAATGACCATGGTGATTTGGGTCGACATCTGTTCCCAGATGCGGATGGTGCGTGTTAATCCTGATAAATTCATCAAGGTGCGATGAAATTGATTGTCCAGTGCAGCCCCCTGCAAACGATCTTCTTTTTGTTCCAGGGTAATCATCTGGGCCACAATCCTGTCCAGTGGGGCGAGGTTGGGGTGGTTGCAGGTCATGATTTCCCTCAAAGCAATCCTTTCAAGCGCAGAGCGTAGCTGATAGATTTCCTTGACATCCTCTGCGGTTAGATTCACCACAAATGAGCCTTTCGAGGGGATAATTTCCACCAGCCCGTCTTGCGCCAATCGGCGGATGGCTTCACGCACAGAAATACGACTGACAGAAAGCTGATTCGCCAGGGGTTGCTCCACCAGGTGTTGCCCCGGTTTAATCTTGCGTGTCAGGATGGCATGCGAGAGATTCTCATACACCTGATCGGTCAAAAGGGTTTGCGATTTTATCGGCTTTAGAGCCTGTTGCCATTCGATTGTTTCGGGAATTCGTGCCATATACGATCCTTCTCTCTATATACTACTTAAAAATTACCCGGTAGGTTTGACCCTTCAAGGTGTGAAAACGAATATGATCAGCATCACCATTCAGATTGGTGTTTCCGGTGGGTAGGTGGTTCCCATGTTCATCCATAACATGGCTAAACCGAAGAGCGGCGTCCATCATCCGTACGGAAATCTGGCGGTCAATCGGTTGGGATGATACCTGCAGGGTCATTGTTGATTCCAGCCAGCTGAATTGTGTACCATCATAAAGCAGGAACTCGCCATCCGCGCCGGGATAGATTTGCAGACGCAAGTCATTGCCAGCCACTTTGATCTCCGGTTCATCCAGAACGGGTAGCAACGTATCCGCTGAGGGATCCAGCAACGGAATAATCGCACCCGCCCTGGCAAAAACTGGAAGATAGTCGATATCCGCTTTTACCTGGATGGTTCTGCCACCTTGATAGGGGGTCCCATCCCAAAAATCGCGCCAGATGCCAGTGGGGAGTTGCACATTCCAGACATCACTATCTCCGGAATATATTGGGGATACCAACAGATGACTGCCGAAACAATATTGCAGTTCATTATCGAGCTGCCAGATATCAGGTTCATCCGGAAAGGCAAAAGCCATGGCACGTACCAGCGGCACCCCGGTTGTGGATGCAGCCAAAGCTTGCGTATAGATATATGGGAATAAATCCATGTGGACACGAGCATAGTGACGATACAAATCTAAAATTTGCGACGAATATTTCCAGGGTTCCCGGCAACCCAGCCCATGTAGTTGCATAATGGGCAAAAAGGCACCAAAGGCGATCCAACGGGCGAAGACTTTCTCGGTGGGGGTGCCGAAATAACCACCAATATCACTGGCATAAAATGGAAAACCACTCAGCCCGGCGTTCTGGGCGGCTTTGATCACACTGGGGAAGCCTGTGGCTGGCCCAAAGTCGGAACTTTGATCCCCGGCAAATAAGGCGCAGTAAGGTTGCGATCCATCCCAGGCTGAACGTGCCAATAAAATCCCATGCGTGTAGCGCTGCATGGCTTCATAAGTGACCTGATTGTAAAGTTGCGGGTAAAGGTTGTGCATTTCAAGTCCGGTTCTACCATCATAGAAGACAGCATCATCCGGCACCTGTTCACCAAAGTCGGTCTTGAAACCATCAAACCCCATCTTCACCAGTTTTTCGATGTGGGTCTGCCACCATTCAACCGTGGCAGGATTGGTGAAATCAAGACAGGAACCCATGAACCCAGGGCTATTTCCCAGGCGGTGCACATAGGTCTTCCCAGCGGAATTTTTGATCAGGAAACCTTGTTCTTCACAAAAATCATAGATTTCCTGATGGGCATCCGATTTGACAATCCAGGGCGCTACCCAGATCACAATCCGGTATCCGAGTTTACGGGCTTCAGCCACCATTCCTTGTGGATCAGGAAAATTTTCATTGAATTCGAAGTTGTTCAACTGCGATTCCCAGGCAGAATCGATTAATTTAACGGAGCCTGGCAGATTCAACTGTCGTGGAAGGCGTAAATCTTCTTCCACGGTGGTTTGGGTCTCAGCCGTCCAATCACGGCTTTTCCAGGGTCCAAAGATCCAGGCAGGCGGTTGGTAAAGCGGTTTCTCCAGTAGTTGTGTATATCGGGTGAGTAACTCAGCGAATGGCTGCCCTGTCCATAATTGGAAAGAGAGTTGGTTGGCTTCCGTGCGAATGGATACCACGCCCGGGTCGTCATAACAGGCCAGGCGCACTTTGGTACGGTAGGAGGTGAGCAGGCGCACAGCATACCCAGAACTGGACATATAGAATGGAATTGGTTTATAGGTTAGTCCACCGGATGCACCGTTGATTACATATAAATCGATTTCCTGGCCACGCTGGTCGATGCGGTTGAAACGTTCTCCAAAACCCAGGTAGTGCTCATCGGGTTTGGCTGAGAAGTCGATGGCAATCGCTTCGATCGAGGAGTCTTCAGTCTTCAACTCGGCCTGTAAGAGATTTTTTTCCACGCTAAGTTTGATATTTAACTGGATGTCATTCTGAGATGGAGAAGATAGCCGATATTGAAATGTATCATTTGATTGATCAAAATCCAGGATTTCCAGTTCAATCCACTTGCCATTTTTGCGAATGCTGACCAGGTGCCATACAAACAGCGGAAGAGGTCTTCCATCCTGTGAGAGGTAAATTGAAAAGGGATTATTGATAAATGAAATTTGAGTGTTTGGAGCGAAGTTGACGGTAACAGATTCAAGGGTTGGTGAAGATGTCATCGTTTATCCTTTGAATATAAATAATAGTATACGGTATACCGTATACTATTATTATAGATAACATTGATTGAATGTCAATATTCAAAAAAGGATTCAGTTAGTGATTTCCAATACCTCTACCACGGCATCCAGGGCAAATTTCATCGTTTTTTCATCTATTATTCCTATTTGTCGAATAAACCTGGTTGTTGATACAGACCGAATTTGGAAAAGATCAATTGCGGATAATTTAGTTAAGCCTGTGTTTTGATTCGGGAGGATTTTAACCATCCAGGGTACTTGAGCATAGTGTGGTTTCCATTCTGTGATAGGAGCGATAATTCTCAACGGTAAGGTTCCCAGGTCATTGCTAGAAATAATTACTGATGGTCTGGTTTTTTTAATTTCAGCCCCCATCGTTGGATCAAGATTGATTAACCAGATTTCACTTCGTTTCATCTATGAAATCCTCACCGTCTAAAGCAGAAAATGCAGTCAGGTCATCGTTCACTCGATATTCGTTTTCCATTAATTCTGCTGCTCTGCGTAATTTTAGTCTTTTTTGACGGCTAACATAATCACGAACTAAATCTCGAATGATACCCGACATACTCAAATTGGCTTCTTTGGCTATTTTTTCTAATTCCTGACGATCCCAGGGATCTAAAAGTACTTGAATTCTTTCCATTATTACCTCACAATTGATACATATAAATAATACATATAACTCATACATATATTATATACACATGCAAATAGTGTGTCAACTCAAATCAATGCACCTGATCACAACTCCCTGTCTTATGAAATTAGTTTCATGATGACTCGTAATATCTTTTGTCTGGATTATTCTGAATAACTTTAGGAAAAAATCATAAGAAGAATTTTCATTCTAATCCGGAAATTATTTCTAAAGGAAAAAATTCGTAAAAATTAACTGGTTGTAAAGTGAGAATTAATCAAATCCGACAGAAAATACAGTTCCACTTTGTTAATGTAGATATACTTGATATTAATGATTCAATATGCTATAGTAACTTTATCAATGTTCCAATAAAAAAACAAACCCTGTTATCTGAACCTTTTCTTTTTCATATCCACTTCACTAAAACTTCGACGATGATCTTTATGATGATCAAATATCTACAGAACCTGGAAAGCTAACGATACTTGCAGGACATTGATACCTCATTTTAAAACACATTGAACCAGTTCTAAAATTCACTCATAATATTTGGGAAACATGATTCCTACAACCACCCAATTGTCCTACTCAATAAATCATGTTCTTCTATAAAAAGCTTTTTGAAAGGAGGATGTTCGGGAAAAAATACAATTAAGATTTAAAAAAAACCAATTATACAAAAGGAGAATAAGAATGAAAAAAAGATTTAGTTTACTCGCGATGTTGTTTGTACTAATCATGATGATAGGTCTGGTTGGTTGTACCCCGGCAACCCCGGAAGAACCAGCCGCACCAGCAGAACCAGCCGCACCAGCAGAACCTGCTGAACCGGCCGAACCTGCAGAACCGGCAGAACCGGCAGAGCCTGCGGAACCGGCAGAGCCAGCGGAACCAGCCGAAGCGCAGGAATTCATCACATGGTTCCAATATGATCAGAATAATATGGATCCTGCCAGTGATGAACGTGTAGGTAATGAATACCTGCGGAAAACAATTCCAGAGTTCAATGCGGAATTTGAAGGTAAATGGGTATGGAACAGCATCCACAAATCCTTCGATAAGATTTCTGGAGAGCTGGTAGCGGCTCACATTTCTGGTGGTGATGTGCCAGATTTGACAGAGTTGGAAGGCAATGTGTTGATGACTTACTATCGCAACGGTGTCTTAATGGACCTGACTGAGTGGGCGCAACAACAATCCTGGTACGCGGATATGGATCCAAGTGCTATGAATGCCTGCACCGGTCCGGATGGCAAATTGTACTGCATTCCTTTGGCTGAACGCCCACACCTGACTTATGTTTGGGCAGATCGTTATCCCAATGGTTATCCGACCACTCCAGAACAATTCATGGTGGAAGCGGAACGATTAAAAGCAGAAGGTCTATACGCCATGACTTTCTTCGGATCCACTGCTTATGGTGGCGATGGCGCCAGCCGTGCTGTTTGGACGATCAATCGCTCTTTCGGTGGAACTTATTACGATGAAGAAGGCAATATGCTTCTGAACTCCCCTGGAACAGTGGCTGCGATTGAATTCTTGCGTGAAATCGTCGCAAAAGGCTATGTACCCGAAGTGTCCTTTGCGGGTGGTTTCCAGGAAGAAGAAGCCTTTAAGGATTCTACAGCAGGCGCCATTCCCACCGGTTTGTTTGGATACCGCTATATTAATCCTTTGACAGCTCCTGATGGAACGAAATATGACACCGCCACTTCTGATGACATGATCAATGCAATTGCCGCTGGTGATGTCGTCATGCGTCCATCCTTTGCTCCAGAAGGCAATGTGCCCGGATGTAACATCGATATCCAGGCAGTGGCAATTCCAGTCAATTCTAAGAATGTGGAAGCAGCACATGACTTCATTAATTGGATTATGAGCCCTGATCGCAATGCAGAGTTTGTTTCTGGCCCCGGTGGTGGATTCCCGGCACTTAAAACAATGCAGGATCACCCGACTTTCTCCACGCCTTTCTACCAACAAGCAGCTATTGCTGTGAATGCCAGCCAATGTACACCCTGGCAGGGAACATTGGAAAGACCCAATGAAGCAGCCGAATTAATTATGAATGTTGTTTACCGCCTGATCAAAGAAGACCCATCTTTGGACATCTACACAGAGCTAACCAAGACTCAGGATGAGTACAATTCAAACAACTAATTAAGTAAGATAAAAAAACAATCAAACAAAAAGCTGTGCGGATTAAAAAACCACAGCTTTTTTGTTGAATATTTTAAGAAGAGTGTATTTTCCTATCAACAGACATATAATTTAGAAAAATCATCTCATCCTGATGGATTGGCGAGGGGAAAATAAGGATTGAAAATCTTAAAATATTCAGCTATACTTGAAATCAGTTCAATTCTACTTGACAAGCGTTTTTTGACATGCTATTATATTCTTATTCTCAGAACTAAAATCAACGAATATTCCATTATAAAAGGACAACTTTTATAAGAACATTACCAAAAATTGTTTAGTAATACTGAATCGTGCTTCTATCTTCGGGAGTTTTGAGTAATGCTTATCCATGCTTCACTTCCAGGACAAAACTTGAAAATCTTACAAAAAAAAATCCAATCAACTTACATTAATAAATCAATTAAATCAATCTGATGACATCTCGTTTTTACAACGCATATCAGTCAGATTTATTTCTATGACCGGAAAAGGAGGTGGTTGATTAGAAAATGTCCATGTTTTACTAATTTGTCAAAAACCTGATTCAAAAAAAATAAGGAGAATAAGAATGAAAAGCAAGAAATATATGTTATTTACAGCTTTGATGTTGATTGTATTCGCTTTTGGTTTAGTCGGTTGTCAACCAGCTGCTGAACAACCAGCAGCAGAAGAACCAGTTGCTGAGCAACCAGCTGCCGAAGAACCAGTTGTCGAAGAACCGGCTGCCGAAGAACCAGTGGTCGAAGAACCAGTTGAAGAACTTGATTTTGTTACCTGGTATCAATATGATCAGGATAATACTGACCCAGCCAGTGATGAACGTGTTGGAAATGAATATTTAGCCAAAAATATTCCGATCTTCAATGCTGATTTCGAAGGCAAATGGAATTGGGTGAATATTCCAAAAGCATGGGATAAACAAACCGCTGAATTGGTTGCTGCAGTTATCTCTGGTGGTGAAGTTCCGGACTTGATTGAGTTAGGTGGACAACAAACCATTACCTATGTCAACAATGGTGCTTTGATGGATATTACCGAATGGGTGATGGCTCAACCATGGTATTCCGATTTGGAACCAAGTGCTCTGCTTGCCTGTACTGGTCCTGATGGCAAAATTTACTGTGTACCCACGGCTGAACGTCCTCACCTGACCTATGTATGGGCTGACCGCTATCCGAATGGCTACCCAACCACACCAGAGGAATTTATTGTGGAAGCTGAACGCTTGAAGGAAGAAGGTTTCTTTGCCTGGACATATTTCGGTTCAACCGCTTATGGTGGTTCTGCTGCAGGTCGTATGTACTTTGCACTGCTGGCTTCATTTGGTGGTGGCTATGACGATGGCCAGGGCAATATGCTGCTCAACACACCAGAGAATGTGGCTGCAATTACATTCTTACGCGACACAGTAGCAAAAGGTTACAACCCCGATACAGTATTCGCTGGTGATTTCCTCGAAGAAAATTCCTTCAAAGATTCATCTGCTGGTGCTATCCCCACCGGTCTGTTCGGTTATCGCTACATCAATCCTTTGACCGCTCCCGACGGAACAGCCTATGATCTAGGCTCATCTGAAGACATGATCAACGCCATCACTGCTGGTGATGTTATTATGCGCCCCATGTTTGCTCCAGAAGGAAAGACCCCAGGTTGTAATCTTGATATTCAAGGCCTTGGTATTCCAACCGGTGCCAAGAATGTGGAAGCTGCTTATGACCACATCAACTGGGTTATGGGCGATTTAACCCGCCACATTGAATATGTTCTCGGTCCTGGAGCTGGATTCCCCTCATTATTATCTGCACAGGCATTACCCGAAATGCAGACTCCCTTCTATCTGGAAGCTGCTGGTGCTATCAACCAGAGTGTTTGTAGAAACTGGGCTGGATCTCTGGAACGACCAAGCGAAGCTGCCGAAGCAATTTCCAATGTTATCTTCAAATTGATCAAAGAAGATCCAACACTTGATATTGCAACTGAACTTCAAGCAGTTCAGGATGAGTACAACGCGAATAATTAATTGTTATTGAGAATTAAGAACTTCTCGCAATAAACATTTCGAAGGTGAGAAAGCCTAAAATCCTTCTCACCTTCGATCCTTAATAATCGATCATTCTGACATTTGGATAACCACCTTGCTTTTTGGAATCTTTTTCGAGTTGGTTAGAGCCAGATTGAAATGAATTATTCAATGGAAAAAATTTAAGAATTTTACATTTCAATTTTCAACAGGCATAAAGATAGGAATGAAAGGTTATTTACTATGACTCACCAAATTTTGGAAAGGTGAAATAGAATGCAAAAGAATCCCTCTATTAACCGTAGACGCTTTGAAATTGGCAAGTCCTTGCCATTCTGGCTCATTTTGCCAACGATCATTGTTATTTTGATCGTCCAGGTGTACCCGGCTCTTTATACCCTCTGGCTAAGTTTTCAGGAACGTGAACCTCAAGGTTGGAATTATGTCGGGTTTAAGAATTTCGAAAGATTATTTGGCACTGGATTATTTCCAGAAAGTATTGGTCACACAGCCATCTTTTTAATAGGCTATACTGCCCTGACTCTTACCTTAGGGTTTTTTATTGCTTTGATGCTCAAACGGAATGTTCCCATGACAGGATTTTACGTGACTATTCTGTTTATACCCTGGATCATTTCAGATATAATTACTGGTCTGGTTTTTCGTTTGATGGTTTCACCCGATTATGGTCTGTTTTCTGGTTTCCTTGAAGATCGCGGAATTTCAGTTTTGATTGATTCGCGACCGGAATCGTTAATCGGAAATTTTCCTTTTCCTCCTGCTCCTGCCATGATTTTCTTGATTTTAGCAGCATCCTGGAGAGCGCTTCCTTTTATTACATTGTTAATTCTGGCTGCCTTACAAACTGTACCCAGTGAAGTGATGGAAAGTGCGAGAATTGATGGAGCAAATGGTATTCAGATCACTCAACACATAACACTTCCATTGATTATGCCAGCCATGGTAGTCGCTTTATTCAATCTGACATTAGGCGGAATGAATGGGGTAGGTATGGTTTTCAGTCTTACGGGAGGTGGCCCTGGCACTGCGACCTACGTTTTGAGTTATTTCTTGTACGTGCTGGGTTGGGGTCAACTTCGTTTCGGTCGTGCAGCCGCTTTGGCTTTGTTGATCGCGATTGTCAACTGGTTCTTAATTTACCTGGTGTTACGCACAACCAGAATTAATGCGAAGGAACAATAACATGAGCAGCACCAATCAATTCTCGCGACGAAAATGGGAAGAACGGCTGGTAGGTTTGGCTTTATTGGTTGTTTGTGTTTTTGCAATATTTCCAATTTTTACCACGATAACCATTTCGTTCAAAGAGCAAGCGGATATCACCCGCAAACCTCCCATTCTTTTTCCCTGTGATACTCCTGAAAAGTCCTTTGAATGGAGTGCATGTCGCTGGGCGGTGGAAGGTTATCAACGCGTATTTGCTCCCAAACCTGATGAAAACGCATTGTTAGGTTTCAAATTAACTGGTAACCTAATTCGGACCTATATTCCTAATACGATAATGTACGCCTTTGCATCAGCGATTGGGGTGACTTTGTTATCCAGTCTTTCTGGTTTTGCTTTTTCACGTTATCGTTTTAAAGGGCATGATGCATTAATGACAGCTATCTACGCTGTGACAGGAATTCCTTTAATAACGAATATGCTGGCGTTGTACCAGATGGGTATTGTTTTCCGCAAAAATCTCCCCTTTTATGATGACCGTATATTCCTGATATTTGTATACTTTGGATTTTACCTGCCACTCAGTGTCTGGATCACCAAAGGTTTCTTTGATGCCATCCCCAGAGAATTGGAGGAATCGGCATTAATTGAAGGCTGTTCACCTTTAGGTGCGATGTTCCGCATCACCATGCCGCTGGCAATTCCCGGTTTGATCTCAGTGTTCCTGATGACATTTGTGAATGTATGGAATGAATTTATTGTGGCCTACCTGTTGGTGACGAAGAATGAATATAAACCAGCCATGTTTGGTTTGTATGATTTTCTCAGTCAGAACATTATTAACTTGCAAGTGTTGGCAGCTGCCTGTTTGATCATCGCCGCACCGATTATTATCCTGTTCCTTTTTACCCGTAAAACATTCTTCCGTGCCATGGTGGAAGGCGCTGTAAAAGGATAAATTAGTTAATAATACTCTTGATTTAGGAGTTGTTCTTTGACGGAAAAAAGCATAATAAATACAGAAAAGGGTCGATTAAGGCTGCATAAAGGATTTCCCAATCCTAAAAGTGCATCTGATCGAGAGCTGTATTTATTTTCAGGTGATCCAACAACCGGAATGATTAAAGAGATCATTCCTGATGATGGGGTTATCCTTCCAGAATCATTACCTGGATTAAAGAATAATGATTTTTTCCTGACCCTCTATCATTTTAACGATGTGCATGGTCACCTGGTACGTTTTACGGCAGATGGAGACGAACCAGTCTTCACCCGAATGGCCTATCAGATCAATGAAAAACGTGCAAAAGTAGAAAATGATCCTTATCGTGCCGTCCTGACCTTGTCTGCAGGCGATGATTGCATTGGGACCGTCTTTGATGAGTTGATGGATGATACTTTTGAGTCCAATCCGGTGCATGCCAGTTATCGCTTATATTCCGCAGCTGGGGTAGACCTCTCGGTACTCGGAAACCATGATTTTGATATGGGCATTGATGTATTGAAGCAATCTATTCAAAATGATGCCAAATTTCCGATTCTGGCAGCTAATCTAACAGATTGTCCCTCTCTGGAAGGATTATATTATCCGGCGGCTTTGATGGTGATCAAAGGCATCCGTATCGGTATCATAGGTTTGGCAACCTCAGCGGAATACAAAATCAGCAAAAAATTAAGCCGCATCCACAATCCTGTGCAGACAGCATTAAATATGTTGCCAGCCATCCGGCCATTATGTGATGTGGTAATTTTGTTAACTCACCTGGGATACAGCCTGGCAGCCACCTCCGCCATTACCGCCGAAGCAGGGGATGTGGAGTTGGCGAAGAGTCTTCCCTATGCTGGCGTGCACTTAATTGTGGGTGGCCATTCTCATCATGAATTGAATCACCAGGGTCTCAATCCACACAATATTGTGAATGGGATTCCAATTGTACAGGCTGGTTCTCTGGGTAGATATCTGGGCAGAGTCGATTTACGCATCCGACAGAGATCCGCGGCTGTGGCACATGTGCGCTTGATTCCCACCGAAACAATACCGGTTGACCACTTACTCGAGCAAAAAGTCATGAGGCCATTGATACACCGGGCTCGTAGATACTTCGCAAAGGTGCTGGGAAATGTTGGGGATGATCCAAAGTTGAGTACGGATTATGTACGCAACACTTTTGCCTCGGGTGAATTAGCGTTGGCTAACTTTATCACGGATGGTATGGTCAAACAATTAAGAAAAGCCGGGCAATTGGTCGATATAGCAATGATCGATTCAAGTTGTGTGCGGCGTGGTTTGGATGTAGGTGGGCAACTAACTTATGGTGATTGGTTTAATGTGATGCCCTTTGCTGATACTATTCGCTTTTACCAGCTAACCGGTTGGCAGTTGCGTGATTTGATTCACGATAATGCCAAACGCATTGATTTACCTGGAGAACCAAACACCGAACGTGGATTTTTACAATTCAGTAAAGAAATGTGCTACACCGTTCAGTTTCGCAAGATCCGGGCTGAAACCCGTGTTCTGGATATTTTAATCAACAATATTTCGTTGGATGAACAACTGGAAAAAGAATTTCTGATGGCAACCACCAGTTTTGTGCGTGAGTTGGCGGGGAATTGGGAAAATTGCCATGATCAGTCATTGGGATGTGATTTGGTTGATATTAACGATTTCACCCATTTTGAATCGGACTATTTTTTACGACGCGAATTGGTGAAATATATTATCGATCAGGGTGGAATCACCCGGAAAACCGGAGCACGGCTGGATGGCCGTTTAAGAGTGGAGGAACGTATGGCAGGTCAAATTACCGATCTAAGTGTTAAAGAATTTAACTATGAAATCAGTTTTCAGAATCATGCTATGGCCGGTGCTGTTATATCCAATGCTGCAGTTTCTGCAGTTTCATTGGGTTTTGCATGTATCCGCAATACCCAGCGCTTTTTAGATGAGAATAGCACAGCCTACCAGACCAGACTGGATCAATTGGCAAGTATACAGGAACAACTACTGGATATCTGCGATAAGGACGCCAATGCCATTGGGTTACTGGTTTCCCTACGCAATGCGGGCGAGGAAATGCAAGGACAGCGGTTATTATGTGAATTTCCTGCGCGTATCAGCCAATTATCCATTATGGCAGCCCAAACATTGCAGGATTTCCGCAGTCTGGTGAATGAACGCGTGAAAGATGATCTGGAAATGAGTATCAATCTATTAACCGGCACAGCACAATCAGCCATGTTGTTATTAGATAGTAATTTACGAATTTGGACAGACCCGGAATTGGCAAATCAATTTGAGCCGATTCTGGAAGGGTTGATTGATGATATTGAACATCTGAGCCCGGTCAAAAGAATTCGATCCTAAAAACGAAAACTATGTAAATTACAGGTAGAAAGGGTTTCCAAATGAGTACAATCTTAATCAAAAATGGATCCGTGATCACACTCAATGATGAGAAACAGACTTTCAAACAGGGTTATGTTCTGATTGAAAACGATCTCATTGTTGATGTAGGTGCCGGTGATCCACCGAAAGCATATCTTGATGCAGACCAGGTATTGGACGCCGACAATATGGCGGTCATGCCTGGCATGGTCAATGCGCATACCCATCTATTTCAGACATTTATTCGCGGATTGGCGGACGATAAACCTTTGCTGGAATGGCTGGAAGCTGCCATCTGGCCCGTTGCCAAAGCATTGACCCCCGAGGAAGCTTATGTGGCAGCCATGGTGGGCTTGATGGAGAATATTCGCGGTGGGTCAACATCAGTGATTGACCACCAATACATTCATACTGACCCCCACAACGATGATGCAATTTGCCAGGCGGCTGATGAGAGCGGTATTCGATTCCTTTTGGCACGTGGTTGGGCGGACATGAATTATCTTCCTATCTTTATGGAAGATCAGAAACGCATCATTTCCGAGACAACACGTCTGCGTGATGTATGGCAGGTGAACGGTAACGGTCGTATCCGGGTGGAGTTTGGACCACTGATTCCCTGGGGTTGTACGGATGACACAATGTGCAAAACGCACGAGATTTCATCCCAATGGGGTTCCGGGACACATATTCATGTGGCTGAGACGCGAAAAGAAATTGAGATGAACCTGGAAACCCGCGGATCCCGCCACATTGAATGGCTGGCTGATCTGGGTTTGCTGGGGCCGCATATGCAGTTGGTACACAGCGTCTGGTTGGAAGATTTCGAGCTGGATCTGGTGGAAAAACACAAAGCTCTGGTGGTGCATTGCCCGATCAGCAATATGTATCTGGCATCCGGTGTGGCAAAAGTACCAGAAATGCTCAAACGTGGGATCACCGTTGCATTGGGAACCGATGGCCCAGGCAGCAATAACAATCAGGATATGCTTGAATTATTGAAGACCACGGCCTTATTGCACAAAGTCACCACCTTAAATGCTATGGTGTTATTGCCAGAAGACATTCTTTGGATGGCATGTCGTGGTGGGGCAACAGCGTTTGGATTACCTCAGCAAATTGGTTCCCTCGAAAAAGGCAAGAAAGCAGATTTGATTATGGTCGATCTGGATACCCCCATGGCTATGCCAGTTCACAAGGTGGCATCGGCTCTGGTCTATAATGCCAGCAATCGAGATACGGATACCGTCATCGTAGACGGAAAGATTCTGATGCGCAATAAAGAAATTCTATTCACGGATGAAAAAGCTATGTTAGCCCGTGCCAGAAAGGTTTGTGGCGAATTATTTGAACGGGCTGGTGTGATAGTTGATTAGCAGGACGACTCCAAAAAGGATTATGGTTTGATGGATGCACTCATAGGTGTGGATGTTGGAACGACCTCTACCAAAGCTGTTCTTTTTGATTACCAGGGGCAGGAACTGGCACGGGCAATTTCGGCTCCTTACCATAACCAGACACCACAACCTGGCTGGGTAGAACAGGATCCGGAGGAAGTCTGGCAGGCTGTTCTATCCGTGCTTCGTCAAATGGTAAATGGAAGCAAAGATCAATTTGCCATTCGTGCCATTTGCATGGCAGTGCAAAGTGGATCCTTGTTGCCGGCAGACCAGTCGGGTGAACCGGTGTATCCTATCGTCACCTGGTTGGATGGGCGCACCGAGAAACTGATATCAGATTGGAAAAAGAGCGGCTTGGAACAGCAGGTCAGATCACTCAGCGGCTGGTCTTTGTTTTCCGGTTTGCCTTTGCCTACCATTGCCTGGTTGCGATTGCACAATCCGGAAGTGTTCAATAAGGCAAAACATTATTTTTCTGTGAATGATTTCATTGCTTACCGTCTGACCGGAGAATATGTAAGTAATCCTTCGAACGCAGGTGGTATGCAACTGGTGAATATCAGGACCGGTATCTGGAGCCCCGAATTATGCGAACTGGCTGGCATCACATCCGATATGCTGTCACACCTGCAACCCTCCGGAACGATAATTGGCAGAATCAAACCGGAGATTCGTACTGCGACCGGGTTAGATGATGATGTGATTCTGGTGAATGGTGGTCATGATCAGGTGATTACCGCACTGGGATTAGGGATCAACAATCCAGGATCTTATTTATTAGCCTGTGGTACCGCCTGGGTTTTCACCGGCATTCTTACGTCTCCAGATTTAGAGAAATTACCCAAAACATTGAATCTGAATTTTCATGCCTATCCCCAACGCTGGACGCTATCACAATCCCTGGGTGGATTAGGTGCATCCCTGGAATGGTGGTTGAATCGTGCCTGGCAAGGCGTGGATGAATCAACCAACCGGCAGGAGAGATATACCAGCCTGAACCAGGAGATTCTTCAAACCAGTCCAAACCAGGAGCTCTACTTTTTACCGATGACTGGTGGACATGCTGACCCGGCTACCACGCGTCGTGGTGGTTTCATTGGTTTGGATTTCAATCATACCCGTGGCGACATGGCCAGAGCCATCATGGAAAGCGCTGGCTACGAATTGCGCTGGGCATTGGATTCGATTCGGGAGGCCGGTCAACCAGTAAAACATTTATGGATGGTGGGAGGAGCTGCTCAAAGCCTGATTTGGCCCAGCATCCTCTCAGAAATCACCGCTATTCCCATCTCCATTCCTGGTTATGATAATTGGCCAGCCTTAGGGGCAGCCATATTGGCAGGCGTGGGAAGTGGTGTGTATGACTCAATTGATCAGGCTCTGGTTTATTTCACCAAACCAACACGCCCGGTAGATTTGGATAATGGAAATGAAAAAATTTATCAGGCGGGGTTTACTCATTATCAAGAACTCATTCAACGAAATCATTAAACAAAAAGTTATCATCGAAATACAATGGAGATAAAGGAAGGTAGTATGCAAAAACCAACAATAGCCATCACCATCGGCAAAGCAAATTACAGAAGAATGTTCAGCCAGGAAGCCTGGGATGCGTTAGAAGCATTCGCCAATGTCGTCCATCATCCGGGCGATGAGCCGGCAGAAAAAGAAGAATTAATAAAAATCCTGGCGGATGCAGATGCCTGTATCACCAGTTGGGGTGTGGCACAACTGGATGCGGATGTGATGAAGGCTGCACCAAAACTGAAAGCCATGGCGCATATGGGCAGCAGTGTCAAGCGTTTTGTCAGTGATGCTTTCTGGGAAAGAAAAATGCACCTGACCAGCACCGGGATTGCGTTGGCAAAGACCGTGGCGGAGACTACTCTGGGACTCATGATTGTGGGTCAGAAACGCATCTGGCAATTAGCCCAGCATGTGCGCGCTGGCGGCTGGCGTGAATCCCCGGTTTGGGATCGCTGGTATGCCTGTGAGTTATACCGTCGCAATGTGGGCATCATCGGTGCCAGTAATGTCGGTCGACATGTGATTGAACTGCTCAAACCATTCAGTCCCAATGTACTGTTATACGATCCATTTGTGACTGCGGAACAAGCTAAAGAGTTGGGTGCAACCAAAGTCGAACTGGATGAGTTATTGAAACAATCCGATGTCGTTTCCATTCATGCCCCCGCCAACCCGGCGACCCATCATATGTTGAACGCTGAGGGAATGACGCTGATGAAGGATGATGCTTTAATCATCAACACTGCGCGTGGCAGTATTATTGATGAGAAAGCGTTGATCGAAGAATTGAAAAAAGGGCGCTTCTTCGCCTTTCTGGATGTCACCGATCCGGAACCACCCGCTGCCGATAGTCCCTTACGCACCCTGGATAATGTGGTGGTGATACCGCACATTGCCGGATGTATCGATAACTGCACCATGTTAGGGGAATTGGCTGTCGAAGAATTGAGAAGGTTTTTCGCTGGTGAACCTGCGGTTTACCAGATTACCCCAGAATTATTTGAGAGGATTTCATAAAATGAGAACAAGAAGATTGAAACACATTTTTCGTCCTGATGGACGCGCCTTTATCGTGGCTTTTGATCATGGCATGATCGATGGCCCTGCGAAGGGGATGGAACAACCCGCCGGGATCCTGCGCCAGATTGCAGCCGGTGGCGCTGATGCCATCCTGACCACCTATGGTACAGCCGAGAAATTTGCGGAAGAAATTGAACCTTTGGGTTTGATCATGCGCCTGGATGGTGGTGGCACCAAACTGGGCAAGATGGGCCCCGGCTCATTATTCTGGACAGTGGATGATGCTTTACGCATTGGCGCGGATGCTGTCGCTGTTTCTGCTTTCCCGGGCGCAGCGGAAGAAGAAGACACATTGCGTTCTCTGGCAATGGTGATTGGGGAGGCACATGCCTGGGGTTTGCCCGTCATGGGTGAAATGGTCCCTGGTGGTTTTGACAGCCCGGATCACATGCGCACCGCAGAGAGCATTGCCATTGCAGCCCGAGTGGGTGCTGAGATTGGGGCGGATTGGGTCAAGATTCCGTATGCACCTGGTTTTGAAGCAGTTACCAGCACCTGCTATGTACCGGCAGTCATCCTGGGCGGGGCTAAAAAAGGCAGCGAACGCGATATGCTCGAAAAAATTCGTGCAGGTTTGGATGTGGGTGCCAAAGGGGTTGCCATTGGTCGGAACATCTTCCAGGCAGACAATCCCCAGGCTATGGTGGCTGCCATTGCAGCCTTGATTCATGAAAACGTCTCCATCGATGATGCGATGAAGATTCTAAACGGATAATTTGAAAGGAAATTGAGGTGTAACATGAAAAGGTTTGAACATCAAGTGGCAGTGATAACAGGGGCAGCCAATGGAATCGGTAAAGCCTGCGCCCAACGCTTTGCCCAGGAGGGCGCATTTGTTGCCTGTCTGGACGTGACCGATGAACTCAATCAGGCTGTCGCAGATGAAATTCGCGATTTGGGTGTAGGTGCCATCGCCATTCATTGTGATGTGACCGACCCGGCCAGTGTAAAAGCTGCCATCGATACCGTGATGGAAAAATGGGGACGCGTGGATGTTCTGGTAGCGTCGGCTGGTATTTACACCGGTGCGCCGTTGGTGGATGTCTCCCTGAAGCAGTGGACACGCACCATTGATATTAACCTGACCGGTGTTTTTCTCACCAATCAGGCAGTCGCTCCGATCATGATGAAACAGAAATCCGGCAGTATCATCAACCTGTCCTCGATGGCTGGGAAAACAAGCTGGGTGGCATCCGCCGAGTATTCCGCCTCCAAAAGTGGTGTGATCGGATTAACCCGCTCGGTGGCCATGGAACTGGCACCTTATGGCGCAACTGCCAATGCTGTTTGCCCGGGTAACACCCTGACTGATATGGTGCGTGGTGTGGCTGGCAAAGTAGGCGCGCTGGATGGCAAGAGCGGTGAGGAATGGCTGCAGATGCGCGCGAATGACTGCCCGATGAAACGCCTGGCAGAACCCTGGGAAATGGCTGGGGTGATCGCTTTCCTGGCTTCGGAGGACTCCCGCTACCTGACCGGACAAGCCATCGAGGTGGATGGCGGTATGGTGATGTCTTAGGTTGTTCATCCATTTTTTGGTATTGTTTGGATGCTTTATCAAACATTTAGTACAAAATTTCGTAAAAATAGATTAAAATAACTTGATTGCGTGCATAAAAAAACAATACAATAAGACCACATCAAAATACGATTAAGGATAAAGATGGAAATAGGGAAACGGATCAACTTTCGTCGGAAAGAATTAGGTTTAAGCTTGCGTGAATTAGGGGATCTTGCTGGTGTAACTGCTAGCTTCTTAAGTCAGATCGAGAATGATCAGGTTTCTCCCTCATTGAATTCATTGCAAAGTATTTCGACCGCTTTAAAAGTGCCGATCTTCTACCTTTTAAACGAAGGCACGAATGGAAATGTAGTAAGGGCGAATGAACGCACCAAGGTGTTTTTTCCGGATTCGAAAATTGGCTATGATCTATTAACAGCCGATCTCTCTAAACAGATGATGAGCTATATCATCCGTATGGAACCGCATGCCAACCGGGTGGCGATGACTTTATCAAGATCAACTGAACAATGGATGCATCTCCTGGCTGGAAAAATGAGAATTGTGGTGGCTGAAGATACCTTCATACTGGACTCAGGCGATACGATCTACTATGATGGTGATATGCTGGTGGAGTTCGGCTCGATCAGTGATGAAGAGTTGGTGGTTATTTGTTGTATTACCCCGCCGGTGTTTTAAAGAATAACCGTCAACGAATAAAGAACGAATAAACGAATAAATAATTTATTCCTCTTCCGGTACCGCATCCGCCAGTAGTAGTAGGGTGCGTCAGCGACGCACCCTACATAATTTATTCCTCTTCGGGAACTGCATCTGCCAGGAAGCTCTGGGGCAGGGGGTGTAAGGGTGGGCGGATGGAGTAATACCCAACCTGCTCCCTGGTAATGCCTTCACCTGCCAGTTCATGGGCGATGATGGCAGCTACCGTGTGCTCGCACATGCGTCCCTGGCAGTTGCCCATCCCGGTGCGGGTGAGCATCTTGACCTCGCCAATGGATCGCGCTCCCATCTGTATGGCGTCTTTAATCTCAACCAGGGTGATTTCCTCACAGCGACAGATGATGGTATCGTCTTTGAGCAATGAAACCAGTCCTGCAGGAGGCGTGAAGAGATCACTTAAAAGATCACCAAAACGTTGCTGTTGTTGCAAATCGGATTGAATCTCTTGTCGAAATTGTTTTTCCCGGCTGGGACTGAGATGCCCGGTGTTCTTCGCTACCGATGCGCCAGCGATCTTCCCTTCCAGACGGGCGTTTTCTGCGCCACCCACACCAGCGCCATCGCCGATTACATAAACTCCAGGCAAACTGGTCTGGCAATCGCCATCCCGTACCGGAATCCAGCCACCTTTGCCAGCCTGATAAGTCATCTCGCAATCGATCATGCGCGGTAGTCCGGTATTGGGAGTCAGGGTAAAACCACTCACCACCAGATCTACATCAAAGACCTTCTCCGTCCCCGGAATGGGATGACCGGCTTTGTCCATTTTTGCAATGACAGCCTGTTTAACCGCTTCCTGTCCGCGTGCTTCAACGATTGACCAGCCAATCTTGTAGGGAGTTTTTGCCCCCAGGATGATCTTCATATATTTGGCGCCTTCGTTCAGGCGATCCCACTGTTTGAGCATGGTAAAGGCATGTTTGATGCCTCCTGGTAATATGTGGTTAACTTCACAGAGTGCCACCACTTCCACACCGGCTTCGATCAGATGGGCAGCCACCGAAAATAATAATGGCCCGGTTCCACTGACCACAGCCCGTTTACCCGGAGCAACCCGTTGATTCTTGAGCAGCACCAGGGTGCCGCCACTGGTGACAACCCCGGGTAACGTCCAGCCAGGGAAAGCGACCGGGGTATCATACGAGCCGGTGGATAGGATCAGGTTCTTTGCCCTAACATATTTGGGAGCGTTTTCTCCATAAAGTGCCACCAGCCAGCTACCATCCTCCTGCTGAAAGAGCCCCCATACCAGGCAATTCAAAATCTTCAGGGCGGGACCTTTCAAAACATGATTAACCAGCTTTCGTCCAGCGGTTTCGGTTTTGTTTTCATAATCCACTTTAAAGTCAGATGGCATGCGCATGTAATATTGCCCACCTGGTTGTGGATAACTTTCAATTAACACCGTTCGAACGCCAAAACCAGCAGCACTGATGGTCGCTTCCATGCCACCCGGTCCGGCACCAATGACAGCCAATTCATAAGATTCGATCATAATTCCAGCTCCTTGCAAGTTTCTACTTGCATGCCTTCTTCCACGGTGGTAATGCAAGCACGTTGGGCATGCACACCGTTAATGGTCACCAGGCATTCATAACAAATCCCCATGCTACAATACAGACTGCGGGGTTGGTGATGTTTATGACTCTTTTGGAAGGTGCGGATACCGGCTGCCAGCATAACAGCCGCCACGGTCTCACCCTTGTAGGCTTCGATGGGTTTGCCATCAACTGTTAGATGGACGCGTTCTCCGCGTTGGATGGCAGGTAACATGTCACTGGACTTATTAATGCGAAACATAAGTGTTCCTTTCTGGTAGAAAAGCTTGAATATCCAACTCACTGGTACCGGTGGTGATCAATTGCGCAATGGTTTCCCCGACCAGTGGTGTGATGATCACTGTGGAGCGAAAAGCGGTGGCGACATATAAACCCGGGACTGATGCCACCGGCCCAAAGAGGGGTAGACCGTCTTTGGGATCCGCTATGGCAGCGGACCAACCGCGCAAAATCCGTAATTTCTGAAACCCCGGAAAATATTTCAAAACGGAACGTGCGATCCAGGGTAACGCATTGCCTGGAATGTGTGTCTTGAAGTGGTTTGCTTCGTACATCGATTCACCTAATAACAGGTGACCATGGGTAGATTGGCTGATGGCCATATTGGCAAGCAAAACACCATGGGGGATATCCGCTCCCATTTCAAAGAAAGAGGCGGACGCCAGATGCGTTCTTAATTGGATGGGTAAGGGTTCGGTCACCATCGCCTGTCCTAATACATAATGTAGGACATCCCATTGTAGACACAGTTTATTCGCCAATAAGTTTGTATATGCACCGGTACATAAGATTATGGAATCCGCAGAAAAATTTCCTGCAGGTGTTTGAATGGATTTTATCTTCCCGGAATGCAGGTTAAACCCGGTAACCGGGCAATGATAATATTCCTTGAGTCCCAATTGCCGTGCCCTGGTGAGGTAGGCATTGATCAACTGGAATGGGTCGAGTTGACCTTCATCTGCATGGTAGAGGCCCCCTAACAGGTTTGTGGGATCAATGGAAGGCTCTAATTCCGTCAATTGATGGGCAGAAACCAGTTCAGATGGAATTCCGATATCTTGCAAGGCTTTTTCGCGCGCGGAGAGAATGTTCCATTGGTTTTCATTTTCAATGGGTAACAAGCTCCCCAGCTTGCGTAAACCCAATTTCCAATCCAACTCCTGTTCGAGTGTATCGAAACGCGTACGGGCCAGTTGGATCATGGGAACACTATGTTCCAATTCCAAATCCTGGATCTGTATATTACCGAAATTGGCACGGGAGGCACTGGCAGCAATGGAACCCTGGTCGAAAATGGCTGTCTTGAGCCCGGCTTTGCTCAGGTGGTAAGCCACCGAACTGCCGATATAGCCTGCTCCGATCACGATTGCATCAAAATTCTGGTTCATGCTTGCTTACCCCAGTTGTTCTTTCAAAATGGAGACCAGCTCCGGTAAATCCCGGACGACCAGATCAGGCTGGATACCTTTGGTATCTATGGATGACTGATGATCCACCCCGGTTTCCACCAGAATGGTTTTCATACCTGCATTCTGCCCGCCTTGAATGTCCGTTTCCAGCCGATCACCCAGCATAGCGGTTTCGTGGGGTTGAACTCCCATTTTTTTCATTCCCAGGTCAAACATGAAGCGATTGGGTTTGCCCATAATGACTGGTTTTACCTGTGTGGCGGTTTCCAGGGCTACCAGGGTCATACCACATTCGGGCACAAGACCTTCATCAGTTGGGTAAAGCAAATCCGGGTTGGTGCCGATGAACTCCGCACCGCGCTGAATATGCAGACTGGCATACTTGAGCTTCTCGTAGGTCAGGCTGTAATCCCCACCCACCACCACGGCATCGACCTTGCCGTTTAATCCGAAGATGATCTGCATTCCAGCCTGGGTTAAAGCTTCTTCCAGCCCCGACTGACCGATCATGTAAACTTGCCCACCCGGGTATTTCTCCTGCAGGTATAGGGCAGTCACCGTGGAACAGGTAAGGACGTTCTCAAGCGAAAGCAGGGCACCGAAGGCACTGATCGTTTGATGATAGGCTGACAGGGTTTTGGTGGCATTGTTGGAGGCCACCTGAAACTGGATGCCGTGCTCGTTCATAAAATCGAAAAATTCCACGAGGCCAGGCAAGGCCAGATTCCCGCGCAGGAGCGTGCCATCGATGTCGATCATCATGGCACGCATATCTTTTAGGAAGGATGCAGATAGTGCCTTCGGCAAACGCATTACCAATCAATCTCCTGGATGGCTTTTTGATATTTCTCAAATTTCTTCCGGTAAAAATCCCCCAGGCTCAGGTCGGGGTACACTTCTTTCTTCTGAATTTTGAAGTATTGGGCGCACTCCTCCACGCTTTGATAAATGCCCAATCCCAGACAGGCCAGCATGGCCGCCCCCATGGCGGGACCGTGGCTGTAGGTGGTCAGGGATACTGTCACACCATTCACATCCGCAATGATCTGTGGCCAGATCGGGCTACGGGCAGCACCACCAATCATCCACAACTGCTCGATCTGGGTGCCTTCTTTTTTCAGAGATTCCAATGCCCAGCGCACTTCAAAAGCAGATGTTTCCAGGACAGCACGGGTCATATCAACAGCTTTATGATCCAAACGCAAACCGGTGAAACCACCGCCGGGGGGAACATTTCGGGCAAAGGCTGAACCATTTAAAGGAAGAAAGAGCAGGCTGGGATCCAGGCGTTTGTTTTCACTCAATGCCTGGTTCATCCATGCAAAGCGGTTTTCGCGTTTGCTGCTTTCGACCTGATTTTCCCAGAATTGTTTTTGCATCCATTCGGGATAGGCGCCAAAGCCTCCCAGGAACTGGCTGGCGATCCACAGATCGGGAATGACATGGAAATTCAGATCCATTTGCGGGGGGATTTGTTCCACATTTCCGTGATGTGTGACGGCATTGATCACCCAGGCGGTGCCGCAAGCCAGGAAGCCCTGGTCGCTGCCGAGCACACCCAGCACCAAGGCTTCAGCGGAGTGATCCTGTCCACCCTGAAAGACGGGCAGTCCTTGCGGTAGGCCGGTTTGTTGGCAAACCTCATTGGTCAATTCTCCCACCAACGCAGTGGAGGCATATACCGGCGGTAACTGGTCGATAGTAATGCCAACAATATCGCACAGTTCCTGATTCCATTCGCAGGTGCGGATATCTGCCAGCACCATTTCAGCAGCCATGGAAGGGTTGGTGGAGGATTCGCCTGTTAAGCGATAATTCAGAAAAGCATTCACCGGCAACCAGTAGCGTGTCTTCTTAAATGTCTCGGGGTCGTTGCGCTGGAACCAGGCAATCACCGAGAAGGGCAGACCAGGCTGGGGTGACCAACCGCTGATCTGGCGCACTCTCTGGGATGTGCCATCTTTGCTCCACTCCTGCACAATTGGGAGGGCGCGTGAATCCAGCCAGGTAACCATGTGGTTGGTGGGCATGAAGTGCTCATCCACCGGGATGACGGATCCTCCCTGAGTGGAGAGGACAATGCCGCGAATGCGCTGTTCGGCTGTGACCCGCTCTTTTGAATCGCGCAGGGTGGCGATCACCAGGTTCCATAATTCTTCATTATCCTGTTCCACGATGCCGTTCGGTTTGGATATCTGACCACAGTGATATTCCACCACGCCACGTTCTTCCCCAACGATGTTGATCAACACGCATTTAATGACAGTGGTACCTACATCTAAACTGAGAATTAAGTCTTCCATTGAAATTATCCTTTGGCGATACGGGCAGCTTCATCCACCGTGACACCCTGGTGAATGATGGCGGCCAGTGCGGCTGCCATGGCACCAGGATTATCCGATTCAAAGATATTACGGCCAATCGTTCCACCAGATGCGCCGGCATCCATTGCTTTTTTCATTTCCGTTAGAAATTCTTCGACGGTGTTGCGTTTCTTGGAGCCCATGATCACCACTGGTTTGTAACAAGCTTCCACGATTTTTTCGAAGCCATCCACATAGGGAACCTTGACCCAATCGCCACCCAGTTCAATGCCAGCGCGAGCGGCCAGCGCCACGCGTTCCAGCGTGCGATACTCAGGGGTGCTCATCATCCCACCGGGTACCATCTCAGCCTGTACAGCCAGACCCCAATTGTGTGCCCTCGAGGTGATTTTAGCCAGGTTATTGAGGGTGCGCATTTCTTTTTCATCGCCTGGATAAGCGGAGATACACAGGGCATCCGCACCAAGCCGTAGCGCTTCCTTGACCCCAAACCAGACAGGAGCTTCCACATCCGGCCCGAGCATGGTGGCAACACCATCTGAACGTAAAATCAGACCAACCGGCGAGATTTCTTTAGCAAAATGGCGCGCCATACCATAGGAGGTCATGATACCATCCACACCACCCTGGATAGCCTGCACAATGGTTTCTCCGGGTTTTACCTGCCCTTTGGTGGGACCAAAGATGACCGAATGCTCCATGGCCAAGATCAGCACTTTTCCATCCGGTTTAAATAAACGATTCAATCGTCGTATATTATCCATATAAATTCCTTTTATCCAGCTTCGGTTTTGCGTGTGGCATAGCGTTGCCCACCATCCACACGGATCACATCGGCATTTATATAATTCGATTCGATCAGGAAATTAACCGCTTTAACCACATCCTCGGGGATTCCCCAGCGGTCCAGCAGTGTCTTGTTGCCGGTCCGCTTAATTTTTTCTTCAGAATAGTCGTCCGGCGGTAATACAGGCCCTGGGCATACGGCATTGACACGCACGTAAGGCTTCAACTCCAGCGCAAGTTGCCGGTTGAGGGCATACAGCGCAGATTTTCCCACGGTATGAGCGGTGAAATTTGGCCAGGCTTCCCAAACAGTCAGGTCTATGATGTTAATAATCGCGCCTTCTTTATTCGCCAGCATGTCTTTGGCGGCCAGATTGGATACATAAAATGAGCCATTCACCAACACACCGGTGACGATATGCCAGGCGGTGAAATCATCGGTCGGAACCGGGGTGATGTGGAATGGGGAAGCGCTATTGACCAGGATATCCACCGGTCCCATTTTTTCATGGATTTCTGCGAACATGCGTTTATCCTGCTCCAGATCGGCGATATTTGCCTGAACAGTGAGGGCTTTAACACCATACGATTCAGCTTCCCTGGCGGTGTTGTTGGCTTGTACGGCATTACTGTTGTAATTGATGACCACATGAGCGCCCGCTTTTGCCAGGCCTAACGTAATGGCTTTGCCAATTCGTACGGCGCCACCGGTAATCAGAGCGGTTTTTCCTTTAATAATCATTACCCCTCCTATCCTTCCGGTTGAAATATTGCTTTCACTTTTGCGAATGCTTCCTCTTCTGTTGTGGAAGGGCTGAATTCCATCCCAATCAGACCATCGAACCCGAGTTCTTTCAATTTCTTGGCCAGGTTGGGGTAGTTGATTTCACCTGTTCCGGGTTCGTTGCGTGTAGGTACATCACCGATATGGAAGGTGGGGTAAAGCCCCCAGAATTTTTCCATGCCATAGATCAGATTTCCGGCATTGCGCTGCTGGTGATAGCAATCGAAAGCCAGGCGGAATTGGGGATGATCCATACGGCGCACCCAATCAGCAGCCAGCTCATGGTCACGCACCAGAATATCACCCTGAATGGGGTTTTGATTCAAGCATTCAACCCATACTTCCACTTTCGTTTGTTCGACCATCTTCATAATCTTTTCGGTCTGATCGAGCAAATTAGCATATTGCAGCGGTTCGGAGTAATTACCAGACAGGCGCTTCGACCACTCCTTGCCGTCGATGATATCGATCTGATTGGAGAAAATGAAAAGGTGTTCCACATTGTAGCGTTCGGCCATTTCGAGTGTTTCTGCCCAGGTGCGTAATGTTTTTTCATTATCAGCCGGGTCAGCCAGAGATCCCATATCGTGGTCAAAGGTCGAGTTTAAGATACTGCCATGACGTTTGCATTCTTCCGCGATGCCAGCGATGTCAATTAATCGCCAGCACCACACATCTAGTCGTTTTACCCCTAATTTCGCAAACGGTTCTACCCGCTCAATCAGAGGACGGTCGGTAAACCAAAAGTCCATATATCCAGTGAATTCCATTTCTTAACATCCTTTTCGAATTAAAATTTAACCAGGAAAAGTCAGCGCGATGTGAAGTTCCTGTTCAAATCAGGAACTATTTTTTTAGATTGTTAACGAACGCAGAGATTTATGAATTGTTTTTACCAGGAAATCATGCATGAATAAGTTGTTGAATGAATCGAGCAGGTGAATATTCTTCCAGTGAAACCGGAGGTTGCTTGCCTTGAATCATCAAAGCCATCCACTCACTCAGCAATGGGACGGTGGTAATGGTGATGACAAGGCTGGTGGCAACGAAAAGATTGTCACGCTCTGGTACCCATCCGATCAGCGGTTCTTCATCCGGGGTGAAGGAAGTTGGACGTCCCCAGGTGCGCACCACCCTCACTTTCTCCAGGAATGGGTATAAATGCACCAATTCCTTGCTGATGGAGGTAACCCCCCAGGCGCTCACTCCCTTGTGAAGTCTATTCGTGGTGGTGACGGCTTCAGAGATATCCAGGCTGCCATTCAGTTGGGGGTGTACACCGATGGCGACCGCTTTGTCTTTCCCATGAATTGTCTCATAGAAATCTGCCAGTTCCACATTATGGTAGATCATCGATGGGATACGTTCGGTCACCAGGGCTTCTGCATGTGTGAAATGCACCGGTACACTTACACCTGCCAAGCGGGTTACTTTGGAGGTCCATGCGCCAGCCATGACAGCTACTTTTTCTGCCCGGTATACCGTATTCCCGGCTGTGACGGATAGGATACGATTGTTTTTCACTTCGAATCCTGTAACTCTGGATCGACCCAGAATGACCGCCCCATTCCGTTGCGCAGCATTGGCATACGCCAGAGAGAACTTCAATGGATCCAGCATGCCTTCTACTGAATAGGTCGCACCCAGCAAGCCCAGCGTGTTCATGTTAGGCTCAGCTTTCTGCAAGGTTGTGCGATCCACCACCTCGGTGGGGATGCCAGCCGGGGTCAGGATCGCCGAACGCTCCTGCCAGCGCTGCCACAGATCCTCACTCCTGATCAACAGAAAGAGACCGATCTTGCGCCAGTCGTACTTTGCCCCTAATTCCTCTTCCAGCGTCTCATGACGCGCCAAACCATCGCGGATGATCTGAATATTCAAAGGATCCAGATGCCCTTCGCAGGTTTGCGCCCGTCCGGAACAGGAAGCGGATGTGCCACCACCAATATCACCAGCCTCCAGCAAAAGGGTTTTTACCCCCATTTTGGAGAGCTGGTAGGCTGTGGATAACCCCAAAAACCCACCGCCCACGATGATGACATCAAAATTCTGCATGACTAGCTGGCCCAAATAGCGTCTAATTCCGCATCCGGCACATCAAAGACGGTAGGAACCACTTCGGTAAGTGCATCCGTCTTGAAATAATCCGGGATACGGTCATCGGCTGCAGTCAGACCCGCAGCGCGGTTGAATGCCAGTTCCAGATCAATGACCTTACGACCCAGAATGTCCAGATGATTATCCGGCAACTCCACCTCATAAACCTTGCGCAACATCGCCACCACGACATCGGGGCGTTGCCCGGTGGCGCTGGTGTTGAAAACGCACAGGTCGAGCGCATCATAGGCAGCCCGTTGGATTTGAGCAATCTTCGAGAACTTGACCGCCAGACTGGGATCGCGATGATCGATTGGGAAGAAAACGGTCAATCCGGCTGTGTGATCGGCTCCTTGTGGAGAGGTGGCATAGGTGACAGCCGTGCCTTTGACCACACGCGGGTCGTAAGCGCTCATCGCCTGCCCTTTAACCGCCGGGACGTGCTTGACACCCAGCGCTTTACCAGCAGCCACAACCCCAGCACCAACGAGATTGCCGATGGTAGTGCCCAGAGGAACCTGAGAAAGGGCACGCAGAGCTGAGTCCACATCCCCGAAACGTGGCAGATCTTCACGTTTGATAGCTTCTGGCAGTTCATCCAGCTCAGCGGCTTCCATCATTACACCCAGTGTGGCGCCGGTCTCGATCGTGTCCATGCCATAGTCATTGCATAAGCGATTGATGCGGGCGATGTCATCCAGTGAGGCGATTTCCAGGTTCGATCCGCATAAACCGATGGTCTCAAATTCCAACGGGGAAGCCAACAATTCGCCATTTTCATCGGCGAAAGCATTCGAACATTGAATCACACAACCGGTCATACAGGCGTGTGTGGCTTTGCCTGCGCCATCACGTTTCAGAATGACCTCGCGCATGAAATCACCCCCGATGGGTGTGGCATCCGGCAATTGACCCTTGCTGAAATTGCGCACCGGCAAGCCACCCATGACCTGGACTGGCATGACGGTGGAGGCGGTGCCATAATTGCGCAGCACACCGACCCTTTCGCTGGTGGCAACATGTTTATTGAAAGCTGTAATCGGTTGTCGGGCATCCTTACTGAGTTCCATGCCACTTCTGGGGGGTAATGGAGCAGTAATTGCTTTCAGGCCTTTAGACCCCATGACAGCACCGACCCCACCCCGGGCAGCCAGACGGAAAGGATTCCCTTCCGCATCGGTGACAGCAATGCCAGCAGCGCCCATCAACTGTTCGCCAGCCTGTCCGATGCTGATGACACAGGTATCCTTACCAAATTTATTCAATAGATAAGCAGCAGTATCCTCATTACCTTTTCCCCAACAATCCGTAGCGGATTCATAATCCAGATAACCACCCTCTGCGTTCAGATGATAGACAGCTTTTTTCCCTTCAGGAACGACACCCAGGAAGACAACCGCACGATAACCCAAACCAGCCAGGGAATCACCCCCCATACCACCGGCATTGGCTTCCTTGATGCCTTTGGTGAGAGGACTTTTGCAGCCGATGGACAAACGTGATCCGGTGGAAGTGCGGGTATTGGCCAGAACCCCGGCAGCCAGGACTAAAGCATTCTCGGGACTCAACGGATCAGTTTTTGGATCAACGAATTCAGTGACCAGGGTACCGGATAGGTATCGACCACCCATAAGAGGATCTGATAGTTCCCGTTCGTGTTTTTCCCCGGTGGATAAATTGACGACGAGTATTTTCATAATCCTGCCTCCAGTACCTGCTTACAATCATTTACATCTGCAAAGCGCACATTGAGGTTAATCATCGCCATTTTGGTTGCTGATTCAGCAATCGCAGGGATATCTTCTGCCTTCAGGCCAACTTCCGATAATCTTGTGGGCATATCCAGGTTTTTCAAGAGTTTTCGTGCAAAATCCCCCAATCCTTCCGGTTTAGCATCCTGGGGTAATCCCAACGCATCCCGCAACGATCCCCATCGTTCTGTGGGAATGGCAGGGGCGTCAAATTCAATGGTCGCTGGCAGCAGAGTTGCCACACCTAAACCATGATGCAGGTGGTAGGTGCCGCATAATGGGCCGGCCAGGGCATGCACCAATCCCAGGGAGGATTGGTCGAATGATATTCCAGCCAGCGTGGCAGCCATTGCCATCTGTTTTCGAGCTTCCAGATTAGACCCATTTTTGTAAGCTTCCGGTAACCACTTTACAATAGCGCGGATGGCAGACAGGGCGAACATATCCGAAACCGGATTGGCTTTCTTGCTCAGAAAAGCCTCGATGGCATGCACCAGCGAGTCCATACCGGTGTTGGATGTGAGTTGTGGTGGTAAGGTGAGCATCAGGCTACCATCAATAATGGCTGTTTTCATAAACATGGCTGGATGCAATACACCCATCTTGAACCCTTTGCTATCACCCACCACGGCGACATGCGTCACTTCGCTGCCGGTACCCGCGGTCGTGGGAATGCCAATCACGGGTAAGGGCGCTTTTTTGATGGGTTGCCGGCGCCATTGCACTTCTTCGTAATCCAGTTCCGGGTCACCCAGTAGCAATCCAACAGCTTTGGCAACGTCCAGCACGGACCCACCACCCAGAGCCACCACATGCGTAATGTGTTTACCCTCGATGGCTGCCAATGCCTTTTTTACATCCGGTATATTCGGGTTGCCGGGAATGTCATCAAACACCACCGGGTTGAAACCTTTTTCTGATAATTTATTCAGGATTTTTTCAGCAATGCCAGCCTTAATGATACCTTTGTCGGTCAACAATAAAACACTGTCAGGGGAAGCGGATGCCAGTTCCACAAGGAGATCACTACCAGCCTCCTCTGAAAAAATCAATTTAGTGGGGAAGTAGAAAGAAAAACTCATTGTGCACCTCTTTTTTTGATATTTGGATCTCTTTTTTATTTAATTTCTTAGGAAAGATCACTTTCAATCATACATATTTTCTTTGGAAAATAATAGTGAGAAATGACAAATTTAATCCAAAATAAAATTAAATTAGTCATGGTTGAATGATAATAAAATTATAATAGATTTGTAAAGAAATGGTTAACAAAACTTAGATGAAAATATGTGATACTTAACAGAGAATGAATAAATTTAAAATGAAAAGCATATCCTTATCCCCTCTAAGTGACAGCTGGTGCGTTGCACTTAGGGATAGACCCAATAATTCGAATTTGAGAATTAATCTGGTGAACAATCATCCAGAAGTGCGATGCACCTTAAGACAGGGCTGGTGCGTTGCACTTAGGGATAGACCCTATAATCTGAATTTGAGAATTAATCCGATGAACAATCATCCAGAAGTGCGATGCACCTTAAGACTGGGCTGGTGCGTTGCACTTAGGGATAGACCCAATAATCTGAATTTGAGAATTAATCTGGTGAACAATCAACCAGAAGTGCGATGCACCTTAAGACTGGGCTGGTGCGTTGCACTTAGCGGTGAACCAATATACAACCATCCTGGAAGAGGTTTCTGGTTAACACAAGACCAGAAGTGCGATGCACCTGATCACAAAAGGCAAGGTGCAACGCACTTTTGGATTACAGATTCATGATGATTAGTGTCTATTCGATGTAGACTTTTTCTCCCGAAGTGCGATGCACCTTAAGACTGGGCTGGTGCGTTGCACCTGATCACAAAAGGCAAGGTGCAACGCACTTTTGGATGACAGATTCATGATGATTAGTGTCCATTCGATGTAGACTTTTTCTCCCGAAGTGCGATGCACCTTAAGACTGGGCTGGTGCGTTGCACTTAGGGATAGACCCTATAATCTGAATTTTAGAATTAATCTGGTGAACAATCAACCAGAAGTGCGATGCACCTGATCACAAATCGTTGTCTTAAGGAAAGGTGCAACGCACTTCTGGATGACAGATTCATGATGATTAGTGTCCATCCGATGTAGACTTTTTCTCCCTAAGTGCATCGCACCTTAAGACTGGGCTGGTGCGTTGCACTTTTGGATGACAGATTCATGATGATTAGTGTCTATTCGATGTAGACTTTTTCTTCCGAAGTGCATCGCACCTTAAGACTGGACTGGTGCGCAGGAAAGATTTTTACAGGGTAATGAATTTTTTTCCGAGGGTACCACACACCGGACAACTCTCAGGTGGCGCACCTAATTCAATATAACCACACACCGGGCACAAATAAAATTTGGTTACTTCCAAATCCTTGCCCTGTTTGACGGCTTCCAATGCCAATGCGTAAATACGTGCATGCACTTCTTCAGCGGCAGTAGCATACCCAAACATACGACTGGCTTTGTGCCCACTTTTCTTGGCTTCTTCCAGCATCGGCGGATACATTTCGGTATATTCGTAAGTCTCACCGGAGATGGCTTCTTCCAGATTGGCTAAAGTGTCTTTAATACCATCCAGGGCTTTGAGATGTCCTTCGGCATGAATACGTTCTGCTTCAGCCGTTGTTTCGAACAATTTGGCAATATTGGCGAAACCATCAGAAGCTGCTTTTTTGGAAAATGCCATGTACTTCTGGTATGCCTGGCTTTCACCAGCAAAGGCGGTTTTCAAATTTTCGTTAGTTTTTGTCATTGGATTATCCTTTGTTTAAAATTTCTTTCTTACTATTATACAAAAAAGTACAATAAAAAACGATTGCCATTCATCAATCAATTTCTGAACATTTATTATGGTCTCGGAGACCTGAAAAAGGTTTATCATTAATTTTGATTATTTCCAAAAAGCGGAGGCAACCTGGCGTGTCACCTCACGGGGATTATCAGACTGCCAGACACGTCGACCAATGGCAACCCCTTTAGCGCCGGCTTCAATGGCGGCTTTTGCCATTTTCACCGTGGCATCATCGTCTTCGTTTCCGGTCTTGGGGCCGCCTGCCACGATAATCGGGATGGGAACGGATTTCACAACCGAGCGAAAGGATTCGACATCACCTGAGAAATTGGTTTTAATTACATCGGCGCCAATTTCCATGCCAATACGGGCAGCATGCGCGATCGCAACCGGGTCATAAGCAACGTTTTCGGGTGGCATCATTTCGGCGATCACGGGCATATCATAAGGACGGCATTCTTCGATTAATGCAGCCAGCCATTGATAAATTTCGATATCACCTTCACGACCGAAAAAGACTGAGACAACTACTGCATCTGCATCCATCCGAATGGCGGAATCAAGCGTGGCAATCGGTGTTTCCTGGGTACCCTGTTTACTGAGACCGGCTGTCAGGCTGACTCTTAATACCAGACCCGTTTCTGGTTTCAATGATTTCTGGGCGGCTTGCAGGAAACCCGGGGATGCCAAAACAGCATTAGCGCCTCCAGCCACGACTTCTCCCACAATCCATTCCGGATTATTAAGACCTTTTACCGGGCCAAGCCATCCACCGTGATCCAGCGGTGAAAGCAGACATAATTTTTCATTTCCGACGAATAATCTGTTTAACCTTCTATTTTTTCCGAACATTTTTTCTCCTTCTATAACAAAATAATAATAACGAAATGTCTTAATGGGTTTTTAATAATTCCTGATTAAATTCAGCCTGAGCTTTATAGTGGGTATATAGATTTTGATAGATACTGGCTGTTTTTGGGTCTGGATGTAACCATTCAGGCTTATCGAATGTGCCCAGGAGAGACTGTTCAAACGAACGATCGTCCTCCATTGCCAGACAGGCGTACGCAAACAAGGCATGCGTAACGGTTTCCTGGCCGGAGTATACACAAACCGGCAATTGGCAAATATCTGCAATCATTTGAGGCCACCCAGGTGTTTTGGTACCGCCACCAGCCAGAGCAATTTCGTGGATACCCACACCGAGTTCGTGAAATATTTGAATGATATAAGCCAGACTCAACCCCACACCTTCCATGACAGCCCGGAGTAGATGAGCACGAGAATGCACCAGGGATAACCCATGAAAACTTCCGCGTAGTTGATCATTCCAAAAGGGAGAACGTTCCCCGGACAGGAATGGCAGGAAGAAGACACCATCGCTACCGGCAGGCACATCCAGCGCTTCCGCTATGGCAGATTCGAAGATGGAACCTGGGTAAAGATTTCTCCATGCCCAGTGTAAGGCCGCGCCGGTGGTGGAGGAAACACCGCCCAGCATGGGAACCCGCAATAATGGATAGGTGTATATTCGATTTTGTGGATCCACAACGGTCTCATTGGGTTCTAACGGACAAAAAATCATCGAGGAACTTCCCAGTGAACAATTCAGCCTTCCTTTTGCTGGGGGAGCGCTGGAGATGAGCGCGAGTACATCGCCGGCGCCAGCGATGACCTTTGCCTGTGGATTGATGTTAAATCGCTCAGCCACCTGTGGCAACAAGGAACCGGCTTCCTCTTCTGGCTGCAGAATGGGTGGTAGAATTTCCGGATTTATACCAATGGAAACAAGGCGTTCTTTTGCCCAATCCAGGGTCTCCCAATTCAGTAATGCAGCGCCACCAGGTTCGGTAATATCCGTAAAAATTTCACCGGTTACCAGGAAACGCAGATAATCCTTAGGCCACAGTAAATGCCGGGCTTTGTGGATAACATGGGGGAGATGTTTACTCATCCAATACAATTTTGGCAGTGTGTAAGTGGAATTCAGTTGATAAGGTGGCATTTGGAAAGTAGCCTGCAATTCACTGGTTTCTTCCGCTGCCCGACGATCCAGCCATAAAATAGTCGGGTCCAATGGGTTCAGGTCAGCATCCAGCAGGACAGCCGTATGCATCTGCCCGGTGAAGGCAATCACTTCAATTTGTTGTAATAGGTCTGGCATTGTGGATAATCTGGTCAGGCATTCTTCCATGGCTTGCTGCCAATCCTGCGGGGAAGCTTCTGCCCAACCAGCCTGCGGTGATGCATATTCATAAGAACTGGATTCAGATGCCAGGATACTTCCATCCAAAGCATAAACAACTGCTTTTAGAGATGAAGTTCCTATATCCAATGCCAGCACAAATGGTTTCAAGATAACCTACTCCAGATCATTAATATCCAACATAACTTTTAAACCCTTCAGGCTCTTGACGATTTCAAATCCTTTGCCTAATTCTTCTAATGGAAGTAAATGGCTGATCAATGTTTCGGTGTTAACCTGTCCACTCTCAATCATATTGAGGGCAATGTTAAAATCGGCAGGCGTGCTATCCGCGGAACCGGTGATTACGAATTCGCCATAATGAATCAGGTTGGGATCAATGTGCAATTGATCTTTGGGATAAATCCCTGCAAAGATATTGAGGCGTCCTCCAGGAGCCAACATGGGGATAATTTCCTCCACTAATCGGGCTGACCCGACTGTGACGACAGCAGCATCCACACCCCAACCCGTGGTGATGTCTTTAATCATGCCCGCCAAGTCAATTTCCTTTGGATTGACCACCCAATCTGCGCCTAATTCTTTAGCTTTATCCAGACGTTCCTGCACTGGATCAGAAGCGATCACACGCGCTCCGAATGCCCTGGCTACCTGTAAATGCATTAAACCAATTTGTCCTAAACCCGCCACCAGTTCCACTTCACCTGGATAGAGGTGCAGCATATTTTGACCGCGCACCACACAGGCAAGTGGCTCTGTGAAAGCAGCTGCTTTCAGGCTGGTGGATGCTTTTTTGATGATGTGTACATTCTTTTCCGGAACACGGACATAATCGGCAAAACCGCCACCATATTGCTGGAAATATGGATTCTGGCAGCGGTTCTCACGTCCACTGCGGCAGGCTTTGCAGACGCCACATTTGACGCCCATGTCCGGCACTACCCGCTGACCGGGTTTGATAAATTTTACATTTTCTCCCACTGCAGCCACCACGCCAGCCATTTCATGCCCGAGCACGCGTGGAAATGCCACTGAAGAGGATAAACCCGAAAAAGCTCGTAAATCCCAGGGGCAAATACCGGCTTTCCCCACCTGGATTAAGACATCATTAACACCCACTTCTTTAAGAGGTAGGTGACGTACTTCCAATTGATTTGGTTTTTCTGCCCACATCACGCGGTAGGTTTTTTCTGTCATACGAATTTTTCTCCTTTAATATAAATGTTACGAATATCATTAATATTGGCTCGATGAACCATAGCGCTCAAATAATCTTGTGTGTACCTCAAATTCCTGCTTTCTAAATCCAATACCATAAAACTGGCTTCTTTTCCAGACGCAAGAGATCCCAGATCGCGATCAATTTTTAAAGCTCTGGCTCCGTTGATGGTGGCAGCCTTGAAGATTTCCCGGATTTCGATAATGGCTGGATTACGATGAAAACCACGTTGCATGCGGGAAAGATAATCCATTTCACGGAACATATCCGCAGAAGCAATCATCATGTTATCACTACCGATGCCGAATTCAACACCAGTTGCAACCCACCGAGAGACATCCGGTAAGCCATCTCCGAGTATCCCGTTCGCTCGTGGACAACAAACAGCGTTGATTTTACGCGCAGCCACTTGCTCCAGTTCAGGTTGGGATGTGTGGGTCAGGTGTACCAGAAAATCAGGTGCAATATCCAGCGCTCTTGCCGTTTGCCCCAGGCCGTAATCGCGCTGCGATTTCTTTTCAGCTTCCGCATTTTCCGAAACATGCATGGCAAAAATTTTGTGGGGATATTTCTTTCTCAATTCCTGGATGACAGATATTGGATAGGCTGCCACATCTCTGATACCCAGCCCGTCAGCGATTTCAAGAATTTCAACGGCTTCCTGTTTGATTTCAGCCGTATTTTGGCCTTCTGTCATTCTTCCCAGGCAAATAACCCGGATCGGCAATCCCAGGGCGGCTTTTTGTAATGCCTGCACACCTGCCAGCCCCTGCTCGCGAAAATCGGCACAGGCGATGATTCCGCTGGCCAGCATCTCGGTTAAGCCATGGCGCATTTGCTGGATGTGGGTTTCCGGATCCAGGCCTGCCAGAAAGCGATGTTTTAACCCATCCGGAGGAACCACCACCTGTTCAAGCGGTAATCCCACCCCCAATTCTTTCGCTCCGGTATCACCCAGATGGCAATGCGCATTGATAAACATGGGACTCAACAATGCATGTCCAAGATCAACAACTTTGGCTGCATTCACTGGTTGCCCAATTGAAAGAATTCGCCCATCGAGCACCTGGATGGCAGAATCCTTTACGATTTGCATATCATCTCCAGCGATGATGTGTGATGCTTTGAAGCTGGTAATCATCGCTTCTACCCTTTGGTGGCTCCCGCAGTCAAGCCCTGGACGAAGTAGCGATTTAAGAACAGAGAGATGATCACGGCAGGAATAATCGCAAAGATGGACATAACAGCCATTTTTCCCCAGCTAATTTCAACAGAACTGAAGGAGGCCAAAATTCCGAGCGGAATGGTTTTGGTGGTTGGAGAAGTGAGCATCAGCGCAAAAAGGAAATCATTCCAGGAATAAATAATCGTGTACAAAGCAGACGCAATGATACCCGGAACTGAAAGCGGTAGTGCTACTTTGAGGAAGGCACTGAAATGGGATGCACCATCCACCAGGGCAGCTTCTTCCATTTCCTGGGGAACATCCGCAAAGTAGCTGCGCATCATCCAGACGACAAAAGCTGAGTCAAATACAGTATTGAGCAAGATAAGCGACATGTATGTTCCGATCAATGAGAGATCACGCATGATCAGATAGAAGGGGATCAACATGGCCACCGGAGGAAGCATTAATAACAATAGGAAAAAATATGCTGAATTCTTGACAAAGCGAAATTTGGAGCGCGCGATGGCATACCCAGCGGGAACACCTAATATTAAGGAAAGAAAGGTTGTTCCCGCGGTAATGATGATGCTGTTTTTGATATACATGAAAGTCTTGCTTTGCGCCAGAACTTCTGTGAAATTCTTCAAGGTTGCGTCAAAAAACAACCAGGTTGGGGGAATGGCAAATGAATCCCGGCCGAATTTAAGCGAAGTTGTTAGCAACCAGTAGATCGGGATCAGAAAGAATGCAATTGCAAGAAGGGATAAAATAATCAGGATTGTTTTTTCCAGGGTACTTCTTTTTTTATACATAATGAATCCTATAATTGTCTTCTTGTCATGACCAGAATATAAACAATGGACAAGACGGTCACCATCACCAATAAAATGTTTGCCAGGGCGGAAGCATAACCCATGTCAAAAAATGTTAAACCCACTGTATAAATATGGTAATTCAAAACCGTGGTAACCTGACCTGGACCACCAGCCGTTGTGGCATAAATCGTATCAAAAACCTTGAAAGATTGCACGGTGCGCAGTAAGAAAGCAATCAAGAAGGTGGGCTTCATCAATGGGAGTGTAAGATAAATAAAACTCTGCCAGCGACTGGAACCATCTACATAGGCAGCTTCATAAGGTTCTTCGGGTAAACTTTTCAGCCCTGCCAGGAAAATAACCATTAACAAAGGTGTCCATTGCCAGATATCGATTAGCATCACTGCCGGCATGGCTGTGGATAATTCTCCCAGAGGTCCTCTGCCGACATCGAGCCCCAACTGTTTCAGATAATAAGGGATTACGCCAAAATCGGCATTATATAAAGATTTCCAGATCAACCCGACCACGAGTGGTGGTAAAGCCATCGGAATTAATAAGAAAGAGCGCACAAATTGAGCCAGTTTGGTCTCTGGTGAGAAGAGCAACGCCAGTCCCAAACCAAAAAGCAGCTCGACAGTCACTGTTCCAGCAACATAAATCAACGTATTTTTTAAGGAAATGAGTACAGTTGGATCCTTAAAAGCACGAATGTAATTTTCTAATCCAACAAATGTCTGTGTTTGATTGGGGTCGGTCAAACGATAATCAAAAAGACTGATCCTGAAAGAAAAAAATAGCGGATAAATAGCAATAACAACAATATAAAGTAAGAGCGGAAACAACAACCAGAAAAATGGATCTGCTTTAAATTTCTTGATTATTGTCTGTGTAAATGTTTGAATCAATGTTGCTCCTGATTTTTCATGAGAATGGATGCCTGCCTAAACAGGCATCCATTTCAACTACAACATCTGTTTTATTTAATGTTAGCTTCGACCTGTTCCTGTGCTTTTTGTAAGGCACTTTCAGCAGTTTCCTGACCAACGAGGAAGGCATTGACATATGTACCCAGGGCATCCTGAATGATGCTATATTCTGGAATTCTGGGGCGGTAATCACCATCACCTTTTTCAAATGATTCTAACATCAATGGGAACCAGGGATACATGGCAACCAATTCGGGATCGGTAAGGGTGGAGCGTCGGATGGGTGCACCGTCATTTTTCACCCATTCTTTTTGAATTTCTTCTGAAGCAAGCCATTTAATGAATTCCCAGGCAGCTTCCTGTTCTAATGGGGTTGAACTGGCATTGATTCCAATACCCCAACCGCCGAAACCGTATTTAGGTTCCATGCCTTCAGAAACCGGAGCGGCAGTAACATCTACCAACCCAACCACGGAAGAAATTTCGGGATTTTCATACCCGGCACGGGCAATACTCCAACCTTCCATCATAGCAACGATGCCAGAGCGGAAGGCGGTTTCGCGTTGATCCCACCAGTAATCAGTTGATCCCGGAGGAGCGTATTTGAAGAGTTCACCAAAGAATTCAAGGATCTCAACGTTTTCTGGTGTATTCAAGGCTACTTTACCATCAGCATCCAGAATGGAACCACCATGTTGTTGAACAAAGGCCATATAATCCTGTGCTACCGCGGATCCCTTCGCGCCTAATAAGGCGATACCATATTGTTCACCTTCGGTTAATTGTTGTGCGGCAGCCAGTAATTCTTCCTGTGTTTTGGGTGGTTCGATGCCGGCTGCTTCGAAAATGTCTTTCCGGTAGTTGAGGACATTGGCATATCCAGCCATTGGATAAGCCCAATGCTTGCCATCATATTCACCTAATGTCCAGGCAACGGGCATGATATCATCGAGGTTCAATTCAGCTTCGTCTCTTGCCATGAAATCATCCAGTGGCAAAGTGTATAAATTGGCTGCATATTCACCAGACCAGACGATATCAACTGTCATGAGATCATATTGAGCGGTTTTGCCAACAAAATCGGCGGTCAATTTTTGATACAGATCCATATATCCAAGCTCATCCAATGTGATTTTGATGCCGGTCTCTTCGGTGAAGCGGGGAACCAATACACGGAAAGCCGTTACATATTGATCGGTCATAGACGCCAGGGTTAATTCAACCCCTTCGAATTTGTTCACTTCAACGGGCGCTGCAGGTTCTTCTGCTGGAGCTTCTGGTTCTGCAGGGGTAGCTGCGGGTGCACATCCGGCAACTCCTAAAAGCATGGCAAACGCCAGCAAGAGGTAAAACACTACTTTAATTGATTTTTTTTGCATCTCGTTCTCCTTAATTTAATAGTTTTTAATAAAATTCGCTTATGAAAGGTATGCACATCTATCGGTTTATGAAAGTTCTCCTTTCTTGTCCATAAAATGGGCAATAGTCTGTTCGTTTGGCTCTTTAGCGTAGCAAATGAAGTGAATATTTGTACATATCACTCCGGCTGATGACTACATGGTATTCTAAAGGTTGATGATTTATGGTGAAGACAACACCTTCCACTTTTAATAATGGATTACCTGGTGGAACTCCCAATAAACTGGCTTGTTCCTCGGTTGCAGAAATAGCTTCAATTGTCTTATCGGATTCAACCAATGGTATTTTTTTTATCTCAAATACGTTATATAAAGAAACTGAGCGTTCCAGGTCATCACGAGTCATGCTGACCTCTGCTGGTAGATTCACATAGGAAGTGTTGATGGCTACCGGGATTTTGTTCACAATACGAAGACGGTTGATGTGAATAACGGATATATCGTGTGCTATTTGCAGTAATTCGGCAATTCTTGGTGGAGCAGGTTTGATTTCGTAAATGAGGATTTTGGTGGTTGTCTCATATCCATGGGCTTTCATATCTTCTGTAAAGCTGGTTAGTTGTGATAATCCACGATTGAGTGAACTTTTTTCCCGAATGACAATGGTGCCTTTCCCCTGAATACGATTGATGTAGCCTTCGTGTTCCAATTCCTTTATAGCCTGGCGCACCGTGGCACGGCTGAGCCCGTAATGATCAACCAGTGTCATTTCCGTTGGTAAAACGGATCCAGGTGGATACAAACCCTCATCCAATTCCTGGAGCAGGATATTTTTTAGTTGGCTATACAAAGGTAGGGGAGATCTTCTGTCGATTATTTTCATTTTTCTCAAAAAGAGGAGTCATTGAAATGTACGTACATCCTAACAAATTTTGAGAGAAATGTCAATAACCTTAATTTCCAATTTGAATTTTTACATTTTAAATTCAAATTTCTTACTTTGTTTCACCATTAATTCTGCATAATACCCGGAATGGGGATGAACCACCGAAATTTCATCGATATGACTGGAATTTTTTATCCCCTCATCAAACAATGATTGTGGTATCTCCATCCGGATTTTGAAAGGAACGATGAAAGCATATAAACCACATCATCAAAAAACATTTCCATGATAGAGGATTTGGTTTATTGGGCGGTAGGGGTGATCATGTAGAACGAAACCTTGGGTGGAAAATGGTGTCAATTCTCCGATCCTTCACCCCATAATTCTGCATAATGGCCGGAATGGGGGATGTTACCACCGAAATTCCATCGATATGACTGGAATTTTTTATCTCCTCATCAAACAATGATTGTGTAATCTCCATCCGGATTGGAAAGGGGACGATGAAAGCGAATAAACCACATCATTAAAATAGCATTTCCGTGATGGTGGATTTGGTTGGTGGGCTCGTAGGGATGAAGGATCGGAGAACAAAGTCTCTTGTGGAAAATTGTGTCAATTCTCCGATCCTTCATCCCTACGGTCGATCAATTGCAAAAACCTGGAACCTGGGATTACAAGATTTGTCATCACTTGCTTCGCCCCATAATTCTGCATTATGCCCGGAATGGGGATGAACCACCGAAATTTCATCGAGTTGAAGAATTATTCCCGGACCGTTCCCCCTGGTCAGTATATGACTTTTCTTTGGAAGACCTAAAAAAATTGGATGTAGGTAGCTGGTTCGTGGATAGTGATCCTTTTGAACAGATTGCCGTGGGAATTGTCTCCTCAGAAAACATAGCTGAATACAAAGGAGAATCAATACCTACCCTGCGTGAGGCTTTGATTTATACAAAAGAAAATCAATGGTGGGTGAATATTGAAATAAAAGATGCCAGTGAAACCCCAGCGGATGCAATCATCGTTTCAAAAGTTGTTGCATTAGTAGAAGAACTTGAAATGCAAGATCAAGTTCTGATTTCTTCATTTAATTTTGAATATTTGAAACAGGTAAAGAGTATAAATCAAGATTTACCAACCGGCGTTTTGGTTAGTAAAATTATTATGGATCCTCTCGCATTAATGAAAGAGTTAGATGCCCAGGCATTTCATCCGGGAATGAAAGTGACGTATGAGAAACAGGTGAAATCATTATTGGATGCAGGCTACGCTGTTGCAAAATCCGGTTCAAGCCGCACAGTGATTCCGGAGCATGTCGCACACCGATTCCGGAGCATGTCGCACAGTGAAT
>ENA-OSEO01000655-OSEO01000655.1-sediment-metagenome-genome-assembly--contig:-NODE-655-length-82912-cov-5.842929_pt1 | contig 82912 bp, 67 predicted proteins | sample MGYA00237883_ERZ534232 | MGnify/ENA metagenome assembly ERZ534232
CAGATCCTCACGACATCTCCTCTCAATCTGGCGAGAACTGAACACTCCACGGCTATACGCATAAAGCAGGATAGCAACGATCAGCCTCGGATCGTAGGCTCTCTGCCCCAAATAACTGTACTTCTTCTCGATACTGGAGATGTCGAGCTGCCTGAAAATGTCATCGTAGACGAAGCACTCGTGGTCCTTCGGCAATAAATCGAACACGCTCGAAGGAAACAGCAACCTCTGATTGAACTTCACCGGATCATTCTTGAACGGAACTCGCATACTGCCATCCTCTCTATTTTTGGCCGGTACTATCCTATAAATATGCGAGTAAATTGTCAAGTAAATTTAATATAGCATTATCATCTTATATTATATTCGTATTGTCAGCTATTCTCGGACAAGCTCCTAGACCATCTAATTGCTATTTATACTATGATTTAGTTTATTGTTACCGAAATTACATGGATTTTTTGCCACCACTTCTTTTACACTAAATTTTAATTTTAAAAATGGTTACAGATTGTCTCTGTTATAAGATTAGACAAAATGGATTATTTTGTTTAATGACACTTTCCACGATTGAGGATCGGCGCAGTTCGCAGACCGCGCCGAGGGACGAACATTAGACAAAATGATATGAAGCCTGCAGGGGCCGCAAAGGCAGAGCAATGGAGAACTGGAGCGCGGCATTGAACGACTGCCTTTAATCGTGTTTGTGGTGTTGCTCGTTCCGCTTAACATACGACCGCAAAATGGCATTAATCAAGGTTTGAGAACCTTTCCCGGTGTTGCGGAAATTATTCCAAAACATCTTTGTCGATCCGCATACGTAAGACGGTTTTGGGCTTGGGGAGTTCAACCGTTGCGTTATCCCAGTCCATGACCATGTCGGCTTCGTCAGGATGAGAGGCAACAGCCGTTTCAATATCTAATTTTGTGATGTTGGCCGCCTTTTTTCCAATCGAGACAAGAGCCATCCCTTTTAACCAGCTCGTCAAGTACCTCAGTCGTGTATTTCACGATACGCGCTTTTTCGCCGCCTCCGCTCGGCTCGCCGCATCCAAACAACCGTGTAAAACCTCGCTTTCGATCTTGGCCACAGAGCAAAGCGAACTTCATCATTTTTGTATGACGGAACGTGCACTGCAGGCCGACCGTCGAAAATCAGACGCACGTCTCGAAAATCGAGACCGCAAGCCTTGCAGCATGCAGTGGGGTCAGCCCTTGACATGAGACATTTTTTCTAACTTCGGCTTCCACCGGACCGCGCGGGACCGGCTGTTTGTGTTATTGAGGGTTTTGGGCGCGCGGCCGGTGAAGCTGTTGTTAATCTCAAGCGCGGTAAGGTGTTTCCGGTCGTCCACGTCCTGTTGTCGTTTCAAGCGTGCAAGCCGTCCTGCAAAGTAGAGTGCCGTGTCCGGAAGGTAACATTCACTTCAACGTCCTCGTCGAGCTTTCCGAGAATCATAATCAAACGATCAAGTGTAAAGCGTCCAAGCCGTGCATTGCGAATGCGTGAAAACTCCGAATGAGCTACGCCCGTTAGCCTCTCGGCCTCGCGTGTCGATAGGCCGCGCTCGTCAAGTGTGCGTATAATTTTAGCGGCAAGAATAGCGCGGGCTTGTTGAATGCTGGCGTTACTCCGGCCAAAGTCACGAAATACGTTGCCGCTGCCGCGGATAACTTCAAAGTCGTCGGTCACTCTAAAAACTCCTTCAATCGTTTCAGGCGGTCACGAATAAGATTCACCTCCATTTGAGGCGTTTTGATTCCGGCCTTGGACTTCTTCTGAAAGGCATGGATCACCCAAATATCAGCGGCGATCTTAACAGCGTAAATCACGCGGAAAGCATCGCCTCGATGCCGGAGCGCTATTTCGAACACGCCGCCGTCAATCCCCTTAAACGGCTTGGCCTTGTCCGACTTGCCCCCTTCAGCAGCAATTGTAAGCGCACTCAGCATATCGTCTTGCACATCTTCGGGAAATTCTTCGAAATCCCTCCGCGCTGCTTTGATCCATGAAACTGGCCGTGTATCTCTCATGTGCCCGATGTTGACATATTTGTCAACGCCTTGCAAGTCCCTTTTTAAGTTCCAGAGCTTTAAAAGCCTGGAAATAGGGGACGTTATGTCGCGAGTTTGATAATGTTGGGAGATCTCGCCCAGCGTATCCCGCTATTCAGCCCTTCCACATAGAAGACACCCCGCCGGATATCCCGCCGCCAATATCGCCGGCCGAGGATTGCATCCATCAACAAGATATACCCGGCTTAGCCTTGCCCCTTGCCGCTCTTCTGTCTTGCATGGGTGGAAAATGATCGGCACATATATCGCAGCATGCGGGCCAAAAGTGCTCCGCCCTTGCATTCCATCAAAAAGTGCACGAAAAGAAAAAGGATTTGCTATAAATGGCCTTGTGGCGGCGCTATTTGAACGGCGAATGGCAACGCCTTCGAGTATAGCAGAGGTAAGGCCCGGAGCGGCAATCTCCGAGCCTTTCTGCGATGAGCTACCGAACAGGTCGGAAGCCCGAACAAGCACACTTATTCTTATTGGCTCATCGCGGATTAGTGGGATATGCTCCTTGACTCAGCCGCTTGGTTGGTTCAAGTCTCCGACTTGAATCCGCCTGACTTTCAAACAACTCAGTTGCTATAGAGCTTGCGAGCAGGCTGTTTCTCCCTGTCGGATGCAACGGTCACAACGGAGTTGTTCAAATGTCAAAATGGTTCAAGTCGGAGACTTGAACCAGCCTGAATTCCGCTAATCCGCGAAGAGCCTTCTAATTGAGCCTCCGACCTGTTGCAAGTTGGAAGTCGGGAGGCGTAACAAATTCTTGTTCTGCTCCAGCGGCCCATTCGGCGTAGATAACTTGTATACAGAAAGGCACCATTACCTTTCTCAAAGCCAGCGAGTCGCTAAGCTTTTCGCCTCTAGCACCTCTAAACGCCTGAAAACGAGCCTTTTTACAAGGCCTTGAACCAGGCTCTCAACGGTATGGTTTCGCTCCGTGGTCGACCAGTCTCGATTCCGGCGGTTAAGGAATCACATAGATCTCCCAAGGCGCTCCTTGAGTTCCCATAGTTGTTTGCAGTTCGTTCGCCCCTGTCTACGCTGTGGATTTCTGCAACGATACGAAGCCAGAGCCGATCTCGGGCAATTTTCAGTTAGAGGTCCGTTATGCCTACATAGATAGGTATCAAAACCCACGGGATGACTATTTCCTGCTGGATTTTGTGGAGTTCGATAAACTGGAAGGTTTCATGGAAGCCATAGATGAAGATGCGAAAGCTGCAGCTTTTCTTAACGAAGGCTATGCACGCGGACAAGTGCAAGCCACGCCGGAGTATCAGGAGCAAAAGCCACCGGTCGCGGGTTGCGTTGCAGCTACCCTTGGTGGCGGTCAAAAACTTGTCCACCCCAAGCGCGGTAAGATGTTTCCGGTTTTTCACCTGTTATTCCTGCACTACCCCAATGACGGACTTGGTTTTAAGCCAATCCGCAAATCCGGCTTCATCCATTTCACCTGTTGCCAAAGCCAACACAGCCGTCACGGCTTGGATTTCAGATGCCATCAGCTCCCACCCGTTGAGATCAAGAAAAACATAGGCGGCAAGAAAACCTGCGCGCTTGTTGCCATCCACAAAAGGGTGATTCCGAATGATGCCAAACGCATAGGCAGCGGCCAGATCAAACACGGACGGCTCGCCATAAGCCGCTTGGTTTTGCGGACGTGCAAGGGCTGATGACAACAGACCGGCATCACGAATGCCAAGGCTCCCGCCATGCTCGGCAATTTGTTCGCCGTGCATGGCAATGACAACACCCTCGAGGAGCCGGCGCCAAGTCATTTCTTGGCAAGCTCATGCAACGTATTACGGTATTTAGCCATACCGCGACGCGCCGCCTCCATTTGCGCCTCAAATTCCGGATCGTAGGGCGTGATGGCATAACCATCGGGTGTTTCCGTTAAAAACACGCTGTCGCCTTTCTTTACCTTGAGACGGGCGGCAACCTCCTTCGGTAGGATAACGCCGGTTGAATTTCCAATTTGTGTTACGGTGGCACGCATGAAAAGACCTCCTTTGTTATACCGTATGTTATAACATCAGATCGTACCGGTCAAGCCGTCTTGCTACCGTTCCGCTACCCCATCACTTTGTTTAGTGTGCTTTTCGCTCCGACAGGGATGGCAGAGGATTGAAATCCGCATTCTACACCTTACGGAGTTCTAGATTTAGCCTGTTTGAAATGTAATTTTTATTAAATCCGATAGGTTAAATGAGGAACATCTAATCTTCGATTAAACCTTGGCCCTATAACTTGGCAAAAGCGTTTAACAGATCTTGAGTGGAGCCACTTCAACAGTGTTGTGTTAACGGGGTGCAATCACCTTTAATTTTGCCTGGATGAGCTCCTGGTGCGTGAGGCGCAAAAGAGTGGCGAGCTTATGCGCCAAGTAATCCTCGTGTGCATCCAGCTTTCCATCCGTGTAAGCGATCCGCCAGACCATTTCAATGACCTGTAGTTTTTGTTCGGTGGTAAAGTGTTGGTTGATTAGATTCGTGAATCGCCAGATATCGATACTGTTTTCTCGTTTCTCGTTTGCAGCCTCGATGAGCGCATCAGCATCTTCATCGGACAGTTGATACTCCTGCCTGAGTATATGCATGATCCTCTTTTTTTCTGCCCTGCTGAACTTTCCATCAGCGGCTGCCATCTCGATAAGGAGAACACAGGCAGCCGCAAGGGTTTGATGATGTTTTTCCGTCTCATTTTCCGAGAAGCCCTGTTTTGCAACTTTTCCGAAAAAATCCTTTATGCGCTCGATCATTTCACCTACCTGGTCGATTCTGTAATTTCTCGGATTCTGGTTATTGGGTATGAAGGTGCTTGGCAATTGAAATATAGAAAATTGTTCCTCGCTCCAGCCCCGGTTCGACCCAAACATCCCCCCCGTGTCTTTCCGCGATTTCCTTTACTATAGCCAAACCCAATCCTGTACCCGAAATCCCTCGAGCGGTTCGGTCGCGCTCGAACAGCCCGAAAATTTTCTCCGAGCCCTCTCTTGTGATGCCAACCCCATCATCGCCCACCGAAAAAACGTGGAGCTGCTCCTTTTCCTGATATCCTATCTTGATTTCACTCAACTGCTCTCCACCGTATTTCAACGCGTTGTCCACCAGGTTTCTGAACACCCGATGGATAGACAGCCTGTCCCCGTCGACCCGCACCGGAACATCGAAATCGTACCAGTTTACTTGACGAAGACTCAATTGCGCAGAAAATTCATCATGAACCATCCGTAAGACCTCATTGACATTGATTTTTTCGACAACTACCGGAGCTTCTTTGGCAGCCACATAAAAGTTGATCTGCTCAACCAGTGCCGCTACATGCTCAGAGGCCTTGAGGATTTGCTCGCAGTATAGCCTCCCTTTTTCATCAAGCAGATCTTTGTAGTGCCTATGCAGTAGATTTGCCACCCCGTAGATGCCGATGGCCGGACTTTTCAAGTCATGTATTACCGAATAGGCAAATAGTCTAAACTTTTCAGAACTGTTTCGCAGGGCCTCTTCCGCTTTCTTGCGCTCAATAATTTCATTCCGCAGATCTTCAACGGCTGCAGCCAGCGCACAGGTACGCTCCTTTACTCTTATCTCCAGTTCATCGTGGGCACTGCGCAGAGCCTCTTCGGACTGTTTGCGTCCGGTAATATCCACGCTCACCCCAACCAGTCCTGCCAGAGCGCCGTCCACATCAGTGTAGGTCGCTTTATTCAGGATGATGTCGTGTTTAGCTCCGTCGGCATATATCAGGAAAGTCTCATAAACCTGTTCCCCCGGATTGCTGAAAAGAGCTAAATCCATTTGATGGTATTCGTCAGCCAACGCTTTGGGAAGGACCTCATAGACCGACTTGCCTACAATTTGATTTCTATGCAATCCGAGACGGATTTCAAAAGCTTTATTACAGCCGACATAAAGTCCGTTAATGTCCTTATAAAAAATCGGATTTGGAATGGTGTCGATGAGGGTTTGCAGAAAATGAAGCTGGTCGCCGAGCTCCTTTTCAGCCTTTTTTTGCTCTGAAATATCTTGAATGATTCCGGTTCCGCCTGATACAGAATTATCTTCGGAAAAAATCGGACTGAAGTCCGCTTTAACGGGCGTGACTTTGCCGCTCCGTCTGGACCGATAAAGGCCTTCGTAGTGCGTCTGTCCACCGGAAAGACAGGCCGCAATGGCAGCTTTCATCTCCTCATCTTGCAGGTAATTGAGGGGATTCAGTCCGAGGAACTCCTCCCTGGTAGAGCCGCTAATCTTCGCAAGACTTTCATTGTAGGCCGTTACCGTCCCGTCCCGCTCGAAATGAACGATTCCCAGAGGCGAGTTTTCAAAAATCATGCGATACTTCTCTTCCGACTCACGTAAAGCTTTTTCAACGTTTTTGCGTTCGGATATCTGATCTTTAAGCGTTTCCACAGCAGTTTCAGCCTGCGACTTCAAGTCCATCAGATGGCCCACCAGGTCGCTGTTCTCCAGCCGCAACCGCAATGATTTAAGCGTGGTTTTGTGGACGTAATATGCCGTATTGACCATAATGGCATAAAAGATCACGAGCAATCCGCCCATGGCTAGCTCTATGTCCGTGCCCCGACGCAGCAGACGAACAGTAATCGGCACAATAACCGGGAGGCTGTAGACTAGAAAACCTTTCAGCATTACCGAAATAGTACCGGTAGCTCCAGCCACCATGCCGCCCAACAGGAAAGCGAGAAATACCACGTGAGGCAAGGATTCCACGGGAAACAGGAAGATGCCGGCAGAACCCAGCACAACCCCGGAGGCAAACAATCCGGCGATGAACAGAGCGATCCAGCGTTGGAGCTCTGAGATTGTCGGCTCGGATTTTCGATACTGTATCACCAGATAGTAGAATAGTGAGGTGACGCACAGGATGAGTAAAACCCAAATGATTAGTTTCCAGTGGGCAATCACTTTCCAAAAGACAGCGGCGAGGACCAGAGAATTCACGGCCGTGGCAATCAGCCCCGCCGGGGCCTGGGCATAGAGCAGCTTCACCTGCTCCAGGCGAAGGTCTGCAAGCTCCTGGTAGCTGCTTGAAGAGCCGTTGTTGGTTCTCCTCTCTTTCATGAATTTTTGCCCTGCGACGCCTTTCGCTTGTTGTTTACGGGGAGGGTGAAGGTTATCTTAGCTCCTTCGTTTTCCCTACTCGATACGTCGAGCGTACCGCCCAGCATCCTTACCCGCTCGACCATGGCGGCCAATCCCAACCCTTTATCCGGCGCCCTGCTGTCAGAGACCTTTTCCGGATCAAACCCCCGACCGTCATCCTCAACCTGAAATTTAACCACTTCTCCCTCACGTCGAACGATCAGGGTCATCTGAGAGGCGTGGGCATGCTTGGCGATGTTGGTCAAACACTCCTGAAATATTCGGTAGATGAGTGTTTGCGCTGTCGGCGTTAGAATATCCTCAATGTTTTCCATTTCGATTGATGAATTCACCCGGGTCCGTTTGGTGAACTCTTCGGTCAGCCAACGCAGCGCCGAAGTAAGACCCAGATTCTCCAAAATGAGCGGGCTGAGGTCTCGTGAAAGGCGATGCACATTTTCCACTACTTCATCGATATAGCGAAGCATTTCGAGACACTTGTCCCGCAAGTTCCGCTGCTCGCTGCCAAGTTTTTGCTCAATGGAGCGTGCCTGCAGTTTCAGCGCCAGCAAAGCCTGCCCTAATTCGTCATGCAATTCCTTGGAGATCCGCTTCTGTTCCTGCTCCCGGGCAGTGATTAATTTCGAAGTGAGATAGCGCAGCTTGCGTTCAGATGCCTCCAGGGCTTCTTCGGCCATCTTTCGCTCCGTGATGTCTCGGATCAGGGCGGTACCTAAACATTTGCCGTTTTGGAGATAGTAACTGGCCGAAATCTCAACGGCAAACACAGTTCCATCCTTTTTCTTATGATATCGCAGGGGTATCTTGTTGGCTCGGGTGCGCACAGCCTCAATTGTCTGCTCCGGTTCAGCGGACGTCTCAAAACTTTTCATCGTCAGCATTTCATCCAAGGTGTAACCATATAGCTTGCAGGCAGATTCGTTCACATCTAGAATCATGCCCGTTTCCTGGTCGACAATGACGATTGCATCCTGAGCCGCATTGAAGATGCTGCGGTATTTTTCTTCACTCTCCCGAACCTTTTGCTCGGATCTTTTCCGCTCGGAAATGTCATGTATGGTTGCCACCACACCCAGAATTTTTCCATTGTAGTCAATGCGAGGGCTGTATACTCCCGTAACCCATCCCTTCTTGCCGGTCTGCGGGACATGATAGGGAACGTCACCCGACCGGACCGTTTCACCCTCCAGAGCCCGCCTCATCATGTTAAAGACTCCCTCCTTTTCCAGATGCGGGAAGAAATCCTGCGTGCTTTTCCCCAGAACATGCCTGGCCGGCATTCCAGTCAACCTTTCCATAAACTCGTTCCACAACTGGTATCGAAGCTCCCTGTCGTAGACGATAATGCCTTCATTGACACTGGAGATAATCGTCCTCAAAAAGTGGCCCGACGTTCGCAATACGTTTTCGGCCGATCTATGCTCGGTGATATCATAATAGTGCTCGACACGCCCGCCCGCATAGAGTCCGGATTGAATGGGCTGGCTCCAATGTTCAAGCCAACGATCCTCACGTCTGCCGTTGGCGAGCACGTGACATTCAAAATGCTCCACGTAGGTGTTGTTCTCATAGGAAGCCAAAATTTTTCTGATGAATTCCTCACCGTTTTCAAAAATCTCCATGCTTCGTTGCTGAATGATTTTACGACTGTCCCGGCCAATGAGATCAGTTCTTCTTAATCCTAAAAAATCTTCCAGAGCATTGTTCGCCCAAGCGATTCTAAAATTGGAATCAACTATGCAAATACCGACCAGCAGAATATCTAAAATCTCGTCAGTTAAGGAGAGATCGCGGGCATTGCATTGCTGCGCCACCAGTTCGGCTTTGGACGAGTCTCTTTCAGCGCGCCCGCGCTCGGCAAGCTGACTTCTCAATTTCTTCCAATCCCGGCTGAAATCCCCGTCACTCAAAAGAGGCTCCCCTGCGGCGTCCTGTCCGGAAAGTGATTCACCGTCCCTACACTTTCCTTCGGCGCCGACGATTTCTGCAGTCTGCTTACGCAAATCACATAACTCTCTAATGAGCTGGTCCTTACTCTTGTCCTGATCTCGCATTCTGCTCCTCTAAATGATGAGACTCCAGGAAACGTACGATCGCGAAAGGAAAAAATCCAGCAGAGTCCAGCATGATAAAATTATTATTAGCGGTGCACCTTGTCAAAGAGGCATGCCTTGTTCCGGATTTACATCATAAATAAGAAAAAAAATCCACTCCGTTTAAACAGGGTTGAGAATTTGAAGAGTTTAGCGACAGGCTCATTGCATCGACCTATGATAAGTCCTCAGCTCACCTGTTCAGTTGCAAGTCTTTTATCGACAGCATGGAAAGTCCCTATTAAAATTATTTTTGCATAGTCGAGGGCAGCGTAGTAGACCTTTTTTGAAAACTCCCTGGTACTCTCCGTGCCCTTTATGATAAAAATTACTGTTGGTTGCGGCCTGAGGCTGCATTAAGACCTCGGAGCGCTCCGAGTACATACTAAATTCGGGCGGAAGGGGGTCAGCTCGGAGACGGTGATCTCATCCGAGCCACCTTACACCCGCAAAAGGGGTTGCTTATGGCTATAATAACTATTTCCAGGGGTTCTTACAGCAAAGGCAAAGAGATTGCGGAGAAAGTCGCCCAAAAGCTTGGATATCGGTGCCTCGCAAGAGAAGTATTGCTGACCGCATCCAAAGAATTCAACATCCCGGAAATCATACTCACAGGGGCTATCCATGACGCCCCCTCCATCCTGGAGCGCTTTACTTACGGAAAAGAAAAATTTATCTCTTTCTTCCAGGCCGCGTTTTTGCGACACGTTCGCGGAGACAATGTAGTCTACCATGGTCTGGCCGGGCAGTTCTTTCTCAAAGGCATTTCTCATGCACTTAAGGTCCGCATCATTGCCGATATGGATGACCGCGTACGCGCTAAAATGCATCGGGAGGGGTTGTCCCGGGAACAGGCGCTGCGAACGATCAAAGGGGATGACGATGAAAGAAGGAAGTGGAGCCGCACGCTTTACGGAATTGACACTGCAGACTCCGGTCTTTATGATCTCGTCATTCGTCTGCGAAAAATAACGGTCGACGATGCGGCGGACATTATTTGCCACACAGCCGCGCTGGCTATTTTCAAGACAACCTTCGAATCCCAAAAAACAATGGACGACTTGGTTCTCGCCGCAGAAATCAAAGCCGCCTTGGTAGATCTCAAGCCTGACATCCAGGTGCACGTCAAAGAAGGCAATGTGATCATCGGCGGCAAAATTTCCCCACCGGATGAACAGCAGATGATCGATGAAATGGGGAGGATTGCACGCAATATTGCCGGAGTCAACTCGGTGGAAATCAAAGCAAGGCGCGCGGTGGATTGGACTGAATAAGAGTGGCGCCTTCCCGGGAGACGTGTGCGGACTGGTATTGGTTCGCTGTAATTTGGGCCGCCGCCCGTTAGCCGATCTTGTATTGCTTAAGCTTGCGCCACAGGGTAGTGCGCGGGATATTGAGGATCTGGGCGGTGAGGGCCTTGTTGTAGCCGGTCCGTTCCAGCACTGCTGCAATGTGACGCCTTTCCAGCTCGTCGAGGGTTAGTATCCCTTCGCCCTCGATGCTGTTGAATTCAAGCTGTTGAAGGTCGGAAGGCAAATCCTGAGGCCGAATCAGGTCACAATCGGTGAGGGCGACGGCACGCTCGATGATGTTCTCGAGCTCCCGTACGTTGCCTGGAAAGCTGTAATTGGCTAGAATTTGCAGGGTCTGCGGCTGAATGCCGGATATTTGCTTGTGAAAGGCCAGGCTGTATTTCTCAATGAAATGCCCGACCAGAAGCGGCACATCCTCACGCCGCTCATTCAACGCGGGCAACTGGATTGTGACCACATTCAACCGATAGAACAGATCCTCTCGAAAGGTTCCCTGGACGACTTCTTGTTTGAGATCCTTGTTGGTAGCTGCGATGATGCGGATATCGAGGTCAATGGGACGCACCCCTCCAACGCGCAGGATGCATCGCTCCTGGATGACATGCAGCAGCTTCACCTGCATTGAAAGAGGCATTTCACCGACTTCATCGAGAAATACCGTTCCCCCCGAGGCGGATTCCAGCAAGCCGATCTTGGTAGCCGCGGCTCCGGTGAAGGCCCCTTTCTGGTAGCCGAACAGCTCGCTGCTGATGAGCTCTTCGGTAAATCCGCCACAGTTGAAGGAGACGAAGGGATCGTCTTTGCGCGGGCTCAACTGGTGGATGGCCCGGGCAACCAGGGCCTTGCCCGTACCGCTGGCACCCTGGAGGAGGATATTGCAGTCCACGGGGGCGATTTTCTGAACCAGGACAAACAGCTCCTTAATGACCGGACTCACTCCTACAATGGCGTTCAGTCCGTCTCTACCTTTCAGCGCCTGGCGCAGTCGGAGGTTCTCCTGGCGCATTTCTATTTTCTCCAACGCCCCCTTGATGAGCAACCTGATTTCATTCAATTTGAGAGGTTTGGTCACATAGTGATACGCTCCTTCCTTGATCGCCTCGATAGCGCTCTCTATGCTGCCATATCCGGTGATGATGATGACCTCGGTTTCACTCCGCGCCGCCTTGACCTTTGCCAGAATCTCCATTCCGCTCACATCCGGCATGCGCAGGTCGGAGAACACGATATCGAACGGCTGGAGCTGCATGCGCTCCAAGAACGATCGCCCCGCCGTAAACGCTTCCACCTCATACCCGTCCTTGCAAAGGGCCTGGCTCAGGCGGCGGCATACGATAACCTCGTCGTCAACTATGGCTATTCGTGACTTCACACTTCCCACTTTCCGGATCATGATCGACGCCTTGATCTCCATCGCGGGCTATCGGCAAAAATACTGAAAAAAGTGTCCCCACTCCGACTTCGCTCTCGACCTCAATACGTCCCCCGTGCCCTTTTACGATGGAATAAGCCGCCGCCAGTCCCAGGCCGGTCCCGCGCCCGACATTTTTGGTGGTGAAGAAAGGCTCGAAAATATGCTCCAGGTTCTGCGCGCGGATGCCCACTCCGGTATCCCTGAGATCGAAACGTACCAGATCCGCCGCCGCTTCCGCCCTGATGCCTATAACTCCTCCAGTCGGCATGGCCTGGATCGCATTAAGGAGCAGGTTCATAAACACTTGCTGGAGCTTGCGCAGATTGCCGTGCACCTTTGGCAAACCCTCGGGCAGTTCCACCTCCAGCTTTATGCCGGCGAGCATGATTTGATTCTTGACCAGTGCCACCGTCCGGTTGACTATTTCCCGGGCTTCAAGGCTTGCGAACGCGGGGCGCTCCGTGCGCGAGAAATCCAGAAGATTTCTTACGATATCGCTGGCCCGCTCGGCCTGTAGCAGGATGTCCCGCATCATTTCCCGCGCCTCGGCACTCATACGTCCGGAATACTCCTCCATGTAGGTTTCCGCTGTGAGATAGATGTTGTTGATGGGATTGTTCAATTCGTGGGCAATGCCGGCTGTGAACGTACCCAGGGCCGCAATCTTTCTCGCCTGCAGCAGATGCTCCTGGTTAGCCTCGATCTCTTGCGCCATGCGGTTGAAGGCGCCGATTAGAGCGGAGATTTCGTCGGTATGCAACCCCTCGTAGGAAGTCGGACGGTAGTCCCCTTTGGCCACTCGTTGAATGGTAGCCTGAAGCACGCCCAAGGGCCGAAGCAGACCGAGAGAAATCAATATGATCACGAGCAGCATGAGGAGCAAACAGATACCCAAAAAAGCGAATGGGAGCAGTGAGGTCTGCAGGATGGCCTTGTGGATTCGCTGCCGTTTTGTCGACAGAAGGCGCTCTCCGAAATCCACCAATCTTTTCCCGCGCAGCCGGATCTGCTCGTCGTTGATGACCATGCCGACGTTGTCTTTAGAAGCTCTCATGGTGCGCTCGTAGTCCTTCAGCGTGGTGAGGAATTCATCGAGCGATCTCTGGTCCGTAACTCTGACAATATCGTCGGAAAGCTCCGAAACAAGGTCGCCGACCTTTTGCAGATAAGCCGTACCTTCATGCAGACTGGCAACATCTTTGTAAAGGATGAAGTTTTTTTCGAAGCGGCGCACCTCGAGGATATTGTTGAGCAGATCATCGTAGCGCTCCCCCAAAAAGAGGCGGGCTTTCACAGTTGAAAGGCTCCAGAAATTTAAAAGCGCAAGGGCGATCAGGGATAGGAAGGTCACCGCAAATACAACGAAGATCTGCTCCTTGATGGATCTGAATGGCACTTTCAAGCCCCTCACGCGCCAGTAACGCGGATGTAATCGCAGCTGCCCGGAAGCATTCATGGCTGTCTCCCATACCTGAGAACATTCATTCCGAATACAAGTTCAATAACACCGGCCGGTATGCCGGGGCAAGAATCATTCCATTCGCCCACCGCCTCGATCCCTAAAAAACAACAGAGCCGAACCGCTCCCGCGATGTTTCAAAGTGGAATTGAGTCGACCAAGGAGACGTGTATCCGTCTCATTTTGAAACACCAGATCGTACCTGCTCTTGATAAGCCCTTACCATTCAATAGAATTTCCGGCGATTCCGGATAGTTGCCCATCTGGCATCGGATTTGCCTAGGGAACTCTGACTACGGGAAAGGTGAGACATGGAACGGATACTGGTAAGCATGAACTCCCGGCAGGGCGCATGGGAAGCCTGGTCGAGGGCAATATCGCTGGCCAAAAGGATAGACGCCAGAGTCTATGCACTGCTGGTGCTCCCCCCCTCCGCCCCCGGCAGAAGTGACATTCGGGAGCAGCATGGAGAAGGTATCCGAAAAAGGCTCGAGCTCCTGATCGAGCTCGCCAAATCGGAGGGGATACCCATCGACTATTTTATTTCGGAGGGAAAATACGAGGATGAGGTGATCCAATTTATCGACCACAACAAAATAACACTTCTGGTGGCGGAATTTCCCGATGGGGAGCACCGCCAATCGGAACGGGTGGACGTTCCCATTCACAAGATCCGACATCGAGTCAGCTGTCGGTTGGAGCTGGTGAGTCCCCGAAAGATCCAACAATAATTTTTAGGAGAGGACAACTGAGATGAGTATTCCGTTACATCTGTATCTGCCGATTGCTGGAAACAGTGTGAATCTGCTGGCAATTCTTGGTCTGGGTGGCGCCGTCGGGCTGTTGTCGGGAATTTTCGGAGTGGGGGGTGGTTTTCTGATGACGCCCCTTTTAATCATGCTCGGCATTCCACCGACAGTGGCAGCGGCCTCGGATTCCAACCAGATCGTCGGAGCCTCGACCTCCGGCACGCTGGCCCATTTCCGCCTGGGCAACGTCGATTTCCGAATGGGCTGGCTCCTGTTGATCGGCGGTGTGATCGGCGGCACCGCTGGCGTTCAGATCATCAAGATCCTGCGCCAGCTGGGCAATGCCGATTTCCTGATCACCGTTACTTACGTGCTCATGCTCGGAATTATCGGGAGCTACATGTTTACGGAAAGCCTGCAAGCGATGCGCAAGCAAAAGACTGAGACAACCGCACCCAACAAGCGGGAATCGATCTATACGCGGATGACGCGAAGCCTTCCATGGCAGATGGAATTTAAGCGCTCCGGCGTCCGCCTGTCGATCTTGATGCCTCTTGTGCTTGGCGTCCTGGTCGGTGTTTTGGCCGCCATCATGGGTGTGGGCGGCGGGTTCATCATGGTTCCGGTGATGGTTTACCTGTTGCGGATGCCAATGCATGTGGTGGTTGGAACGAGCCTTTTTCAGATTCTTTTTACCTGTATCAATGTGACGATCATGCAGGCATGGGAAAACCATACGGTGGATTTTATTCTAGCCTTGCTGCTGCTCCTCGGCTCTTCGGTAGGCGCTCAGGTGGGCGCCAGGGTTGGAAGGAAGCTCCACGGCGAGCAGCTCAAGATCCTTCTTGCCTCACTGGTGCTTGTCGTGATGTTCAAAATGCTCCATGAGCTCTTGGCCAGGCCGGATGTTCTGCTGGCCTATATGGGAGGACATTGATCCATGAAGACAAAAAGCGTTCTCTTGGCGGCACTACTGTGTCTGTTTGCCGGCGCCCGCGTTTGCGCTCAGGATACAATCCGGATGACCGTGACCCCTCAGGTCATTGATATCGGCGCCTTCTATAACGGCACCACCATCACCGCAACGGGCACCGTGCCGGCGGACAGCCTTGTCATCGTGCGCTTCCTGGGCGATTCCTGCGATTTACACATGAAACAAAAGGGCAAGCTCTTCGGGATCATGTGGATGAATCTCGATTCATTGATTTTCAAGGGCGTTCCCAGTGTTTGCATCGTCAGCTCGGCACAGGATTTCGACCAACTGGCGAACCAGGCAGGCACCGAAGCCTCTGCCATTGCAAGCTTGCGTCTTTCCAGCATCAAGCAAAACACCCGGATCGAGTCCAACGGAAACAACCAGGCGGAGGCTTTCGAGGAGCTCATTAAGCTGAAGAGCCACGAGGGGCTGTACCTGGAAACCAGCGGCAACATCTCCTACGGAGAGGCTGCCGAAGGCCAAAAGAGCTTTCGGGCGGATATCCCCATCCCCTCTCGTCTCGCTCCGGGCAGCTACGTGGTAGAGCTTGCGGCGGTAAGCGGCGGTGAAATTGTCGTCCGCAGCGAGCAGCCGGTCACGGTCAACCTGGTGGGATTCCCGGCCCTGCTGTCCAGGCTGGCTTTCGGCCATGCAGCCTTGTACGGTATCCTGGCTACCGTTATTGCACTACTTGCCGGCCTTGCCATTGGCATGGTCTTCGACAGCAAGGGAGCGCATTGAGTAGAGAGCAAACGACTCCCTGCCCCTTGCTCGCCGCTCCCTGCTCTCCGGTATCACCCGGTGGAATGGAATGGACGTGTTAGCTGGTCTCAAAGAATTGTTCTGCTTCTGGCATCCGCCCAAGCCTCCAATTCCTTTCGTGGTGCTCTTTAAGAAATTCAAGAGCATCCTGGAGCGTAACAACCGGATTCTGGAATTGATGGCGGATATGGGCGACAAGCTCAGCGGTGACTACATCTTTGATCGGCAGTACATCAACGACGCCTGTGAAAGGGTGAGCGATCTGGTCTTCAAGCTCGTCTCCGACCTCAATATCCTGACCGAGTCCGAGGATGTTGAGCTGTTCATTGCCTTCGAACGCATCCAGCATGAGATCCACGAGGAACTGGCAGGGAGACGGGCCGTTCCGGTGATCAGACCGACCATCCTCCTCGATGAGCTCAATTCGGATTTGAGCGAGGAGGTGGGCAACAAGTTCGCCAACCTCGGAGATATCCGCAACACCCTTGGTCTGAGTACACCGGACGGCTTTGTCATCACAACGAAAGCCTTCTTCGATTTCATGGAATTCAACGGCCTCGGAAAAGATATCGACAAGGCCCTTTCGTGCTGGGACGGAAAGGCGCAGGATCATTTGGAGGCGGTATGCAAGGACATACGCAAGCGAATTCTCCAGGCGACGATGCCCAAGAATTTGCTGGCGCAGGTTAATGCGATGGCGGACATCCTTGGCAGCAGGCATCACACCAAATCCTTGCGGCTGGCTGTGAGGAGCAGCGCCTGGGCAGAGGATAACGAGCACAGCTTTGCCGGGCAGTATGAGAGTATTCTCGGTGTACCGAGAAGCGGCATCCTCGATGCCTACCGGCAGGTACTGGCCAGCGTGTATACTCCGGAAGCATGGCAATACAGACTGCACAGAGGCTATAAGGAGCATGAAATTGCCATGGCTGTCGGCTGTCAAGTGATGGTTGATGCGCAAGTGAGCGGAGCTATGTACACCTACGCTCCGCTGCCTCTGGAAAAGGAAGCGATGGTCATCAGTGCCGCCTGGGGTCTTGGCCCGGCCGTTGTGCAGGGAATCGCCGAATCGGACACGTTCGTTTTGGACCGCTGCCCGCCTCACCAACTGCTCTCCCTCGAGATAGGGCAAAAAGAGCGGAGACTTGCTCAAGGCGCCCGTAGCGGAACAATCTGGAAAGAAGTTGAGGAGCCACTGCACGGGGCTCCCTGCCTATCGGCGGATCAGCTGCAAAGGCTTGCCCACGCGGCCTTGGCCATCGAGCGTTATTACAAGCGGCCGCAGGACATCGAGTGGACCTTCGACGGGCAGAGCCATCTGTACATTCTGCAATCCCGCCCTCTCAATATCCGGCCGGAGCACCGCGAGGCTCGGTCGCACATCGATGATGCAACGTTAAGGGCGCAGGTGGCATTTTCCAACAAAGGCACTGTGGTTCAAGGCGGCGTAGGGTCGGGGAAGGTTTTTTTGGCGTGTGGCGATGAGGATCTGAAAGATTTTCCCTATGGCGCCATCCTTGTCGCTCTGCATACCTCCCCGCGATATGCCCGAATCATGCAAAAAGCCCACGGGATCATAACCGATGTGGGTTCAGCCACTGGGCATATGGCGACTTTGGCTCGCGAATACCGCGTGCCGACCGTGGTCGATACCGGTATTGCCACAAAGATGCTCAGGCAGGGAGATGAAATCACGCTGGATGCGAGCGAGAATGTAGTATACTTGGGAACGATCAGAGAGCTGAGCCGTTTCGAGCTCACCGAGCAGGATGTCTTCGAGGAATCCTATGAGTACAGATTGCTCAGACGGCTGTTGAAGAAGATCAGCCCCCTTAACCTGATCGACTCGCACAGCGATGATTTCAAGCCGAGCCGCTGCCGGACCTATCACGACATCACTCGCTACAGCCATGAGAAGGCCGTTGAAAAACTCATTGACTTGAGTGAAAATTATCAAAGATATCACGATAAGGTGCCCAAGCGCCTGGAGGTCGATCTCCCTCTCGGCTTAATGGTGATTGACATTGAGGACGGCACTAGCGCATCACAAGACTCCAGGGCGGTCACCATGGATCAAATCAGGTCGGTTCCATTGAAGGCACTCTTGAAAGGGTTGACGGAATCCGGCATGTGGACGACGGACCCCGTTGCGGTGGATATCGGCAGCTTTATGTCGAGCGTCACCCGGACCTGCAGCACGTCCATGGCGGGCTATGGCAGGCTGAGCCGTAATTTGGCCGTGGCATCGAAGGAATACATGAATCTGAACCTGAGGCTCGGCTATCACTTCAACCTCGTGGATGCCTATATTGGCGATGTGCCCAACGACAACTATGTTTCCTTCAGGTTTCTGGGCGGCGTGACGGACTTTATCCGTCGGTCGCGCCGTGCGAAGTTCATTGCCGCGGTCCTGGAGCAGCTGGACTTTCGGGTGGAAGTGCATGGAGATCTGGTGGTCGGCCGATTGAAAAAGAACTCGACAGCCAGAATGTGCTCCAAAATTATGATTCTGGGCGGGTTAATCGGCTACACTCGACAGCTCGATGTGGGCATGAAAAGCGATGATCAAATGGCCCGAAGCTTCGCGGACTTTATGCAGCGCATCCAACCCATTATGGACTGGCCGGCAGGGAGCGACGAACAAGGAGCAAGGAGCGTCTGACTCCAGGCTCCCCCCATCACTCTCCTGCCAGATCATGGAGGTGTCCGATGGCCGCAGTAACCGATGTTGATAACGACGGCGCACGCAAGACGCAGATCCTCATCCTGGATGACGAGCCGATTGTCTGCAAACGCCTCAGACCAGCTTTCCAGAAAGCCGGCTACGAGGTGGAAGCGTTTACAGACAGTACTTCGGCTATGGCCAGGATCGAGCAAAAACGGTTTGACATCGTAATCACCGACCTGAAGATGCAGGGTACGGATGGAATGAGACTCCTTTCGCGAACGAAAGAAATCTGGCCCGATACCAATGTCGTCGTGATTACCGGATTCGCCACCTCGGAGACCGCTAAAGAGTCATTCCGCAAAGGCGCCTTCGATTTCATAGCCAAGCCGTTCAAATTGAGTGACATTTTGGATACAGTCCGGCGTCTTGTTGCAGGGAACAGTAAACGGTGAGCAGTTGACGGTGTTCACTGGAGGTTAAATGATGCGCCTGGGATTACTCCGGATCAAACGAAACCGGTCCGCTTCGGCACAGGAGCTGGAATCCGTGCACTCTCTTTTCGCCAAATTCCGGCGCATCCAGAGGCTCAACACCAGAGCCCTCGAGCTGATGGCTGAAATGGAGCAGACCCTGGGTGGTGAGTATATCTTCGATCGCAGCTTTCTCGAGAGCTCCGTTCAGGAACTGAGCACGCTGACTCACCAAGTGGTATACAGCCTCAACGCCATGTCCCGGAATAGCTATGTAGACCTGTTTGATTGTTATCAGAACATACGAGGCATCCTCGCGGATATTTTGGGGGGAGGTGCGGGACCTTTTGCGACCCATCTCACCCTGCCCTATTCGATCCTCGGCTCGGAGCTGGAGCCGCTGGTCGGGATACTGAATGTCGGCCTGGCCGAAGCCCGGCTGCGTCTCGATCTTCCTGCCCCCGACGGTTTTGCCGTTACTGTTGCGGGGTGCCGCTTGTTTTGGCAGGAAAACGGGCTGCCCGGCATGCTGGAGAACGACGTCCGGAGCGAGTTACAGCCAGTTGATGCGGTGTTTCCAGCAGCTTTGGAGTCAGCCATCCAACATGAATTGGAGAGCCTTTTTGCCAGGCGCGGAGGCCCAACAAGCCTCACGGTGCGCGTCTGTGCCGGCGGCCGAGATGACGACCGGCTAACAGAGCCCAAAGGGCTCACCAATGTCCCTCCGCACCTGCTCCTATCCGCCTGTAAGCAGGCGCTGTGCGAATCCGCCGGGCAGCTTGCAGCCCGGAACGAGCAGGTAGATGACTGCGTCGCCCTGGCGGTCCACGAAGCGCTGCCCGCCACTCTTTTCGGCTCAATTACGGCCGCGTACTCAGCCGAGCTTTCCTCCGCGCTCTTTCGTGTTACTGCCGCACCCGCGGATGCCCCTGAGCGGACGGAGCACTACCTGATTCGCAAAGTCTATCCCTTCGATCCGGTACGCTCGGAGGTACTCGCAAAATCCTGGGATAAATCCCTGTTTCCCGGCACCCTGCCCCTATCTCAGACTCAAAAGGGTCTCTATCGCGGTTCGGCGCTTCTGGAGCCCGAGTTTCTGAAGACCATTGCTGAATATGCCGTGACTTTCGAGCGGCTGCTCGGCTGCATGCCCGACTTGCATTGGGCAAGGATTGAAGGCGAACAGAAACCTGTCGTTACGGATATCAAGCCGGCAACGGGAACGACCGGCGAGGTCGCGGAATGGTGTGAGCTGGGGCAGGTGATCGCCGGTGCCGAAGTGCTGCTCAGAGGCGGCGAAACGGCGCAGACGGGCATAGCTGCCGGACGCGCCGTTCACGTGTCAGAGGACGATGCCCCGGAATCCTTTCCGTACGGTGCGGTCGCCTTCGCCAGGGCGGCAAGTCCGAGGCTCAGCCCCATTCTGCGCAGGGCGTCGGCCATCGTTACGGAGCTTGGCACCTCTATCGGGCACTTGGCGACCATTGCAAGAGAACTTCGAATACCCGGCATTTTCGGCGTGGCTGAGGCATGGGAACGAGTTCCCGCCGGCACTGAGGTAACCGTGGACGCCGGCGAGCGGACCGTCTACCGGGGTATTATCGAGCCTTTGCTTGCCTGCCGTGAATGCAGCACCGAGCTCTATCCCAGCGATCCCGAGTATGCGACTCTGCGTCACCTGCTGCGCTGGATCCTGCCGCTCCAGCTGATCGATCCGGAATCGAACGAATTCTCCGCGCAAAACTGCCGAACTTACCACGACATCATCCACTTCGCCCACGAGCGCTCTATCGAAGAGCTGCTGCACATGCAGGAGCGCGGCCGGGGACTGGCCGACTTGCAGACGCGCAAAATCGATCTCGGTGCACCGCTGGATTTGTTCGTGATCGATATCGGCGGCGGCATTGCCGCCAATGCCGGCAGCACGATCTCGTTGGCTGAAGTCATCTCGGAGCCTTTCGGCGCCTTCCTGCGCGGGCTCTCTGACGATGAGATGTGGCAGCGCGGCCCCGGTTCGATCAGTATCAAAGACATCTTCTCGGGCCTCGATAGAACCTTTGCTGCGATGACCAACACGCCTGAATACGCCGGCCGGAACCACGCCGTCGTCGCCGAAAACTACATGAACCTGGGGCTGCGCCTCGGTTACCATTTCAGCGTCGTTGACAGCTATCTCGGCGACAGCGTGAATCAAAACTACATCTACTTTCGCTTCGTCGGAGGCTTCGCCGATGAGAAACGGCGGCGGCGAAGGGCCGAGCTGATCCGGGCCATTCTCGAGGAAATGCGCTTCAAAGTCGTGGTCAAGGGGGATCTGGTCGTGGGTAAATTCAAAATAGCCCAACGAGAGGAGGTGGTTTCGGCACTGGTTCGACTGGGCGAGCTGACCGGGTTTACGCGCCAACTCGACATTTCCATGGCTTCCGAGGACCAGGTGGAGGAGCTCAAGTCGCTTTTCAGGCATAAAGCGGCCCGTGGCGTTTCATCGCCCGGCAGGGAGGATGGCCGCGATGCGTAAGCTCATCACGGGGATAGTAGAAAAGTGGCGGCAACGAAAACGGGAGCGCGCCGAGCTGGTATTGGATGAGCTGAAAATTCGCTATCACACCTTCCGGATTATTCTCGCCCATAACGAAATTTCACTGGACCTGATGAGATCCGTGGATCAATCGACAAGATGGCCGGGCTCTTCGGGAGAAGATTTGGCGGAAGAAATCGAGGAGCTCCTCAGCGTAACCTATGAGCTGGTGGATGGGCTGAACCGCCTGACCGGAAACCGATACGGGGCGCTTTTCGAGAAGTTTCGAAGCCTGGCCCGGGCCATCAGGGACGCCATGGCCGCAGTCATGGCACGACCGACACATATGCTGCACTGCGTCTCCTTCGACCACCTCACCGTTGACAACCGGGGCATGGTCGGCGGCAAAGCCGCCACGCTTGCAATGCTAAAACAGGCGGGCTTCCCGGTTCCGGATGGGTTTGCCATTACGGCGAGGGCCTGCAGCGGAATTTTTTCGGAAAATGGCTTGGATGGCTTCATCCGCCAGAGGCTTCAACGGCTCGAAAGCAGACGACTGCAGGCGGGGGAACTAGAAGCAGAAGCCAATGAGATTCGCGAACGAATCCTTGCCGCTCCCATCCATACGGCACTGGAGGATGAGCTGCGGCTTTCATACAAGTCTCTGACGGATGGCGCGAAGGCTGCCATATCCGTCAGAAGCAGCGCCCTTGTCGAAGATCGGCTGGAACATAGCTTTGCCGGTCAGTTCAAAAGCATACTCAACGTCACCTCATTCGAAGGGCTCAAAGAGGCTTTTAAGGAGGTCATTGCCAGCAATTACAGCTCCCGTTCCATCCTTTACCGGCTCAATGCGGGCATTCCTCTGGGCGCGCACGATATGGCCGTCTTCTGTCAGCGGATGGTGCCGGCCAAGGCCGCTGGAGGGCTCTTCACCCTGGACCCGGCAGCCCCCGAAAGTGCACGTATGCTCATTAGCGCCGTGCCCGGGCTCGGTATTCTCGCTGTGAGCGGTAGCGCTCCGGCCGATTTGTATCGGCCTCTGCGGGATACACCGCGGCGGGAGCCGATGCACGAATGGGCGCAGATTTCTTTGAAGACTCACCGGGCAATCGAGCTCGCCGAGGGAGGTGTAGGGGAGGAAGAAATGCCCGAGGAAGAACGGATCACGCCGGTGCTCTCCCGGGAGGAGGCGGTTTCTCTGGTCCGCTTCGGCCGCATGATCGAGAGTCTTATGGGGAAACCCCAGGATATCGAGTGGGCAATTGGGCAAGACGGTCAGATCTTCATCCTGCAATCCAGGGATATCCGACTGCCGATAAAAAACCGACAGGCGGTGGAAGGCGTTCGCGGCAAGTCGCTCCTCAAGGGCGGTGTGTGCGCTTCTCCCGGCCGGTGCGTGGGTGTGATCAAGGTCATCCGTGCGGTCGACGATATTGAGGAGTGGCGCAGAAGCCAGTCGGCTCCGGGCATCATGGTTTTGCACCAGAGCTTGCCGGATGCGGCTGGATGGCTCCCGGAGTTTGAAGGTGTGGTGGTGGATCTCGGTAACCCGGCAGATCATCTCTCTTGCGTCGCCCGGGAATACTCCCGCCCCATGCTGACCGGAACGGGCAAAGCCACCGAGATATTACGCGATGGGCAATGGGTGATTCTCGATGCGGATTCGGCAATGCTTCTTGAAGCGCCCAAAGAAGTCTGGGCTGAGGCGGCCTCGATGAAGCGCAAAAAAGAAAGCCACTGCATGCCTTCAAACGGCCTTACCACGCCTGAATTGGACAACCTGCGGAGACTCATTGAACCGCTCAATCTCACCGATGCTTACGGCCCGACATTTTCCATACAAGAATGCAGGTCATTGCACGATGTCATTCGCTACACCCATGAGATGGCGGTGCTGGCCATGTTCGATCTGGGGGATGTAGCGCTTGAGGAAGCCGATATCATACTTCGCCACCTGGACGAAGGATTGCCTTTCGACTTCTTCATCATCGATCTCGGCGGCGGCATAACTCCCGGGCGAAATGGTCCCCGGGTCACCCTCGGGGACATCCTGTCGGCTCCCCTGCTTGCCTTGTGGAAGGGGATTGCAACGCCGGGTCTACGCTGGAGCCGGCCTCCACCGGTTCCCGGCCTTTCAGGATTGTTTACCCGCTCCATTCTGGACGGTCGCAGTGCCCGCCCGGTCGGCAGCCAAAACTATGCCCTCATCACCAGGGATTATCTCAATTTAAATGCCCGCGTGGACTACCACTTTGCCATGGTGGATGCTGTCTGCGGCGCCAATCCACGCGAAAATTACATCCGCTTCAGGTTTAAGGGGGGCGGAACCAGTGCCGTCCAGCGCGAGCGTCGGGCGCGCTTCGTAGTCGAAGTGCTGGAGAGCCACAGCTTCTTTGCGGACCGACAGGGTGACCTTGTGACCGCTTCCATACTGGAAACGCGCCAGGAGGAGATCCAAGAAAGGTTGGTTATACTGGGACGGTTGCTGGGATTTAGTCGCCTTCTCGATGCATCCATGAGCAACGATACGATGCCGAGGAGAATGGCACAGGCTTTCCTCGATGGCGACTACGCTCTGGAAAGCTTGAGTGAGGAATTGGCTGCCTCATAGCCAAACAGCGCAGCTCGGCCAGAACCGCATTCTCAGGCGTGATAGAAGCACAGTCTGGGTAGTTCCACCGCGGTCAGCAGGTTGCCGTAAACCGCCCCGGTGTCTATGCCGATCTTGTCGTGCGTAACGAAAGGCGTCTCAAAAGGCGTGTGGCCGAAGATCACTATATCATCCAGGGGCTCCCGGCAGTTCAGAAACGTATCCCGCACCGTGAGCAATCTATCGAGCGGGCAGCTATCCAAATCCTCTCCGGGAATGACTCCGGCGTGAATGAATAAATATTTATCCAGTCTGTAATACGGCACGAGTCGCTGCAGAAAAAACTTGTGCTCGTCCGGCAGGAAAGCGAGTCCGCGTATGGTGCGCACCGGGCTGTCCGCATAGCTTTTGAGGGTTGCCTCCACCCCCAGGGGTCGAAGTGTGCGCAGGTCGTCCGGATCGCCGCTGCGAGCATATTCCAGCAGGCCGTACTCGTGATTTCCCAGCAGGAAGACGGCGTTGCGCACCTTGCGCCTCACTTCGAGCAGTAAGCTGAGGACCTGGCGCGAATCCGGGCCCCTATTGAGGTAATCTCCCAAAAAAATGAGAAAGTCCTTTGCCGGATCGAGCGGCAGGCGATCGAGCAACACCTTAAGTTTTTGACAACAGCCATGAATGTCACCCACGGCAAAAATTCTCGGCTGGGGACAAAACTGATGCATAGGCGAATCTTTCGGTCGGGGATATCAATGTGCCCGGTTGGCGCGAGGGCCTATTTCGTCCAGGGTCGTGCGGCTATACGCGCCGGGCGGGATGGCTGGAGCGTGCGCAAAGTCGAGAGGTTTGCGGTTTTTCACAACGAGCACCGCACATTGCGAACGGCGTACAATTGTTTCGGCAATGCATGGTCCCGCCAGCCGGTGTAGCCATCTTTCGGCGCCGGGGGCCAACACGATCAGGTCGGCGTTCTGTTCCCGCGCCACACGGCTGATGGTACGTCTGAGGGAGCCCTTGCGGATCAGGCTTTCAATATTCAGGCCGCGCAGCGTTGCCGCTGACCGCACCTGCTCGATCGCCCCAAGCTCGCTCTCAATGGAGGGGTTTGACCGGTCCGACATCATCCCATCGCTGCTCAAAAGACCCGCCAGCACAAAAAGCACAATCAATTCCGCTCCGAAAGAGCTCGCTAATTCAATGGCCTGTTCTGCAACAGCTGCAGTATCCGCATGATCAATTGCCAGCAGGATCTTAGTGCAGGCGAGCGATTTGCCCTGCGGAATCACCAGCACGTCGCGGCGGCTGGATCGGCTCACTCCGGTCAGTACGCCTCCCGTAAAAAGTTCAATAAAGCGCCGTCGGCCGGCATTTCCCAGCACAATCGTATCAACGTTTTCCGTTTCCGAGCGCTCGATTATTTTCTCGCAAGTTTTCCCTTCCTCACAAATGATCCGGATATTGGTGTTTTCCTCTTCTGCGACTTCCAGCGCAGCATTGAGAATTTCCTCGCATTGGCCCTGCAACACGGCTTTGATGTCTCTGACTCCCACCAGACTCAGATCCCCCTCGTAAGAAGGGGCCACGGTGATGACCGTGACCCCGCCTTTGGCCCATTGGGCAAGCCGGATGGATTCCCGCAAAGCGTGCAAGCTCGCCGGGGAGCCATCCACCGTCGCAAGGATACGCTTAGGTTTTCGCATACTCTTCTTCCATCGGGTACTCCACTTTGGCGGCCCGACTCGCCTTCCACATGCTGCCCAAGATGATTGTGGCTCCTATCAGCAGCGCGATACACATGGTTATAAAGCTCACTTTACCGAGAATGTCAACCGTTGTTGCGTTGACGCTCGTAATCCCGAGCTGATTGAGATAGTTGGGCACGGCCAGAGCACGGCTCACCGCCACAATCAGCATGATGGTCGCCATGACGATTTTGATCATGTGCTCTTTGACATAAGTGGTTCCGATAGCCCCAAGCTGAACACCGAGAAGGGAGCCGGCCAGGATAATCAGAGTCAGGCGGATATCTACCATTCCGTGAATGGCCCAGTTGACCGTACCCCCAAAGCCCATTACAAAAGCAATCACCAGCTCTGTTGCGGAGGCGATCAAACTGGAGGCTCCAACCACATAGATCATTCCCGGAACCCCGATGAAACCGCCCACGGCAATGGTTGCGGCCAGCATACCGGTGGCAAAGCCAACCGGGACGGTAAACCACAAAGATATTCTCAGATTGGCTCGTTTAAAATGAATCATCGGCGGCAGATTGATGGACTGCAGCTTTCTGGCAAGAGCGCAGACTTTCTCTTCGCCGCCGGATCTGGATGTTTTCATCGCATCAAAAAAAACATAACCACCGACAACGACCAGGATCACGACGAAGGAGAGACTGACGTAAAGATCCGATCCCGCCTGCCCCCATTTCTCCAGGATCCACTGTTGGATCTTAATGCCCACCTGAACGCCCACTCCGGCCGATGCAGCCATAACCAATCCCAACTTGATGTCCACCTGCCCGTACTTATAGCGCTTATAAGCACCCACCAACGCTTTCGGAAACTTGTGACACATATTGCTTGCCACCGCCACCGTGCCCGGTACTCCGAGACTCATCATTCCGGGCGTCAATACAAATGCTCCGCCGGATCCGATGAAACCGCTCACCAGTCCGCCGATGAATCCGACTATAAATAAAAACCCGATATTTAAAACGTTCAGATCAATGAACTGGATTACCTCTGATACTTCGTGCATGACGCGACTCCTTTAACAATTTGATGGTGTTGTTCTACACTGAGCCCAGCAGGGTGCCGCATTCCAACTCAAATGCAAGCCGCCAGTGCGGGTTTAAGACCTGATAAGTCAAACGCTCGGCCGCAAGCTCCGATCATTAGATCCTGTGGAACGGATTGATGTAAGCATACGCACGCGGTTTCTTGGCGGCCTTCTTGCGCTGTTCGACCACCTTCTGTTCCGTCTGCCGTAACGCATCCTTTTTCATTGCCTCAATTCCCAGCAGCGACCACAGATTACTGGCAAATGCCCCGTGGGCGAATGAAAAAAGGAACACGGTAGTGACCGGCAGCGCGGCATACCATCCCCCTTTAGTGAAATAGGTCATGACCGTATCGGAATTCAGAAAGACAGCCGCATACATAGCTACCGTCAGCAGCCCGTACCCGATTGTTTGTCCGATTGGCTTCTTTTTTCCCAACCCTTGATCCTTTGCCATGCTTTTTCCTCCCTTCTCGTTGAATGAATTTGAAAGAACACTGAACATCGGTATGGTGACTTCCCTGGCGACTGCTTCGGTGTTGACTTCAGAGTCCGTCACCACAAATTCAATACGCTTCATCTCTTGGTTGAGCTCTTCGACCGCTGCACCAAGGTCCCCGAACTTAACCACGTGGTCATAGCGAATTCCACTCCGAGACGCCTTCCGCCTGAACCATTCGGCTGATTCCTTCGCTCTGCTGATGAACGCCTGCCCGTCCCAGTTCGGGCAAACACTCATGGCCAGAAGGTCATAATCAAGCCGCTCGGCCAAGTGAATCGAATAGTCCATCGTATCCTGCGAGAAAGATTGACCCGTTCCCACCACCAGGATTTTTCGCCGGCCCTTCGAAGATGCATCTTCAATACCTTTAGCGTTCATGTTATGATGTACCTCCTTTCAGGACTTGAATTCCATATCTGCTGTGGCAGTAAGTATCATGTTCAAGGGTTATGCCAGCGCTGCAGAAACGAGTCTATCTACTTGCTTTTATTACTATAAGAGAGGTGCTGACCAGTTCGCCCGCGCCGGCAAGGCTATTGCAAAATGCAACACACGTTTCCTTTTGGCTTAATCATTTATTCGATATTACTAACATTTTGCGAATTGCATCGGACCCTTTGCAGCATAACAATACGCAACAATCGAACAGGATAAGAGGATGGCCCTTTTCCGCAAATCTGAAAAAATCGAACAGCAATCGTCGCCTGCAACCCAGGAACTTGTCGATTTGCGCACCGCCATAGAGAAGGCTCAGCTTTCCGAGCAAGTCATCGGTGTGGCACTGAAGGAGCTGGAGCGGCTGGAAAAGATGGACCCTTCCAGCCCTGAATATTCCATAGGACTGAATTACATTGAATTTTTGCTCGCGCTGCCCTGGCATCAATTCACCGAAGACAATCTCGATTTAAAGCGAGCTGAAAAGATTCTTGAAACCCAGCATTACGGCATCAAGCACGTCAAAGAGCGGATACTGGAATATCTTGCCGTGCGCACTCTTTGCAGCACCAAGGCATTTCACATCCTGGTGGTGGACGACGAGGAGATTGCCAGAACCAACTTGCAGTACGTCCTCAAAAAGCAGGGTTATCAGGTTCGAACTGCCGCCAACGGACTCGAGGCTTTGGAGGAGTTGAAGAAACGGGAATTCGATCTGATCCTCACCGATTTGAAGATGGAAAAGATGGACGGTATTCAACTGCTGGAGTCAGCCAAGCGGATTGCGCCGCACACCCAGATTGTATTGATAACCGGTTTTGCAACGGTCAGCTCCGCGGTGGCCGCATTAAAAAAGGGCGCGGCTCATTATTTGCCCAAACCCATCGACCTGGAAGAGTTGCGCTCCACGGTGAGGCAATTGCACGAAAAGAAACGACATATGCAAATGACGCGCAGCCCGATTCTGTGTTTCACCGGGCCGCCGGGCACGGGCAAGACTTCCATCGGGCGCTCCATTGCCGAAGCGCTGGAGCGTAAATTCGTGCGAATCTCTCTTGCGGCTCTACGCGATGAAGCGGAATTGAGAGGCCACCGGAGGACCTACGTAGGCGCCATGCCAGGGCGCATCATGAACGAAATCAAGAGGTTGGGAGTCAAGAATCCGATTTTTATGCTGGACGAAATAGACAAGATCGGACAGGACTTTCGGGGCGATCCTGCTTCAGTGCTGTTAGAGATCCTCGATCCGGAGCAGAACAACCGTTTTACCGATCACTACCTGGATCTGCCCTTCGATCTTTCCAGCGTGATGTTTATAGCTACGGCCAACGCAGTGGAAAGGCTTCCGGACCCTTTGATCGATCGCCTGGAGGTTATCCAATTCCAGGGATACACGGAAAAAGAAAAGCAGCACATCGCCGGAAGTTATCTCATTCCCCGCCAGCTGCGAGAGCATGGTTTGAGTCACACCGGGGTGGAGTTCACCGACGGCGCGGTGATGAAGATTATCAGGGAGTATACACTGGAAGCCGGCTTGCGCAGTCTGGAACGCGAGCTGGCGATGATCTGCCGCAAGCTGGCCCGGATTCTGGTGCAAAGCAAAGAGGGATCGACGCGCATCACAGTCGATGAAGAGATGACGGAGAAGCTCCTGGGTCCGCGCAAATTCACCCATGAAATCGCCGAAGCGGGACATCGGCTCGGGGTGACCACCGGGCTTGTCTGGACCGAATTCGGTGGGGAAATTATCTCGGTAGAGGCCACCATGATGAAAGGAAGCCAGCAGTTGATCCTGACCGGCTCACTTGGAAGTGTGCTGCGTGAATCCGCGCAAACGGCCCTCAGCTATGTTCGCAGCAATGCTTCCCTCTTTTCCATCGACACCAGCTTTTTCGACGGCAATGACATCCATATCCATATTCCTGCCGGAGCCATAGCAAAAGACGGTCCTTCAGCCGGACTGACCATAGCCATGGCGCTCCTGTCCCTGCTGACCGCCAGGCCTGCCCGTAGAGACGTCGCCCTCACCGGGGAGCTGACCTTGAGCGGCAGCATTCTGCCCGTGGCCGGCATCCGCGAAAAGCTCCTCGCAGCCCAGAGGGCTGGAGTCAAAACCGTCGTATTCCCTAAACGCAACGAAGTGGATGTGACGAATCTGGAAGAGGATGTGCAACAGGGCGTCCAGGTGATCCTTGCCGAGGAAATCCCGCAACTGATGAAGGTCGTGCTGATCTGAAAGGCTCTCCACTAATCCATGCCGTAACGTTTGAGCTTACGCCAGAGAGAGACGCGGTCGATGCCGAGAATTTCAGCCGCTTTGGTCTTGTTGCCGTCCACCTGTTCAAGGACCCAAGCTACATGTTCGCGCTCATTTTCTTCCAGAGTCTTGAATTCTCGCCTGGGCCGATGAAGCTTGTGAACCATTTGCTGCAAGTCGGGAGGCAGGTGATGCACTTCGATGCTGTTTCCCTGGGCCAAGGTTACGGCACGCTCCATAATGTTTTCCAATTCCCGCACATTGCCCGGAAACTGGTAGGACAGCAAAATATCCATAACCTCATCCGAGATGGCTTCAACCCGTTTGCCCTGAGCCTCTGAAACCTTGCGCAAAAAATGAATGCTCAGGAGCACAATGTCGTCTCTGCGATCTGCCAGGCGAGGCACCACCAGACCGATAACATTCAATCGATAGTAAAGATCCTGGCGAAAATCACCCTGCTCGACTTCCCGCTTAAGGTCCTTGTTGGTTGCCGCCAGCACTCGAATATCGACCGGGATTTCCTCGGTCCCGCCCACTCGCATAAGGTTCCTTTCCTGCAAGACCCGCAACAGCTTCACCTGCATCGCCAGCGGCATATCACCGATTTCGTCGAGCAGAATGGTTCCCCCGTGAGCCACCTCAAGCAAGCCTTTCTTGATTCCGCGCGCGCCCGTAAAAGCTTCCTTTTCATGCCCGAAAAGCTCATTGGCCAGCAGCTCTTCATTCAAGGCCCCGCAGTTGACGGCAAGAAAGCGGTTTTCCGCCCGCGGGCTAAGCCGGTGGATGGTCTTTGCCACCAATTCCTTGCCGGTTCCCGTTTCTCCCTGTATGAGAACGTTACAGTCGGTGGGTGCAATTTGCTCAATGGTCTTTTTGAGAGTCTCCATTGCCGAGCTGTTGCCGATCAACAGGGGCACGTCCCGACGGTCCTTGAGCTGCCGCCTCAGCTCACCGACTTCCCGCCGCAGCAGCCTCTTCTCCAAAGCCCGGCTCACCAGAGCCCGCACTTCCTCAATCTTATAAGGCTTGGGGACATAGTGAAAGGCGCCCTTTTGCATGGCTTCGACGGCCGAATTAACGGTGGCATAGCCGGTTAATATAATGACCTCGGTGTCGGGATAAAGTTGCTTTGTCCTCCGCAGCACAGCCATTCCATCCAAGGGCCGCATGCGAAGGTCGGTCATGACTAGATCGAATTCGCCTTTCTCCAACTCCTGGATAGCCGCCGCGCCCTGCTCTGCGCAAACCGTAAAATAGCCCTCTTTGCGCAAGATGTGCTCCAGGTTCTCACGAGCAATCGGTTCGTCATCGACAATCAGAATTCGAGCGCCGCTCATCCGCCCTTATACCCCTCAGCAAACCGCTTCACTCGGGAAACGGATGATAAACCGGGTGCCTTCTCCCTCCTCACTCTGCACGGAGATGGAACCGTGATGTTTTTGGATGATTCCGTAGACGATGGAAAGTCCCAAGCCGGTGCCCACACCAACGTCTCTGGTGGTGAAAAACGGGTCAAAAATCCGCCCGATTACATCTTGTGGAATGCCGATGCCAGTGTCCTGGACCGTTATGACTATTTCCTTTTTGCCAGCCACCCGCTCTGCAGTGATTCTGATCTGTCCAGGAGGACTGATGGCATGGACGGCATTCTCGATCAGGTTTAAGAAAACCTGCTGCATCCGCTGGGCATCTAAATTCAAAGCCAGCTCCGGGGGAATATCCTTGATGATCTCGATACCCGGAGGAATTTGGCTGGACATCAAGGTCACCGACCGGTCAACAACCTGCAGAAGAGGGGTTGGGGTGAGACAAAATTCCCTCACCCGAGAAAACTCCAGGAGTCCCCGAACCGTATCTCGCGCCCGATGTACTTCCTGTTCGATGTTCATCAGCATCTTCCGCAAAAACTCCGGTTCGGCAGTGTCGAGATCCTCTTGCAGGATCTGGCAGGAGGTGGATATGTTATTGAGCGGATTGTTGAGCTGATGGGCCACCCCGGAAGTCAAGGTTCCCAAGGAGGCGAGCTTCTTTGCCTGCAGCAGCTGATCCTGTCTCTTCTCCAGCTCGGCCACCATCCGATTAAAGGCTTCCACCACCCGCTGAGTTTCATCACGTGTGTTGAGCACCTGAATCGGCCTGAAATCGCCCGCTGCAATACGAACTGTGGTTTTTTCAATGACTCGCAAAGGTCGGATGATTTTCTGTGCGACAATGGTGATCAGGAATCCCCCCAAGACCAGGAATACCGATAAGGACAACAGAAGCTGGGCCTTGAGAGTACTGATGATCCTCAGAATCCTTCTTCGTTCGAAAGAGACCAGCTCTTGTGAGAGATCCACCAGGGACTTACCCCGCTCCCGCAGCTCCTCCTCGAGTTGCTGATCATTGGCATGACTGGTCTTTCCATTCGCGGTCAACTTGTTCATCAAGTCTCTGTAGGTAAGGAGCTGCTGTTCAAGAGAGCTGAATATGGAAGCTCCCTTGAAAGATTTTATTTCCTGCGAGATTTTGCCCAATATTTCCATGCCTTCTCGAACGTAGCGGCGATTCTCCTCTCGGTCCTCCTCCGAGCCGTACAAAAGATAGTTTTTCTCATAGCGGCGCATTTCCAGGATAATGTTGCTGAAGTCGTCCGCCACCTCAACGAAATGCTGCTTGCGCTCGATTTCGCGCAAATAGTGGTAAGCAAGCCCGCCAACCAGACCAATCACCAACATGCAAAGGGTGAAGCCGACTATCACCTTTTGCCGGATGTTCAAATTAATAGGAAACTTACGCTGCATAAGCTCTCTACCCGCAGGTTTCGATCCGCTGAATGGATGGATTGATAAATCGCGTAATTTCAATCTTGATGCGTAAACAACTTACACTATTTGGGCAGGAAATGAAATGACCGCGGAACTGAAAAAACCGGAGTGCATTGGATGATATGAGGAGCTTGGCACCACGACTGAGTGCAAACGGCCGTTATTAAAGTGTCAAGAAGGTTGTCTGAGAAATCAAGCGGGACTCAACGCTTACCCGAAACATCCACCCACTCGTTGCGCTTAACAGATGTCGGCGAAGCGATTCCATTTAATCCTCACACGTTTATCTATGCGGCTATGATTCCCCGACCCCAGTTCCGCTGCGCTTCCCCCGGCGCCCTAGCTTACGCCCGTAAGCTTCCTCGATCTTAACCATCAAGTCGTCGAAGGGACAAGATTTAAGCAGATATTCGTAGCCGCCCAGTTTCATGATCTCCACCGCAACATCCACAGAAGCATGGCCGGTCAACATGATGACTTCAATGGCGGGATCGGGCTTCTTTATTTTTGCCAGGGCTTCCAATCCGCTCATTTCGGGCATTTCGACAGCCATGACAATCACATCATAGACTTCTTTTTTCAATTCCTGCAAGGCTTCCTGACCACTGGCTGCGGTAGTTGCCTCCAGGCCGGCGACGGAGAGCAACTCCCTGAGCGTCATTCGAAACCGTTCCTCGTCGTCGACTATCAGAACTTTCGGTCCAGAGGGCATGCTTACTCCCCTTCTCTTTATCGAACAATCGGACAAGATATCGATCGGGAAAACAGCGGCACCGGCCACCAGCAAAGCACTCACTGCAAACCCCTAACCGATCGGCCTTGCATTACATATCTTTTTTTCATGGAGTAATTTTCTCTCATACGCCTTCATTATCTTTTCCAACAAATCAGTGATGGATGCCGGCTTCATCACATAGTCAAAGGCCCCGAGCCGCATGCCCTGCATTCCAGATTCGAACGATGCATGCCCGGTGAGCATGATTACTTCCATTAGAGGTCTTTTTCGCTTCATCACTTTTAAAGTCTCGATACCATCCATCCCGGGCATTCGAACATCGAGGATCACCACATCAAAATGCCGATCCTCCAGCAGTTCGAGAGCCGCCTTACCGCTGTCCACTCCCGTAACGTCTATCTTGCGTCGTTGCAGCCGTTTCACTATCGTTTCCAGGAAATCCGGCTCATCGTCAACAACCAAAACTTTAAAGCTTTCCATGCCCTTTATACCTCGCTTGCAGGAAAGCCATGAAGCGACCGGCAGTGACGACCCCCGTTTCCGGCTTCTTCTGCGCTCCATCAAATTAGAGCTTCTCCTGCTTTATGACAGGGATGTGGATGGTGAAAGCGGTCCCTTTGCCGACCTCGCTGGCAACCATAATTCTTCCACCCAATTTCTCTACTATCGTGTAACTGATGGAGAGGCCCAGTCCCGTACCCATGCCCGCTTCTTTAGTCGTAAAGAACGGTTCGAATACTCGATCGAGTTGATCGTTGGCGATCCCGGGCCCGTTATCAGCAATGATTATGACTATTTGCTCTTCTTCGGCATTATGACTTGTTTTGACACTGATCTCGCCGTCTTTGCCGATGGCATCAATGGCATTATTGAGAATATTCAGAAACACCTGTTGGAGCTGCGAAGAATCGCTGACGGTCGCCGGCAAATTCGGATAATAATCCGGGTGAATATTTATGCTGCGAAAGTGAGCTTCGTTTTGAAGAAAATCAATCGTTTCATCCAAAAGCTTGTTGATGTCCACTTTCTCGCGGATCGGATCCATACGCCGGGCAAAGCCCAGGAGTCGATGGGTGACCTTTTTGGCACGGTCCACATGATAGTCGATCTTATGAACGGCATCGTCGAATTCTCTATAATTCTCACTTCTGGAGATATCTTCTTCACTCAGCAGGTCCATCATCCAGCCCACTTTTTCCTTGATGACGGCAAGCGGGTTATTGATTTCGTGGGCGATACCGGCGGCCAGCTTTCCCAGTGCCGCCATTTTCCCGGACTGGACCAGGCTGGCATCGAGCATGGCCTTTTCTCGATCAAACTGAATGAGTTGACCTATCGTCACACGCGTTACGAAGATCGTACCCACCACAATCGCCAACACTCCCGGCACAACGATGCCCATCATCATATTGCGAGCTTCAAACAACGGGCTCAATTCTTGTCTCGAGTCTTCTTTAACGACCAACATCCAGCCCTTATTCTTCAGCCACGTCATTGACAATAGAGACCCCTTTCCGTTTAGTGTCAATTCTTCGATATGGATGCCCGCAAACTCGGAAATTCCGGGGATTTCAAGCTTTCCCAACAGCTGCCCGCTAAAACGCGGCGCTGTTTGTAGGACCCCGTTCTTGTTGACCAGATATGCATCTCCGTGCTTGCCTAGCTGAGCCGCTTTGACCATGGCATCGAAAATTTCGGTATCGATGGTGGCCCGCAGAATCCAGGTGCGATCATCCTCCCGGCGCAGCACTGCGATGATGAAATGGGGAAATTTCCGGAAGCCCATGAACACATCACTGATATACACTCCGCGCAGCAGCACTTCGTGGAACCATTCTTCGTTCCTATAGTTGACTTGCTTGAGCTGATACGGCCCGACGTAAGCAACATGGCTGCCTTCCTGATCAATGATGCCGATATCCACAAACGACTTGGATCTGGTTTGCATGAGGGTGAAGACTTGCTCCAGGTACCTCTCATCTTTCAGACGGTCGAACGAATGAGTGTAGGCCAGGGTGTACAATTGAGATAAACGCTCATCGAAGAACAGGTCGATGGCACTCCGCCGGTTTTCCGTCAGTGTGCTCAGGCTCTCCATGATCTTGGCGGTGTAGGAGACTCTAAACCGATGGTAGATGGTTGCCCCCAGGGCAAACAGTGGAACAAGAGAAAAACAGAGCGTCGTTGCAATGATTTTCCAGTATAGTGATCGATAATTCTTCCGTTCCATCCATTCCACCTTAATATTATCGATGTCATGGTGACAAAGATCAGGTCATAGGCAACGGGCGTGCCACATGGCACAGCTCTGGAGGGAGAGAACTAAGTTGCTGGAAAGTAAAAATAAATGGTTTTCTGGTGCGGGTGTCCCATGACATGAAGCAGGGTTTGCTGTCGATGGTTTTTACAAAGTGTAAAACGAGCGTGGTTTGGGTATACAGCCAGCCAAAGTGCTCTGAGGAAAAGATTGCCGAAACGGTTAACCGAGCTGGTGCCCATTCCCGGCTTCCGACCGGAATCCGGGAATGAGCAGCATTGCAATGTACTTTTCACTTTTTTGATCGAATCGGCAGCCTTGCGGTGTGATTTTTCGACACCCGCGAGCGGCGCTCGTCCATTGTATCTTTCAAGACAAGATCAACCGGCGGCAACGGTAACCTGCATGCCAAGCAGCGGCCAGACCACCAGGCAGGCAAAAGCCACCAGCGCCATGAGCAAAATACTCGCCGGAATACCATACATGAAAAACTCACCACTGGTAAACTGCTTGGAATCGTATGCAATGGCATTGGGAGCCGCACCCACCAGCAGTAAAAACGGCATTCCGGCGGTTGTCAACGAAGCGAATAGAATAACTTCCGGAGCTACTCCCAAATACGGGGCGATAACCAGCGCCACCGGAAGCGAAATGGCAATGGCCGCCACGTTCATGATGAAGTTGGTCATGACCATTACAAAAAACGAAATCCCCATCACGAATATGAACCAGTTGGCCTTCTGGAACATCACCAGCCAGTTGACCGCCAGCCATTTGGCCGCTTCCGTTTCCCACAAGCAAAAACCTATGCTCATGGCGCCGCTGAACAACAGAATGATGTTCCACGGGATGTTCTCCAAATCTTCGATGGTCAGAATTCTCAAGACGAAAAAGAGGATTGTTGAAACCAGCAGAATTGCCGATTTGTTAAGCACTTTCAAGGCAGGAATAAAAGATTGCAGCGACATGAAGAGGATGACGCTAAAGATGATCAGGGCCGCCAGCTTCTCCTGGCCGGTGATCGGGCCGAGCTCGGCATTCAGCTCCCTGGCCCTTTCTCTCAGCCCCGGGATGGTCTTCTTCTCAGGCCGTAATAGGATCATGAAAAAGCCCCACAGCAAAAACACCATGAGCCAGCCCACGAAGAACATGTAATAAGTCAATTGGAAAAATGTGACTTCCGTTCCGACTATTTGCTTGAAAAAACCTATGGCAACGGCGCCGCGGGCCGCACCCAGCAGGGTGATGATACTTCCGGCGCCGGCGACGTAGGCCATGCCTATGAAAAGCGCTTTGCCGAATTTAGTGGGCTTGGAGCCTTCTCCGTAAAGTGCATAAATTGCCAAAAGCAACGGGTATACGGTGGCCGCGACAGCCGTATGTGCCATGATGTGAGTCATGGCAGCGGTCACGATAAAGCTTCCAAGCAGAATCATGCTGGTGTTTTCACCGACCACGATGAGCATCTTGTATGCCAGACGTCGGGTCAGTCCGGTCCGGGTAAAAACCATGCCGATGACCACCGAGCCAAAGATAAACAGCACCGATGGGTCCATGAAGTCCTTGAAAGCCACATCCGCCGGGCGGACCATGAACAGTGCCTGCAGAACCCCGATGGCCAGACTGGTAACGCCAATCGGCACCACTTCGAAGACCCACCAGGTGCCGGCGAGCAGGAACACCGCCAGAGCCCCTTTGCCTTCGCGGGAAAGTGGAAAGTGCTTGCCCATGGGATCTACGGCATCCGGCCAGGAAGGAGAATAATAAACGATCAGAAATATAATGACGCCAAGTAGAATGAAGAAAATTCGGCTCCAATCGACCTTGCCTCCAGAAGCTTTCACCTCAGCACTCATAAAAAACTCCTTAAGATTGAAATCACTCCGTTGTTCAAATTGAGCTGGCGTCTAAGTGGATTTGGCACGCCTTTACACTTCGCATGCTTTGATCACGGTGCAGACTTCCCTGAACACATCACTGAGTCGAAGTATCCCTATGATTTCCTCGCCGCCGGTGACCAACAAGGATTGATGATGGCCCATCACCAGCAGATGAATGGCCTCGTCCAGGGATGTATCCGCCGATACATATTCACCCTCGCTGTAAGTGCCCATGATGTCCTTGACTTTCTTTTGGGACGCCTTGCGACAGATGTCCTGCATGGGTTTTTCCCAGAGGCCGTAATTTTTGAGCATCGATTTTATGAAATCGGGACTCCAGCCAAACCGAGAGAGCGCTTTCAGGTCACCGATTTCTTCATACTTTGGCTCGAGGCTGCGAATCACATCGAACTGGCTGACTTTGCCGATGATATTCTTGCCCTGGTCATAAACCAGAACGGCTCTATGCTTATCCCGCTCCTGGTCGAATCGACGCTGCGCCTCCTCCAAAGCTATCACGGCTTCATACAGGGTGGCCTCCCCGGAGACAGCGGCGTACTCGTTCAGCGGAATCATCAACTCTTTCACTTTGATGGTTTTCATACTACTCCCTTCATAAATTTATCCGAAAATTCTCTCAGTGTGTGAATGTGCTCACAAGTCGGACCCGATAAATGCACATGAATGGTCTTTCCATGGCAGAGCCACCATTGTAAGGGCGTCTCGATCACCGCTGCAGTCCTTCAATCCCATCCTCTAGTCAGCATGATACGCTCTATCTCCGCATTGCGGATGCGTTCTTCCTGCCCCGCTTTGCGTCTGTAGGCTTTAACGATTTTCCCCACAAGATCTTTAGTTTCAGCAGGCTTCATTAGATAATCGAACGCTCCAAGCTTCAAACCCTCAACCGCCGACTCAACGGTGGCGTGGCCGGTGAGCATGATCACCTCCAGAATGGGCTTGATTTGCTTGATTTCGCGCAAGGTATCAACACCGTCTTTGCCAGGCATGAGAACGTCCAATACGACGACATCAACGTCTTGCTCGGCAATCCGAGCCAAAGCCTCATCTCCACTGTATGCTCTGATCACACTAAAGTCGCGGGTTTCCAGCCGTTCGGCCAGAACCTCTACAAATTCCCTTTCATCATCCACCAAAAGCACATTGATTTTCATCGAACGATCCCCCTAACTGGTTTTCTCCCTTCGCACCCCCACACCCCGGTTTCAAGATTTCCTAATGCTCGGACAAGCTCCTAGGCTTTTTCGTCATCACCAGCTCCAGACGCGCTTTCTTTCTTTCCTTCACTCGCCGCCCGCCCGCTTTCGGATTTAGCAGTCTCCGTGCTGCCGGCGGCCAATCTTCTCCGTTGCTTATGTGGAAGTGATTTTTGAGCTTGTTCCTGCTCTTGCCTGTGCCGATAAGCAGCCTTAATTCGAGCCAGCAAAGTCTCTATATCAAAGGGCATCAAAAGATCGTCAAAGGCCCCCAGTCGCATCCCTTCAATAGAGAGGGAAAGCTGCTCTGCCGGCAGCATCAAAATCACTTCCGTAACAGGCCGCATCGTTTTGATGGTTTTAAGCAATGCCACACCTCGCTGTTTCAATCCCTTAAGTCCCAATAGCACCACATCGATTTTTTCCCTCAGGACGATCCTTTTGGCTTCAGCTTCGTCAGCCGCCAAAAAAACCTGGTAATCCTCCATCCGCAGCCGCTGAGAAACATTTTGACAGAAGCTCTCATCAGTGTCGATCATCAACAATTTTATGACCATGCTGCAACTCGAATGGATGAAACGCCGACTTGCACGGGGCCTCCTGCATACCTGGTCGAATTAGCCCTTCGCAGCGGGCTCAGGATTCACCCCGAAGCAAGGCGACACCGCGGAGAAAAAAAGTGTTAAGAAACAAGCTCTCTTTGATCCTCCCGCAGTGCAGACACTCCTGAGCGTGCCCGGAATGAGCGCTGCATGCAGCAAGACCGGCGCTCCAAAACAAATTGTTACGGAAGCAAAAGTTCAAACAATCCATGGGGCGCGGTTGAATCTCACCCGACGTTCCATTGAGCAAGCATCGTGCCATAATGATTTATGAGTTGATTCGGTTAGTTATAAAGTTCGCACAGAACGGTGCCGGGGCTGCAGAACATATTGAGACATAATGAATCATTACGCATCATTCACTATGCAACATAATGAAACAAAGGCTGGAAAATCGAACGGGGGGATCTTGAGGGAGAGGGCCACACCGGCCGGGCCTGCTCACTGCATCCAACAATAATACAGGCGGCCCCGAACCAGAACGAACCGCCCGTTGACCGCGACCGCCTATGACTTCACACGCTCGGCTAATAGCCTCTGCGCAACATGATTTTTTCAATTTCCGCGGCGCGAATGCGCTCTTCATGCTCCGCTTTCCGCTTATAAGCCTTGACAATCTTTGCCACCAAATCTTTTGTCTCCGTCGGCTTCATGAGGTAATCAAACGCACCTTGCTTCATTCCTTCGACGGCGGTCTCAACGGTGGCGTTGCCGGTCAGCATGATCACTTCCATGATGGGCTTGATCTTCTTGATTTCGCGCAGGGTTTCAACGCCGTCCATGCCGGGCATGAGGATATCCACCACAGCCACGTCCATGTCTTGCTGCGCAAGCTTGGCCAGAGCATCACCGCCACTGTAGGCTTTGGCGATTTCGAAGTCGCGCGCTTCCAACCGCTCGGCCAATACATCGACGAACTCGTTTTCATCATCGACCAACAGCACTTTGATCTTCATATATACGTTCTCCTGCTCTATTCGTTGGGTCCGACAATCAACAGCCCTTTACTTCTCTTACGACGCGGCTAGACGCTCGCCACTTCTTGCGTCAATTTGTGCTTGTAAGCCTGGGTCAAGGTCTGGAGAATCTCGTCAATGGCAAGCGGTTTTAGCAGATATCCAAAAGCGCCGAGACGCTCGGCCATTTCTGCATCCTTCTCGGAGCCGTGTCCGGTCAGCATCACGACCTCAATTTGCGGGTGAGCCCTTTTCACCCTCCTCAGAACTTCCAGACCGTCCATTCCAGGCATCTTGAGGTCGAGCAGAATAACATCGGGAACATCATCGTGGATCGTATGCAGCGCCTGCTCACCGTTGTAGACCGCCCTGGCATCCAGGTCCCGCAACTGCAATCGCTCCGCCAAAGCCATGACAAACTCTTCTTCGTCATCGACCAGGAGCACCTTGAATTTTGCCATTTCGCCCACTCCTCAACCTAACGGGATATTGCGCCTCAAAGCGGCTCGCGTCTATGCCTTAATCCCGGTAAAGGCCAAAGTAAATCCGCAAATTCCTTCCTCCTGCAGGATTGTGCCCCCAAGATCGTCCAGCATCTGCAGAGCCGTTTTGACAACTCCCGTTGCTTCAATTTCTTGCATAAGCTCGTCACGGTCAGGGATCTCACCGGTGCAGCGAATGATCATACACGGATTCTGCTCCCGCTGCTCAACCTTCAATTCAATCTCGCAGCCCGCGGGCAGATGATTCCAACAACTCTCCATCAACGTGAAAACCGCCATCTGCAGTTGCACCGGTGAAGTAGTCAGAGTAACCGAAGAATCGGCAGGGCTCGCCCTGAGCCCTATATCTCTAAGGTGTGCAAACCGTTCGGAAAGTTTAGCCATTTGTGCTGCCAGATCATTCAGGTCGATGAGGGCAATCCGTTCATCCGCACTGTGGGCGAAGCGGTTGAGGCGAGCCGCCAGCTCCACTCCACGCTGCACCTGCTGTTGGATCACGACGACCCGGCGTGAAAATCTGTCCCAATGCGCAAAGGGGGCATCCTTTGTTAGCGACAGCAAGTCCTCCATCAGACCCGAGGACTCTTTTATGATGGCCAGAATATTCTTCATTTCGTGCGTGAATCCAGCCGTGATTCTGCCGAAAAAAGCCAACTCTTTTGCCGCCGTCTCCTTCATTTCTCTACCCCCGAGCTCACGGCTTCACGGATTTTTTCAATCAGTTCGTCAATGTTCAGTGGCTTCATAAGATAATCAAAAACCCCCATCCGCATTCCCTGTATTCCATCCCAGGTTGAACCCTGGCCGGTCAGCAGGATCACTTTGACGCCGGGGTAATCAGCCTTAATCCGCTTTAGAACTTCCAGCCCGCTCAATCCCGGCATCAGAACATCCAACACCACCACTTGGGGAGGATCGACCTCCATCATCCGCAGCGCTTCTCCGCCATCCGTGCTCATCCGGGCGGCAATTCCCCGCAATCGAAGTCTTTCAGCGAGGGTTGTGACAAACTCCTCCTCATCGTCCACAAGCAGCACATTCCAATCATGCATGCGATCATCCTCCCGCGCTTTCTTTGGGCCTCTTCGGCAAATATACCGTCATGGTCGTCCCCTTGCCTTCCTTACTGTGGACCTCGATTTCGCCGCCAAGTTTTTTGACAATGCCGTAGGTGATCGGAAGACCGAGTCCCGTACCCTTCCCTCCTTTGGTGGTGAAAAACGGTTCAAAGATATGCTTCTGAGTTTCCTCGGACATCCCTGTGCCATCGTCGCTTATGGCAACGGCTATGGTATCCGGGTCCTTCTCCCAGGTCGCAATTCCGACCATTCCGCCATCTTCGACGGCAGCAAAGGCATTGTTCAAAATGTTCAAAAAGACCTGCTGCAGCTGGCCGCGATCCGAAGTGATCCGCGGAAGATCTTCAGCCATGTTCAGCCGCAGATCCAAATTCCTATACAGGGCTTCTTTCTGAAGAAAAGTCAGCGTCTCCTGCAAAATGTCGTTGACATCGAGCACTTCGATTTGGACCTCCATGCGGCGGGCAAAACCCAGCAACCGGTGAGTTATGGACCGGCAGCGTTGCACCGACTGCAAAATGGCATCGGCCAGCGAGAGGAATTTTGCTTTCTCCGGGAAGTCGGCGGCATATTCGATAAGATCCTTCATTAAGCCGGCTTTTTCGTTGACAATGGCCATGGGATTGTTGATCTCGTGAGCGACCCCGGCCGCCAGTCTGCCAATGGAAGAAAGCTTGTGGGTATGCTGCATTTCCCGGAACACTGCCTCCCGTTTTTCGTCTGACTCCCGGATCCTGCCGACCAATGCACCTGTCAGCTTGAACACCGCCAATATAATGATGCCGGCACTGATAATGAAAAGGATAGCCAGTTCGCTTTTGAGCGTGTACCAGGTCTTCAGGACATCGGCTTTCGGTTTGACCACGACCAGGATGTAGGCGGGATGCACAAAATAAGCGTAAGAAACGAAGACATCCTGGCCTCTGGAATCATGTTCTTCCAACACGCTGGCGTCATAACTCACCGGAGGCAGCGATAGGGGAAACTGCTCCAAAACACCGCCATAAAACTTGGAAGGCGTTTGAAATACACCATTTTTGTTGAGCAAAAAGGCATCGCTAGAGGCATCCAGTCCCATGGATTCAATCAGATCGTCGAATTTCTCCGTGTCGACGGTGGCTCTCAAAATCCAGGTTCGACCCGTCTCGGTTCGGTGCTGGACCGCAATGACGATGTGGGGAAACTTTCGATATCCCATGAACACGTCACTGATATACCCCCCCCGCACCTGCACCTCATGAAACCAGCTCTGTTCGGCATAATCCTTGCCTTTAAGATCATAAGGGCCGACATAGCTTAACTGTATCCCTTTCGAGTCGATCAGTCCAAGGTCGACAAAACCGCGGAACTCGCGTCTCATAACACGAAAAATCCGATTCAAGGTATTCTCATCGGCAAGTTCGTCAAAGGAGTACGCTGAAGCTATAAAACTCACAGCGGACAGCCGTTCGGCCAAAAACAGCTCAAAAGAGTGCTTCGTCTTGTTCACCAGAATTCGCAACGGGTTGACGATTTCACCCTTCAAGGCGGTCCGATACTGGTGGTAATTTACAACTGCCATCAACAGAAGCGGTATGAGCGTGACCAGGATCATTAGAATGATCATGTTGCGACGAAGCACGCTATAGCGGTCGTGGACCGCCCCTTCCTCCGGCATGTGCAATAGATTGACCTTTTTGAACCAATTCTTAATGCTCATTCCCCTCCTCTACCGTTTTCCGTAAAGAATGTCGCCGGCCTTGAGTGTTCCCCGTCCGAATCTCTCCAATACAACCTCATAGCAGCCAGCCACGGAATCGATCACATTGACCCGCTTCCAGGTCAGGTATTCGTAGTACTCTTGTTCAATGCCTCCGCAAATCACTGCCTCCACTTCCTCGGTGAGCACCATATGGCACAATTTTTCAGCTGAAGCCTGAGGCAGAACCATGGTCTTCTCTTCGAGCACCGCTCCATCGGCCGTTACGGCAGCAATCAGTACTTCGGTGGCCAAGTCGAACCGGGGCGCCACATCGTTTCCGTACAACGTAACCAAAACTTTCCTGGCCATATCGCGCTCTATCATGCAGCGGCTCGGGGCCGCACATGAACTTGTCGAACAACGGCAACGTCAAGAAGCGATGCCGTATTGTTTCATTTTTCTCCACAGGGTGCTGCGCCCCCAGCCCAAAATACCGGCGGCCTTACTTCGCCGCCCCTTGGCCTTCAAAAGAGCTTCCATGATCATTTTGCGCTCCATGGCACCCCAATCCAGGTCTACCTCTCTGTTCTCGAATGCCACTGCAGCAGCCGACGACGAGCTCGGCTCGACTGCCTCCGCCTGATTGCCCGCTTCGGGCACCTTTATTTCGGTGAGATAGGCGGGCAGATGCTTTGGCTGAATCTGATCCTCTTGACAAATATTGACGGCGTATTCAACGATATTACGCAGCTCGCGCACATTTCCCGGGTAGGTGTAGCTGCGCAGAATCCGCAGGGCCTTTACCGAAAAGCCTTCGATGGGTTTCTTGAACTGGGAAGCGAGGTGGTGGAGGAAGTGGTCCAGAAGCAACCGGATGTCGTCGCCACGCTCACGCAACGGAGGCAAATGTTGGCGCACTACATTGAGCCTGAACAACAGATCTTCGCGGAAACGCCCTTCTTTGACCATCTGTTCAAGGTTACGATGAGTCGCAGCAATCACCCGCACGTTGACATGAAAGCCTTTGGTGCTTCCCAGCGGATAAACGACCTTATCATCGAGGAAGGTCAGCAGTTTGACTTGCAGAGACAGCGGCAGATCACCTATTTCCGTGAGATATAGGGTGCCGTTGTGGGCCAATCGGAACCGGCCGGGCTTATTTTCCATAGCGCCCGTGAAGGCACCTTTCTGATGTCCGAACAGCTCGGACTCCAGCAGTGTTTCCGGCAAAGCTCCGCAATTGATCTTGACAAAGGGTCCCTTGGCACGCTGCGAAGCTTGGTGAATCGCCTCCGCAACGAAATCCTTACCGGTTCCGGTCTCCCCTGTGATCAGTACGGAGGAATCGGACTGAGCAATCACCGGCAGAATGCGAAAGATCCTCTCCATTTGCTGACTGCGGCCGATTAATTGACCGAAGCTATAGGCTTTGCCTGTTTTACCGTCGAGATCACGCAGCAGGCGGACATCTTCGAGCGTTTCCATGAATCCCACCAGATTGCCGTCCATATCGCGCACTGGAGCAAATGTAACCCTAATCGGGATTTTCTGACGGTCGCGGTTTATGAGGTCTCCGTTAATGCACACGGGTTCGGATACATCTGTCATGCGGGCAGCCGGACAGTGCTGCAGGCAAATGTTGCTGCGCATGACGTGGGCGCAGGGAATTCCTGTTACGGCATGATGGACAAACCCGGTCAACGCTTCAAGTGCTCTATTGATAAAAACCACCTGGCGATCAGGACTTAGTAGAGCGATCGCAACGGGGATTTCATCCATCAGCGGAGGAAAGGCGACGGGCAGGTCGAACAGCCCGTCGATTTGCGATTCATGGGGAATATTCATCTTGTTTCAACCGCTGCTGGACCGAGGCAGGCTCACCCAAGTCGGTAAGATTTAGCAAGCAAATAAGATAAGTTATGAGAAGCTATTCCCATTATCCGCGCAGTTCTGCATGAAGCCGTTGCCAAGCCCCAGTTCAATCAGCGTCCGAAATGCTTCCCGATATTCGCCGGCAGAAGGCTTGCGATCCAGGGGAGGTGATAGCAAAGCTTTGTGAGCGGGAAAGTATTGGCTCATCAGGCTGATCCAAACGCCGGAACCCATTTCGCGTGCCAAAAAACTCATACATTGGCGCGTGCCGGCAAGGTTTTCAGGAAGCACCATATGGCGCACCAGCAAGCCTCGACGAGCGACGCCCAGCTCGTCCACCTGCAGCGGCCCCACCTGCCGCCACATCTCAAGGAGTGCCCATCGATTATATCTCACGTAATCGTCCTTTTGCGAACAAAATTTTGCCGCCTCACGATCTGCGTACTTGATGTCGGGCAGGTAAATGTCCACCAGGTCCTCAAGTAAATGTAATATTTCGACGCGCTCATAGCCGCTGGTGTTATATACGATAGGTATAGTGAGACCCCGCTTTGCTGCAAGAAATATCGCTGCCGCCACAGCGGGCATTTGATGGGTTGAAGTCACCAGATTGATATTGTGAGCCCCCCTGTGCTGCAACTTCAGCATTCCTGTCGCCAGCTCGTCCACGCTCAGATATCTTCCGACTCCCATTTGACTGATCGGATAGTTCTGACAGAACAGACAGCTGAGCGTGCAACCTGAAAAAAAGATGGTCCCCGACCCCCGTTCCCCCGATATGGGCGGCTCTTCCCATGGATGAATGCTCATGGCCGCGACCTTGGGCCTGGCATCGACTCCACAAGCCCCGACTTTGCCTTCCCGCCGGTTCACTCCGCATTGGCTCGGACATAAAGCACATTTTTCTAGAATCCCTTCAAACGTGCGCACCCTTTCACTGAGTGAGCCCTGTTCGAGAAGCCTTAAATAACCGGGGCGTCGATCCGATTCAGTCATTGCTTTTCTTTTGCCATCTTTTAATTATCCGGCTCTTCGCGGATTAGCGGGATTCAGGTTGAGTCAATTACTATATCCCGCTAATCCGTGATGAGCCAATTATCTTTGGCCCAGCTGAAGTTGATCGGGGCATGTGTCATCTTGGCAGGAATCGCAAAAAGCCGCTTTTCAGAGGGGACTTAAGGGCTAACGCTAATGTTGTTGAAGTCAGCCTGACATCAGATGCAGGGCGGGCTCTCCGAGCACGCCGGTAAAGGCTCGTTCAGAGAACGAGCCCTACAATTTGACGTTCGCAAAGCTTAATTCAACAGCATTGAGGGCTAACGCAGGCGGAGATGTTTCGGATCAGTTCCTGGATTTCCATGATTCGCAAGGGTTTTTGCACGAAAGCGAACGCCCCTTTCTGCATAGCCTCATTGCGGGTATCGTCAAAGCCGTTTCCGCTCATCATAATGATGCGAATATCATGCTTTATTTCCTTTGCTTTGCACAATACATCAAGCCCGTCAAGACCTGGCATTCGAACATCCACGAAGGCTGCGTCGTAATCGCCGTTTTCTATCGAGCGCAGCCCCCCCGGTCCGTCCCGCGCATCTTCAGCACAATGCCCAAGGCGCTTGAGTATCGCCACCAATGTGCGGCGGATGATCTCTTCGTCATCGACTACGAGTATCCTTAACGTCCTATTCATTTTTATCTTTGTCGTCCTTATTGCTTGAGCACACAATGAAAAAAGCTATGGCTCCCTGCCGTCAACGAGGTATACTCGGCCGGCCGCCTCGATTGCTGATGCTCAACTTCAGCAGTGCAGGGGGAGACTCCGGAAGCGTTGCCGCACCAATCTCATTCACTGCACCCATATGCTCGAAGCGAGAGACTCTGCCCGGATCGCTCCTGGTCTTGAACATCGCCATGGTGGCGGCCAATTCCTCTGCGCTTGCGGCATTCCTTTGTGTCACCCCATTCATCTCCGCTACGGCTCGGTTGACCTGCTCGATTCCCTGGGCCTGCTCCCTGGAAGCCGTAGAAATCTGGCTCATAAGTCCCACCACCTTACCGGAGCTGTCGCTCACCTGCTGGAACACCTCGTTCGTCACCCTGACGAGTTGCTCGCCTGTCTTTATTTTATTGCCAATGTCTCCCATCAGGGTGGTGGTCGTCTTGGCCGCTTCGGCAGCTCGCATTGCCAGGTTCCTCACTTCATCGGCGACGACTGCGAAGCCTGCACCGGCCTCGCCTGCCCGAGCCGCCTCGACAGCCGCATTGAGCGCCAGCAAATTGGTCTGGAATGCGATTTCGTCGATAGTCTTCACGATTTTTTGAGTCTGCTCGCTTGCCACAGCAATCTCTTTCATCGATCTCGTCAAGTCTGTCATCGAGGAATTGGCCGTGCGGGTAGCATCCCGGGCTGAAGTCATCAATTCGTTGGCCTGAACCGTATTTTCCGCGTTCCGTCTGGTTTGCGAGGACATCTCCTCCAAAGAGGAGGATGTTTCTTCGAGCGAAGCCGCCTGCATCGAAGCCGCTTCAGACAGGTTTAGAGAAGTTGCCACCGATTGACCGACAGCATCGGCCATTTTACCCCGCATCGAATTGACCGAACGAGCCAGTTCGCCAATTTCATCCTTCGAATCTACCTGGATGTCCTGGGTAAGGTCCCCCTCCGCAATGGTCTTAACCACGCCGATGGCCTGGCGAATGGGTTTCGTGACCAATCCGGCCACCGCAATACTGATCAAGAGTGCTAAGCCGACAGCGATTGCCAGCACCGCCACGAAAATTCTCATCACCAGTGCAAAATTCTTCAGTGAAAAATCATATCGCTCGCTGCCCAGTCTGTTCTCCAATTCCATCAGCCCATGCAGGCTGGTGTAAAGGGTTTGATAGGTGTCATCGGCCTGACTCATTAACAAGGACGCAGTAGTTCCATCGGCTGCGGCAGTATCTAGAACATTTTGCATCATCGATTTGTAGCGATCGACATGGGCAAGCGATTCTTGATAAAAGGCTCTCTCCTCCTGGTTGAGGGTTTGAGATTCGAGAATCTTTTTAACTGTCGCAATTACGTTCTCGAGTGTCGATTTTTGGGCTTCAATGGACTCGTCGATTCGCTTTTGATCGTAACCCGCGTTTGACCAATTGATAACTCTGTATATGTTCGCCTGAACATTGGTCATTTCGATGATAATATTGGCACTGTCCTGATAACCTCTAAAACGATTCCGGTAGAGATCATCCGTTGCCTCCTTTTGCTTTAGAAAGCCATCATAAGCCACGAAAGCCAGCCCAATGAGGAGAAAAATTACCACAACAGGCGAAATCAGCAGTTTGTAAAACATCCGGAGGTTGCCAATGAGTTTTTTCATTTCTACTGTTTCCTCACTTCTATCAAGAACAACGATTTTCTAGTCGCCGGGGCCAATCAACTGCAGTTCCCCGGTGGGGAATTGCCGCACGCCGAGAAACCTGCTGCGTTACCACGCAGAAGAGACTCCCGGCTGTGACGGCATTCGGCTCCGACGTCAAGCAGCCTGGCGAGGCGAGCGTCGAACATCTTCTCCGGTTCAACCAGGCAAAAAAAAGTGCACTGCCCAGTCGATCCGGAGAATCTTCTGTTTTGCGCTATGTCATTTATAAATCCCGCATCCAATGAAGTAATCATCCACTATTTGGACGTAACACACCTTGTCTTGGGCCTTCTTTGTCACTGGATTGGTCCACTTGTATTCGACCCAGCCGTTTCCTTTGGTTTTCACCACTTCCACCAATTCTTTAACAAACTGCTTGCCATTGGCATCCTTAAGCTCAAGATGGTCCTGACCGACTAGCCTCGGATTGGCTCCATGGGCTAGCATGGTCCCATCCAGGCCTTGCGCAAAAACGTAAAGCTCCCCTTCCACGAACCGGCCTTGGGGATTGCTGATTTCGGCAAACGCCTTCTCTTTGCCGTTTTCTTTGGCGTAAGCGACCGCCTTTTCCACCATTGCCTTTGCATCGTCAGGGGTGGGTTTATCCTGAGCGAACACCACAGAGCCCGCAGCCAACAATAACAAAATGCTTCCAATTGCCATCAACCGCTTCTTCATTTATTCTCCTTGTTCCGTCTCGTAAGATGAGCTTTTGAACGATTCCAGGGCCATGACTCACGACTCCGGTAGTTAAAACCTTTATTATTACTCCCTTCCTCACGACCTAACACGTTACCGCCTTTGCTTGCGCACCCTGTGCGATCCTCCCTCCTTTGACCTTCTCTCGGTCGATTTTTAAATTCCCCACAATCCTTGATTCCCCATTGGATACCGATGCTTCCTGCAACCTTTTCTGAATTCAGCCGGTTGGGTTCAATCGCTCCACCTCCACCTTATCGGCGGGCATAGACAGTTACTTTAGATAAAATCCGAGCGAATACATTTTAGTGCGCTTTCCACATCTCCTGCTTATTTGAACTGAAGATGCTGCGTATCGGCATAGCCCTCCTAAGGTTCCATAGAGATCCTGTTTCTTCCGGCATGTTTACTCTTATATAATTGAGCATCCGCTCTTTTCAGCAGTTGCTCCGAGCTCTCACCGGGTCTGGCAAGAGTGGCTCCCAAAGAGATGGTAACCTGGATTCGAGTTTGGTCTGATACGGTATAAGAATTTTCAATCAACATGCGGAGCCTTTCACCAATCCGAAGGAGCCTCTGTGCATCGACGTTGCAAATGATACCCACAAATTCTTCTCCACCCCAGCGGGCAAACAGATCGAAGTCCCTCGAGTTGCTCTTGAAAGTGTTGGCGACAAATTTGAGCACCTGGTCTCCCGTCTGGTGACCATAGCTGTCGTTTATTCGTTTGAAATGATCGATGTCGGCGAAAAGGACGCCAAACGGCCGGCCATAACGACTCAATTCTTCCAGCCTGGTTTCGATGTTCATGACGGCATAGCGGCGATTGGCCAAGCTGGTCAAAGGGTCCAGCAAGGCCAATTGTTCTAGCTCTTCAATGCGAGACAGAATCGCTGCACTGGGGCGGTTGACGCTGAATAGCTCCACCGCCCCCGAGATCTCGCCTGCGCCGCCTAAAATGGGCACAATGCGAATAGATACCGGCACCCTCTGTCCGTCTTTGTGGTGAAGAAAGACGTCGGCCTCTCTAGGCTGCCCATCAAGAATGGTTCCGGCAAGAGGACAAGACGACTGGCACAAACTGATGCCTTCAGCATCGATGTGGGTGAGAATATTGTCCATACACCGGCATCCAACGACGTCCGCAGCATTGAACCCGGTGATCAGTTCGGCGGCTTTGTTCCAGTAAGTGATGCGGCGTTCTCGATCGACGAAATAGACACCTTCACGCAGACTATTCAGTAATTCTTTATAGTATCCATGCGGCTGTTCCATAAGCTAAGGCCTCACAAAGCCCACCAAAAAATTCCTCGTTTTCCAATGGCGGCAGCCAGCAGAAAGATGTTCAAGCTCCCGCTCAACTTTACCGTCCCGGGATGTATCTCTGGTTAGGATCTGCAAACTGCATGTCCTGAGATCTTTTGCATCTCGTCGTGTGTCATCTATGCCGACCTCTTTACCGAGATATCAGAGCTTCACGAGTTTGAAGCCTGCCGCCGCAGGGCCGTGCACTGCCCATTCGGATCATTTTCTGCAATGTGATCGCGTAACCGTTCTCTATACAGCCTTTTATGAACCGCAAAGGCGCAAAGAACGCCAAGGTTCGCAAAGGTTGTATCCTTTAGAGAGGACTCCTGGCGTGTCTTTGAGTCCTTCGCGTCTTTGTGGTGAACGATTAGGTTATCGCAGATTTCGCGGAACAGAAGGATATTCATTCTTTTATCGCTTCCTTGCCCCAATCGCTCATCCCAGAGGACAAAATGTGTGTATCCTTTGGCAAAAATTCGCAATTCTTCTCAAACAAGAATCATGCCATTTTTTTGCCATAGAAATAGTGTAAATATTTCAATAAGCTACTTTATTCAAGAGAATAAACGAAAGGAGAAAACCTGTCTTGTCCGGAAAAGCGTATCCGGAAAAGCGGACCCTTGAACTCCTTCGAGGCAACTGTTTCTCGGCTTAGCTCACTGACGCGGAGCCAAGTAGGGGAAGAGCTGAGAGATCAATTTGCTATTGAAAGGCCGTGCTTTTTGAGGAGCTCATAAATGCGGGTGCGCGATAAGCCGGAAATTTTCGTCGCCTTACCGATATTGTTCTGGCTGACCGCAAGCAGTTCTTGCAGGTAACGGTGCTCGAGCGATTCTCGAAACTCCCGATACGGGGGCAATGCTTCACTCTCGTCGGAGGATTCGGCACCTTCAATCGATCCCGCTTTAACGGCGGATGCTCGAACAGCCGGGTCCCGAATGAGGCACATACGAAGGTTTGAAGGAAGATGCCTGGCAAATAGCGTTGGAGCAGGTCCGGCGACTGCCAGCGTTCTTTCCATGCAATTGACAAGCTCTCTCACATTTCCGGGCCAATTGTAAGCCATCACTGCTTCAAGAAAATCCGGCGCCAACCCTTTGGTTTCAGATCCATATTTCTCACATAGCTTGTTCATGTAGAAAAAGACCAAATCCTTGATGTCCTTTGGCCGTTCTCTCAATGGGGGCAGCTGAATACTGAGGGATCGCAGCCGGAAAAGCAGATCACTTCTGAATTGACCCTGCCCGACCATCTCCTCCAAATTCCGGTTGGTGGCAGCAACCAGCCGAAAGTGACTTTCTGTTTCCTGTACCGAGCCGATAGGGCGGAAGCGGTGCTCCTGAAGCACTCGCAGGAAATTTTTTTGCACACTCAGCGGCAATTCGCCCACCTCGTCAAGAAACAAGGTGCCGCCGTCAGCCTGTTTGACAAGGCCATCCATGGGTCGATCAGCTCCGGTAAAAGCTCCTTTTCGATGCCCGAACAGGATGCTTTCCACCAAACCTTGAGGCAAAGAGGTACAATCGACGACCACGAAATTCTTACACGCCCGCGGGCTGTTGTTGTGTATGGCCCGGGCAAACAGTTCCTTGCCGGTGCCTGTTTCCCCGGTGATAAGCACGCTGACTTCAGTATGAGCGGCCTGAGCCACGAGATCCAAACATGCAGTAATTTGTGGACTGTAACCGATAATCCCTTCCCTTTTCAAAGCAACTGCCGTCGGCTTGACCCATTTTTCCTCTCGATATTGAAGAGCACGCAAAAAGGGAAGAATCATCTCACTGGTGGAAGATGGCTTTTCAATATAGTCCCAGGCGCCGCACTCGATGGCTAGCTCCGCTCCGTCGGGGTCGAACATTCCAGTGATGATGATAATTTCCGGGGAAGATGGGGTCTGCTGGATAGTGGGAAGCACTTCCAAACCATTTCCGTCAGGCAGTCTGACATCGAGGAACACGACGTCAAATGCGTCAAACGATGCTTTTTTGAGCCCTTCATCGACAGTTGAAGCGTGACTGACCTGGTGACCCAAAGCGCCTATTCTGCGCGAGAGAATTTCGCACAGCATGGGGTCATCATCTATGATCAAAACACTAGCCATAATGTCCTGACGCTAAGGAAGCTGTTAGCGAATGGGGATTAATGTGATTTCCCCTCGGCGGGACCGCCTTCCGCCTTTCCGGAAGGCCTTATTGAGCCCGCTGGCATTGAAATGTCCGCAAGGTCAGGCTGCCGTATATCACCGTGATTTTGACTCGCAGCTCAGAGGACCCTTCGTGATTATAATTCCATGTAATATTGACACACTAAGAGAACCATCGGCAAGCTCTAAAGAAGCCGATCTAAATAAACAGCTCGTACCCGAGCACGGATCCACCGCGCAATTCCGTTTACGTCTCTGGCTGCGTGTGACTCCCGACATCCCGCACGCCCCGGGTGCGGGAGTATTATTGGCTTCCGACACGACTTTTACGTAACCTTGAGACTCTTGCTGGAAGGAGCTCTACAGGGCAATAAATAATGAGGCTTTGAAGAAGATCGGCATGCGGGTCGATAGGTGTGCTGAAATCCGAAGTTATCCACGAGCCGGCCCGAAACTGGCTCTGTCTGATCGTTATCTCGGATGAGACAATTCAGATATTGGGCAGACACGGTTCAGTCTCTGCAATTTCATCGACTTACCGGACTGCCCGATAGGTTAGCTCCTGTTACGGCAAAGTCACACTCTATGCCTTCTGCCGGCAAAAAGAGAGACCACAAACAAGACCAGGAAGATCAAGAAAAGAACTTGAGCGATCCATGCCGCCGTACCTGCAATTCCGGCAAAGCCAAAAACTCCCGCAACGATCGCAATAATCAAAAACATCAAAGCCCATGACAACATGGCTGAATCTCCTTTCCATTTCAAGTGAGCCGATCAGCTCCGCTCGCTTTTCCCGATTGTGAATGTAGAATTGACATCTTTAACATCCGTGACGTCTTGAGTGATTTCAACAATCCGCTTTGCCTGAGCCTCACTTGAAACTGTCCCTTGCAGATTAACTGTACCATTTTCGGTACGCACTTCGATGTCCGAATCCTCGACATCCTTGCTAAGCATAAGCACTGTTTTTACCTTGGCCGTGATCCAGGCATCATTTGCCGCCCGGCCGACCTGTTGCACGCTTCTGCTGACTTTCCCTTTAACTCCTTCCGCTAAACGACCGACGGCTTCGCCTCTTCCCTTTTCCCCTTCGTTCTCTTGGCTCTGCTCGCCCTTGCTCGATCCAGGCTCAGTTACCCGCTCACTGCCGCCGGTTACCGTCAGCTCGTTCAAAACTGTTCGAACTCCGCTGGTGTTCTTAGCAATTTGCACCGCTAAATTTCCGGTCGCTTCATCCCGGACTTTCCCTTCAAGCTTTACCACACCGTCATCAGTCTTTACGCCGATGTCCAAACCATTAGTGTGCCGATCCCACATAAGCTTTGTCTTGACTTTTGCAGTGATCGTCATGTCTTCTATATTTCTGTAGGGGGATCGGTCGCCCGCAGCTTTCTTCCGGTCGCCGGGAGCCTCGGGATTGACTTCAATATTGTCTTTCACCTGCTTGATGCCGGCTACCCCCTTCGCTATTTCTACGGCCAGTTCGCGTTCCACAGCAGTGTCTACGGTACCGCTCAAGTGCGCCACACCTTCCCTGACATCAACTTCGAGCGTGAATGGGTTGAGGCTGTCGTTCAGGGCATAGGTGGTGACCAGTTGAGCCTGCAGCCAGGTATCAGACTTAGTCACGTCATCTCCTGAGATGGCTTGGGGGGAAACCACAACAAACAAGGAAATCGTTGAAAAGATGAAAAATGATAGGAATGATTTCATTCTTGCCTCCCTGGCCTTCTTAAACAGCTAAACGCATTACCGAGTGACGGCTATTAAAGCTACTTACATGTAAATTTAAGAAGCTAAAATGATTGGGTCAAGCTTTGAGGGGCTGCATATAAACCACGTCGGGATGTCCAGACAGTGTCTATCGGTGCGACAACCGATCCCGCTATGGCACAATCCAAACAGCCACACCCTCTGCACCGTTTAATACCTTGGTCGTCACACGTCCCATGAGGAATTCGCGAACCTTGGAAATTCCACGGCGCCCCATGATGATGGTGCCATATCCCCCCTCGCCTGCTTCTTTTAGAATATCCGCGGCACGGCTCAAGCTCCGTGTGATGCATCTGATGGAAATTTGACCGGGGTCTATACCTGCTTTTATCAGCCGTTCCCGGTAGCCGCTGAACATTTTTTGCAGTCCTTTGTTGCGCCATTCTTCCAGTCGCATTTCTATATCCCGGTCCAGCTCGAAAACAGGCGCACCAAACACCCATTCATCGCCTCGTATTACGTGGCAAAGAGTGATGTCTGCACATATGTCCGCTGCAAATCGGGCCACATGGTCTACAGCTTTCGCTGAATTTTCCGATCCGTCCACCGCCAGCAGCATCTTGCTGGAATGAACATTACCACCGACGACCCAAACCGGAAGGTTTTCCACACGCTCGACAATTTTATCGGAAACGCTGCCCAAAAAAAGACTGCCCACTTTGTTCAACCCGCGGCGGCCCACAGCCAGCGCATCATAACCCTTCCGGGCTTCTGCGATGATGTCGGTGGCGGTCCCCGACTCCCGTTCCCTCAGCATTATTCGCAGACGGTCATGCTGAAAACCCAGCTTGACCAGCAGAGCTTTGGTCGAGACCAGGAAATCCCTGCCCGCGCCTCTTTGCTCCCTCTCCCATCTGTCGTATTTGCCCCTCATTCTCTCTATGAACTCTTCATCCATGTTGACTTGCCAAAAGATCTGTTCCGGCCGCTTGGGCAGAATATAAATCAGGCTGACATGGGTGGAAGTTGAGCAATAGCTGGCTATATATTTGACAGCATTCAGGGAATGATTGGAGCCATCAACGGCCACGAGTATTCTCTTGGATTGTTTCATAGACCGTCCTCTCCGGCTGTACGTCCCTGGTACTCGGCCGAAACCCTGTCGTCCCGTTGTGAGTAGAACCAAACAGGCAGCCCTAAAGGCCACGCGATATAAAATGGAGTTTTCCAATGTGAGCTTCCGGACGGGGACTATGCTAATGTGCGCCATCCGGCACTTTAGCTGCCCCGCCGCCTCTGGGCCGTCGCATGAGCAGAGTCAAAGGAATCAGCAAACCGGTAAACCAGGCGAATATCCAAAATATATCGTTAAACGCCAGCATATTGGCCTGGCGCAGCACTTCTCGATAGAGCGACGCCAGCATCTTAGTGGAATCCGCAGGCGATGCGAACTGGCCGGGCAGCAAATCCACGAGCTGCTGCATGTATATGCGGAACTGCGGACTGAATGGTGTGACGTTTTCCACCAAAAAGCTCTGATGCAGCTGCGATCTTTGAACTAGAAGCGTCGCACTGAAGGCGACTCCGAAACTGCCGCCCAGATTTCGAAGTAAATTGAAGATGCCCGAAGCATTGCCCATTTCTTCCCTCGGCACGTTGACATAAGTGGCGGCGGAAAGCGGCACAAAGAACAGGCCGATTCCAAAGCCTTGAATGATGCGAGGCCATGCAATAGACATGAAGTCGGCCTGCAGGTTGAAACCTGACATCAGCCAAAGAGAATAGCCCATGATACCCAAGCCCGCAGCCAATAGCAGTCGCGGACTGACTCCCTTCTTCATCAAGATCCCTGCAACGGGCATTATCATTAAGCTGCTTATGCCACCCGGTCCCAGCAGCCATCCCGCCCACACCGCGGTATATCCCATCAGAGTTTGGGCATACAAAGGCAACAGTACAATTCCACCGAACAAACAAAAAAACCCCATGAACATGATGATATTACCGGCGGCAAAAGTCCGGTCTCGGAACACCCGCAGATTAACTACCGGATGCTCGGCGCGCAATTCCACTATCACGAACACAATCAGGGCGATCGCTGCGATGATACTCAAAACGACGATGAAATGTGAATCAAACCAGTCCTCTCGTTCTCCCTTGTCCAAAACCACCTGCAGACACCCGAGACCCACGCAGATCAAAAAGAGACCCCATTTGTCTATATGCAGTTTGGCGCGACGGATATAGGGCGGGTCGTGGATCAGCAGGATGGCCATGAAAATAGCCAGTGCCCCGACAGGAAGATTGATGTAAAACACCCAGCGCCAGTTCCAGTTGTCGGTGATCCATCCTCCGATCACGGGACCCAAAATGGGGGCAAAGACGACGCCCATGCCGAACACCGCCATCGCCATGCCATGCTCCGCAACCGGAAATGCCTCCAGCAGGATGGCCTGTGACAAAGGTTGCAGTCCGCCGCCGCCAAGCCCTTGAAAGATGCGCGCAACGACCAGGACCGAAAGCGACGGAGCCGCCGCACAGGCCAGTGAACTGAGAGTAAACAATGCCACCGAGAAAATGAGATAGCGCTTGCGGCCGAAGATACTCGCCAACCATCCGGTGATAGGTATGATGATGGCATTGGAGACCAAATAAGAGGTCAACACCCAGGTGACTTCATCAACCCCGGCGCTCAGGCTGCCCTGAATGTGCGGTAATGACACATTCACCACGCTGGTGTCCATGACTTCGATGAAAGTTGGCAGAATGACCGCCAGAGCTACGAGCCACTTATTGGTCTGCGGGACTGTTGGGAGATTCACTCGGATGCAACCCGGCTGATTTGGTTACTGATCGTTTTGCCACGAGCCTCGGACCGCTGCTGTCCGCCGTCGATATGGTCACCTCCAGCGAAAGCCCCACGCGCAGTGGATAATCAGGGGGAGGCGGAGCATCAAGCTTGATTTTTACCGGCACGCGCTGCACCACTTTGATCCAGTTGCCGGTGGCGTTCTCCGGCGGCAACAGAGAAAAGGCTGCACCGGTTCCGGCTCGGATTCCCACAACTTTTCCTTTATAGGTGTGATCAGGGTAGATATCCGCATGGATTTCTGCAGGCTGCCCCAACCGAACGTTTACCAGCTCGGTTTCTTTGAAATTGGCCTCAACGTAGACCTCCTGCAGAGGAACCACTGCCAGCAAGGCTCCACCTTGTTGAACTCGATCCCCTACCTGGATTTGCTTCTGTGCGATATAGCCGGATATGTGAGCCTTGATGGTGCAATAGGAGAGATTCAGCTCCGCCAGGCGCAGCTCCGCCTGCGTCTCTAATCGCTTGGCTCGCAAAGCAGCCAGCTTGTTCTTTTCGACACTGACCTGCAGGCGATCGGCCAGAGCACTTGCCAGCTGCGCCTTGGCACGCTCAATTTCTTGCAGGACGGCTGCCAGTGCAGCTTGCGCTGCGGAAATTTGAGCATCCACGGCTTCCAGCTGAGCGCTGGCCTTCTTGAAGGCTGTGCTGGTTTTATCCCTCTGCTGCTGGGAGCCGGCACCGCCTTTGAGCAGATTTGAGTAGCGATCGAAATCCCGCTTGGTTTGGCTGAATTCGGCGGCCGCGGCAGCCCGATACTGCCGGAGCTCTTCGAGCCGGTGGCGGGCTTCGTTTTCACGGTCTCGGGCTGCTTTCACCATGGCCTCCGCTGCTTCCACCTGCGCTTTGGTCGAAGATTCAGTAATCGTTATGGTGACCTGTGCGACTTCGATGTCAGCCTCGGTTCGAGACAATGCGGCCTGTTTTCTGTCCACCTCCGCCTGATAGTCTCTTGGGTCCAACTGCAACAAAACAGCCCCTGCAGCGACATAGTCATCATTATCCACCATCAGCTTGAGGATGGTTCCCGGCACGCGACTGCTCACCACCGCGCTGTCCGCCTTCACATAGGCATTGTCGGTTGACACCCGGTTGCGCATAAAGAACCACCAGTACGCTGTGATCAAGACAGCGCTGATTGTCAAAATGCCGAGCACCAAAGGTACTTTTTGCTTCCTGTTCTGATTTTTCTTGGCTTGCGATTGAGAATGGGAAGAATCGCTCGTATCCGCCATCTGGGTGATGTTCTCCTGGCCGTTAGGAAGTAGACATTTACCCAGTGCACCGCTTACCGGGTAGCTCCTGGAAAATGACGCCGACATGACCTTGTTCATGACCGACTGGACTCGGTTTAACGAAGGTGCACCATGTTCAGCACTTTATCAGTCACGCTACTTATTAACACAATTTCGGCTTTTGGCTTAATGTTTCTTTCGGGAATGCCATTTTCGGGGGCGTTTTCGCGGCTAGAAGAAGGCTTAACCATTCGCCACTGGAAAATCTACTTTAGTACTTTTTGAAACTCCACCGGCGATGCATCCTCTGTAAGAATTCTCGGACAGACCGTTGTCGTTCCAGGAAGCTCGATCAATCGTTTCAATGAGCCCCCTGTGCGGCTGCTTACCGGCATCATGTTTCTCTCCCGGGTCTCTTACATCAGCCCGAAGAATGGTTCGCCATTCTATCGGGCAACTGCAGGTAGCCTTCGATCATCTGCAGAAAGCCCTGAACCGCCACAGGCTTGGCGATATATCCATCGAACCCTTTTTCCAGAAACATCTCCCTGTCACCCTTCATAGCGTAAGCGGTGAGGGCGATGGTTTTGATATGTTTAGTGGCGCGCATAGATCGCAACGCCCTGACTACCGCGAGACCATCCATTCCCGGCAGCTGGATATCGAGCAGGATGAGGTCCGGAACTTCTCGCGCGGCAATCTCTATGGCTTCTCCGCCCTCTGACGTGTGGAGGCTTTCGTAGCCACCGATTTCAAGAATGTCGAGAAACAGCTCCAGATTGGCCGGGTTATCCTCCACAATTAATATCCTGGGCTTCGATTTAGTGCTCATATGTCTGAATGCTCCCTCCGCCACTTTGCTTGATCTTTCTCATCAGTTCGTGGGCCTTCGATATGATTTCTTCAGGGGGGCCGGCATCCCGAGGATGATTCACGATTGCGATGCTCGCCCTCAGCTTCCCTGCAACGATGAGCTCTTCACCGTAAAAAGGATAGTCGTCGATATAGGACAATACTCGCTTTGCCACTACACTCGCCATTTCCTTCACCGTATTGCCGAGTATTACTCCGAACTCGTCAATGCCGTAACGCACTATGGTATCGGAACCGCGTGTAGACTTCTTCAGGAATTCAGCGATCTTCCTTATGCAGATGTTGGCCTGGCGCATGCCGTTGGCCGCTATGTATTCGGTGAAATTATCCAGATCGACCATGATAACCGAAAAGGTGCCTTCGTATCTCTGCGCCCTCGAGACTTCCTGCGCCAGTCTTATCTGGAAGTAGCTGTAATCGAGCAGCCCGCTCACTTCGTCCAACAATCCCGCCCGCACGGGGTACGTTAATTCGAGGTCTTTCATGTGCACGAGCAGGTCCTCTTTGGTGAAATATTTTTTCTGCATGTAATTTTCGATCTTGCCGGCCAGCTTCAGCCGGTCCTGCAAGGTGAGGTCCTTTGCGGTGAGAATGAAAATAGGAATATCCATAGTGGCGGGGTTATCTTTGAGCACCCTGGTCACTTCAAAGCCGTCCACATCGGGCATCATCAAGTCGAGGATAATGAGGTCGGGTTTCAACAGCATAGCCTTCTCCACCCCCTCTTTACCCGAGCTCGAGGTGATGACAGTGTAGCCGGCCGGCTCCAATATGGATTTGAGAAGCACGAGTGCCTTTTCGTCATCGTCGACGCAAAGGATGTTTACGGGTTTTCTGTGCTTTTTGGTGGCAAGGCTCAACTCCTTGAGCTTTTCGAACAGGCTGTTTTTGTCTATCGGTTTGACGAGATAGTCAGAGGCTCCCAAGGCAAAGCCCAATTCGTTGTTGTCGATGATGGAGGAAATTATCACCGGGATTTCCTTCAGTTCGGGAATCGATTTCATTTCCTGCAGAATCTCCCATCCATCCTTGCCCGGAAGCATTATATCGAGGATCACGGCAAAGGGCTTCAATTCGTGTATGCGACTGATGGCCTCATCACCGCTGTAGGCATGGGCGACCCGATAGCCGCCCTGGACGAGATAAAGAGTCATCAACTCGGAGGTCTGAAGATCATCCTCGACAACAAGTATAAGGAGCTCGCCTCTTTTTTTGCCCTTGAAGTAGGTTCCCGCTTCGTAGGGTGGCTTCTGCACCTTACTCGCTGGTCCCGGGAGTCCGTCCACAATAGACACCCTCTCCATGAGAGGCATCAGCAGCATGAACTTGCTGCCCTTGCCCTCCTCGCTCTGGACTCGAATCTCCCCTCCGTGGAGCTCGATCAGCCGTTTGGTGAGTGCAAGACCGAGCCCCGTCCCCTGAAAGCGCCTGGAAAAACTGCTGTCCACCTGTTCGAATTCCCCGAATATCCTCGCTTGATCTTCCTCTTTGATCCCAATTCCCGTGTCCGCCACGGTCAGCATGAAAAAGCCCCTGTCAATGCGCCTTAAGCGCACGGCAGTTTCGGCGGAAGCGTCGCAAGAATCCTTTATGATTCCCGCCTCGATGACGATATCACCACCGTCCGGGGTGAATTTGATAGAATTGGAGAGAAGGTTGTATAAGATCTGCTTGAACTTCACTCTGTCCGCCCTGATCAGAGGGACCTTATCGGTTGATTTTATCATAAGCTTCTGGGTCTTTTTGTCCGCAAGAGGCTTCAGGACGGATTCAACTTCGGAAATGACCTGCTGCAACTGGATGCTCTCATAGTTGAGCTCCATCTTGCCCGATTCTATCTTGGCCAGGTCGAGGATGTTGTTGATGAGCTGAAGCAGATGGCTGCCCGAGCTGAATACGTTGGTCGCATATCTCTTCTGTTTTTCCGTAAGAGGGTTAAGGGGATCTGCCATAAGAAGCTCGGAAAAACCGAGGATGGAGTTGAGCGGTGTTCTCAGTTCGTGGCTCATGGTAGCGATGAACTTGCTCTTCAGCTCGTTGGACCTTTCCAGCGCCCGATTGGCCTCGCGCAGTTCCGCAGTCCTTTCGATAACCTTTGCCTCGAGCTTTTCGTTAAGTTCCTGCAGTTCACGATTCCTCTCATCGATCGCCAGAGCAAGCCGTTTTTTTTCGGTTATGTCCTTGCTTACCCCGACCGTGCCGGATCTCTCGCCGTCGCCGCCATTCAGATACGAGAGCGTGAGGCTGACATCGACAATATCGCCGCTCTTGGTTTTCAGCTGGGTTTCATGGTTTGTAACATAGCCGTGTCTTTGCATAGCATCGAGCACCTCGTTGCGCTCTCCCGGCTTTACCCAGAGCGTTGCAACCGGTTTGCCCACCACCTCTTCCCTGGTATAGCCGAGAATTCTCGATGCACCCTGGTTGAACTCTACGATCCTTCTTTCTTTATCGGTGGTCATGATTATATCGGCGGAATTATCGAGGACGTTCTCCAGATAGGCCCTGGTAGCAGAAATGTCCTCGATCAGCTTAAATTTCTCAATAGCGACCGCCGCCTGCACGCTGAGCAGAGTGAGGAAATCTACTTCGCGCGACTTCCAGTGCCTCGGCCGATAATCGTCGATATACAAGATACCGACGCTCCTTCCGTTGGCACGGAAAGGAAAGGCGATCAGGCTCTTGATCCCTGCTTCAAGCAGAACCTTGTTGTTGACGAATATGAAGTCCTTCACATCGTCGATAACAGTGGGAACCGGTTTGATGAGGATGTGCTCCGTCATGCCTCCCGGCCGGATGTTCCATCGGGCAACCTTGGAAAAGCTCTCGGGAAATCCCTCCAATGCCTTCAAGATCATTGAATTGGATTTTTCTTCATACAGGGCTATGCTGCCGGCAGGAGCGTTGAGAATGCGGAGAGCTTCGCGGAGCACAATATCGAGGGCCGCCTCGAGTGTAGCCGCTGCCATAATGGAAATGCTGAGATGATATAATGCTTTCGTGTCGGTCAGTAGGGCTTTGACATTTTCTTCCGACTGGCGGCGCTTACCGACCAGGTTCATAAAGACCCTTATACTGCTGCCTCCAATTACTTCAGAATGGCCGGATTTGTGTTCGATAACCCGAGATGCAATGTCATCGGTTCCAACGGCATCGATGATTACGTCCGGGGCCCTTTGCATGAGATCCGTAAAATCGAGCACCGGAATGCTATGTTGGCGTGCCAGGACAATTCCGGGAGCGTCCGGGTTGCTGTCCCAGACGCCGACAATATCGACGCCCTCTTCCTCCAACAATTCATTAATGATATCGCAACTGCCCTGGCCGGCTCCGATAACGGCCACACCTATTTTCGAGCCTTGATTATTCCAATCTGTCATGCCCCCCCCGTTTTTGACAAGAAGAGCCGAAGCTACCCCCCTCCGCTCTTCAGATCACGAAACCTATCGATGCAATCGTTGTTCGGTTATTCTTAAGCTCTCGGCTCTGCGGCGCATAAACGCCCGGCACCCCCCGTCGGGTTGGTCGGGACTAAATAAGCTTCTATCGGTTTTCTGCGCTTCTTCGATGTTCGAGGTTCTCATCCACTGGAGCGGGAGTTGGTTTGAATCAACAGGTCTCGATTTCTACCAGGAATTGGGAAGTGGGATTTTCACAGTCAGGCCCAACGGATTGTTGCGTATCACAGATCAGTCAAACACCCAAGTATAAATTTAACTGCACACCATTCTTATCGGATGTGCCCTGGATATCCTTTAATAGAAAGAATGCTTCCTATGGAGGTTTCGGATTTCAGCAGTTTGAATCGGAATATGCGGGCGGGATGATGGTAATCTGCCCCTTTATCACAATGGCCCATCGCGGATTACCGTGATTTACGCACTCGGTTCGTGCTGAGGTATCGAAGCACGAACCGATGAGTTGCCCCCCTTCGGTACCTCAGGACAGGCTTCGATACCTCAGGGCAAACGGCTGCAGAGCGACACGATCACGCTAATCCGTGATGAGCCATCATAATTCCATAACTTTGTACTCAATCGATCAGATAAGGCAGCAATTCTCATTTTGGATGCTGATCGTTTTCCGTAGAGTGGGTGGAGGCGCGTCTTTTTACGCCGTAACCCACCAGGACCTTCGTCAGCGGTGGGTTACGCTATCGCTTCACCCACCCTACGGCAGGTCCGGCCCCTAAAATGAGAATTGCTGCAGATAAGGTGGGTTCGGTCTCAAAACGGTAGTAGAAAGCGCTCTCTACCTGAGAGATATTCTCAGGTTCGAAATAAACATCTTTGTTTGGGAAAGAGAGCCGAATTCCTTCAATTTTCGGCTCTCTCCATTGTTTCTGGTTCTTATCCGAGCGTCCTTACTGCAATATCAGCGTAGATCATTGCCGCCAGCCGGAGGTTTTCTATTTTGACCCATTCGTTTGCCTGGTGAGCGCAGGCAGCTTCACCCGGGCCGAGAATGACCATCGGAACCTTCAAAGCCGGCGCCAGCACCGCCCCGTCGGTATAATAGGAGACGCCGCCAGCAGCGGGCTCGCCTCCAAGAACCGTTCGTGAGCTTTCCAGGCAAAGTTCGACAAAGGGGTCGGCTGCGGAGGTGCCCACAGGCTCTCGTTCAATTAGGATCCGAATATCCCATTCGATACCTTCCCGCTCTGCAGCTTCGCGAACAAGGGATTGAACGGTCCGCTTTAAATCGGGAACGCTCTGACCGGGAACCGTGCGGAAATCGATGGTCACTCTGCATTGATCGGGAACCACATTGGTTTTGAAGCCACCTTCGATGGTTGCGATATTCAAGGTCGGGGCGCCAAGAAGCGGGTGGGTCGAAGTGGGGTTGAGCAATTTTCCAAGATTTTGGACAAAAGCGGCCATGGGAACGATGGCGTTTCTTCCCAGATGCGGAGACGAGCCATGGGCCGCCTTTCCCTTCATTATTATCTCCAGCCACAATGCCCCCTTCTCCGCGCAACAGATCTCGAGGCCGGTGGGCTCCGCAACTACCAAAGCACCGGCGCCGGCGAGCAGGCCTTTTTTCAGCAGCTGCAACGCGCCAATCGAGTCGACTTCTTCTCCGGCCGTCAGGGCGAGAACAAGGTCGCCTTCGAGTTGCACAGCGGCACGCTGGATGGCCGAAGCAGCAATGATCATTGCCGCCACGCCGCCTTTCATGTCGGCGGCCCCTCTGCCATAAATTCTGCCGTCGGCTAGGTCGCCTGATAGGGGACCATGGTCCCACTTTTCCGAGCCCAGCGGCACGGTATCAATGTGGCCACTGAAGACCAGCGCAGATCGTGCGCCCGATCCCGGCACCCGACAAATAACGTTGGCGCGCTTTTCGGTAAACGGTAGGACGCTGGCGTCGAGTCCCAGCTCTGCCATTCTTTGTGCCAGTCGCTCGGCAAGCAAAATCTCGTCTCCCGGCGGGTTGACCGTTTTGAATCGAATCATCTCCCTGGTCAAATCGACCAATGCGGCTTCTTCAATCCGGGCGAACAACTTTTCTTTCAACATCGAGTCACTCCAGTCGACATCCTGAGCTGATCAAAAATCCCCCTATCGGGAGTCAAAATCGAACAGGGGGCCTCGTTTGAGAGCTTTTTTGCCAAAACGTTCTTCAATGTCATCCAAGGCCCTGTCCAAACGCTCCTGTCGCATGGCGGAGGGTTCGGCGAACAGCTTCAACTGCTGAATAGATGCGCACAGGTTGGATAGGCCGACTCCCGTCAAACGGACTTTGGCGGATATTTTCACCTCACCCAGCAATTGATCGGCGACATTGAATATGGCCTGCGTGCAATTGGTCGGTTCCTGTAGCGTGCGACTTCTGGTGATCACCCTGAAATCGGAGAACTTAACCTTAACCGTGACCGTTTTCCCGAACAGCCCGTTTCTGCGCAGCTCGCGTCCTACTTTTTCAGTCTGCAGCAACAGCCATTTGCGCAACTCTCCAAGATCTCTGATATCTTCTGCAAAGGTGTCTTCCGCACTGCACGACTTTGGCACGGAGTGAGGAACTACCGGTGAAGCATCGATCCCCTGCGCTTTCTCATATAAGCCGGCGCCGTATTTTCCCAAGCGGTTGATCCAAAACGGCAAGGGAAACCTGAGAATATCTGCCGCCATTGCAATCCCGAGCTCTCTTAGGGTCTGACCGGTTCTCTTGCCGATTCCAGGAATTTTGGCAATCGGCAAGGAGCGCAAAAAGCCTGCTACATCCCTTTCCTCGACAATCGTCAGACCGTCCGGCTTGTTCATGTCGGAAGCAATCTTTGCAAGGAATTTGTTTGGAGCAATCCCTACGGAACAGGTCAAAGACGTCTGGTTGTAGATGCTTTGCTTGAGCCTTGCAGAAAGTTCCGCCGAGGAGCCATGCAAGGCTTCTGTTCCGGTTATGTCGATATATGCCTCGTCGATTGAAATCTGCTCAACCAGCGGTGAAATCTGATCGACGATCCGCATTACCAGGCGAGATGTCTCTTTGTACCTTCGCATGTTGACCGGCCGGTAGATCCCGTGGGGGCATAACCGTTTTGCCTGAAACACAGGCATGGCCGAATGGACGCCAAATTTCCGTGCCTCGTAAGATGCAGCAGACACAACACCGCGCTTTGAGCCGCCAACAATAACCGGCTTGCCCCTTAGCTCGGGATGGTCCGCCTGCTCTACCGCCGCATAAAAAGCATCCATATCGATATGCATGATGCGCCGTATCATCAGGTACACCCGCGAGCCGCTCAATCATTTCACCAGCATAACCGGACATCGGGCAAGAATGCTCACCTTGTAGCTGATGGTCCCCCAGCCTTGTACCGCTCTGTCAACCTCGACCCTGTGTGAGTTCAGGACAATGAGATCTATGTCGTTGGCTTGAGCGAATCTGACAATTTCAACAACTCTTTTGCCATAAGCAATTTCGCGGGCAATGCTTAAAGCTTCCTCTGCATAACGATTCGTCAACTGCTCCATCATCTTCTTCGCACGTCGGTTCAGTTTGGCATAGAAATCCTCGAATTCCTCGAATTCCGTGTCTTCTATGGTCTCGATGATATGGAGCAGAGTAACCCTGCTTGCACCGTGCACGGCCATTTTTACCGCTATGTTGAGCGCTTCGCTGGTCCTCTCGGTGAGATCCGTCGGTACGAGAATATGTTTGAACATTCCACTAACCTCCCGCCACATTATAATCGGCTTTCTGCGCTTTTCCTTCATATGCAGATTTGGCTGAACCGCTTTTCAGGGACATTTAGGATATTGCTCTCGTTTCCCGAGCAGCCGCAGGTTTCCGGCCCAGACACTTCTTTACAAATTGCTTCCATACATTCAGATACTTTCGTCCCCCGACGAGATGGGTGTCATTGTGATCGGCACCGGGAACCTCGAAAAAATATTTCGGGGCATGGGTTTCTGCATAAAGCCTCCTGGCCATGGAAATTGGGATCGTGTGATCCATTTGGCCATGGATGAACAGCATGGGCGACGCGATCAGTCCTATCAACGACAGGCTGTCATATTTGCTGGTCCCTCTGGCATCAGGCTCGTAGTATGGCGAATAGAGCTTCATCAGCTCATCCGTAGAAGTGAAAGCGGCCTCCAAAACTACCCCCAGGGAATCCTTTCTGCTGGCGATGTAGACTGCCAGGGCGGTTCCCAGTGAACGCCCGTAGAGGACAACCGAGGAAGGATCGAATCCTTTCTGCTCTGTAACATATCGATAAGCCCCCTGTGCGTCCAAGTAAGTTCCAGCTTTCGAGATCGACCCTTCACTTAGACCATACTCGCGATAATCAAAGATGAAGATAGGGATTCCCAGGGTGTTATGCATCATTTTCAAACTGTCGAGGCGATGGCTGATGTTACCGGCATTGCCGTGGAACCAGAGCAGCACTGCTCGACGATCCGGTCCGTCGACAAACCAGCCATGCAATCGAGTACCGTCGGTTGCCGGGAAAAATGCGTCTTCGTAAAGCTCCAGGCCGTAATCCCTCGGTGTGGCCTCTAGAGTTGGGTCGGGGAAAAACACGGTTCCCTTCTCTGACATCTACGATCCTTCCTTATCACTGCGAACTTCAGCTGAAGCCGAAACCAAAAGCACCGCCATCCAGGTAAAACTCCCCGAAGGAGGGATGCCGTAAAACGAGCGATCTCCGGAGAGCAGCTGTTTCACGGACAAGCCGAGATCCGCCAGCCTTCTTCCGAGGGGACCCCAATCAATGTCCTGAAAGCCTGAGAGAATAAGACTTCCACCGGAATTAATCAATCGCGCAAGATCCTCTATAATGCCGCAAATCACGCCATAGGGAAGATTGGCGGTGACACAGTCAAAGCCTTCTGCAACCACGTCCGAAGCTCCTACAAACCAGTGAGATTTGTAGTTCAAGCCATTAGCTTGTGCATTGCGGACGGAAATTCCAACGGCTCTGATGTCTATGTCGAATCCAACCACGAAGGGAACTCCCAGGCGAGCCGCTGCCAGTGCCAGGATGCCGCAGCCACACCCCACGTCCAGGAAAGACCCGCAGGCTCCATCGCTAAGATCCGCGTCAAGCAGATGGAGACAAAGCCGGGTCGTTATATGGTCGGGATAAAATGTGCCGGCGCTGCGAATCTTCAGTAAATTCCCCTTGCGGGACTCCCATGGTAGAATAGGAGGAATGGCGATTCTCAGGCCCGATTTGAGTCGTACAAGCATCTAAAATTCAATAATCCGTCTGATCAGAGTTCTTCAAAATACCTTGGCGCTCTTGCCTCTATAATGATGCCTTTTTATTCTAACACTTCTGCATGCAACTCCACTACCCGCAATTATCGGATTGCAGCAATTCTCATTTTAGAGGTCGGACCTGCCGTAGGGTGGGTGAAGCAATAGCGCAACCCACCGCTAACGAAGGTGCTGGTGGGTTACGGCACAAGTAGACGCGCCTCCACCCACCCTCCCGAAAACGATCAGCATCCAAAATGAGAATTGCTAATCGGATTGGCACATTCGTCTATTTGGGAACAATCGGCCAAAATATCGGCAGTACCATCATGACCACCACAAACACGGCCAGCGTGAGCGGAAGGCCAACTTTCAAGTAATCCGTGAAGCGGTATCCGCCCGGCCCCATCACCAAAGTGTTGGCCGGATGCCCTACTGGACTCATGAAACTGGCTGAGGAAGCCATAGCTACAGCCATAACGAGTGATTCCGTCGATAGACCCAAATCAACTGCGGTATCCAATGCAATGGGCGCCATGAGCATGGCCACGGCGGCTGTAGGGATCATTTGAGCAGCCACTGCGGTGACCAGATACAATCCAGCCACCGTGGCCACGGGGCCGTATTGCCCGACAATAGAAACCACGCTTGTGGCCAAAAATTCCGCTGTGCCCGTCTTCTGCATGGCAATCGCCAGAGGAATCATGCCGGCAATGAGAAACACCGCGCGCCATTCGACATGACGATACGCTTCCTGCACCGAGAGACAACGGGTTACGACCATCAATGTAGCGCCGGCCAGCGCCGCGATTGCAATGGGCAACCAGCCAAGGGTAACCGGAATCAGGATAAGAGCCATCAGCAGCACCGCCAGTGGCGCTTTCTCCCAGCGAGGCGTCTCCTGAACATCCCGGTTTAACAAAACAAAATCGGGTTCCTTGCCCAATACCCGCAGTTTAGCCAGGGAACCATAAAGCAGCAACGCATCGCCGAACCGAAGCGGCATGTCCGCAATCTCCGTGTCACCGTGCGGGCTTCCTTCTCGCCAGATGGAAAGAACATTCAAACCGTACTTTTCACGAAACTGCAGTTGTCGTAATGTCTTGCCGGCCAGCGTGGTATGCGGCGAGAGAATCGCTTCGACGAGACTCGCCTCGCCGGATTCCAGCTCGCCTATATCCGCTATTTGCTGTGATTCGATATGAAGTTTCTCCAAGCCGTGTAACGTGTTTAGATGCTCTTTTTTCCCTTCCACCAGCAAAAGATCGCCAGCCTGCACCTGCTCGGATTGCCGGGGAGCCAAAAGCAACTGCTCATCCCGAACGATTCCTACCACCGTCAAATCAAAGACTCTGCCGAAACCGGTTTCTTCAATGGTCTTGGATACCAGTGTCGAATCTTTAGGAACCCGCACGCCCACGAGTCTTTCGTGCAAACTGAAGAGATCCGCGGTTTCTGTCTCCAGCAAATGGAAATCGGGACTTTCCTTGACGGCATCAGTGCTTGATCGGGGCGCCTGCATTAGCAGGATATCCCCGCTTTCGAGAGGAACGTCTTGCAGAAGAGCTCGTCGAAGATTTCCGTTTCTCTTGATTGCCAGTACACTGGCCCGGTAGCGGACGCGAAAGTCCACTTCACGCAACGTGCGGCCAACCAGGGGCGAATCCTTCGAAACTTCGGCTTTTACCAGGTGAACCGCACTTGAAGTCAAACGCTCGACGGGCAGCTCGGTATCCTCGATAGTGAAGCGCAATCTGCCGTGCAGGTCCTCCAGACGGATGGGGTCACCCTCCACAAGCAACCTGTCGCCATCCTTCAGCACCATATCCGGCCCCGGGGCCAGATGGGTCTCAACTCCGCGCATCACGGCAACTACATTCAGACCCAGCACGGGACGCATTCGACTCTGCGCCAATGTCTTCCCTGAGAGGGGCGACTCCTCCGGCACATGCACAACAAACAGGCGATGATGAAGCTCGTAGAACCGCACGACGTCTCCCGGTTCGGACAACGCAGGCTGCGCGCTTATGTCCCGGTTCGGCAGCAGATGCCTCCCGATGAGAGCCATGAAGGCCACACCGGTCAACATGATGACTGAACCGAGGGGGGTGAAATCGAACAGCTGAAAACCGGGATAGCCTCGCGCAATGAGCACTTGACTGACGATGATGTTGGGTGGGGTTCCTATAAGAGTGACGAGTCCGCCCACGAGACATCCGAATGATAGCGGCATAAACAACTTGGAGGGCGAATGCCCTGTGCGGCGAGCCATTTCCATTACCATCGGCAAGAACAGAGCGGCCACGCCCACATTGTTCATAAACCCGGACAGAATTCCTGCGGTCACCATAATCAAAATGATCAGCTGGATCTCCCCCTTGCCTGCAATGCGCAGGATCTGCCGCCCAATCCAGTTGGCCACCCCAGTTTTGGAAAGACCGCCGCTCAACACAAAAACCGCCCCCACTGTAACCACAGCGGGATCGCTGAAACCGGAGAGAGCCTCTTGGGGAGTAACCAGGCCGGTCAAGACACAGGCAAGCAGGACCAGCAACCCGACCAGATCCACACGAAGCCGATTGGACACAAAAAGTCCGATTGCCAGAAGGAGAATAGACAAAACGATGATCATATCAAACGACAAATGGGTTGCTCCTCTTTAAACCCTTCAGCCACAGAGGCCAGAAAGTCGCGCTTATATCCTCCTAGCCCTGCCCTTTACTCATATCTCTTTGAAGGGGCCGGTGCAAGCAGCCAGTCACCCCGCATGCCCCAGACTGTGTCCCTCCATCGTGCCCAAGCTCCACTCTACTCCTCGTGCCCAGACTCTGTTTGGGCACGTAAGTTACCGGGAAGCTCCGTTTCTTGCCGCCGAACAGCAAACTGAGTTTGCCGCCCGGGTGCGTTCCCAAACAGAGTTTGGGAACGAGGGGCAGAGTCTTAAAACGAGCTGGGTACTCCCAGCACGAATCGTGGGTAAAGGGCAGTCTTAACCGGTCAAACCCCATGACTATAATAACCGGTGTGGCGGAGGATCTTTGCAAAATAGCGATCACATTTCCGACTAAGCCACTCCACCCAGTGAAATGGAGAAGCAGACTTTGGAATTCGTCGCGTATTTCCATCCGATTTTTGCTTAAACCGCCACGAAAAAGAGGCCGCTATCTCAAAAATGTTAGAGAGAAAAATTCAATTCCCCTTGACTTACTCCATCGATTCCCTACAATGGAGCCTTCACGTGCTCGCGAGAGCATCTTGTTTGGTCTCTTAACCTAATGGTTCTCCGTTGTTCGAACAAGGACTGCCCATGAGATACTGGAGAGTTCCTCTAGATGCCGATCACATCGAAGTGTCACGAGGAATCGTGCACGTCGTCGCTGAAAGGTGTAAAGGCTGCGGATACTGTATTGCCTTTTGCCCCCGGCATGTTCTTGAGATTTCCCCGCAATATAATGTCAAAGGCTATCATCCCCCGGCGGTGAAAAGACCGGATGACTGCGTTAATTGCCACTACTGTGAGATCATTTGCCCGGATTTCGCCATCTATTCGGTAGAAGCACCTCCAGAAAGAAAATAGGATTAAGATCAATAAATGAAACCAGCAATTTTGACCGGTGAGCATTTCATTACGGGCGACGTGGCCTGTGCAGAGGGAGCTCTGGCAGCCGGGTGCCGCTTTTTTGCGGGCTATCCTATCACTCCCGCGACGGAAATCGCCGAACATATGGCAGTCCGACTCCCCGAGATTGGCGGAACCTACATCCAGATGGAGGACGAAATCGCCTCCATGGCGGCTATCCTGGGGGCGTCTTGTGCCGGGGTCAAGAGCATGACGGCGACTTCGGGGCCGGGCTTCAGTTTGATGATGGAGAATCTCGGCCTGGGGATTTGCACTGAGACCCCCTGTGTGGTGGTGAATGTGCAACGGGCCGGCCCTTCCACCGGACTTCCCACTTTAGGCGCTCAGGGAGACATGATGCAGGCGCGGTGGGGATCGCACGGTCATTACGAAATCATCACTCTGGCGCCGTCCTCGCCGCAAGATCTGTTCTACCAGACCATCACCGCCTTTGATCTCAGCGAGACCTATCGCCTGCCGGTTTTGATCATGACCGATGAGGTGATCGGGCATTTGAGCGAGCGGGTCATCATTCCCGAGGCGAGCGCCATAAAAGCGCAATCAAGGCTTAAGCCGAAAGGCAGAAAGGACCGCTTCAAGCCTTTTCTGCCCGGTCCGAGCGGTATCGCCCCTATGGCTGTCGCCGGCGAAGGCTACGGCATCCATGTGACCGGTTTGACCCATGACGAGCGTGGTTACCCGGTCATGACCGCCGAGGCGCAAGTGGAGATGGTGGCCCACTTGACAAGCAAGATTCGCAACAACCTCGACGACATTATCCGTACCGAATCGTACCGGCTTGACGATGCCGAGCTTGCCATCGTCTCCTACGGGGTCTCCACCCGCAGCAGTCTTGCCGCCGTCGATGAAGCTCGCGAGCAAGGCATAAAGGCTGGTCTGTTGAGACTGGTAACGGTGTGGCCCTTTCCCGAAAAATTGATCGGGGAGCTCAGCTCCAGAGTTAGAGCCTTTGTAACGGTTGAAATCAATCTCGGGCAAATCCACCTGGAAGTGCAGCGTTGTGCCGCGGGCAGAGTGCCGGCAGTGCTGGTGGGTCATGCCGGCGGTACGGTGATTGCTCCCGATCGTATTGTCGAAACCTTAAAAACCCTGAATCCATAAACACGGATGGACAACAACAAGCCAGGAAACTGTTATGAGCAAGCCGACCAATCGCACCGAACACCCCCTGGATGACCTTCTGCGAACAGACCGTATTCCGCATATCTGGTGTCCGGGATGTGGTATCGGTACAGCTTTTTCCTCGACTCTTATCGCCATGAAAACGAGCGGCATAGACCTGCAAAAGACCGTCATGGTTTCCGGTATCGGCTGCTCGGGACGCGGTGCCGGCTATATCAAGCTGGATTCCTACCACACCACGCACGGTCGAGCCATTCCCTTTGCCACCGGCATGAAACTGGCCAATCCGGAGCTGAACGTGGTGGTTTTCAGCGGGGACGGCGACCTTTTTGCCATTGGCGGAAACCATTTCATTCATGCGGCAAGGCGCAATGTCGATCTGACCGTGGTGTGCGTCAATAATTTCAATTACGGGATGACCGGCGGACAAGCCGCAGCAACCACTCCCTGCCTCGCCAAAACAACGACCACTCCCGCGGGAAACCCGGAACATCCATTCAATCTGCCGTTTCTGGCTTTTGCAGCCGGTGCCAGCTATGTGGCACGATGGACCATTTTGCACACCAGGGACCTCACCAAGGCGGTCGAAGAAGCTCTGCTGAGGCGCGGTTTTTCCTTTATCGAAGTGTTGGCTCCCTGCCCGACCAGCTACGGCCGGCGCAATAAGCAGAAGCCTCTTGATACCTTGAAGCTTTTTCAGGACCTCACCATTACCAGGCACGGCTGTCCACCGGCGGAGGTTCAGCTTGACTTCGATCGCGGCATCACTTTGGGCAAATTCATCGATCAGGAACGAGCCACCTACATGGACATGTATGACAAAACCTGTCGACCTCAGACCTTAATGGATAGGAATCGGGCGGTATGACATCAAAATCTGCGGCGGCAAAGTTGGAGCCTTTCCGAAGGGAAATCCTTATCACCGGATTCGGCGGACAGGGCATTGTGCTGGCCGGGCTCATTCTAGGTAAAGCAGCCAGCCTTGGGGACAAACGGGAGAGCACCCTAACGCAATCCTATGGTCCGGAAGCGCGCGGCGGCGCCTGCAGCGCCCAGGTCATCATTTCCGACGGGACCATTCACTATCCCTACGTGCGGCATCCGGACGTCTTGGTGTGCATGTCACAGGGGGGCTTTGACAAATTTGCGGATCTCTTGAAAGACGATGGCACATTGATCATAGATCAAGACCTGGTGCAGCCTGCCAACAAGGCGAACGAGAATCTCTTCTTCATCCCCGCTACCCGATTTGCCGAAGAGATGGGCAGGAAGATGATGGCGAATATCGTCATGCTCGGCTTCCTCACCGCCGTTACGGGAACCATTACGGTGGATTCGGCTCGCAAAACGGTCGAACAATCCGTCCCCAAAGGAACCGAGCAAATGAATCTGAAAGCCTTCAACAAAGGCTTCGATTTTGGCCAGGCAACCCTCAAAGGGCGCAGGAAGAAGGCCGCCGGCCTGCAAGGAGTCATATCATGAAGGCGCCAAAGGAGCGGCTGCATCGTGTGCTGGTCATCGGAGCGAACCCTGCCGGCATAGCGGCGACAAACAAGCTGGGCGAGATGGGCATTCCGGTTACCCTGGTCGACCCGGATTCCGATTTGAACCAAAAACTGGCCAGTGAGGAATGGCGGCTCACTTCGGGGCTCACCCTCAACTATGCCCTGCGCCCGGGTCTTCTAAGGATCATGCGGAATCCCAGGATAAAGTGTTTTGTGCCGGGAGAAGTCAGCAGCATCAAACATACACCTCAAGGTTTTGCCATCCGTTTAAAAAATCTTCAAACCTTTGTCGATGCGGACCAATGCACCCTCTGCGGTCGCTGCGCTGATGAATGCCCGATTTGCGATTCAAACGGCGGCAAACCGATCAAGTATAACGGCAGGAGGAGCCTTCCCGGCCGTCCGGTAATCGATAAACGGCGGCAGCCGCTGTGCCAGAAAAATTGCCCGCTGGGAGTGAACGTTCAGGGGTATGTGGCTCTCACCATGGCCGGCAAGTATGCTGAAGCCCTCAACTTGATTCGAAAAGATAATGTGCTGCCAGGGATCTGCGGCCGCATTTGCACTCACCCTTGCGAATTGGCGTGCCGCCGCAGTGAGCTGGATGAACCGCTTGCCATCAGGGACATAAAAAGATTTTTGGCCGACTACGACGCTGCCCGAGCAGGGAGCGGGGAGCTGGGAACAGACTCCGGGCTGCGGACTACGGGCTCAAGCCACCTGGAGGTCGGCATCCCGATCAAGAGAGAACAGATTGCCGTCATCGGGTCGGGACCGGCCGGTCTGGCAGCGGCAGCCGATCTGGCTCGTTTTGGTTACTCCGTGACCATTTATGAAAAGGAGCAGCTCCCCGGCGGATTGCTGCGCTACGGCATCGGCCCGCATCGACTGCCAAGAGCCGTGCTCGATCAGGAAATAGAAAACCTGAAAAACCTTGGCATACAGTTCGAGCTGGGACACCCCATCGATCTCCCCGAGGGGCTGAAGACGCTCAAGGAGAGATATGCTGCGGTAGTTGTCGCCACAGGCATCTGGAAAGATCGCAAACTTGGCGTTCCCGGGGAAAATTTGCCTGGCGTCGACACCTGCATTGATTTCCTTTGCAGATTGTATAGAGGAGAAATCAAACAGCTCCAAGAAAATGTTGCCGTCATCGGTGACGGAAACGCAGCTTTTGATCTGGCCAGAGCTCTTGTTCGCATCGGTGCCGAGGTAACAATTGTCTCCTGGTTTCCGGAAGATTTAATCCCGGCCGATCCGGTAGAAGTCCAGGCAGCCCGCGAAGAGGGAGTAAGGATCATCGATCGAGCCCGGGTGATCGCTTTTCTGAGCAGGGAGCAGGGAACTCGGAGCAAGGAACTCGGAGCGGGGAGCTCGGAGCAGGAAGAGGCGGGCCGCAAACTGGTTGAACTGAAATGTGCTGCGACCGAACCCGGCGAACCCGATGCCAAAGGCGTCCCCTGGCCTGTTATAATTCCGGGCCGTGAACCTTTTGAGATTCAATTTGACAGAGCTTTCATCGCCATTGGGCAAATGGGCGACCCGGCTCAATTCGGCAAAGATGACGACTTCAAAACCGGCGCCGACGGGTTGATCTCCATAGACACCCGATGTTCCACCAGCATGGACGGAGTATATGCTGCAGGCGATGTGGCAACTGGAGCCTCATCGGTTGTCCACGCCATGGCTTCCGGGAGATTGGCGGCGCGGGCGATTCATCAGTCCGTCAGCGGTGAGGATCTGCCGCCACATTTCACGCATCGACCGGAAGATCGAGAGTTTGCCGATATCCCCACAGATGCCCCATATCTGGCACGCGCCAGAATGCCCGAAAGGCAGCCGGCCGCCAGAATGGACCTCTTCGCGGAAGTGGCGCTCGGCCTGACCGAACCCCAGGTGCGGGCAGAAACTGAACGGTGCCTGCAGTGCGGTGTCTGCTCCGAGTGCCTGCAATGCATGGAAGCATGTGCTGGCGCCGGAGCCATCCGGCACGATCTTCTGCCTGGCGAGATGGTGGAGCAAGCCGGCATAGTTATCATTGCCGATCCCGATGCGGCGCCGGCAGTTAAGGGGGAAGACGTACTTCGTGCTTATAGCGCCAAAACATTAAAAACTGACGTCTATGCCATGATGCTGCGTGGATTCGCAGCGGCTGCGGAAGCCATGATCCTGCTCGGCGGCAGCTCGCAGCGGATGAAAGGACACGGACTTTCGTTCACTCCACCCGACCCTCAGGTATCATCGGAGTTGCGGCTCGGTGTTTTCGTTTGTCGCTGTAACGACTCCCTGGGCTGGTCATCCGATTTGGATGAATACCTGCAGGGACTGACCGAGCTTCCCGATGTGCAACAGGTGGAAGTCCTAGCCTCGGCGTGCACTCCGCAGGGTTCTGCCAATATCTTGCGAATTGTTCGGGAGAAGGCTTTGACGCGCATTGTTTTGGCCTCCTGTGTGTGCTGCCCGCTTGATTTTATCTGCAGCACCTGCACTGATCAGCGCAGCAGATTGAAGGATGCCCTGTTCAACGGGACGGGCATCAGCCGCAGTATGGTTGAAACCTGCAATCTGCGCGGGGAAGTACTGCCCTTCCTGAAAATGCAGCCAAACATCGCCGGGAGACGGTTCGCCGGTCTGATGGAGCGTTCTATCGGTCGTGCAAGAAATTTAAAAAGTATGCCTGTCCCCGCACGTCCATACAATTTTACAACCGCGGTGATTGGAGATTCCAAGGCCGCTATCAGGAGCGCCATGACACTGGCTGAAGCGGGTATGGAAGTGTTTATTTTCGGCACCCCCGAAGATACTTTATCCCATCCCAATATTCATATTTTTGCCGGCGCAACGATAAGGGGTCTTCGAGGAACCGTCGGAAATTTTCAGGTGATCGTTGACAACAACGGCCTCCTGCAGGAATTGCTGGTTGGGGCGGTGATTCTGGGGGAAAAATCGCGCAAGACCATTCCTTACATGCCTACGGCCGAGCTAATGCCTCATATGATCGAATCTTCCATGCAAAAAAAGGGGATCGCCGGAGTTCCGTTCTTTTATCCGGGGGCCACCTCTATCCCCGGACTGTCCTTGGCAAATCCGCCCGGGATAACCGCTTCCGAGCGAGTCAAAGGGGCCGCTGCAGCAATTATGGCGGCAACTGTCATGCCCAGACGGCCGCGGCAAAATAAAGGCTATACGGTCGTCGTCAATGAAAGCCTTTGTCGCGGCTGTGGTCGCTGCATACAGGTTTGCCCGTATCAAGCGGTGAGCTTCCGTATGAACGAAGTGGGAGGCTGGTGCGCCCATGTGGACGCGGCGCTCTGCAAAGGATGCGGCAACTGTATCGCGGTATGCCCCAGCAATGCGGCAGACAGCCCCTATCGCGATCGCCGGTACCTGGAACAGATGGTTGAGGAGATACTTTTGTAGAGGGCTGCGGGCTACGGGCTATGGGCTGCACATGAAAACTTTAAAACCCCGGGTGCCGTGTACCAAGACCTGACACCCCGGCCGGTAGCCCGTAGCCTGTAGCCTGTAGCCTGTGAAAGAGCGAGCTAAAGATGAACGATCTCAAAATAATTCTATTCATGTGCAACTGGAACCCTCACGCGGCCTTCCAGAGTCTCCAGGACAACTCGGCGGATATTCCTCCCGAAGTGCGCATGGTGCGGATACCCTGCACCGGGAGAATCAGCAAATCGCTGCTCTTCAGAGCTTTTGAAATGGGAGCGGATGGCGTTGCCCTGGTGGGCTGCGAAGCCGGCTCTTGTCGCTACGGCAGCGGAACGGCCGTTGCCCTGCGCAACGTCGAGGATACCCGCGGCATCCTTAAACTGCTGGGTCTGGGTGAAGAACGCATGCGCTGGGCCACCTTTCTCCCGGAACAAGCCGGCGAAATGCTGGACTTTCTCAATAGTTTTCACCAACAGATTCAGACTCTCGGCAAGAGTCCGGTGCTGCCCACGCTTAAAAAAAGCGCAGCGGCGATTGACAACGAAAAAGCCATGCAGCTGGTGGCTGCCCATGATGTGCTCGCCTGTCAGGATTGCGGCAAATGCTCATCGGCCTGCCCTTTGAGCCTCTCCGGCAAACCTTTCTCACCCAGGGCAATGGCCAATATGATCATGAGCGGGTCTATAGAATCCCCAGCCGTACAAGAGGATGTCTGGTCATGTCTAACCTGTGGACTATGCTATGACCGGTGTCCCTCCGCCGTCGATTTTCCCGGATTCATCCGGGACATGCGCAACATTCAAAAAGCTGCGGGCAAGACGGGCCACGAAGCACATGGCGGATTTTTCCAGTCCCTCATGCGAACCATGACCTCTCCTGATCTTAAAATCCAGCACTGGCAATGGATTCCGGAAGATATTCGACTCGACCCGGAAAGCAAAATCTTGTTCTTTGGCGGCTGCGCCCCATATTTCGACACCTATTTCAAACACCATTTGGGCGTGCGTACCACGGATATCCTGGTCGACAGTCTGCGATTGCTGAACTTTTTCGACATCTTTCCGGCGGTTCATCCCAACGAGAGATGCTGCGGACACGATCTGCTCTGGACCGGCGACGAGGAAAACTTTCTCAAGCTTGCGCAACTGAACGTTGCCGCTATTGAAGATGCAGGCATCGAGGAGGTCGTTACGGCTTGCCCCGAGTGTCATCGAACCCTGAGCAAGGATTATCCCGAATTGGGAGTACCGGTTAATTTCAAAGTCACTCACATCTTTGAACTGGCGGAGCGAGAGATCGACAAGGGCGCCATCGGCTTTGAACATCTCAAGCGTAAGATGACTTTTCAAGACCCCTGCCGGCTGGTTCGCCTGAACAGCTCTTCTTCTATCGGTGCGGATCTCCCGAGAAAGTTGATCAATCGCATTCAGCCGCAAGCGTTTGAAGAAATGCAGGATCGCGGATTATCGGCACTTTGCTGCGGCAACTGCGGCTGGACCGGCTGCGACAGTTACACCAAAGCACTCCAGGTCAAACGGCTGCGCCAGGCGAAGGATACCGGCAGCGACTTGCTGGTCACGGCCTGCCCCAAATGCCAGATTCATTTGAAATGCGCCATGGAAGACCTCTTTTTAGGTGAAGAACTGAAAATGGATATGCGGGATCTTACTTCCATCCTGGCTGAAACTATCCGCTGGGAATAGTTTTATTGGGTTTGGGCAATATCAACCTGCAACCTTGAGAGAAGAATCGTTATGGAAAGATTCGGCGATGCAACCGCTCGGCCGCGTATTGGTGTGTATGTCTGCCATTGCGGCTTGAACATAGCGCGAACCGTGGACTGCGAAAAAGTGGCTCAAGCCGCCTCCGGCCTCGACGACGTAGCTGTCTCCCGGAACATCCCCTATGCCTGCTCGGAGCCGGGCCAGCAAGGTATCAAAGAGGACATTGAACAGCACAATCTGGACCGGGTCGTGGTCGCTTCGTGCTCACCGAGACTGCATGAGCCGACTTTTCGGCAGATGGTTCAGGCAGCCGGGCTCAACCCGTACCTGATGGAGATGGCCAACCTGCGCGAGCATTGCAGTTGGGTGCACATGGACAGCCCGGAAGCTGCCACCGAAAAGGCGCTGGATCTCACTCGCATGGCCATTGCCAGAGTGCGCAATCTGCAGCCCCTGGCGCCGGAGAGGCTGCCTCTGACCAAGCGAGCTCTGGTCATCGGGGGAGGCGTGGCCGGCATACAGGCGGCCCTGGACCTGGCAGACAACGACTATGAAGTGGTCATGGTGGAGAAAAAACCGTCTATCGGCGGAACCATGGCACAACTCGACAAGACTTTCCCCACCATGGACTGCTCCATCTGAATTCTCGGTCCGAAAATGACGGATGTCGGTCGACATCCCCGCATCAAGCTTTACACACTGAGCGAAGTGGTCGACGTCAAGGGTTACGTGGGCAACTTCAAGGTGAAAATCAAGAAAAAAGCCCGCTTCGTGGACGAAAAAGAATGCACCGCATGCGGCGAGTGTTCCAGGGTATGCCCTGTTGTGCGCCCGGACGAATTCAATCTTGGCTTGTCATCAAGAAAGGCAATCTACTCGCCTTTCCCCCAGGCCGTTCCCTCCACCTATACGATCAACGCCAACGAATGCCTGGGCCACAATCCGGCTGTCTGTGCCAAATGCATTGAGGTGTGCGACAAGAATTGCATTAATTTCCACATGTCCGATGAGGAAATCGTGGAACAGGTCGGAACTGTCATCGTGGCTACCGGCATGGAGCCCTACGATCCGACGGAGCTCGATGAATACGGTTATACCCGGTTCGAAAATGTGCTCACCAGCCTCGAGCTCGAACGCCTCGTCAACGCCGGCGGGGTCACCGGAGGCGAACTGCTGCGACCCACCGATCGCAAACGTCCCCGCTCGATAGGCTTTGTCCAGTGCGTGGGATCGCGCTCCGCCCGCAAAGGAAGCTCCTACTGTTCCAATGTGTGCTGCATGAACACCATCAAGAGCACTCTCGTCTTGAAGGAACATTATCCCGATATCGATGTGAAGGTCTTCTACATTGACATTCGAGCCTTCGGCAAGGGCTTTGAGGATCTCTACAAGCGCAGCCGCAGGCTCGGAGTCCACTATATCAGGGGGCTGCCTGGAACCGTGGAAGAAGCTCCCGACCGCAGCCTCACCCTGGCGGTGGAAAATACCGCCAGCGGCAAAATCGAATTTCATGACTTGGACATGCTGGTTCTGGCAATCGGCCTCAAACCGTCCAACGGCAGATCAAAGCTGCAGGAGATGTTGGGTCTGCAGCTCACATCCGACGGCTTCTTTCTGGAAGCACATCCCAAATTGCAGCCGGTCGACGCGGCAACTCGCGGTATTTTCTACGCGGGCTGTGCCGAAGGCCCCAAAGACATCAAGGAAAGCGTCACTCAGGCATCGGCTGCCGCACTCAGGGCCATCCGCCTGATGCACAAGGGTGAAATACTGACCGAGCCAATCACTTCGGAAGTCATAACAGAACAATGCAAATCATGCGGCAAATGTGCGGAGGTGTGCCCCTACAATGCCATAACCGTCGACGTGAAGAAAAAAACTCCCGCTGTGGTCAATACGGCCGCCTGCGCCGGCTGCGGCACTTGTGCGGCGGAATGCCCGTTCGGCGCCATAAGCATGAATCATTTCACCGACATTCAAATCGTCGATCAAATTGATGCCATGCTGGTCGACAAACCCCGGCAAAAAATCCTGGCCTTCGCCTGCAACTGGTGTTCCTACGCCGGGGCCGACTATGCAGGTGTCTCCCGTCTGCAGTATCCGCCCAACGCGAGACTCATCCGCACCATGTGCTCCGGGCGAGTCGACGAAGACTTCATCTGGCACGGATTCGCCAAAGGAGCTCCGGTGATTCTGGTGAGCGGCTGCCATATCGGCGACTGTCATTATATCGATGCCAACCATTGGACGGCAAAACGCATTGAAAAAGTTCACAAAAAAATGGCCAAGTTGGGAATTCGCCCGGAGCGCCTGCAGCTCGAATGGGTCAGCGCCGCCGAAGGCATTCGCTTCGCCGAAATTATGAATCGGATGGAAACATTGCGACAGGGTGTAAGCCCGGAGGAGATCGAGGAGACCGCAGCAATTCTTTCAAAGAAGAACGGCGCATAGGCATAAATGACTTGCTGAAAGATCTTCAAATAAGCCATTTGACCGATTCTACGGCGACCGCCGAACCGAGGCCGCAGATAAGCCGGCATTGTCAACCCATTCATTCGGTTGGAATGGGAGGTAGTTATCATTCGTCCGGTGGAAGGCTGAGGATTTGCGGAAACTCACCACCTTCGGACTCAGCAATGTTTTATTGCCGCCAACCATTTAATGAGCTCCCCCTGCTTATTTATGGCTCATCGCGGATTAGCGTGATCGGGTGACTCCACAGACGTTCGCCCTGAGGTATCGAAGGGCGAACGGCGCCGT